>Ga0247839_1005203_pt1 | contig 15977 bp, 15 predicted proteins | sample LaCruzMarch2015__6_FD_192405 | JGI IMG/M metagenome (GOLD analysis project Ga0247839, IMG submission 192405) | Freshwater microbial communities from meromictic Lake La Cruz, Castile-La Mancha, Spain - LaCruzMarch2015_16m | ecosystem: Environmental > Aquatic > Freshwater > Lake | place: Spain... | reverse complement strand
GCATCTGCTCAAGCAACTTGAAGCGCGAGACGATCTCTTTTACATTATCACTGAAGCCGTTTAGATAGTCTTCTACATTGGCTAGTAGAATTTGTTGGTTGTTGGTGGCGGTGGCATGCACTTGCTTCAGCGTCCACTTGCTGGTGTTGAAAAACACATAGCCCGAAGCTGCTTTTAGGGGTGCATCGTCCAACTCTGTCGCTTTCATTTCTACGCGTTGAAATGTCACTTCAGCGAGAACAGCTTCTTTTGTTGGTTCCAATAAGGTGTCTAGCCGCCGTAGAACGACCATCGGCAGAATTACATCACGGTACTTACCGCGAACATAAACGTCGCGCAGACAGTCGTCGGCGATGGACCAAATAAAAGAAACGAGTTTGTTGTGGGCTTGTTGGTTCATATGTTGCCTTTTTAATTTATTGTAACACTCAAGCTTCAGAGAAGACGTTAAGGTCTATTTATCAATCTAAATTCCAAAAATTAGCGGCTACTTTTGTTTGTTTATTGATTAGAAGGTCAATTTCAACTTGTATAGCAGCTTCTTCATCAAGAGCATTTGCTATGGCAGATTGTTTTTCTGGCGATGGTATAGCAATTGGTAGTCGTAGTAGTTCTCTCAGTTGAATGAGTTGAATTGTTGCGCCCGTAACTATGGTCTTAAGCAGTTCTTGACCCAGCTCAGATCTTAGATATATCAATAGAGAGCGAGGGTTAATTTTTGACTGAGCATCGATTCGTAAAATTGTTGCTGATTGACCTGCCACCCATCCACCACTGCCTTGCTCTGGCACAGTCATAGGCACTATACCTACTTTACCCACACTGCCTTTAACTATAAGAACTATATCAAGGGGTTTTAGAAATTGATGTTTATTTTTCTGTGCAATTTCAGAGTCGATTTTTACAGTGCGTCCAGTTGTTCTGATATAACCAAATTTAGGCAGGTCAGCCGCACCAACTTCAAACACCTCAATATATTGTTGAGATTCCTGTATTGTCGGCATTGGGCGCACAGTACTGGCTAAATCACCTAATAATTTAGTTTGTTGAGAGGATAGAATCATCTGGATTATCTTTGAAGAGTCAGCTAGTAAATATCTGCTTACTAGTAGTTGAGCATCATTCTCAATGACTGAGTTCGTTGGAACCATTACAGCGTTATTATCAACTCTTCGCCCATGAGCTATGTTTAGCAGATCGTCTACGTTGGTTAATCGTGCTCTTGCTTTTGAAATAGGCTCTTTAAATTGCTCGCTGTCAGCATTCACAAATCTTATTTCTTGATGACCCCCGCGTGGATCTAATACTAAAATCGAAATTGCAACATTAGAGAAAGCAAATAGGCCAGATGGTAGCGCAATAACCGATTCAACAATTCCGCTTTTAATTAAGCCTTCTCTCAACGTTTTTTCATATCCAGGACTTGAGAGTAGAGTATTAGGAGCGGCAATAACGATTTTTGTTTTAGTTTGTGCAAGCAAGTGGCGAATTGTCAGTACAATTCCAGAGTTTGTTCGTTCAGGAAAGCGACCGAACCAATCTCGATCAGCGGTATCAGTCTCATAACGTAATCCAAAAGGTGGCAAGGCAACAGAGGTGTCAAATTTACGCAATTTACCGTTATCGATTGCCAGAGGTGCCGTAATTGGGTCTGTATAAATTACAGTAAGGTTTCCACCTAACAATAAACCTACCAAGGCAGGTAGCGCAGAGTGTATTTGAGTCTCTAGATATACATTAGCTTCTGTTTTTAAAGCGCGGCCTGCTAGCTGAGCACCAAAATCCCATGGAGTATATACGGTCATATTTGAGTGGCTCGATATTAATCCCATCATTAAATCAGCAATTTCTTTTGGAATTGATGGGTCGCCTGAGTGGCGAGATGTCGTTAGACTAACTGCGTCTGTAGGATCCAGCTTTTCAAGCATGCCTGTTTCGCCTAATTTAATACACATATCAATAATCTGGTGAAGACCAATAAATTCTGAGTTTGCTGTAATCTTTAACCCCGCAAATGCTTGTCCCATGATTCCGTCGTTTTTAGAGAGCTTATCAAGAGTAGATTTCAGGTCCTGAGTATCAATACTCCGCATATTTTGAATTTGCATATCTGATTCGATACTCTTACTAAAGGATAACTTTGTCCACGCTAGTAGCTGCAGTGCAAAAACCAATGAATCAGACTCTGAATAAGGTGCACTAGTCCGCACCGCATCAAATACTTGCCAAATTATTTTATCGTTCATATTGATCCTTAGTTTTCTTAATGGCGACGCTTGTCACAATTGTATGTAGTAATAAGTGCGTCACTGTCAGCTACAACTACTACGCCACCTTTATCTAATATTTTCATAAGCAAGCGTTCTTCACGTTGCAGACCCTCAAGTCTAGCCAACGCTTCTTTGCGTCCAAAAATATATTTACTGTTTTCAGGGGTGCCGTTATCTAAAACGTACTCAACCATATCGCGACTAACACCTCGTTGTGACATACGTTGCTGAATGTGTTTTGTTTTGTGCATTGATGTATCCTCCATGAATAGAACTATAATTAATTAAAAACTTACTGTCAACAGTTATTAATATCTTTTTTTGATTATCTTTTGTTTTTTTATAAAATTCTAATATCCAAATGACAGGTAAGCTTGTTTATAATTAGAGTTTGCTATTGATTTGATTCAAAATTATTCAGTTTTAAATCTAGTTCTGAAAGCAAATCCTGATTGTCGGCTGTGCCTGGAACATTGACATCTTCTAGGTAACAACTAAAACCTATCATGTTGCCAAGTAACGGGCGGTCGTAAAGACCCCAGCCATCTCTTTCTTCCGAGGCTGCCCTTAGGTAATTTAGAGGGTCAGTCATGACCTCTTCAATAGCTCTAAGCGGGCTAGTAGGTAAATCCCACATCATGCTTTTATAGGCATTCGTATTAATTCTGGTGGGTAGTTCCATTTTTTCCAAGAATGATTCACTGGATCTTAGTAATAGTATCAAGCGATTAATAAATGCATCTCTTACTAGGTTTGAGTCGCTAACTATTTTATTAAGGTTATCAGCGACTTTTTTTTCTACGACTATATTCACATTCTGAGTTCCCATTCTTTTAAGCGAGCCAGCGATATACCTTTTAGCCTTGGCTGAAAGCACTTTTCCTCGCATATCCATTTCAAGATAGGGGAGCTCAGCTTTAATCATGGCATTCAGAAAAGAATCGCGTTTGATATGCAATTTACTTATCTGGCTATTAAAATTTACAAGCATAGGTAAGTAAATTTTCGCGGTAATTTTTGTTTCTTCCATTATTTTTCTCCAGCTAGTAAGTTGATGGATGAATCATATTATCTGCTCACTATTGAGTAAAGAAATTTGAGTAAAGAATTAATGAAGAGTTTTAGTTGTAATTATTTTGCAATCAGTGTGTCATTTGATTAATGTGATGATTAATTAAAATTTTAAGATGGCTAAATATAATGAAATCAGAAAAGTCTGATCTAGATACAACACTTTTGCGTTGTAATGAGTTGCATTCAATTATTACCAATGAAGTCTATTTGTTAGAGCATGACCATATTATTAGAGATTTACTTACTAAGTGTTTAGCCGGCATTTCATTTGAACATTCAAAAAGCATTATGTTGCTGATGACCGCCCATAACTACACAACAGCCGTTTCATTGTTGAGGCTTCAATATGAAGCGGTAGCAAGAGGTATGTGGCTACACTTTTCAGCGAAAGATAATTTTTTGAATAAATACGTTGGCCCCATCGATATCAAAAAACTTCCTCCTGACTTTCCCACTGTTACGGAAATGATTGATCAAATCACAAAAGGCCCGGTAAAGGGGCCAGGTGAAATGCTTCAACAATTTAAAGATGTGACTTGGAGTGGCATGAACAACTATGTCCATAACGGATTTCTTCCAATTGAGAGGCTTCTGAACGGCTATCCAAATGAATTACTTGTTCAAATTATGCAAAGCTCGAATGCTTTGAATATCATGATCGCTATGGTCTTGGCGCGAATGAGTGGAGATATGAGCAGAATTAATTTAGTAAAGCAGCTTCAAGTTGGTTTTAAGGATTGTTTACCTAAGCTTGAAGCTATACCTGCAAGCTAAAACTAGATTTCAACTTTATCTATTAATGTCGATGCCTTTACACCAAGAGCGCTAGCAATTTTCAGACAGTCCATAACGAATCGTAATTGAGCGGACTGGGGCTACTCGCCAAAGTGGTGTAATAAGTCTATAACAAAGTGCTAATTTTTTACATGGCTGAGCTAATTAGCTATCACGATCCGAAATATACTCTGCAATATCTTCTAGCTTACAATCAAAAAACTCACATAGCTTATCTAAATTATCAGTAACTGTACTGTAACCTTTTTGATTAATCATCTTAGATAAAGTGACTCTATTAATTCCTGTTGCTTCAGTTATTTCAGCCATAGTAATTCTACGGCCTTCTCTGAACTGCTTCTCAGAAATCATTTTTTGTAAATAAAAACGTATCATTGTTAATAAATATAAATATATGTAAATATATATTTACTTTAATTGTCCTTATGTGTTAATATATGTTTACATTAGTTAATTAAACTTACTTAATGTTAGTAAATATATACAAGGAGAACATAATGAGCAATACATTTTTAACCACCGATCAACTCGCTGAACGTATTCAATACGATGCGCGCACCATTCGTGAACAACTTAAAGATAGCGTTCTAATCGAAGGGGTACATTATGTGCGCCCATTCGGACGTAGAAAGATTCTTTATATCTGGGAGCGTATCGAGAAGGACATCTTAAATGCGAGTAGTTTTGCATTTGGGATTCCAATGGCTAATGGGGGTGTTTGCCATGGCTAGTATTCGTGAACTGAATGGAAAGTTGTTTTTTGACTTCAGATATAAAGGTCAGCGCTGTCGTGAATACACTGCTGCTGAAGACAACAATACCAACCGCGTCAAAATGGATAAAATCCTCAAAAAAATTGAGCAGGATTTAGAGGCGGATAGCTTTGATTACCGGCGCTATTTTCCAAATAGCAAGTTAGCGGATAAGTTTGATAGCCCACAAGTAGTTAGTACCAAAATTTCACTGGCTACACAAAAGGCTTTTTCCGCTGCAACTGCGCCAATTGACACCCCCGCGTTTTCTGATTTTGCGGAGCAGTGGTTTGGTGAGTTTTCTGTGGGGTGGCGTCGCACCTATATTTCAACGGTGCGACAGATACTGGATAGCCGTTTAATCCCTGAATTTGGGGATAAGGCGGTCAGCGACATTCATCGTGAGGATATCCTCAGTTTTCGTTCCACTCTCGCCAAAGAACCAGGACGCCAACAGGACTCTAAATTATCACCACGCAGAATCAATGCAATTGTTCTGGTTCTGACCCAAGTACTCAACGAAGCCGCAGACCGCTATCACTTTACCACAGCAGGTGATCGAATTAAACCGCTCAAACTGAAGAAGCCACATGTGATGCCGTTTAGCATAGAAGAAGTGAACCGCATCATTGAAACTGTGAGACCGGACTTTAAAGACTACTTTATCGTGCGATTTCTGACAGGTATGCGCACAGGCGAGGTCGATGGGTTGAAGTGGAAGTATGTCGACTTTGAGAAGCGTTTGATTTATGTACGTGAAACGTTTACTGCAGGGGATGAGGACTACACCAAGAACGATTCCAGTCAACGTGATATTCGCATGTCACAACCCGTGTTTGAAGCACTAAAACGGCAATATGTAGCCACGGGGAAAGTATCCAAGTTCGCCTTTTGTAATCGTGATGGCAACCCCATGGATTTGCATAACTTCTGCAAACGCGTGTGGTATCCCCTACTCTCCCATCTTGGCCTTGAAAAAAGAAACCCATACCAGATGCGCCATACTGCTGCCACCTTATGGCTGGCGGCTGGTGAAGCACCTGAATGGATTGCGCGTCAGCTGGGCCACACCAATACAGAAATGCTGTTCACGGTATACAGCCGCTATGTTCCTAACTTAACGCGCCAAGATGGCAGTGCGTTTGACCGTCTGCTATTGCAATCCGGTGTTGGGACAAATATGGACAGCGACTTGACTAAGCTGCAAGCAGCTTAATTTTGACAAAGGATAGAATATGAACATACTACAAGTTTCCGAACTAAGCACAACTTCTACACCCATCATTGATCTACCCTGGCTATATCGCATCATTGACTTGCAAAAGTCTGCATTGCCACAAGGCGGTTTTCAATTCAGGGCGCAACTTTTTCATGAAAAGGCTTCGATTGCCGTCACTTGGGTCAATAGCAAACCAGATGAAAGATTAACTGCAGGCAGTCTAGTGACACCGCGCTGGACCAGTAAAGCCGTATGCACACAAGGACAAACTGTGATCAATCGTTTACTGCCTGTCACCAGCCCAGGATTGGTTAATCTGTTCGAAACAGTACCCCATGAATGGGTAAGTGAAAGGACGCTTATCCGGGAAATCAGGCAACTAACAGAAAGTTTGCCCGACCATTATATTAAATTGTTGAATGGTATATTTTGGGACTACAAGCGCTTTTATCGATTTGTTATAGGACCTAGCTCATTAAACGGTCATCATAATGAAAAACATGGCAATTTGCGCCACACGATAGAAGTGACCAACAATGCATTGTTATTAGCCAAAAATCGAAACATGATTAACCTGAATGTATTGATCATGGCTGCACTACTTCATGATGCGGGGAAAGCCGATGAATATCAGTTCAACTATAAGCGTGGAGTTTTTGAAATCTCAACCCGAGGCGCATTATTGGGCCACAAGTTATCGATTGTAGAGTGGATTGCTGCTGCCGTGGCACAACATCAGATTGCAATACCAGAACATCAGTTACTCAGTTTGGTACATTCATTAACTGCAGCTAAAGGTGCGCCGGACTGGGTTGGTATTCGTGAGCCAGTGAGTCCTGAAGCAAATTTGCTATCCATAGCAGACCGATTGTCAGGACATGATGACTTGTATAAGCAAACGATGCCATCAACTACAGGTTTTGGGCGTTATCACAAACATCTGCGTGGCCGACCATTTTTAGTGACTTGATTATTTATCAAAGCACATTCGTGATCTTCGTAAATAGGGACTAATACTTCAAGGAATTACACAACTGGCTATTTATGCTGAACAAGATGGGGATCTGCAATTAAGTCGGCGTCAGTAATTCGAAAACCTCAACACCAAGTGCCCGCGCAATTTTTTCTACATTATCGATTGAAATATTGCGCGATTGGCGCTCTACATAAGCAATAAAGGTACGATGCAATCCAGCCTCAAATGCCAGAGCTTCTTGAGAAAAGCCCAGTTCACCACGTAAACGAATGATGTTTGTAGCAAGCAATTGGCGTGCTGGCTGATAGTAATTTTCGCTTACTTGTGAAGTAGATGACATGACAACTACTTTCACAAAATTGAGCTTTTAAGTCAGAAATTTAGTGATGTTGTAGTCAACCAGAAATGGAAAAATTTTCAAATTTCAGTGAGTAGGTCCACCACATCACATTTCAATATCGATGCAATTTTACAAAGTATCGATAACGACGGATTGGCAATTTGCCTTTCCAATTGACTAACATATGTACGATCAATATCAGCTTCTAACGCCAACTTTTCTTGTGAAATCCCTAAAGCTTTACGCCGCGAACAAATAGATTTTGCGATAGCCTTCTGAGCTTGATTGAAGAGAATTGACATATCTCATTTTTTTACAAAAGAGATTAACAATCCACGGAATATATTCTACAATTTAACAATGACAAAAAATCAAATCTTCTTTTTGGTGCGTTAAATAGGAACTTTATATAGTGTTTACAATAAATAATAATCGAAGAATTTTTGTAATAGTTTTTAGCTTTTTATCTTGCTTCCAAAGTAACTGGTTAGCTGCCGCATCTTCGAATTTAGGAAGTTCATTCGAATTTTGTTTATATGATCAGAAATGCTCACTAGCCGACGAAAATGGAAATATTTTAACTGATGCATCTTTTGAAAAAATCTACCCCTTTGAAGGTAAATATGCGATTGCAGTTAAAAATGGTTTATATGGAGTTATTGGGCTAGATGGGCGCTGGAAAATAGAACCAAAATTCGATTCTTTGAGCTTGGAGTCAGACAATCAAATCATATTTGCGGTAGCCAGAATTAAAAATAAATATGGATATATTAATAACAAAGGCAACTGGGTTATAGCACCCAGTTTTGATGCTACTTATGCTTTTGAGAATGGGCAAGCTGCAGTTAAGAAAAATGGCTATTGGGGGATTATAAATAAAGCGGGAACGTGGGTTATAAAGCCACAATTTACTGAATTAAAGACGTTAGAATCATATCCCCACCGTTTTATTGCAAAAAAAAGTGACTTTTGGGGAGTTGTTGATCAAAAAGCAAAGTGGGTACTAAACCCAGAATATAGTGGTATCGCTTATTCTAAATTGGGACAATTCAACAGCTGGATTGACAAAAAGGATACTCATAAACCATTTGATAGAATTCGTAAAACGTTCGATATAAATGGTAAAGAAATGGTCACACCGAGTGGAGATCGGAACTTTTTCAACCGTGATTTTTCATGTGAGAGCATCACCACAAATGGTGTCACGTTTTATGGATTAATGGATATAAAAGGGCAATGGCTGGTGGAACCTAAATTCCAAGATGCAAATTGCTTTCAAGATGAAACAAGTAAAGATGCATTTGTTAAGCACGATTATTCTGATCTTGTACCTGTAAAATTAAACTCAAAATGGGGGCTGATAGACAGAATGGGCAATTGGGTTATTAATCCTCAATATGACCACTCATTTAGGTTTTCACGTTATGGATTTGCAGAAGCTAGCCAGCAGGGCTTGTGGGGGTTAATTAACACGGAGGGCAAGTGGGTAATTGAACCGAAATATCGCAACATCATCTATGATCAGGAATCTCCGTATATCAGCGTAAATTCAGAAGGTTTATGGGGAGTAAAAAAATTAGATGGGACTTGGCTAATTCCAGCAAAATTTAGCCATCTTGAATACGTTGGTAAAAATTTAATCAAGGCTGGCATTTTAGACGGGACTTCCTACCTCTTCAATTCTGATGGTGCAACCCTGTTAACAAATTATAATGATTGTGGTCGGACCAAAACAATCAAAAATGATGGTACTGTAATTGCTAAAACTCAAACTATTTCACAGACCTTAATGCAAAAGTGTATTGATGAGAGCAATTCAAAATATGGTTGGGAAGTCGTAGGTCAAAGTTACTTAAAGTCAGGAAATAGAGTTATAGATATAAAATGCAGCAATAGTAATTCATTTTTCCCGGATGTAATCATTCAACAAAACCAAGGCTTTTCGTCAATTTGCAGCAGTTGCTCATCTACTACATTAGAAACTACAGCTTATCGAACTTGCTATCTTAAAACCAAAAATGATGCTTGGCCATGGTGGGAGGATTAGAGTCTGTTACTTTATCTTCTCCCATCGTTTTATTTCTTATAGCTGAGTTAAGCTATCCAATTAACCCCTGCAGAAAAGGCTTTCTAGTTTTATTCCCATAATACGAGGGGCAATCTTAAGGCCAAGAACTGTTCTTGAACTATTCCAGCTTTATTAGCTTTTATTATCCGCCACAAATTTTTGCAAACATGTTTCTCAGGCAAGCTGTCTAGTGAAGAATGGCAACTTAAATAATGACGCTCGTACAGATCAACCCGACTGGTTTTAGGTGACAAGAACAGCTCGTCTAATGCCCCATTATCCGGAGCAAGCACCCCCGACAATCCACTTATCCCCATCACGTTAACTAGTCCGTAAGGGTCAATATCAACTGCGGCTAATACAGGTAATTTAATCAGGTCGAGGAATGACAGCACAGCATCTAAACGGCTTTCATTTTTGTCACCACGATAAACCACCATAGGATTATCAAAATTTGCTGGCAGAAGCATTTCTGTTTCCGAGAAGCGATTGAAATTCTCATAGTTCTCAACCAGAATTACTGCGTTGTGTTGAGTATTGTTTACTTGTGAAATATCAATATCCAGATGAGACATTGCAGGCAACTGAATAGCCTCACCATTGAGCAATAGTGGTTTATTACCAGAAGCTTTGATAGATACCCTATTTCGCTTTAGGCTTCCCCCACCGGCTTTTTCATTAGGCCCATAATTTAGCTTCTCTACCCTAGACATTGAACTATCAACGCTTACGTCAAGGGAGTAACCTTTGTTGGTGAGAATCTTCTTAATCTGCTCTTTATCGTCACCACTGAAGAATACCGACTTACCTTTAATTTTACCGATATGAAAATCTTTACAGAACTCCGTCAAAGCGACTGTCTGACCAAACCTTTCCTCATCTCTATTTACGATAGTTTTCAGTTTTTCCAACAGTCTATGGTTAAACATTAGCGTATCCTTGCGATACAACTATATCGTTAACTTTTACGTTACCGTCAAAATCTTCAGTATCTGTGAACACTAGATCAATCCGGATTTCTGGTCCAACCTTACGATTAAGTCTTTCAGACAATACTCGATGAACCCAGTATTCCTCAGAAATCTTATCAAGCATTTGCGGATTATTTAACCACCAACGCCTTGCAGATAAACCTTCCTTTTTAGAGATAGCTAGATTCATGTACGCACTTACAGCTTTCTCTAATATTGAGAACTCTTTTTGCACTACTGGCGCATCATCCATATCCAATAAAACACCTGCAGGACGTTTCCTTTTATAGGCATCTATTGATTTAGTAGCAGGCAAGTTTAATGCAATATCCACCAAGAATTTTTCAGATGATGTGTCATTTGCATCAGGATAAAAAGATAGCGCTAGCGGATTGGCAATGCACATCCAATCTAACAAATCTTCATTATTGGCCCAGTCGTTTGGAGTCCAATCAGGGTAACGGTTTAGGTGGGTGGAGAATTTTCTTAATAATTTAGCTTGCGCCTCGATTTTTCGGAATTCATATTTATATTTATCAAGTTTAGAAAGTATTAATCTAAACGTATCAATAAATTGCGGCATTCTTGACTTGAGTAGCAACTCATAAGTAAGCTCAAGGTCTCGATGCCCCAACAGTCTTTGCTCAATATCTGAAAAACTAAACGTTTCTAACAGATTAAGAATCGTTGTGGCGCGATTCATATACCATTCGTTTTCTTTCATCTTTTCTGCAAGCGTTGTAACGGTTGCAAATTTGCTATAAACCAGACTGGAAATATGCAGCAGCTCATCAGCTATAGAACCTGCTATTGCATTGATTGAATCGCGTATGCATACCTGATAGTTTTGACGGTCTTCATCGCGTGATTCCAGGAAGGCGTCATTATGCCTGTTCACATATTCATCAAGACGATTGAAGCTGATACTGAAGTCAGTACCTGAATCCATAAGTTTGTTTGTATTCAAGACAGTATTGAGAAACTGCCGCATTGAATAACGTAATTGAAAGGTGTCGTAGATGTCAGAGGTTAGAATGCGTTGCTGCAACAGCAACATAATTCGCTTTGAATTTTCCTCAGTCGCACTAATCCGGCTGTTATCAAAAGCCTCCGCAATGATATCGCTCGATTGATGTAACCGTTCCAATATCAATCTGACGTTGGTTTTGTTGCTCAAAGCAAAGCCTCCTGCATTGATGCTTGAGATTCATCTTCGTCACCTAACGAGCTAGGCATTTCATTCTCATTTAAGAAAGTTAATATTTCGTAAAAATAATCAAGCTTGCCCGTAAAAATGTAAGTATTCATTTTTTTGCTGTTTTCTACAAGATAGCCCCACTTGATCATTTGTTGAATTACTTTATCAAGCATACCTTTGGGTGAGGCGTCTGAGCTTACAAACTCCTTCCCCATATTAGTAAACGAGTGCAGCATTTCCAGAGCATTAGCATTATCAGAAATAGCCACTAACATATCTGAGTAATTCACTCGTTCTCCAGATGTTGGAGCAGCATCCTCTTTGGTGTATTTCATGCACATTTCTAGGAAACTAACGACTGGTGCAATTGTGTGCTTGATACTAGCAAAGGTATTTTTAATTTCTGTACGCTCGTTCAGGCCAACAGTCTGCCAAGCTGCATAAAATGCATTGCCGTTATTTGTAGCGACTAACTTTCTTCCAATTTTCCGGAGAAAATCATCAACGGATTTCTGATTGTTATCATCACGTAACCATTGGTAGGCATTAGCATTGGTTTGATCGCAAATAAATGCGCCTTGGATTAAAGCTAATACAGTAGGCTCAAACATTGTCCATTACCTCTTTTGCCGTTGCTTTCGCACCATCAATATCAACGATTGCAATCCTCTGGTCTTCCAGTACCGTAAACATATATCTGAATTTTGGCGCTAGATACTCGTCCATTTTAGGGAAAGCGCCAACAATCATGATGTTGTTCTGTGCTAAAAACTCTAACAGCGATACAGTATTCATCGGGTCTAAATCCCCAACCTCATCAATGGCGTAAGGAATGACAACATTATTTTTGCCGCGAATCCTGTTTACAAAACCAACCATCACAATTGCCATGACAAGATATGAAAGTCCTGTACTACTAAGCTCCTTAAGCTCTTTTTCATTTTTTGCCGAAACAGGTTTGTTATTAATCACTGCATCAATTCTGATATTGATGAGATCGGTAGGATTCGCCACTAACCCACGATCATCATAAACAATATTAGCTACATCGTTAGCCGCATCCACAAAAGACTGCGGAGGCATGGAATGTGCTGCTGTCGGTTGCCACATTTCATACTGAAGCTTCAGCTCATTAATCGCGTACCAATAATCCTGTTTCCTGATATCGGTAGTTATACTGATGTCTACGTTATTGATGGTGGCAAACATCTTGGCAAGACTTAAGCTATTTCTGATTTCCCTGTTGAATGTAGTAACTTTCGTTTCCATATCCTCAAGGCTGTCACAGAACGTTTTTATGTTAATCCCTTGAGACCGGCAATCATTAATGATGGAGTCTTGTCTGGACTTGTAGCCTTGATTGAACCAGCTTCGACAAACTTTCAACCATTCATATTCCTGATTAAGAATAGGTCTGCCACTTTCCTTCTCGTTAGCTAGGCAATATTGTTCAGTTTCGGTACCAGGGACACGTAGCATTTCTTGGCGAATTTCATCCACACCATCGGCAATTATTTTTTTATAACGCTTGTCTTCTGTATTAATTCTGTTTTTTTCATTAATTAGATCAACCAGTGAGAATGCCTCATCATGCGGCATGGTTTCAACGTGAAGATTCGTTGGCCAATTTATTATGCTTTCCAATTGGGCGCTGGTGTGCCGGATAGACTGCTCCTCATCTGATAGTTGTTTCTGTACAGCAAGGATTTCATTACTTATTAAATTTTCCTGATTATCGTATTCTTTTTTTAATGCTGCTTGTGCAGATTTAGCCGTATCTAAATTAATTTTTTGCTGACTGGCATCAAGATGCATTTGGCTCAATCCAGAGTAAGTGTTACCCAACCAGCTACGGTAGGTATCCACTACTTGTGACTGTTTCTTGGCCAATTCTATTTTTTTATCAACGGCCAATTTATCAGCCTCTAGTTTCTTTAGCAGTTCAGGATTGACGCCTTTCCCTGTCAGCATTTCAATGCGACTTGCATTGAATTCTGCTATTTTTGCTTCATAGTTAACTTGCAGTACATTTTCTCGATCATCAATTAATTTTAATGCTGCATTCTCATTGGCATTGATGGCGTTAATAAGCTGTATTTTTTCTTTATTTTTGAACGCTATTTCGTTATTGAGTTTTTGTTCTTCAATCGTAAGGTTTGCGCGAATATCACTAAGTTCTACCTCTGCAGCGGCAAGTGCTATGCGAATATTTTCAATGGCAGATTTTTTGCTGTGTTCAAGTTTTGCATTCAACAAATCAATTTTTGACTGGGTTTCTTTGCTGGCACTTTCCAGTTTATTGAAATTAGCCTCGCTCAATAGTTTTTTCTCGGCAAGCTCTTTGCGGCTTTCTTCAATTTTTAAAAGGATTTTATCCTCTTCATCACAGGCATCTTGTGCATTATTAATTCGTGATCTAGCCCTGGCCAGTTCTTGCTGAATTTTCTCTTCCGTCGATAATTTGGAATCTTCTATCTGGTCAAGATTGATATTGATTCCATATAAGCTGCTACCACCGGTTAATTCAGGGTTAAGATCTTTCCTCAAAAGGATATCTTCATTGATGATACGGCCAATATCACCAACCCACTCTGGACGCTCCTCTCTTAAAAAACCAATGAAAGTATCTTTGCCAGCTGATGATAACGCATGAAATCGGTCGTACTCAATTTTGGCGGACTCAAGTACCATCGATACGTCATTACATAAGCTCTCCTGATCTTTGTGCCGACTTAGTATGGATGTGTAATTTCTATTGCTTTCGGTAACATCTTTAAAAGCCAGATTTAATGACTCTGTAACGCTTTCCAAGGTAGCCCGCTCTAGTTTCAGCGAGGCCTGTATAGACGCATCACCTGTTACGTACTTCTGTTCTGTCTGTAATGAAACAACTTTATCATTGGCTAAACTTTCCTTTCCCCTTAGATCGATTGAGGTCAATTCTGATGCAGCTTTGATTTGACTTAATATTGCATCATGATTTTTGGCGACAGAATCTATCTCCATTCGGAATTTTTCTTTAGTTTTGTTCCGATTTTCTAGCTCACTATTTTTTTGTAACTGCAGATTGAGTTTTTCCTCCCCAATCAGCCTTTGAAATTTATCATCGACGTTTTTAATCTCGCCGCTTAATTCTTCGATGGTTTTTACTAACCCATCATAATTTCTCTGAATGTCAGGTAATGAATCTACAAGTGCGCAGCTTTGATCAATCTCATCTTTTTTATATTCTTTAAATCTTTCTTCTATAGCAGTGATGTCTTTTAAAGTCTGCTGGTAAATGGCTTCGAGTCGCGCTTTTTCTTGCTCGGCTATATGGTTTGATTGATTAAATTGTTGCTCAAGGATGGTTCGCTCTGATTTTTTATTCTCAAATAACTTGGCTGTTAATTCTTTTTTGCTTTCCAAATTTAACAATAAAGTCTTTAACCTTGAATGCAGTGTACCCATTTCATTTAGCAATCTAACGCGATTGGTATCTGCTTCTTCAAGAATAACCATGCGCGGCCTTTTTTCTTCAAGTGACTGATGTGCCTGTAGCTCACGAATCCACTTCCGTAATTCATTCTTTTTTGTACTAAGCGTGAATTGCTTGTCATCACCATATATCGTTGAGGCTACCATTCTTTTAAGATCTGAGAATTCAGTCACACGATTCAAAATGCCACTTATCACACGGTTTATATGCGTCAATCTACTTCCTGCGCCGACAAATGCATATCTTGCAGCTAAGCTTTTGTGCTCGTGTGTTGTTGCACTATTAGTAAGTATCTGCTCATAGTGAACTCGTGAAAATGGTTTAGTGAAAGAGATATTCTTACCATCTAAATGCTTGTGCAAATCCTGAGATTGCACAAAGCCACGTTCATTTCTAAATAGCTCATTATCATATTCATGGTCTATAAAGCGATAAACCACGTTATCTGATTGTCCGTCTGCATGTATAACTGCGAGAACTTTGGCATCTCGGCGCTTATATTCATAAACCACATATGAGGTTGAGTGAGGGAAATAATATTCCCCGAATGTTTTTGCCCCTGTAATAACGCGTTGTGGGCGTTCACCAAAGAATATAGGGATCAAGCGCAACATGGTGGTTTTGCCAGCACCATTGGCACCATTAAGAGCTACGTGGCCATCTAGCTGAAGCTCTACTTTTCTACCTTCACAATATGAGTCAATAACGATTATTCTTAACAGCTGAAAGTCTATAGCTGGCAATTCTAAAATGTTATATGCATTAGAATTTTGTTGGTTATTCATTCTTAATTATTATCCAATGATTTATAAAGTTTTTCAGTTATTAAATCAACC
>Ga0247839_1005198_pt1 | contig 15986 bp, 9 predicted proteins | sample LaCruzMarch2015__6_FD_192405 | JGI IMG/M metagenome (GOLD analysis project Ga0247839, IMG submission 192405) | Freshwater microbial communities from meromictic Lake La Cruz, Castile-La Mancha, Spain - LaCruzMarch2015_16m | ecosystem: Environmental > Aquatic > Freshwater > Lake | place: Spain... | reverse complement strand
GTCGGGGCACCAGGATTCGAACCTGGGACCCCCTGCTCCCAAAGCAGGTGCGCTACCGGGCTGCGCTACGCCCCGAATTTTTATTCGCTGAAACCAAATTCGCGGAGGAAGCGGGATTCGAACCCGCGGTACAGGTTATACCCGTACGTCGGTTTAGCAAACCGGTGGTTTCAGCCACTCACCCATTCCTCCGAATGGGCCGCAAAGATAAGGCAGGTTTTTTTTTATCCAAGCATCAATATAACTTTTTTTTAAAAAAATTAGTTCCAGCCCTTTTTGAGTATTTCCTGCATAAATTTGCCGCGTTTTAAAACTTGATGCCATGAATCGTTTTTTGATCTGTTTCGCGCTGTTTTTGATTGCTTTTTCGGCCTGCGCACCCCAAACCGAACCAACTATTACCGAAGCCGTCCAAACACTTGCTGCCTGTGAAAATAGTAAAGGCCAAACTTTGGACGCGATGACCAAAGCGCTTTTTGGTACCGAAATCTTTACGGTGAACAAAGAAGCCACCCGATTTAGCAAAATGATTGATAATATGGACGCTGGTTTGCGGGATACCTGGACCAATTCAATCAACAATGATTTTTTACTGGATCCTACTTTTATGGCCTGTGTAAGAAGTAAAATGCCGGTCATCAAAAAGTTTTACGATTCCTCTCCTTCGCAGGAGGAGCAAAAAGTGTTGATGGATTATTTTAACAAACCGGAAAATTTTACCACCTACCGCATGCTGCCTTACCTAATGATGGCGGCACAAAATTTACCGGTTGAGCCAACACCAAAATAAAAAGCATGAACCATGCTTCGAAAAGCACGGTTCATGCCCGTTTCTGTTTGGGCGTTTATCCCAACACTTTTTTAAATTTTACCAATTCCGGGTGTTTGCTGCCCGTTGCACTCGCTTTCGTGTAGTGTTCTTTTGCTTTTGTTTTGTCTCCCATTGCGCTATAGATCATTGCGAGTCGGCGATTTACATCAATATTATCGGGCCGACGGGCGTATTCTGCTTGTGCATATTCCAGGGCTTTTGCTGGATTAGGCATCAAATCGGTGTAAAAAGCAGCCAGTTCGAGGCTCATATCGTGGCCTTTATCCATATCTTCTTGCATCATGGCCATAATTTTAGGCAACAAGGTGTCTAGTGCAGCCTGATTTTTGGTCTCTTTGTATAATTGCGCCATTTGCTCATAAAAACTTACTTCCGGGATCATGGAAGCCGCTTTTTGGAATTGTGCCATGGCTGTTGGGTAGTCTTTTTTGTGCATCGCAATAGCACCCAGTGCTGCCACTGCAAATGGATAATCGGCCCGTTCCTGTAAAATCATTTGGTACTGGAGGGCGGCTTTGTCCCATTCGCCATACGTTTTGTACAAATTACCCAGGGTCAAACGGGCCCAGGCAGTAGATTCCTGGCCGGGTAAGCCTGCTTTAATAGCCATATCCAGTGCTTCGATCGCGCCGGGCACGTCACCATGTATTTCACGCAGGTAGGACACCCGGGAATAGGACCGTAAATCTGGACGGATGCCCACCATTTTATCGGCCATTTCCACCGCTTGTGGGTATTGGCCCAATTCAACATGGGCATCTACCAGTGCACCATAAATTTGTGCGTTGTACGGATTGATGGCTACTGCTTTTTGGGCAGTTAACAAGGCGTTTGAAAAGTCATGCAGCGACAATTGTACGCTTGCCTTGTAACTCAGGGCACGAAACAGAAAGTCTTTTTCTTTGGCATTGGGATTTGTAACGGTGCTCAATTGTTCTATGGCGGGCTCGAGGATAAACAAGGCTGCCGGATAATAATGCGGATGTTCGCCTGTTACGCGGGCTTCCTGAATGAACAGTTCGGCGAGTTTCAAGCGCGCATCCCAATCGTTGGGGTTTTGAAGGAGTGCTTTTTTGGAGTTTCCATAGATGTTTTGCACATTATCCCATTCTTTTCCGTTGCGGATGGCTTCATTGCGATCCAGCAAAGTTGGAATTGTCAGTGCTTCCTGGCTGGTAAATTTGGCTTTTCCGTCTTTGGTATTGGAATGCTGGTTGTTGGTGCATGCAGTGGTGCAAGCGATAACAAAAGCGATAAGCAATAAGCAATTTTTCATTGTTGGTTGATTTAAAGCTGGGAGCCGGTTGATATCCTTTTGGATGTTTAACCGACTCCCGACTGATTGATTTTTAGTTTGTTTTACTCAATTTGAGCGATTGCATCATTTTACCATCGGTCAAAACAACGGCATAATACGTGCCTGCGGGTTGCTGGGTGAGTTCAACCTGCATTTGGTAATCGCCTGCGTCTTTTTGACCATTCACGACCGTACTTACCAAACGACCATTGTTGTCGTACACCAATACTTGCACTTTTGCTGCGGTAGCGAGGTGCAGGTTGAGGGTCGTGCTGCTTTGGAATGGATTTGGGTAGTTGGACATCACCGCCTGTGCTGGCTGGATGCCGATTGCACTGCTGCGTTCTTCGCCAGATGCATTGATAGAAGCGATTTTGCCGCCACAAACACCGTCGCCCGCCCAAGGAAGGGCTACATATGGGAAACGGTTTTTGAAGGTCGCATCATTTTTCTCTACACCTGTAGTGTACGTCAGCACATCCAACAGATCCTGTGAAACGGGGTTGCTGCCGTTAAAATCGTCGTACCACAAACCGATTGCCGCCAAAGCCACACCGGAAACAGCCTGTAATTCAATACGGGTCACATCATCTTCCAGGCGGCGGCCGTTAGGAAAACCGTCCATATTGGGAATAAACTGCAAGTTGATGTTGGTGTATTGTGGATTGGTCAAGCCCAATACGGCTGCCTGTACAATACCGAGGCTGCTGAAATTAGGGTCATTGCGCTGGGTAACTGGTACGGCCATGTTCAAGCGCAACATATCACCGCCATTGGGCAAAAAGTTGTTAATGAACGGTTTGCCAGGAGCCAATGGATTGCCGTTTTTACCCGTTGCCAATTGATATGGCGGGAAATTCGGAACACCGGTGTGGAAGATAGGCCACAAATCGACTGAACGCGGCTTTCCTGCGCCGGGCAATAAAAGGGTGCCAAAAATGGCATCATCCAGGGCGGTACCTGCTACTGCAGCGCTTCCTTTTAGGCCAAATAAACCGTTTTTACCATTGCCAAAGTCGAAAGAACCCAAAGCATTGCGCTGAATACGCAATTTCGAAAAGCCCGGTACGGCGCCTCCAAACTGCGCATCATCCATATAAAGCGCCAATTCAGGGTTGTAGAAAAATCCATCTAATTGAGTATCAGCTAGTTCGTCATATGGTGTGAGGCTGTTCCAGTAGTCTTTGTAACCAATTGGAATCACCGCTTCGTTGGTCAAAGGCATGCCCAGGCGGCTAACTTGCACCCAATCGCCACTGTATGTTTCTTTGCCAGCACTCAAAGTGCGTACTTTTTTACGGCTGGCGCTTGCCCACACCCCAATAACATAATTCGGGTCAAGGATATTCGTCGGACTGGCAGCAGCGCCTTTTTTGCGCAAAAAACCAATCGGAACCTGAATGGCAATGGTACTTACATTCATGCAAGCCAATCCATCGCGTGCCTGTGCATTCTGCCGAGGCGCATCACCAAGGTCGAAAATACCGCCTAAGTCTACAAAAAACGGATCATCAGACGGGCCGATGTACACTTGTTCGCCGGTTGAAGCGTACAAAGTGGATTCGTTGACCAGTTGTTGGTAGGTTTTACCTAAACCTAAAGGAGAATTAATACTGCGTGCGCCAATATTGGTTGGGGGTACGGCGCGATTTTGAATAATCGGGATAAAGGATTGTCCACCGTTATCAGAGCGATACAGGGTGTACACCATTTTCAAATTGCGCTTGCCTAAGCGAATATTGAAAAAAGTGGTGGGGTCTTCATTCACGGTTTTAAATTCCACCCGATAGATCAATTCATCGCCGGGTTTGGCCGGATTGTTGTCGATGTGGATTTCATAGCGGATATTTTCGCCAAAAGAGTAATAATTGGGTCCGCCTTGTGGCAACTGAAGGGGTACGTAAGTAGCAATGAGGGTAACGGTATTGGGGCGATCAGGACTGCGGAAGGCATATACGTCCACATTATCAGCCAAAGGATCATCTGCGATCAGCGGTGCCTCGCGGTGGCTCGAAGCCTGTGCTACCTGCATTGCGCCAAGCATTGCGCAAAGGATCAGCAGTTGTTTGAATATAACGTTCATTGTATTGAATTTATAGGTGGTTTGCAATTAGTTTGTTTCTGTTCCAGCCCAAGGCGTGGCAACGTATGGGAAGGCAGGTTTGAAGGGTTTGTCATTTTGATCTACACCTGTTGAATAGGTAATCACGTTCAACAAGTTTTGCGTAACCGGACTTCCACTTGGCGTATAATCGTCATACCATAGTCCAATCGCGGCAAGGGCAACACCTGCTACAGCCTGTAACTCGATCCGGGTTACATCATCTTCCAAACGACGGCCATTCGGGAAACCATCCATATTTGGAATAAACTGTAAATCTGCAGAGGAAGCATATGTTGGATCAGTAAGACCCAAAACGGCCGCTTGTACAATGCCAAGGGCGCTAAAAGCCGGGTCGTTGCGTTGGGTAACGGGTGTTGCCATGTTCAGACGCAACATATCGCCGCCATTCGGCAGGAAATTGTTGATAAATGGCTTACCTGCAGCCAATGGATTGCCGTTTTTACCGGTCGCCAATTGATACGGCGGGAAATTTGGAACACCGGTGTGGAATATAGGCCACAAATCGACCGAACGCGGTTTTCCAGCGCCTGGCAACAGCAAAGTGCCAAATATTGCGTCATCCAAGGCGGTTCCTGCCACAGCGGCCGACCCTTTTAGGCCAAATAAACCATCATTTCCATTCGAAAAATTGAAGGCGCCCAAAGATTTGCGTTGAATACGCAATGGTTTGAAGGCAGGGATAGCGCCGCCAAATTTGGAGTCATCCATATACAACGCCAATTCAGGATTGAAGAAAAATCCATCCAAAACGGTGTCTGCCAATTCGTCGTACGGGGTAATGCTGTTCCAATAATCTTTGTAACCGATTGGAATCACCACTTCATTGGTCAAAGGCATGCCGAGGCGACTAACTTGTACCCAGGTGCCTTCATCGTCATAGCCGCCACCCGTTTTCAAGGTGCGTGTTGCTTTGCGGCTGGACGAAGCCCATACGCCGATGACAAAATTGCCATCCAAAATACCCGTAGGGGCAGGGTTCACCCCTGCCTTCAACAACGTAGCAATAGGAATTTGCAAACAAATGCTGTGCACATTGTATTGCGCCAAACCATCGCGGCTGGCAGCACCGCCTTGCCGTGGCAAGTTTCCAAGGTCAAAAACACCGCCCAAATCCACAAAAAATGGATCGTCCGCAGGTCCGCAAAACAATTTTTCACCGGTTGTACTGTTCAGGATGGCCGATTCGATTAACGTTTCATAGTCTGAACCCAGGCCAACACCCGATTCAATAGAGCGTGGACCGATGTTTGGAGGCGGCACTTCTCCATTGGTCAGGATGGTTTGCCAGCTAAGTCCACCGTCAATTGAGCGTTCGCAGGTGTACGTCGTGCGCAGGTTGCGCTGACCCAGGCGAATGTTGAAGAAGGTGCTTGGGTCCTGATTGACTCGCGTGAAGGTAAAGCGGTAGGTTACCTCATCGCCCACTTTTGCCGGATTGTTGTCGATGTGGATTTCGTACCGAATATTTTCACCAAAAGTGTTGTAATTCGGTCCGCCATGTGCCAACTCCGCTGGAATGTAATTGGCAATAATGGTAATGGTGTTTGGGTTGTCGGGGCTGCGGAAGGCGTACACATCGGTATTGTCCGCAAGCGGATCATTGGCGATGAGTGGCGCCTCGCGGTGCGAAGATGCCCGGAGGTTCAATCCGAGCAGCAGGCCGAATGCGACCATCAGGATGGCTTTGGGCACGGCTGCAAATTTGGGTAAATTCATCTGTGTGAAAAATTTAAGCATGAATATGTTAGGTGAAAAAAAGGCATGCGTTGGGCTGGAAATACAAGCACAATTGCTTTTATTTCAGGGTAAATAATTGATAAACAGTTGTTTAGTTAATTGTCCTTAAAATCGGTAGGACAAGCTGGCTTTCAAGAAAAAAGGTGTTCCTGGTGTGTAGTGTATTTCGGTTACGGGTTCTGTTTCGTTGCGCAGCCGCGATTCTGTTTCGAATTGGGCTTCTTTCCAGCGTACATCGGTGAGGTTCTGAATAGAAAAACCGATTTCTAATTGGTCATTTTTCCACCCGCCCACGGCATCCACAATAAAGTAGCCTTTGGCAATCAAGCTATTATCACCGTTGGCTGCTCGGTCGCCTAAATACCGGAAGCGCAAACCACCATACAATCCTTTGCCGCGATCGTAGCGGATGCCGCCGGTGCCCGTGTATTTTGGTGCCAAGGGGATGTATTGACCGCCTTCTGGCTCGTCGATGGCGCGCGCATGGGCGTACGTAAAGTCGACATCCGTGTAAAAATGACGTGCAATTTGGAGGCGCGCTGTCAAATCTAGGCCTTGACGGCGGGTTCGTCCACCCGGCTCTACCACACCTTCATCGCCCACATACACAAACTCTTGTTGCAGCGCCAGGTACCAGGCCGCCACTTGTACAAATAAGGCAGGTGTTGGTTGAATGATGGCACCGAGGTCGAGACCGGTGGCTTTCGGCAATGTTTGCAACCCGTTTTGGGGTACTACGACCCGGGTATCATTAGAGTGAAATCCGTATCCGCCCGAGGCATACAGGCGAAATTTTGGGGTAAAATCGTAATAAAGGTTTGCTTTTGGGCTAAAAACAGAACTTGTGATGCTTTGTGGATTGTATGCCGAATCGAGTGCGTTTTCATATTGAAACTGAAAAACATCCGCGCGTAACGCCGCGTTGAACGTCAATTTATTGGTAATTTCAAAGGTTTCGGAGATATATGCACCTGTATTTGTTTCGGTAACATCGCCTAAAGCAAGCGCCTGGGTCGTATAGGCGCGGTTTTTAGTGCGGGAAAGTTCACTTTTGTCAGTTTGGTCGGCCCGTAAGAAAACACCGATTTCACTCTGTAAAGATTGTCCAAACAGTTGGTGCTCACTTTGATATGTACCATTATAGCCGAAAATATTGCGTTTTTCCTTTTGCCGTATTTGGTCGCCATTGATCGGGTCGTTCAGGAAAAAGGTAAAATTGGAAAACAGTTCAAAATTATACTGGATGTAAAAAACCTGGTTGCGCAATAAACCATTGTTTTTCAAGCCTTTAGTATGTTCAAAATTGAAGTTGTACCGGCTGGTGCTCCCGCCTTCTGTATCGTCAATCGCGCCAAAAGGAGTAATTGCTCCGCTTTCTACAGTGCGTTCTGGTATTTGACCGGAAGCGTTCCAATTACTCTGGAAAGCCGAAGCACTGAAAGAAATGCGGTGGTCATCGTCGAGCAGGGCGCTGTATTTTCCCAATAAATTAAGCCTACGGAAAGCCTGAGGACTTTCAAAATACCCATCGCTGTACACGGTTTCCGCGGCTAAGTAGGCATGTTGGTTTTTTCGAGCGGCTGTATTCGTGAGCAAGTTGAAAGCGCCCAAAGCACGCAGGCTGTTAAACTGGCCCGCTTCAAATTTTACGATACTTTGGTCCAGAGCATCCACCGTTTTGAAGGAAACCCGTCCTGCCGTGGTAAAATTACCCGCATCTGCATCGTAAGGCCCTTTTTTATAAGAAACGTTGCCAATCAATTCAGGAATCACAAAATGCAAATCGGCGTAACCTTGTCCGTGTGCATGCGAAACCATGTTCACGGGCATGCCGTCTACCGTCAAATTAACATCCGTGCCGTGGTCAATGTCAAATCCGCGCAAAAAAAGTTGTTCCGCTTTGCCGCCGCCAGCATGTTGGGCAATAAAAAGACCAGGTACCATGCGCAGGACATCCTGGGCCGTGTTTACCGGGCGTGTTTGGATATCCAACGTGCTCACCGTTTGTAATCCACGGGCTACATGGGTATTGCTGATTTCAACCGTCCGCAAATCGAGCGGTGCCACAAGCATTTCAATACGCAGGGTCGACGTTTCACTGTCGCGCACCTGAACCTCTTTGGTTATACTGGTTTCAAAACCAAGGAATTGCACCGTAACGGTATAGGTGCCCGCTGTCAAATTGGGGAAATTGAAGAAACCAAGTTCATTGGTCGTCGTATGCAGCGCACCCGGATCAAGTTGTACGGTTGCTCCGGTGAGTTCGAGGCCGTTTTCTTCCGTTACCTGGCCGTTGATGGAGCCATTATGGGCGTAAAGTGTACCAAACGCCAGAAAAAAAGCAATTGTAAGTAGATAAGTGGTGTATCGCATAAGGCTGAATTTTTTTGATATCCAATCTACGAGTGTATGTTGTTGTTTGGTTTTTAATAAATGGAATTAGAAAATTATTTCTATTTAAGGGCTACATGAACGGGTAGTTTTATGGGTGGTTCATTCTATTTTATGGCTATTTGAGAGGCTTTTTATGTGTTGGTGTACGGATTTTGGGTCTAAGCCGGAGGTGACACCTCGAAAGGTTGATGTCGGAGGTGACACCTGGAGAGGTTGTTGCTGGAGGTGACACCTGGTGAGGTTGATGCTGAAGGTGACACCTCGGGAGGTTGATGTTGGAGGTGACACCTCGGGAGGTTGTTGCTGGAGGTGACACCTCGGGAGGTTGTTGCTGGAGGTGACACCTCGGGAGGTTGTTGCTGGAGGTGACACCTCGGGAGGTTGATGTTGAAGGTGACACCTCGGGAGGTTGTTGCTGGAGGTGACACCTCGGGAGTTTGATGTTGGAGGTGACACCTCGGGAGTTTGATGTTGGAGGTGTCATCTCGGGAGGCTGTTGCTAGAGGTGTCACCTCGGGAGGCTGATGTCGGAGGTGACACCTCGAAAGGTTGATGTCGGAGGTGTCACCTCGCGAGGTAAACCTTGGAGATGACACCTCGGAAGGTGACACCTCGGAAGGTGACACCTCGGAAGGTGACACCTCGGAAGGTGACACCTCAAACGGCCCAAAAAAATAACACCTCAGAAGGTCATCTTCCAAGGTGTTACATGCCCCAATAAAACAAAGTTTAAATACAAGCCTTCACAAAAGAAACAAACAGCGGGTGCGGATTCTCCACCGTACTCTTTAGTTCCGGGTGAAACTGCACGCCCACAAACCATTTATGGTCTTTTAACTCCATGATTTCCACCAAACCAGTATCCGGATTGAGGCCAGTAGCGGTCATGCCTGCTTTTTCGAATTGTTCCAGGTAGGCGTTGTTGAATTCCCAGCGGTGGCGATGGCGTTCGCTGATGGTCGTTGATGCTGGGGTGTTACCTGCGGCAGTGACACAAAAAAACTTTTAAAAAGCAAGATGTTGGAGATGACGCCTCGGGTGGTTAATGCTGGAGGTGTCATCTGAGGGGGGGATATCAGGTTTACCACCTCGGGAGGTTAATGTTGGAGTTAAACTGCCCTTCATGAATTTAGTAAATCTGTCCTTTTTTTATATTTTAAAACGACTGTATATTTGTAGGGAAATGAAAATTCTTCAAGAGGAAAGTATGTTATGATTCATTTTTGTACAATGTAACCACAATTGATGAGATTTTCATTTTGTGGTTGGATCTGAAATCACCAGAAAATGTAAGGATCTTTACTCACGACTAAATTTAAATAATTAAGAAAAAGTTTACAAAATATGTTAAATTTTTCTTAAAATTTTAAAAAGTCATCATTTTAATTGAAGTTGTTCTTTTCCCAAAATATGATGGAGATACAAATGAATATACAATCAAAAATGTACAGTCAGTTTTTCAGACCGTTGCCACTATCGCTCAGTTGGCACCGCAGTCGAAGGTAATTGTGTGTATTTTACTTACAATTAAATCACTCAAAACATTAACTCTTTAAAAAAGGTAAATGGAATTCAAAACTCGATTACAATTGGCAAATGAATATGGTATTGATCGAAAAACTTTTGCTAAGAAACTGGTCACTGCCCTGATTGTGCTTCCTAAAGCGAAAAGAATATCTCCTAAAGACATAGAACAAATATATTCCGTGCTAGGAAATCCATTTTCTGAACAAAATGCCTTAGTTATTCCCAAAACGCCACAAATTAGAAGGTATACAAGACAATACCTTTACAAAAAAAATGTTCAACAAAAAACATTAGCTTAATGAAACACTCATTAATCAATCTAAACATTCTACAATTGTTTGCGTTTTCACAAAGAAGACAAATTGTTTCAATATTTTTGTTTGTTTTATTGGATTTTCTTCCGATACAGGCTCAGACTTTTTTTTACAAAGCTTGGATCCAAACTGGATCTACTTTGGAATCTGGTTTTATCAATCATATTGTTTCAACTACAAATAGTACTGGTGAAAGTTATGTTGCAGGTTCGACACTAAATACTAACGGCACCCATAGTATGATTTTAACCAAATACAATAGCAAAGGTACGCAAGCATGGAGCACTCAATTTACGGTAGATGTGGCAGGTCAAGTATTTGTTGGAGGCATTGCGTTGGATGCTTCTGGAAATATCATTGTAACAGGCTCTGCTTACAATGGGACTTCGAATAATTATGATATTTTTGTTGTCAAATATAATAACGCCGGTTCAAAACTTTGGCATCAATTGCGAAATGGAACCGCCAATTCTTATGATTTTGGTACTGCTGTGGTATGTGCTTCTAATGGTGATATATTTGTCACTGGGGGAATCATGCAAAGCACTTTTAATATGAATGCAGTTATTCTCGGATATAATAGCTCTGGTACAACTAAATGGGTTAATACGTTCGACGGTTCTTCTCTAATTGATGCTGGTGGTACCATATTTTTGCAAGGGACTAATGTAATCGTAACTGGTTTTGCACAAACCAGTGTTTCAACCTGGGAATACTTTGCTTGCAGGTTTAACCAAAGTGACGGTAGTTTATTAGGCTCTAGTGTTACAAACCAAGGTGGTACCTCAATTGAGAGAGCTAATGCCGCCACATTGGATGCTGCAGGTAATATATATATTACAGGTGCGATGGGTACGACTTCTCACGGTTCGGATGTAAAAACCGTCAAACTTGATCCGCAACTCAATATTTTATGGACAGCTTCTTGGAACAGTGCTACGAATAAAGATGATGTAGGGCGAGGAATCGCTGTAGATGCATCCGGTAATGTATATGTGACTGGTTTCACAACAAATTCTGATAAAAACGGCCTTTTATTGAAATACACCTCGTCCGGTACGCTATCTTTTGCACAAACATATAATAGCTCGGAGGGTGATGATGAATTCGCCGGATTAGCACTTACTTCAAATGGTGATGTCTTTACCGGAGGATATATTACTCGAAAAGGAAACAAAGATTTCTTTACCGCGTTGTATGGTAACGGCACTCTTCTCTGGTCTGAAGCATACAATGGTATTTATAATCAAGATGACGAAATTCAATACGTTACAACGGACAATACTAATAATTTTATCGTTTCAGGTCCAAGTATAGGAAATGGTTTAGGTGTTGATTCGGGGACTTCAAGCAAAGTTTTAACAATTCAATACAACAGCCATACCCTTATCCAGCCTCAGAACAAATTCGTGGATAGACCATTTATTGAAAACAGGGGGCAAGTATTAAACACGAATAATGCTATAGAAGGGGACATTAAATATTATACGCGTGAAATGTATCCTAACGTATATTTGTTTGATAATAAGATAAGTTATGTTTATTCACACATTGATACAATACCTTCAACTACAGATACAATGACCAGACTTGATCTGGAATTTCCTTCTAACCTTTCTTCCCGAATAAATATTTGTGCCAGCTTAGAAGAGCAGGATTATGTCAATAACTACTATTTGGGACACATACCGGAAGGTCGTGAGAGGGTACCGCTTCATAACAAGGTGCTACGCCCCAATATTTACACTAATATTGATGCGCTTATGGGACAAGGGCCGGATGGGCTTTTTGTCCGATTCATATGCCAACCAGGAAGTAATCCCAATGACATAAAACTTCAATTTTCTGGGCAAACAGGGATTTCTATCTTATCAAATGGGGACCTGAAAGTAGAAACCATTTTAGAAGACCTTATACTGCCTAAGCCGACGGCATCTATAATAGGTACAGAAGGAAATGAAGCGTCTGCATCATGGACGCCGTCCTATTTAATTGGATCTGATGGGAAAGTTAGCATAACAATCGGCAACTATGACCTTACCAAAACCTTAGTTATTAAATCCGGCCGTGACCGTGGTCAAGGTGATTTTATCGACCCGTATTGGTCTACCTATTACGGAGCCAGCAATCGGGATGAGGTGTTTTCTTTGGACGTAGAAAATAATAACAATAATAATCCTGACAGTGGAAACGGTGACATCTATTTTACAGGAACTACTTTTAGTGCTAATTTCCCAATCTTCAATGCAATTCAAAGCCAGATCTTCCCATCAAATGATGCTTTTGCTGGCAGGTTTGATTACCAAGGTGTGCGTAAATGGGTAACTTATTATGGAGGCTCCATAAGTTCTGAAAATCCATCGTCAAACCTACCTACCAAGGCAGAATTTGGGTTAGAAATTGTTGTAGGACCCTACTTTAATAGTTTTGGCCCCGGCAATTCCCCCAGTGGTAGCATTTATTTTATGGGAAAGACCGATGCTCGAGATTTTCCCTTGAAACAAAATATACAAAATGCAAATGCATATTTTGATGATTATTTCCCATCAGGTAATCAAAGTCTTGACTGGCGAGGGTTTATCGTAAAATTGGTAAAACTGGATGGTACAAGACAATGGGCTACTTTTTTTGGAGATGGTGGTATACAAAACAACCATGATCGCCAAGAAAGTATAACCGCTGCCAAACTTTCGTCAGACAACCATTTGGTTATTACTGGTATTATGGAGGCTGGTGTAACAAATCGTTTTCCAACTTTGCCTCATCCGCCGCCGCTTAGTAGTACGCCTTATACTCAATCTGAAGGCACTATATTTATTGCTGAATTTAACGAGACAGACGAATTAATTTGGGCCACTCCACTAACTTGCAATGGCACTTACTTTAAAGCAAATGAAATAGCCATTGATAATCAAAATAATATTTATTTAGTCGGCCAATCTAACATTTCTAACTATTGTAATAACAGCCAACTCCCACTGACGGTAACACAGTCTGGTGCATATTCTCAATCAGCGCCTTCTAATAATAATGTAGATGGTTGGATCATGAAATTTAATCAAAGCCGCCAATTGATTTGGTCAACTTATTTTGGCGGCAATGGGAACGATGGTATATTCGGATCGGCTATAGATCCAAGCAATAATGACTTTTATATCGTTGGATCAACCACAAGTACAGACTTGCCTGTTATGGACATTTCAGGGCCTCCACACTTCTTCAATGGTAGTAATAATGGTAGCTCCGATATATTTATTGCAAAGTTCTCATCTAGCGGAATACAAGAATACACCACCTATTTTGGAGGATCCCAGGACGAACAATATGAAGAGTTAAACGGTCAGTCAGGTTTTGATGGAGGTTGTACCGTTTTTGATGGCCAAAACCTAATTGTCACCGGCACTACAAAAAGTTCTAACTTGCCTGTTGTAAATCATGTTCCCAATAATGTTTATTATCATCCTAACATAAATAAGGGATTGAGCAATACCCCTTCCGACGGTTTTTTGTTGGTATTAGACAAGAATTTTAACAATAATTTTTGTACTTACTGGGGTGGCGAAAAAGATGAAAGTTCTCGAGAGATTGCATTAGGTAATGCTTATGGGCAATCATTTGTGGTCATAGGAGGGTGGTCAATTACAAATTCAACAGATTTTAATAAAAAAATTCCACTCTCGAAAGAAGTTCCAGCCTCTTATTACCAAATAGGATATGGCGGTGGCAGCTACGACGGGTTTGTAAGTAAAATTAGATTAGACCAAGCCGTGGCTACTTCAACGATACAAGCATCATCGAATAATGAAATATTAGTTTACCCTAATCCTTTTACCGCACAGTTAATTTTGGAAGTACCGGAGACTATCAACAATTTATCTTCGCTTAACTTACGTGTTTTTGATATTTTGGGTCGTCAACCTGAAATTCAATTTGAAAAAATGGACGGCAATAAATGCTATGTCGATTTTAGCGCAGTTGCATCCGGCATTTATTTCATTTCATTAACAATAAACGGGAAACAACGAACGCAAACCGTGATTAAAAATTAAAAAATACCATGAAAAACATATTTTTAATCATTTCAGTATGCTTACCATGGTTAACCTTCTCCCAAAACTGGATTCCAGCAGGCAGTAATCCGGGCCTTGGATCATATCCAGTTGAGTCATTGTTTGTTGACACCTTAAGAAATGATCTATATGTAGGAGGCTCTTTTAAATACTTTAAAAGCCTGATTTTTAACGGAATTGTTCGTATTGATAGTTTAGGAGCACTGCATACTTTAGGTACAGCCCTAGATGGGTGTGGCCCTTATAACTGTACGCCGATAAAGGTCATCAAGCAGTACAAAGATGAGATATATGTTGGGTGGGTTGATAATACTATAAACGGCGGAACGGTTGTGAATGGAATTGCTCGATGGGATGGGACAACCTGGAAACCGCTTCAAAGTGGTTTCAATCAAGGAGGAGTCGCAAATGGATTTATTGAATACAATGGCGACTTATATATCTCTGGGGCATTCAAACTTACGATTGACTCCATTCCCCAATATGGCATTGCCAAATGGAATGGCGCGTCATGGACCGGTTTGGACTTTCCGGTTTACCCCGGTGATTACCCCTTGGCACAGGCATCTGCGTGGTATAAAGGCAAGTTGTATTTAGGCGGGGGCTTTCTTTTTGGAGTAGGAAACAGCTATATATTGGATATCGCCAGTTTTGACGGTACCAAATGGAGTGCAGTGGGCGAAGGAATCAAGGGCGGAATATGGCATGGGATAAACGATATGGTAGTATTCAAGGATGAATTGTATGTATGTGGTTTATTCCGTTCGGTTGATGGTAATATTGGCAATAAGATCATGCGTTGGGACGGAGATCAGTGGAAAGATGTAGGCGGTGGAATTTGCGATCAGGATGCGACTTTGCACCGGATGCTAGTTCACGATGGTAAACTGTATGTGATGGGCATTTTTACCTGCGTTGGCGATGGTATTCCGGCCAGTTGTATTGCATCCTGGGATGGCGACCGCTGGTGTAGTTGTGGAAACAGCATTTTTAACAACCGCGTTTTTGCAATGGCCTTTTGGCAAGATAATTTATATGTTGGAGGTGGATTTACAGCCATTGATAATAAACCCGTAACATATTTTGCAAAATGGGTAGGCGATCATAGCACGGATACTTGTTCGGCTGTTTCGGCCATCAAACCGGAGCCGTTCAAAAACACGGAGCTTCGAATCCGACCCAATCCTGCCGTAAAATATGTCACGTTTGAAAGTGCGGCCTTTACAGGAAATCGGGTCTTAGTCCGAATCCTGAATTCGATGGGTGTCGTGCAAATAGAAAAAGAATTTGCCACATCAGGTCAATCGAACATTCAGATTGACATTCACGATTTATCTAAGGGCGTGTATTTTCTGACGGTCAGCGATGATCACCAGAAGGCAAGCGGCAAGTTTTTGAAAACGGTCGATTAGGGTGAATTTTTATATTTAAAATACAAATACTCATTGGATAACTTAAAGCCATCTGATGAATTATCGTTACAAATTGGGGAAGGCTAATGTCAGAAGTGACACCTCCGGCGGTTAATGCCAGAGGTGACACCTCCTCAAAATCTTAAAAAACTAAATACAAGCCTTCACAAAAGAAACAAACAGCGGGTGCGGATTCTCCACCGTACTCTTTAGTTCCGGGTGAAACTGCACGCCCACAAACCATTTATGGTCTTTTAACTCCATGATTTCCACCAAAC
>Ga0247839_1005195_pt1 | contig 15991 bp, 13 predicted proteins | sample LaCruzMarch2015__6_FD_192405 | JGI IMG/M metagenome (GOLD analysis project Ga0247839, IMG submission 192405) | Freshwater microbial communities from meromictic Lake La Cruz, Castile-La Mancha, Spain - LaCruzMarch2015_16m | ecosystem: Environmental > Aquatic > Freshwater > Lake | place: Spain... | reverse complement strand
CTGTATTCAAGCGATTGATAGGCGTTCAGAAAGAAACATTTGCCAAAATGATTGAAGAAATAAAAAGATTAAGCCCTCCATCAAAGCATATAATTGCAGGTAAAAAAAGAGGGCCAAAACCAAAATTAAGCGTAGAGGATAAATTATTAATGATGCTCATGTACTATAGAGAGTACAGAACTTTTCTTCATATAAGTGCAACATATGGTATCAGTGAAACTCAATGTTGGCGAATTGTAACAGACATAGAGAAACTCTTGATAAAAAGTAATTTATTTCATTTGCCTGGTAAAAAAGTACTTCAAGAAGCAAACAGTTTTGAAATAGTATTGGTGGATGTGGCCGAAAGTCCGATAGAAAGACCTAAAAAAAACAGCGTAAGTATTATTCAGGCAAGAAAAAAAGACATACACTAAAGAGTCAAGTAGTAGTTGATAAAAAAACAAAAAAGATAATTTGTGTTGCAGGAGCACAAGGAAAAACACACGACTTTAGGTTATTTAAAGAAAGTAAAACAGCCATTCATCCAACAATCAAAGCACAAGTAGATACTGGATATCAAGGAATAAAAAAGAAACATAGCAATACTGAAATCCCTAAAAAGAAAAGCAAAAAAAATCCGCTATCAAAACATGATAAAGCAAACAATCAAGCAATATCTTCCAGCAGAGTTATCGTAGAAAACGTTATTAGAAGTTTAAAAATATTTAGGATATTAGCAGAAAAATATAGATGTAGAAGAAAAAGATTTGAATTAAGGTTGAACTTAATTGCTGGTATTTATAATTTTCAATTATGAAAGAGGTCTATTATTTGTTTCTATAAATATACGACCCCGAAGGGGTCGAACGCACAAACATCGGTTCCTATCAACAAAAAAAGGCGCCCAAATTGGGCGCCTTTATATTTTAAAACCTATTCCAACATTTATTTTTTTTCAATTGGATCTATCTTTGGTGCATTTGGCTTAGATGTTTGCACCAAAATATTTATTTTACCTATCAATTCATTTATTTCCGATATGCAGTTTTCGTAAACAGTAACGTCATTGTTATCAGCTTTTTCGTTTTTATATCGGCTGCTTAATAAATCAATTACATCATTATAAATGATGGTAGTGCGTTTTCTTAACGAACTAAAACTTTCAACCTTGTTGTTATTTGAATCATCGGCTATGCGGTTAGCATATTGGCTTATAAAATCGGCATTTACTGCCCCTAAAGCAGTAATCCATGGAGTGCCATTAAGAGCAGCCAAGGCTGTTTGGCGGTTGGCATCGGTAGTAAATCCATCTACTATATTGGTTAAAATAGTGCTTTCAGCAAGTTGGGTTTGGCCGGCTACGTTTTTGCCAAAACCCGATAAATAATGATACAATACATCTGCTTTGGCAGCCATTGCAGTATCAGGAAAACGCTGCATAATTTCTAACCAATCGGTAAAATCGTCAATTAATACATCGCGTTTAAAGTCTAAATCGTTCAGTATTTTAGTTAATTGGTTGCTTTTTTCCTTGTCTAAACCAGCTTGCAGGTTGGTAAAAATTGCTTCCAATGCATCAAAAATTGTTTTTATTTTTAGGGTATTAGCACCATACTTGTTAATAATGGCGGCCACTAGTTTTAAAAACTCAAAAAACTCGGTGTTTGCTAATTCTCTTGTTCTAACTACATTCAATTTCATATTTATATTTTATTTGTTCAGCGAATATATAATTTTACAATACGATTTATTATTATTTAAAATGTTGTGTTGTTAAGTAATTGTTATCTTATTAAAGGGTAAAGTAAGTCAAACTAATTTCAAAACGTGTTACTTCACGCTGTAGTAAGGCATTTTATTTTCAAAATATGCTACTTCACGCTGAAGTAAGGCATTTTATTTTTAAAACGTGTTACTTCATGCTGAAGTAAGGCATTTTATTTTTAAAACGTGCTACTTCATGCTGAAGTAAGGCATTTTATTTTTAAAACGTGCTACTTCACGCTGAAGTAAGGCATTTTATTTTCAAAACATGTTACTTCACGCTGAAGTAAGGCATTTTATTTTTAAAACGTGTTACTTCATGCTGAAGTAAGGCATTTTATTTTCAAAACGTGCTACTTCATGCTGAAGTAAGGCATTTTATTTTTAAAACGTGCTACTTCACGCTGAAGTAAGGCATTTTTTTTTCAAAACGTGATACTTCACAATGAAGTAACTTACGAAAAAATCATCAAAACCCAAAAAGCAATGTTTTTTAAATACATTTGTATTATAAATGGTGTGGTAAAAAGCGGTTTGCAAATACTAACCAGCGGATACTAAAAATAATTATATTGCGTTCTTTCAAGAAAAATATTTGTATGATGATATATAATAAAACAACTGCACTAATTTATTTGGTTTTTGTATTATGTTTTCTCTCTTGTAAAAGGGATCCAGAAATAAAAATTCCTGTAACATGCAAGATTATAAAAATTGATGATGATTCTATTATTTATGATAATGAAGATAGGATATCCAAAATCAGTCGTTATAGTGGGTCCGATTCAATGATGCAGTTAGAACAATATACCTTATTTGATTATTCTAAATCAATGGTGGTATTAACAGATTATTACTCTTATCCAGATTCTTCTTTAGGTTTTAAAAACATATTTTACTTGAATAATAAAGGATTACCAGATAGTTTTAATAGAATCTCTCCTTATAACGGCAAAGTTGATTCGAGATATTGGTATGAGTATTACGATGATGGAAATTTGAAAAAAGTAGTTAATGTAATTGATGGAAATAATGTGGTTATTGAATATTTATGGAAGAATGGTAATTTAACTTCTTATTACACTAATTCAGATTCAGCCTATTTTGAATATGGTGATATTGAAGACACAAAGGCAAAAATAAAAGGAATAAATTACCTTTTTTATTTTACAAATAATTACCAAAGACCACAACTTAATAAAAATTTAGTGAAAAGAGGCTATCTTTATAATAGACAAACAAAAGCACTAAGTTTACCATTCAATGAAACCAAATACCTTTTTGATAAGTATGGAAATGTTACAGAAGAAGGTTATTATAAATACGTTTGGTCTTGTACACAAAAAAAGTAATGATTGTGATAGAAATGATGAAGGATAACCAACATGAAACAATCTTCACTCGCTGAATGTATTGATTAGCAGCTAGCCGATTATATAACTTTAAATTTGAAAATGGTGGTACGCCTTTTAAAACCACACTCGCAAGATGCGAGCGAGTTTAAATTCTATGGATTTCTGTTGGCATGGTATAGACAAGGCATGCCTTGTTTATACAGCATGTAAACAAAACCAATATTACACCCTAATATTCATAAAAACCTTTACCAGTTTTTCGTCCATATAATCCAGCATCTACCTTTTGTTGTTGAATACGGTTGGGTCTAAATTTAGGGTCTTGGTTAAACAAATTATACATGGAAGTAGTAACAGATAAATTGGTGTCTACACCAATTAAATCCATTAACTTAAACGGTCCCATTTTAAATCCTGAACTTTCTAATAATGCGTCAATATCTTCAAATGTGGCAACTTGTTCTTCTAATATTTTTAAACATTCAACATAATAATGCCTAGCTACTCGGTTTACTATAAAACCAGGTGCATCGGCAGCCATTACGCAGGTTTTGCCCATACTTTCAATGAATGCTTTGCAATGTAATGCCACTTGTTTATTGCTTTGCGCACCAATAATTATTTCTACCAATTTCATAATAGGAGCAGGGTTAAAAAAATGAATCCCAATTACTCTTTCTGGATTAGGAATTTTTGCTGCTATTTGTGTAATAGGAATTGATGAAGTATTGCTTGCTAAAATACAATCAGGCGCGTTAATAGCTGCTACTTTGTTAAAAAAATCGTGTTTAATATCTAAGCGTTCTACAACGGCTTCAATAATTAAATCGGCAATTACTTCATTTATATTTGTTGTAAAATGTAGGAGCAATAAAGTGGTTTCTTTCTTTTCAGAAGCTAATTTTCCTTTATCAACCAAAAACTGTAAACCTTTATCAATACTAGCTTTTGCTTTGTCTAAAACTGTTTGATTTATGTCGAACAAAATGGTTTTAAAGCCTGCATTGGCAGTAACTTGCGCTATTCCTGCACCCATAGTTCCTGCGCCTGCTATGGCTATTGTTTTTATTTCTTTCATCAAACAGTTTTTCTAAAAATTTACCAAATTATCTAAATCGGTTTTAAAGCGCTCTTTTGGTAAAAAGTTTTGCTCTAAATCTAAGTTAAATGGAACGGGGCTATCCAAACTTGCGGTTCTTATTACAGGAGCATCTAAGTATTGGAAACAATGTTGAGCAATATACGCAGCTATTTCCGCACCCACACCACCTGTTAAGGTATCTTCGTGTAAAACAATTACTTTTCCGGTTTTTTTAACACTTGCTTCTACTGCATTTTTATCCCAAGGCAAAAGTGTTCTTAAATCTATAATATCGGCATCAATATTCTTTTCAGCACAATGTTTCAACGCCCAATGAACGCCCGCACCGTAAGTTATTATCGACACTTCGCTTCCTTTGCGAGCAACTCTGGCTGGTCCAATTTCCAACATGAAATAATCATCAAATACATCTTCTTCAAGCTCTACATTTCTGTACAAATTTTTATGTTCAAAATACAACACCGGATTTGGGTCATTGATGGCTGCTGTTAGCAATCCTTTTGCATCGCTTGGCGTACTTGGATAAACAATTTTTAAACCCGGAACATGAAAAAACCAAGCCTCATTACTTTGAGAATGGAAAGGCCCAGCCCCCATTCCAGCACCTGTTGGCATACGCACCACCACATCGGCTGGTTGGCCCCAACGGTAAAACGATTTGGCTAAATTATTTACAATTTGATTAAAACCAACACTTACAAAATCGGCAAACTGCATTTCTACCATTGCCTTCATTTTCTTAATTGATAAACCATAACCAGCACCCAAAATTGCACTTTCGCATAATGGCGTATTCCTTACTCTACCTTTACCAAATTGTTCTAAAAACCCTTGAGTAATTTTAAAAACTCCACCATATTCAGCAATATCTTGCCCCATCAAAACAAGGTTATCATGCTTTTCCATACTTTGTCGCAGTCCATCACTAATGGCATCTACCAATCGTTTTTTGGAAGTTTTATTGGTAGCAGGTGGAGTTATAACATGTTGTAAATTTTCAAAAGAAACACTTGCTGGTAAATCAATTGGTTTGTAAATATCTGCTAATTCTGTTTCGGTATTTGGAATTACATCAGGTTCATCCAAAACATGCTCCACTCCTAAATCAATTTCGGTTTTTATAGCTATTCTAAACTCATTGATCATGTCGTAAGTTAATACTTGTTGCTCTAACAAATAACGTTCGTAGTTAACAACTGGATCTTTTTTACCCCAAATTTCAAACAATTCTTGCGGAACATATTTTACGCCCGAAGCTTCTTCATGTCCACGCATTCTAAAAGTAATACATTCTAATAAAACCGGACGAGGATTATTTCTAATTGATTCTGCCAATCCGCGGATTGTATCATAAACTTCTAGTATGTTATTGCCATCTATTCTATAAGCTTCTACACCATAACCAATGCCTTTATCTACAAAACTTTTAAATTTAAACTGCTCGTTACTTGGCGTTGAAAGTCCGTAACCATTGTTTTCAATTAAAAAAATAACAGGCAATTGCCAAACGGCAGCAGTATTAATGGCTTCGTGAAAATCGCCTTCGCTTGCGCCACCATCGCCACTAAATACTACGGTAACTTTTTTCTCTTTTTGTAATTTATTTGCTAGCGCAATTCCATCGGCTACACCAAGCATAGCACCCAATTGCGATATCATTCCAACAATATAATACTCGTTGGTTCCAAAGTGAAACGAACGTTCGCGGCCTTTTGTAAATCCGTTTGGTTTACCTTGCCACTGACTAAAAAGTTTGTTAAAAGGAATATTTCTTCCAGTAAAAACGCCTAAATTTCGGTGTAATGGCAAAATATATTCATCGTTATGAAGTGCTTTTACGCAACCTACACTTATGGCTTCTTGTCCAATTCCACTGAACCACTTACTTACTTTTCCCTGTCGAAGTAGAATTAACATTTTCTCTTCTATCATTCTAGGTTTTAAAATGGTTTTGTATAAATCAATTAACAGCTCGTTGCTGTAATTTTTACGGTTAAATTGTAACATATAATTTTGTTTACTAAATATGCGTGCGAAAATAGTAATAATGTTTTTATTTGAAGCACTAAAGTTTGTAGTGATTTTACTCCAAATAAAAGCACATAATTCCTAATTTGATTATATTTGAACCATGTTAAACGAATTTGACTTTAAATTGGATAGAACTGCTTTTAAAAAACAATCATTTAAGGAAGCAGATCAAACTACTGCTTATTGGTTAACTCAATCGATAGAGAAAAGATTATCGGCTAGTTTTTATTTGAACAGTATTGCTTATAATTTTGATATGAACAATCCACCTAAAATGGATAAGAATGTGTTTAGCATGAGAAAACATCAAGCGTAATGGGTAATATTTTCAACCAAGACTTTCAAGATTTTATTATAGCACTAAATAAATTCAAGGTTGAATATTTGTTGGTGGGTGGCTATGCTGTTATACTTAGAGGATATAACAGAACCACAGGCGACATGGATGTTTGGGTAAACAAAACACCTGAAAATTATCAAAAACTATTGAAAGCATTTTATTCCTTTGGATTAAATATTTCCGACATGACTGAACAAAATTTTTTGTCTAATGAGGATTTCAATGTTTTTACTTATGGTCGTCCTCCTGTTAGTATTGATATTATGACCGCAGTTAAAGGTTTAAACTTTGAAGAAGCCTTCTTGAATAAAGACATTTATGAATTCGAAGGTTTAACTATTAATTTAATTAGCAGAAGTGATTTGTTAATTGCAAAAAAAGCAGCAAATCGTTCCAAAGATTTAAACGACATAGAGCATTTAGAAGTATAAATTTCAAACATATTGCCTAATTACAATTCCATTATTATTACTGGTCCAACTGCAAGTGGTAAAACTTCTTTGGCTGCGCAATTGGCCTATGAACTAAATGGAGAAATAATTAGTGCTGATTCAAGGCAAGTTTACAAAAAACTGAATATTGGAACGGGCAAAGATTTAGCAGAATATACCGTAAATAATACGCCCATCAACTACCATTTAATTGATGTTGCCGAAGTAAGAACCCATTTTCATTTGTATGATTTTATTATCCATTTTTATAGTGCTTTTCAAGCAATAACAGAACAGCAAAAATTGCCAATTATTTGTGGCGGAACTGGTTTGTATTTAGATGCCATCATTAAAAAACATGAGTTAGCTGCCATTCCAAATAATTTTGAATTGCGATTGCAATTGGAAACATTGAATTTGGAGCAATTAATTGCAAAGCTTCAAAGCTATGAAACCAAACCAGAAAACGCAGTTTTAACTACTAAAAAACGTTTAGTAAGAGCCATAGAAATTGCAGAATATTTAAGTAATAACAATTTGCCCAAAACCAATTTTATTGATTTAAAACCAATTATTTTTGCTTTAGATTTACCAAAAGAAGTACGCAGAAACAAAATATCTATTCGGTTAAAACATAGGTTGGAAAACGGAATGATAAACGAAGTAATAGATTTACTAAACGAAGGAATTAGCCATGAACGCTTGCAGTTTTTAGGTTTGGAATACCAGTATATTTCAAAGTATTTATTGAATGAAATGAACTACGATGAAATGTTTTTAAAGTTGGAAATTTCCATTCATCAATATGCCAAACGCCAAATGACTTGGTTTAGAAAAATGGAACGAGAAGGCAACCATATTCATTGGATCAATGCCACAAAACCTATAGATGAAAATATAAAAGTCATCAAGTCTTTGTTTTTATAAATTGGTACTACATTAGTTTTTACTCAAACCTCACGCTATTTTCTGATTTTAGTTTTTATTTTTATAGGTGAGAATGTATATTTTCGCAATCAAATAATTTAAATCCTTAAACAAATGAAAACAGTTGATTCAATAAATTTCGATGATAAAAAAGCACTTGTTCGTGTTGATTTCAATGTGCCATTAGACAAGCAAACACTTGCTGTTACCGATGACGCACGTATACGCGCAACAGTGCCAACAATTAAAAAAATACTTGCCGATGGTGGTGCATGTATTTTGATGAGTCACTTGGGTCGTCCGCTAAAAAAATTAAAAGATGACGGAACAGTTGATTTCGAAAAACATTCGTTAAAACATGTTTTGGCAACCGCTTCTGAATTGTTTGGAGTAAATGTTCAATTTGCTAACGACTGTATTGGTCAAGAAGCCATAGATAAAGCAGCAAACTTAAAAGCTGGCGAAATTTTATTATTAGAAAATTTACGTTTTTACAAAGAAGAAGAAAAAGGTGATGTTGGCTTCGCTGAAAAATTAAGCAATTTAGGCAATGTTTATGTAAACGATGCGTTTGGAACTGCTCACAGAGCGCATGCAAGTACAGCCATCATTGCACAGTTTTTTCCAACCGAAAAATGCTTTGGTTATGTAATGGCAAATGAAGTAGCCAATGCTGAAAAAGTAATGAAAAATGCAGAACGTCCGTTTACTGCCATTACTGGTGGTGCCAAGGTTTCTGATAAATTATTAATCATCGAAAATTTAATCAATAGTGTAGATAATATCATTATTGGTGGTGGTATGGCTTATACATTTTTAAAGGCTCAAGGATACGAAATTGGTTCATCGCTTTGCGAAGATGATAGATTAGAACTTTGCTTAGATTTATTGAAAAAAGCAGAAGCAAAAGGTGTGAAATTATTATTACCTGCCGATTCAGTAGTTGCTGATAAATTTGGTAATGATGCCAATTTTAAAAATTGCAGTAACCATAAAATTGAAACAGGTTGGATGGGTTTAGATATTGGAACCGAAGCGAGTCAAACTTTTTCTGATGTAATTAAAAACTCGAAAACCATTTTATGGAATGGTCCAATGGGAGTTTTTGAAATGAGCAATTTTGAAAATGGAACTAAAACCGTTGCCATTGCAGTAGTTGAAGCTACTAAAAATGGTGCATTTAGTTTAATTGGTGGTGGCGATAGTGCTGCTGCAGTAGCTAAGTTTGGTTTTGAAGACCAAGTTAGTTATGTAAGTACTGGTGGTGGTGCTTTATTAGAGTATTTTGAAGGAAAAGAATTACCAGGAATTGCAGCGATAAACAAATAGCAACTGGCACCTAGCCTCTAGCCCCTAGCAAAAACGAATTATTAATTTTTAAATATATAAATAAAATAGCCAGAGGCCAGAAGCCAGCGGCTAGTAGCCAAAATTATGAAATACAGAATAGAACACGATACCATGGGCGAGGTACAAGTACCTGCCGAAAAATATTGGGGTGCACAAACTGAACGCAGCCGCAATAATTTTAAAATAGGTCCTGAAGCAAGTATGCCAAAGGAAATTATTCATGCATTTGCTTACTTGAAAAAAGCTGCGGCACATGCCAATACCGATTTAGGTGTTTTACCTGCTGAAAAGCGCGATTTGATTAGCAAAGTTTGCGATGAAATTTTAACTGGTATGCACGATGGTGAGTTTCCATTGGTTATTTGGCAAACTGGTAGTGGAACGCAAAGCAACATGAATGCAAATGAGGTTATTGCTAACCGTGCGCATGTAATCAATGGTGGTAATTTATTGGATGAAAACAAAGTTTTACATCCGAATGATGATGTGAACAAATCACAGTCAAGTAACGATACTTTTCCTACTGCCATGCACATTGCATCTTACAAACAAACAGTAGAAACTACTTTGCCAGGCTTAACATTGCTTCGTAATACTTTAGATGCAAAAGCAAAAGAATTTAAAACCATTGTAAAAACAGGTAGAACCCATTTTATGGATGCTACTCCTTTAACTTTGGGTCAAGAATTTAGCGGTTATGTACAACAAATTGATAACTCAATTAGATGTATAAAAGGTGCTTTGGTAATGATTCAAGAGTTGGCTTTAGGTGGCACAGCTGTAGGAACTGGATTAAATGCTCCAAAAGGTTATGATGTATTGGTTGCTCAAAAAATTGCTGATTTTACAGGACATCCATTCATCACTGCTCCTAATAAATTTGAAGCATTGGCAGCACACGATGCCATGGTTGAATTAAGTGGCGCATTGAAACGCACAGCAGTTTCATTAATGAAAATTGCCAATGATATTCGCATGTTATCATCTGGACCAAGAAGTGGAATTGGCGAAATAGTGATTCCTGATAACGAACCAGGTTCATCAATTATGCCGGGTAAAGTAAATCCAACTCAGCCAGAAGCTATGACCATGGTTTGTGCGCAAGTAATTGGTAACGATGTAGCGGTTACTGTTGGTGGCATGAACGGACATTTTGAACTAAATGTATTTAAACCTGTAATGGCTGCAAACGTGTTACAAAGTGCTCGTTTAATTGGCGATGCTTGTGTTTCGTTTAACGACAAATGTGCAATTGGAATTACTGCTAACAACGAAATTATTCAACGTCATTTAGAAAATTCATTGATGTTAGTAACCGCTTTAAATCCGCATATTGGTTATGAAAAAGCAGCTAAAATTGCGAAGAAAGCACACAAAGAAAACAAAACTTTGCGCGAAGCAGCAGTGGAATTAGGTTACTTAACCAGCGAAGAATTTACGGCTTGGGTAAAACCTGAAAACATGGTTGGAAATTTATAGTTTCAACTAAAATACTAATACAAAAAACGCCAAAATCAGTAATGATTTTGGCGTTTTTGTTTTGGAATATCTTATTTCTAGTTCCATTTTTTTAGGCGTATTTTGCCAAAAATTTCAAATCAATTGTCGGGCATTTATATACATATACCTTTTTGTAAACAGCGTTGTTTTTATTGCAATTTCCATTTTTCAACCCAGTTGAAAAACCGAGATGAAATGGTAATCGCTTTATGTAAAGAAATTGCCTTGAGACAAAATTATTTGCAAGATAAAACCTTGCAAAGCATTTATTTTGGAGGTGGTACGCCAAGTTTGTTAAGCCAACAAAATTTGTTGCAAATATTTGAAACCATTAAAAAATATTTTACAATTAGCCCTGATGCTGAAATTACGTTAGAAGCCAACCCAGACGATTTAAATGAAGAAAAACTAGAGGAATTAAAACACACCCCAATTAACCGATTAAGCATTGGTGTGCAAAGTTTTTTTGATGCTGATTTGAAATGGATGAACCGCGCACACAATGCCCATGAAGCCGAAAGCGCCATTGCCATTGCAAAGCAAAAAGGTTTTGAAAACATTACCATTGATTTGATTTATGGAACACCAGGATTAACCAATGAAAATTGGCAAAAAAACATACAAAAAGCTTTGGCTTTAGGCTCAAATCATATAAGTAGTTATGCGCTAACTGTGGAACCAAAAACTGCATTAGCTTCCATGATTCAAAAAGGAAATTATGCCAATACCAACGATGAACAAGCTGCCGAACAATTTGATATTTTAGTAAATACTTTAACAGCAAATGGTTTTATTCATTACGAAATAAGCAATTTTGCTAAACCCGATTTTTTTGCAAAACACAACAGCAATTATTGGAAAGGCAAGCATTATTTAGGAGTTGGCCCTTCGGCACATTCGTTTAACACCGTTTCTAGAAGTTGGAATGTGGCCAATAATCAAAAATATTTGAATGCTTTGGCAAAAAATGAATTGGATATAACCGATGAAGTTTTAACTATAAACAATCAAATAAACGAGTATATCATGACTGGTTTACGCACCATATGGGGATGTGATTTAAATTTTATGGCTTCCCAATTTGGCGAAACAGAAAGGCAAAGAATTATCAAAGAATCGGCTAAGTTTATTGAACAAGATTTATTGGAAATAAACAATAATATTTTACTCACCACCGCAAAAGGAAAGTTTTTGGCAGATGGCATTGCTGCTGATTTATTTTTGGTTTAACCTCTGTCAGACGATTGCGCCAGGCAAAAGCTAGGCAAAGCGTTAGACGGTTATTATAAAGTTTTCTTTTCAAAAAACAAATCCAATATTTGACACAAACTTGTAGTAATATTGAAACCTAAAATAACTATAAAAAAATGAACGAATACTGGCAAATAATAAGTGTAACATTGATATGTACTATAAAATTTATTATTGGGCTAGGAATGGCTTTGGCATATAATTTTTCTCCAATAATTTTTTATTTAACCACAGTTGGTGGTGGCATGATTGGGGTTTTTATCTATTTGTATTTATGGGAATTTATATTGCTTATAAAAGCTAAAATAGTAAAGCCAAAGCCACAAGTAATTCATATAAAAATAAATAAAAACATCAGGAAAATGGTTCATTTTTCAAGAACTTGGGGCATTTATGGCATTGCATTGGTAACGCCTACCATTATTTCTATGCCAGTAGGAACATTAATTTGCAGAGCAATAGAAAAAAACAAATGGCATATAAAACTAGTCATGTTTGTATCTCTTAGTTTTTGGTCGTTACTTATTATTTCATTACAATATTTGTTTCATATTGATGTGCAATCGTGGTTTAAATAAACAGATAAAATGAAAGTATTATACGCAATTCAAGGAACTGGAAATGGGCATGTAAGCAGGGCAAGAGAGGTAATTCCGTTTTTAAAACAACAGTGTGAACTTGATATTTTAATAAGCGGAACTCAATCAGATGTTCAGTTACCTTACCATATAAAATACAAGTTTAATGGAGTAGGTTTTACTTTTGGTAAAAGCGGAGGAATAGATTTTGTTGATAGTTTTAAGAATTTACATCCCATTAGTTTAATAAACGACATTTACCAGTTACCAGTAAAAAGCTATGATTTGGTAATTAACGATTATGAACCAGTAAGTTCTTGGGCTTGTAAAATTCACAAATTAAACTGTGTTGCATTTAGTCATCAAGCTGCGTTTTTAAGTGATTTTACTCCTCGAATAAAAAATAAAGAAAGGTTTGGCGAAAGTATTTTGAAACATTATGCACCCAGTACCCATAAAGTTGCTTTTCATTTTGATACATACGATGATTTTATACATACTCCAGTAATTAGAAGCCAAGTAAGACAAATGGAAATTACAAACAAGGAACATATTTCGGTTTATTTACCAGCCTATTCAAATGAAGTTTTATTGAAACATTTTAGTAAAATACCCCACGTTCAATTTGAAGTTTTTTGTAAACATACTAAAAATGCCAGTACAATAAAAAATGTTACCATTAAGCCTGTTTTGAACCAAGATTTTATAACAAGTTTAGCAAGTAGCAATGGTTTAATTACAAACGGAGGATTTGAAAGCCCGGCAGAAGCAAGCTTTTTGGGTAAAAAAGTAATGTGTATTCCTATGGCCAATCAATATGAACAACAATGCAATGCCGAAGCTTTTGAATTAATGGGAGGAACTAGGGTTTTTAAAATTGAAGAAGATTTTTATAAAACAACCCAATTATGGCTTGAAAAGGGAAAGCCAATTAATGTAAATTACAAAGATGAAACGGCTGAAATAATTGAAAAAACATTGAATAAATTTAGAAAATAAAAAGCTAGCGTTGAATCATTTCAACGCTAGCTAAAAAGTATTCAAATATTTTATTTTATTATTTTAAAATTTTTGTTTAGCCCTTCTCCAACAATATTTAGTATATAGATTCCATTGTTCAAATTACTTGTTTCAAATTGAATTGAATGGCTACCAGGTGATAATTCCAATTTTTGATTGTCAATTATTTTACCTGAAATGTCAATTATTTGAGCAATAATTGCTCCTTTTCTTAACAGGTTCAAGTCTATTTTTACTTCATTGCTAAAAGGATTTGGAAATACATTTAAAGTAGAAATTGTTTCACTTTTTGTTATTCTTGTTGAAGAAATATCAGTAGAAATATTGCTACAAAAAACATCATTTCCATTAGGTCCAGATGCTGCTAAACATACCAAATGGTACTCATTGTTTTCAAAACTATGAATCGGATTTTCTTCACTTGATGAAGAACCGTCACCAAAATTCCAAGCATAAGTTGTTGCACTCAATGATTGATTGGTAAATTGAACAGTGTTATTTGAAGGGTTAGAAACTGAGTACAAATAATCGGCTTGAACCACTGAATTTATTATGTTGGAATCATGGTGATTTACATTGATAAATTTACAAATTTCACTTCTGCAATTGGTGTCTAAAGCATTTATTACCAATAAGCAAACCCTGTAAATACCATTGTGCAAATAACTATGATTTGCAGGATGTAAAAGGTTAGAAACGCTGTCATCACCAAAGGTCCATTTGTATATCAAATTACTTCCAGTAGCGGTGCTATTTACTTCTAACCTCCTTAACAAATGGTTTACACCATAAGTAAAATTAGCTACACAACCAATGTTTTCGTTTGAAACAGTTATGTTTTTACAACGACTAGAACGACAAGCGGTATCGCCATTAATAATTCTATAAGTGTACAAACAAACAGTAAAAGTTCCATTATGGTTAAAGTTATGATTAGGTGAATTCATGTCGGAACCTGAACTATCACCAAACTTCCAAATGCTTCGTGTATACGAACCACTTGAAGTATTCATAAAATGAACCTCTCTGCCTGTTTTGGTAAATATAAAATTAGCTTCACAACCAACAGATGCTGTTACAGTAATACTATCACAAACAGTTAAAGTACAAGATGAGTCTTTCTTAGTAATTTTTAAACATACTTTATATTTCCCTGCCTGCGAATATATATGATTGGGTGTTTTAGAATCAGCGTTAATTCCATCTCCAAAAGTCCATCTGTAATTAAAATCATTGCTGGTGCTTGCAGCGGTAAAGTATTTTTTTAAATTGTTTGACCCATCAGTTGTTAAAGTCCAATTGGCATTGCAACCCATGTTATTATTTCCTACTATTGTAATGCTATCGCATGAAGTGCTTGTGCAACTTGAATCTTTTTTACTTACTTTTAAACAAACTTTGTATTTTCCTGCAATGGAATAAGTATGATTAGGAGTTTTAGAATCAGAAGTAAAGCCATCGCCAAAAGTCCAAAAATAGTTAAAATCATTGCTGGTACTTGTGCTGGTAAAATACCTAGCAAGTGCTGGTGTATTAGGGTTAGTAGTTACAGTCCAAGTAGAAACACATGGCGGAGCTGTATTAGCCGAAACGGTAATACTATCGCAAGTTTCAGTAACACAGGTAGAGTCTTTTTTTGCTACTCTTAAACAAACACGGTATTTTCCTGCATGACTATAAACATGATTAGGTGTTCGTGAATCAGCGTGTGTATTATCGCCAAATGACCAAAAATAACTATAATCTAAACTGGTGTTATTACTTGCAAAGTTTTTGCTTAAAATATTTCCTGAAGCTGTAGTTACTGTCCAAGTTGAAAGGCAAGGAATACTTACCACTATGGTGCTACAACGAGTATGGGTGCAGGTTGAATCGGCTTTAGTAACTTTTAAACAAACAGTGTAAGTACCTGTTGAAGAAAATGTTTTGGTAGGGTTCGAAGCCAATGAAATGGTATTATCTCCAAAAGTCCAACGATAAATTAAACCTGTACCAAACGAATTATTAGTAAAAACAACGGTTTTAGCTGTTTGGTTTAAAGAGTAAGTAAAATTTGCTTCACAATTATTTTGAGCTAAAACACCTTTTGTGAATAGTAAAATAATGGCAATAAAGAATATTGATTTTATTCGAATCAATGATGAAATTGGGTAAAGAGTAAAGTGTTTCATAAATTGTTTATTTGAAAATCAAATTTATAAATTTAGTTGGTAAACAAATGTCATTTTTTTGAAAATTAAGGATCAGTCAAAAAAGTTGGGGAGGAAAAAAAAAGAGTTAAGTTTGAGGAATAAAAAATATAGTTATCGAGACCACATTTTACAATGAAGTATTTCCATCAGAGATTATGGATTATTTCG
>Ga0247839_1005193_pt1 | contig 16000 bp, 7 predicted proteins | sample LaCruzMarch2015__6_FD_192405 | JGI IMG/M metagenome (GOLD analysis project Ga0247839, IMG submission 192405) | Freshwater microbial communities from meromictic Lake La Cruz, Castile-La Mancha, Spain - LaCruzMarch2015_16m | ecosystem: Environmental > Aquatic > Freshwater > Lake | place: Spain... | reverse complement strand
TGGTACTGGAGGACAAATTCCGTTAACTTTAGCACAATCAATTATAAAAAGTGGAAGTTCGGTTACTTTAAAATATAAACCAGGAACAGGTGCTTTACCTTCAAATTACGATTCGGCTTCGTTTATTATTAGATGGAAAGCTACTCCTGCAAGTTATCCAAAACCAATATCTAAAATTGAAATTGCAGATACTGTTTATTCAAATCAATTGGTTTCATACAAAAATAAATCAACTGGAAAACTAATGAAATATAGTTGGGATACCGATGGAAATGGAGTTTTTGATTCAACAACAGCTAGCCCAACTCGTACTTTCTTAATTACAGTTCCTACTTTAAAAAATATTTGTTTAGTAACTTATAACTGTGTTGGTACTGATACTTCGTGCAAACAAGTAGCATTTTTACCAGTAAATCGTCCACCAATTGCTCGTTTTACTGCTGATAAGTTTGTTGGATTTAACACCGATACTTTTACTATGATAGATCAAACTGCTAATGGTGTTTCGGGCTGGAGATGGACATTTATTCCTGGTTCTGTTCAGTATTTAAATGGAACTACACAAACTAGCCAAAACCCAGAAGTACGTTTAACTAGCCCAGTTCCTTATACAGTACGTTTAACAACATCTAACGCTTTTGGAGTAGATTCTATTACAAAAACTGCATTTATTAACGTTAGTGCATACCAAACTCCTGGTACTGGAACTACATTCTCTACCATTGCCGATGCAACAATGGGAATTAGAAGAGTAAGATTAGCAGGTATTGATAGCACATTTGCTGCTGCCACTTCCCCTTCGTACCAATATATTAACAATACTACTCAAGTGGGAACCATGTACAGAGGTGGAAAATATGCAATAGTTTTAGACAGACCAAGTGCTGGTTCGCCACTAGACCACAAAGTATGGATAGATAAAAACTACAATGCAAACTTTGAAAATAGTGAGTTAGTACTAAACAAAATAAACAATGGCGATGCACAATTAACCGATACCATTATTATTCCTGCTAACCAAGCTTATGGAAATACAAGAATGAGAGTTGGTTTAGATTTAGCAAATTCTACCCAATTTAACTCTGTATACTCAGTAATTGGAATGTTCAAAGATTTCAATGTTTCTATTAAGAAGGATGATGTAAAACCAACTATGTACTTTAATGGTTCAGCGTTTGGAGCTAATATAGTTAGAACAGAAATAAACAAACTATTTGTAGATCCTTGGGTTACTGCAACCGATAACATAGAAGGTGATGTAAGCAATAGAGTTCAAACTATTACAAACTTAGATACAGCAAATATTGGTGTGTATTTTATCAAATATTTTGTAACAGATTATTCAGGAAATACATCTGATACATTATTAAGAACTGTAATTGTTGAATTGAACAGTACTGGTCCAGTTTTGGTTTTAACTCCACCATTGGATTATACAGTTGAAGTGAAAATAGATCCAATAGAACCAGGTTTTACTGCTTTGGATAACACAGGAAATTCGTTGAACTCAAATGTGATTATTACTTCTGATTTAGATATTAATAAAGTGGGTGATTATACCAGAACTTATAGTATAACAGATGCGTTTAACTTTAACAAAACTGCTGTTCGTATTATTAGAGTAAGAGATACTACTAAACCAGTTTGGGTTAAGAAATTTATAGGTGCAGAATACAAACACCAAATAGGTACTGCATTTAATCCATTATCTATAGTTAACGCAACAGATAATTACGACAAGGTATTAACCATTGTTCCTAATAATGGCGTAAACCAAAATGTTATAGGTAAATATTATGTAGTTTATAACGTAACCGATTCATCGGGAAATAGTGCTACTACATTGACTATTACTGTAGATGTTTCTGATTATATTAAACCATCTATTACTTTAACTGGTAGTTTAACAACAGAAGTAGAAGTGTTTACTAATTTTACCATACCTGGTGTAACAGCAACCGATAATTATTGTGCAAACAATACATTGGTAATAGTTAGAACTCCAAATACATTACGTAACGATACTTTAGGAATATTCCCTGTTAAGTTTGTAGTTACTGATTGTGTTGGTAATAAAGATAGTATTGTTCGTTTCATGAAAATATCGAAACGTAGTAAACCAGAAATAACTTTATTGGGTGCTGATCCTATGAATTTACCACGTTTCTGTGAATTCCAAGAGCCAGGATTTAATGTAAAAGATAATTACTATCCTAACTTAAAACCTCAAGTAATTACCGATATTACTAATTTACGTAACGATGTTCCTGGTATTTACCCAGTAACTTATGTAGTAACTGATCCTTCTGGAAACCGTTCGTTAACAGTAACACGTCAAGTAAATGTTTTAGAGCAAGTTTGTAATGTAGGTTTACAAGAAAACACTTTTGAAAATTACTTTAGTCTTTATCCTTCACCAAACGAAGGTAAACTAAACGTTGACTTGAAAAATGCAGTTGATATCAATTCAGTTGAAGTTTATAATGTAACTGGTCAATTAGTAGCTAAGTTCGACAACCAATTACAAACTAAAAATGTATTTGATTTATCGAACCAAAGCAACGGATTTTATTTTATAAGAATAAATACAGCTAAAGGAGTATTTAGCAAATCGTTTGTTATTAGTAAATAATCTAAAATAATAAATAACAAAAAAAACCGACTCCAAAAGAGTCGGTTTTTTTTGTTTATAAACTGAAATACTTTGTCAAAGTTTAAGACTTTGACAAAGTTTGTTATAAAAAATCTAAAGATTAGTTCCAGATTCCTATTTAAAATTTTCTTTTTATGTAATAAAACAAAAAGCCATAAATCTATATTTGCATTATAAAGAACCCGAATAATGAATATTCGGGTTTTTGTTATATATTTAAATCAGTGAAAATTCAAGAACTTTTAGGGCTTTATAGTCAAAACGAAAACATCAATAAAATTGCTGAAAAGCTGAATCAGAAAAAGCAAAGTAAAATATTTGCTAAAGGTTTAGTAGGAAGTATTGATGCTATTTTAGCAGCATGTATTTATCAATTTAATTACAGAACTCAAGTATTTATATTTAACAATACCGATGATGCTAAATATTTTTATGCCGACTTACAAAGTTTATTAGAAGGTAAAACTTCTTTGTATTTCCCAGCTTCCTACAGAAGAGATTTCCAAGTAGATTTATTGGAAAACAATTTGGTGCTTGAACGTGCTGAAACTTTAAACCGACTAAACCAAAAACAAGGAAAAGGCGAATTAATTGTTACCACCATAGATGCAATAACTGAAATGGTGATTAACGAAGTAGAATTGACTCAAAATACTTATGAGGTAAAAGTTGGTTCAAACTTCGATATGCAATTTTTTATTGATTTCTTAACTGAACATCATTTTGAACGCAGCGATTTTGTTTATGAAGCGGGTCATTTTAGTATTAGAGGTGGTATTATTGATGTGTTTTCATTCAGTAACGACATGCCTTACCGCATTGAATTATATGGCGATGAAATAGAAAGCATCAGAATTTTCAACCCAATTGACCAGCTTTCGGTAATGAAAGTAGAATGGTTTTATATTATTCCAAATGTGCAGAAAATGGTGGAGCAAAAACGTCAAACCTTTTTTGATTATTTACCCGAAAACAGCATTTTTTTTACCGATGATATTAAACTCAGTAACGAACTATTGGAAAATGGTTTGGAAAAAGCCGAGAAAAGTTTGATTAGAAAAAATGAAACAGATGCTGATTCGAAGGAAAAGAAAGAACCAACAGAACTTTCGGATTTATACATAAATTCTTCGCAATTTTTTGATTATATAAACAAATACTCTTGTGTAGAAATAGGTGTAAGAAATGGTTTTAAAAGCAATGAAGTTATTCAATTTAATTGCTCACCACAACCAACTTTCCATAAAAACTTTAAGTTATTAATTGAAAACCTAAAAAACAATCAGAAGGCTAAAATTAAGAACCTAATTTTTAGCGATACCAGCAAACAAATAGAAAGGCTTTATACCATTTTCAATGATTTGGATAATTCCATTGAATTTGAACCTATTTACCATGGACTTTCACAAGGATTTATTGACAATGATTCGAAACTAGCTTGTTATACAGAACATCAAGTTTTTGACAGGTTTTACAGAGGAAAAACTAAAACAAAATATAATAATTCAAAAATAATTACCCTCAAAGAATTACGTGAATTAAAGCCTGGAGATTTTGTTGTTCATATAGATCATGGAATTGGGAAATTTGCCGGATTGGAGAAAATTACTGATGTAAACGGACGCATGCAAGAAGCTGTTCGCCTTATTTATAAAAACGATGATTTGCTTTATGTAAGTATTAATTCATTACATAAAATAACCAAATTTTCGGGCAAAGAAGGAACAGAACCTAGGTTAAATAAATTAGGAAGCGATACTTGGGAAAAGCTAAAAACTGCAACCAAAAAGAAGGTAAAAGACATTGCCCGCGATTTGATAAAACTATATGCCAAACGTAAAGCACAAAGCGGTTTTCAGTTTAGCCCAGATACTTATTTACAAGTAGAATTAGAAGCAAGTTTTATGTATGAAGATACTCCCGACCAAGCTACTGCTACTGCCGATGTAAAAAAAGACATGGAAAGTCCACATCCAATGGATAGGTTGGTTTGTGGCGATGTTGGATTTGGAAAAACTGAAATTGCCATGCGAGCAGCATTTAAAGCCGTAACAGATAGTAAGCAAGTTGCCATTTTAGTTCCAACTACAATATTAGCAAATCAACATTATCGCAGTTTTACTGAGCGTTTTAAAGACTTTCCTTGTAATGTGGATTATATAAACCGTTTTAAAACACCAAAAGAGCAAAAAGATATTTTGCAGCGTGCTGCAGATGGAAAAATAGATGTATTGATAGGCACACATAAATTATTAAGCAAGGACATGAAGTTTAAAAACTTAGGCTTAATGATAATAGATGAAGAGCAAAAATTTGGAGTGGCTGCTAAAGAAAAACTAAAATCGATAAAGGTAAATGTAGATACGTTAACGCTTACCGCCACTCCTATTCCTCGTACATTGAACTTTAGTTTAATGGGTGCCCGCGATTTATCAATTATCAATACGCCACCACCAAATCGACAACCTGTAAATACTGAGCTGCACAGCTATAACGATGAGCTTTTGCGTGATGCTGTTTTACACGAAATAGAAAGAGATGGTCAAGTATTTTTGGTTCATCACAGGGTAAAAGATATTTATGATATTGCCAATCGAATTATGTTTTTATGTCCGGGAGTAAAGGTTTGTGTGGCCCACGGGCAAATGGAAGGCGAACATTTGGAAGATGTAATGATGAAATTTATTGAAGGCGAATACGATGTAATGGTAGCCACAACCATTATTGAATCGGGCTTAGATATTTCGAACGCAAATACCATTATTATAAACAATGCGCAAATGTTTGGCTTAAGCGATTTGCATCAAATGCGTGGACGAGTGGGACGAAATAATAAAAAAGCATATTGTTATTTGTTGGTTCCAAGTATTCCTAATTTAAGTGTGGATGCTAGAAGAAGACTACAAGCAATTGAAGAATTTAGTGATTTGGGAAGTGGATTTAACGTAGCCATGCGCGATTTGGATATTCGTGGTTCAGGTAATTTATTAGGCGGTGAGCAAAGTGGATTTATATCGGAAATTGGTTTTGAAATGTATCATAAAATTTTAGATGAAGCCATTCATGAACTAAAAGAAGATGAGTTTGCCGATGTATTTATAAATGATAAAAAAAAGACCATGGACCATGGACTATCGACTAAGGATTGTGTAATAGAAACTGATTTTGAAGCACTGATACCTGATGAATATGTTAGAAATATTGGCGAACGTTTGAGTTTATATAATTCCCTTTCTGCAATAAATAGCAAAGAAGATTTATTGAAATTTGATAAGGATTTAACCGATAGATTTGGACCCATACCTCAACAAGTTCGTGATTTAATGAGTGTGATTGAATTGCGGGAAACCGCAAAGAAATTAGGTTTTGTAAAAATTACACTGAAAAATAATTTATTATTTGCAACCTTTCCTCCCGAAAACAATAAAGCATATTACGAAAGCAATTTATTTATAAATATATTACAATTTATTCAACAAAATGGACAAGCATGTAAACTAAAACAAACCAGTAAAACTTTACAAGTTTTGATGAATAACATAACAGAAATAAAAAAAGGAGACGCTGTTTTTGAAAAAATGAAAGCATTTATTGAAAATAAAACAACAATTGCAGAAAGTTAAGTGTTATTTAAATGTTAAAACAAGCAATAAAATCAAGGATTTTGAAGAAAATTATAGTTTAAAAATTTGACTGATAAAATTTTACATTGTTTTTAAAAAAACTATTATACATTTGAACCAACAAATAAAAAAAATTATGAAACTAAAAAACTTTACTCTTTATGCTGTAGCTGCAGTTTCAATAGCACTAACATCTTGTAATAAGTTGACTTCACCAAAAATTGATTTCAAAACTGGCTTGATTTCAGTAAATGTAAAAACTAACCCTATAGATACTGCTGCTGTAATAGCAAGTAATGGTGGTAAACAATTTTTAATTGCAGAAAAAATTGATTCAATGGATATTCAAAAAACTTTGGATAGCAGTATTTCTTATGCCAGTACTAATGGATTTACAGTTACCCAAACTGAAATTTTAGATGCTACTGTTAATAACCTAGTTATTGAAAACGCAAACCCTGCCGATACAAGATCGTTCCACGACTATTTTGACGTATTTGTTGTTAATATAAAAACTAATAATAATGATAGTTATAAAAATCTTGGATTAGTTCTTGTTTCACCATTAAATGTTAATTCTGTGAATGGTAACATTACAGGAGCACAATTTAAAACTTTTTTACCTGATGTAATTCCTTCAAAAGGCATTAAAACTCCATTGTTTGTTCAATTATTAAGCAACCCCAAAAGAGTAATTATGCCTGGTCAAGAGTTTTTATTGAAAGTTTCGGTAAACTCAACCATTAAAGCAACTAAAAAATAAGTTTATTGTTTATTCAAAAACATTTTTAAAAAAACCGCAACATTTGTTTGTTGCGGTTTTTTTGTATCTATTATTTTTAAAATAATTATCCAATAATAAAACTTTAGCACTACAGTTTTTAGTTTTGCAGGCATTTGAACCCAGAATACGCATTAGAAAATCTATTACGAGTCAAATCTACTTCAAATCAGCGTTTCCTTAAATTTTAAAAACGTAGCTCTGCTATTATTTTAAAATTTAAGGAACTGATTTATTTTACATTTAACCCTCATAACGAAGTTCTAATGCGTATTCTTGGTTTAAATTATTTGATTTTAGGGTTACTTAAAAAAAATTGATCCTTATTCAGTAGTTTATTTACCAAAAGCATAATAATAAAGTTTAATAAATAGAACAAATAATATGTATGGCGTAGTATTTTTTTATTTCAAAGTTTATAATCAACTAAAATTTACTTTATTTGTATTACTAAATACAAAAAATATGAAAATTTTTAGCCTCAATAAATTGCAGTTTGCTACATTGTTACTATTAGTTATGGTAATAAATTCATGTAAAAAAGACAGCACTGATTTTAGCAAATACAATTCTTACAATCCTTCGCCCGAGTTTGGAATTCCATTGTTTAACACTAAAATTAGCATGTTGAATTTAATTCAAAGCGATTCGATTTATACTAAAGTAGATAATGATGGCTTGGTAAAATTTGTGTACAGACAAGACAGTTTGTTTAGTTATAAAATTACCGATTTTTTTGCTTTTGATAATTCAAAAACAACATCAATTGATAATAACATGGGTGATATTACCATCAATGATGTTTCAAATTCAAAAAAATCAACGCTTCAGGATTTAACAGCCTCTTTTTCAGCACCAGCTAAAGCCGCTTTTGATGCCATTTCGGGAACCAATGCTGTTTTTCCTGCCATAACAGAAAACCTTACAAACATTACTCCTTTTACTGCCTTTACCGAATTTTCGACTGTACGTTTTTCGCAAGGATATTTAATTATTACTATAAAAAATCATTTGCCTATCAATTTAAGCGCTATTACTTTAAACTTATATAATATTACTCCATCGCAAACATTATTAGGTGTTTTCAACTTTACCAATATTTCACCAGGAGCCAGCAAATCTGATTCTATTTCGTTAGTAAATAAAACATTGAGCAATTCAATAGGATACTCAATGCCAGTGTTTAACACCAATAGTTCAGCACCAACTGCATTGGCTATTAATTATCAAGATTCAATAGTAATTACTGCACAAACCAGGGGAATAAAAGCCATTTCGGGCACAGCAGTTTTTCCAAATCAAAACATTGTAAATGAATCAACCACTTTAGATTTTACTCCAACCGATACTACACAAAGAATTAGAAAACTAAAATTGGCTGCCGGAAAAGTAAATTTTTTAGCTCAATCAACAGTTAAAGAGCCAATTGAATTAACACTTAACTTTACAGGTGCTTTAAGAAATGGCTCGCCTTATCCTAGTCAGGTAATTACCATTCCAACTACAGGTTCTACCTCTTTTTATAGCGATTCAACAATAAATCTTGCAGGTGTAGAATTAGATTTAACTCAATTACCTTCAAAACCATATAATAATGTTGCCATTACTTACACTGCAAGGGTAGTTTCATCGGGTTTACCTGTTTTATTCAGTGCTACTGATTATATAAATTTACAAGTTTACACTACCAGCACTCAAATAGATTATATTGAAGGATATATAGGAAGAATTGAAGTACCAACTAAAAACAATGATTTTATAAATTTATCGTTTTTAAATAGCATAAACGGTGGTTTCAATTTAGATGCACCCGAACTGAAATTTACTGTAAATAATTCAATAGGAGTTCCTATTCAGTTTCAATATAATTTTGTAGGAAAAAATAACAGTGGCAAGGTTCAAGATGCAGAGTTGAAGCCTTTTGATGCCGACTTTCCTTTGCTTTCAGAAATAGGGCAAACCAAAACTAAAGTTCATGTTTATAGCAATACAAATAATAATGGAAAAATAAATGAATTAATGTCGTTACCACCACACGATATTCAAATTTTAGGTCAGTTAGTTTCCAATCCAATTCCAGATCCAAGCAAAAACCAATTTATAAGTAAAGGAAATTCTTTGAATTTAAATTTGGAAATAAATTTGCCTTTGGCCTTGCGTACCAATGATTTTGCGTTAGTAGATTCCAATGCTTTTGATGCTAAACAATTTGATGCTTTTAAAGAAATAACTTTAGGTTTAAATATTGAAAACAGATTTCCTTTTGATGCCAATATGAAAATTGTTTTTATGAACGATGCTAATAATATTCCTGTTGATTCAATTAGTTATAATAAAATAATATCGAGTGCTATTACCGATGCAAATGGTAAAACTATACAAAGTTCAAAATCGAAAACAAAGATTCAAATGAATGAAGCAAGGTTACAAAAACTGATTAATGCTAAGGTAAATAAAATAAAAACTTATACCACGTTGGCCACTGAAAACAATGGAACTAAACCCATAAAAATATACAGCGATTACGACATGAATATTGGTCTTGGAATTATTGCAACCCTTAAGAAATAATTTTTTTTATAACTTATCTATTTATTTAAAAAACAAAAATTATGAAAAAAATTATTATCCTTATTTGTATATCAATCGTTCTTTATTCTAATAAAATTGGCGCTCAAACCAATTTGAATTTATATAATTTTAGAAACGTTGGGCAAAGTAACTTAATGAACCCAGGAATTAGGCCTCAAGCTACTTTTACTTTTGGATTGCCCGCAGCTTATGTTAGTGTACAATCGCCAGAAATGACATTAGCTGATTTGTTTAATATATCCGAAAATCCTGATAGCACATTTAAACGCATTGTTCGCGACCCAAATTTGTCGTTCAATAACATGGGAGTATCTGTTGTTAGTGATTTATTGTTTGTTGGCTTTGCAGTTAAAAAAAATTATTTTAGTTTAGGAGTTCAAGCTAGTTATGATTTTTATGGTAGTCCACCAAAAGATATTTTAGGCTTAACGCAAGGTTCTACCTTTTTTCAAAACTCTTTGAACCGCCAAGTTGATTTGGGAAATGTTGATTTTAACACTACTGCTTGGTTGGGTTTTCATGTTGGTTATACCCGCGAAATAAACAAGAAACTAAGTTTAGGAGGCCGAGTAAAATATTTGCAGGGTATACTCAATGCAAATAATGAAAAAAGTACTTTAAAATTATCGACCAATGAAGATTCGTTATACATAAAAGCAGGTTATAGAGCCAACACAGCAGGAATTGATAATTATGAAAAAAGAAGTTTTTCGGGTTATAACGATTTGATTTCTGGTGCTGGTTGGGGACTAGATTTTGGTGCAAATTATAAGTTTAATCAACATGTTTCTGTATCGGCAAGCGTGGTAGATTTGGGTTATATAACTTGGAATAAAAACACCAAGAACTATAACATGGAAACCAAAGAATTTAACTATAAAGGTGTTGATATAAAAGACATCAATCAAATAGATTCTGTAGAAAAAAGAATAACTGAGCTTCAAGATTCAATTACAAAAAAAGTTTTTGTACCAACAGAATCCACCAATTCATATACAACAAACATAAACACAAAACTTTATTTAGGAGCTCAATATGCTTTGAATTATAATAACATGTTCGACTTTGTGTTTTTCAATAATTTTGGTTACAAAACTTTCAACCCAGCTTTGAGTTTATCGTTTACCAAAAAAGTATTATCCTTCATAGACATACGAGTAAGTGGTACTTATTACAACAAAACTTTAAACAATGTTGGAGTAGGATTTTCATTGAATCTTGGACCATTTCAAACTTATTTATTCAGCGATAATTTAATTGCTGTAATGCAATATGATGAAGCTAAATTTATAAATATTAGAACTGGTGTAAATTGGAATTTTGGAAGAAATAACGATAGAGATGGGGATGGAATTCCTAACAAAAAAGATAAATGTAAAAAGAATTTTGGTTCTTGGAATTTAAATGGTTGTCCGGATAAAGACAAAGATGGAATTACCGATAATGAAGATGATTGTTTATATATTCCAGGAAAACCATGTGCAAAAGGTTGTCCTGATAAAGACAATGATTGCGTAGCTGATAAAAACGACAGTTGTGTAAACGATTCAGGAAATGTTAAATTGTTTGGTTGCCCTGATAAAGACAATGATGGAGTAGCAGATAAAGAAGATATGTGTCCTAGAGATTCAGGTTCAGTTTCTTTAAAAGGTTGCCCAGATGCTGATAGTGATGGAGTAATAGATAATGATGATGTTTGTCCGGATGAATATGGTAGAAAAGAATTAGATGGTTGCCCAGATATTGACAATGATGGTGTGGCAGATTATCAAGATTCGTGTAGGTTAGTGGCTGGTTTAAAAATGCACAATGGTTGCCCCGATACTGATAATGATGGCATAATAGATAAAAAAGATAAATGCCCAACTTTAAAAGGCAGTAAAGAACTTAATGGTTGCCCTGATGCTGATGGAGATGGATTGACAGATTTAGAAGATAATTGCCCTAATGAAGCTGGACCAATTACCAATGCTGGTTGCCCCGAAGCAGTTGTAGATCCTTTGGCTGTAGTATTAACAGTTGAAGAACGAAAAGTTTTATCTGAAGCTTTTAGTAATTTAGAATTTGAAACTGGAACATCAGAAATAAAAATGTCATCGTTGTTAAGTTTAGAAGAATTAGCCAATTTATTAGTGGTAAAATCTGATTATAAACTATCTATAAGTGGTTATACCGATAATGTTGGAAATCCTAAAAACAATGTAAAATTAAGTCAAAGCAGAGCAAATGCTGTAAAAGCATTTTTGGTAATGAAAGATGTTGCTGCAAACCGACTAACTGCTAAAGGTTTTGGTAGTAAAAACCCAATAGCTGATAATAAAACAGCAGAAGGAAAAGCCAGAAACAGAAGAGTTGAATTTAAAATTTTAAAATAACAGGAAAAAATAAACATAAAAAAACCTTCAGTTTGTAAAAGCTGAAGGTTTTTTATGTTATATAATCAGAATAGACTTTATACGTTAAAGCTAGAAAGCTTTTTAAATTCTGTTATTCTAGCGTTCAATTCTGTTTCAGTTAAATTTACCAATCTTTCAGTACCAAAACGCTCCACACAGAAGCTTGCCATTGCCGAACCGTAAATCACTGCGTTTTTCATATTATCGAAGCTTAAATCGCCTGTTTTGGCTAAATAACCAATAAATCCACCGGCAAAAGTATCACCAGCTCCAGTTGGATCAAAAACTTCTTCTAGTGGCAAAGCCGGTGCATAAAACATTTCTTTTCCATGAAACAACAAAGCACCATGTTCTCCTTTTTTTATAATTAAATACTTTGGACCCATAGCTTGAATTTTAGTAGCAGCCTTCACTAAAGAGTATTCGCCCGATAATTGACGAGCTTCTTCGTCATTGATAGTTAAAACATCAACCATTTTTATAGTTTCTAATAAATCATCCATAGCAATTTCCATCCAAAAATTCATGGTATCCATTACAACTAATTTAGGACGATTGTTTAAACGTTCAATAACTGTTTGTTGAATTTTAGGAGTTAAATTTCCTAACATCAAATACTCGCAGTTTTGATACAAAGCAGGAATAATTGGATCAAAATCGGCCAATACATTCAATTCAGTGGTAATAGTATCTCTACTGTTCATATCGTTATGGTATTTACCACTCCAAAAAAACGATTTTTCACCAGCTTTTACTTGTAAACCTTCAGTGTTTACTCCATTTAAGTTTAAATGATTCACAAATTCTTTCGGGAAATCATCGCCAACTACAGCAACTAAATTTACGCTTTTGGTAAAATACGAAGAACATAAAGCAATGTATGAAGCAGCACCTCCAACTATCTTATCTGTCTTTCCAAACGGGGTTTCTATGGCATCAAAAGCAACCGACCCAACAACTAATAAACTCATAAATAATTAATTAAATATTTTTTGTATTTTTTTCGGTACAAAGATTGCATTTTTAATTATGAATTCCTATCATTGCACCCTCGAAAGACAAAAAAATCTAACGAAAATAACCATTAACACTCCTTGGTAGCTCAGCTGGTTAGAGCACATGACTGTTAATCATGGGGTCGCTGGTTCGAGTCCAGCCCAGGGAGCAAAAGCCAATCGTAAATTACGGTTGGCTTTTTTTGATTGTATGAATTTTGTTTATATTTTTTATTCTGCTGCATTATATACGTTTTATGTTGGTGAAACTGCTAATTTATCGCCAATAGTTAATTGGCATAACGCTAAAGATTTTTCTCATTCTTATACTGTAACAGCCAATGATTGGGTGGTTTTTTGAAAATTTAATTATTACAATTTGATGATCTAATAACCTTTCACTTTAAGAAATAGTCTAATTACCAATTCAAATTGGAATTACAAATTTTGATACAATTTACAAAAACAAGCAAAAAAAAAACCGAATCAATTTAAAACTGATTCGGTTTTCTATTTATTGTTAAATTATTTTCTTCCTTTTTTAGTTTGACTTCCTAATCTATCCATTACACAACGGAAACCAATAGTTGAAGTTGCTTGTTCTTGATCTAAATATCTTCTGTTTCCAGGGCTTAACCAATATGCTCTATCATTCCAGCTTCCACCTTTATAAACCCTTGCAGCATTGTCAATTAATGAAGTAATACCATATTCGTATTTTTGATCTATGTCACCAGTATAACTTAATTCATCTCTGAATCCAATGTTATCAGCTTTTTTATAGTTACGTCTTTTTATGTTTTCAGCTTCTGTTACATCTCTGTATTTTATTCTACCCAAACTGTCTTTTTCAGTAATATTTCCGTCAGCATCTCTTTCTTGAGTTTTATAGTTATTTCCTCTAAATGAACTATTGTCACTGTTATCTTCTAGAGATAATGGTCTATAAACGTCCATAACCCATTCGCTTACATTACCAGCCATGTGGTATAAACCAAAATCGTTAGGAATATAAAATGCGTCTTTAACAGCAGAAGTGTATGAAGCATTGTCGTTTAAATTACCAGCTATACCTTTATAATCTCCTCTTCCTCTTACATAATTTGCATACATTCTTCCACGGGTTTTTTCAGTATCACCTCTTCTTAAAGTTAAACCAGACCAAGGATAAATTTTACGAGAATCAACGTTTTCGTTGTATGAAGCAGTTTTATAAGCTACACTTGCATATTCCCATTCTGCTTCTGTAGGTAAACGGTAAATTGGTAGTAAAATTCCATCTTCCATTTTTACATCACGTTTTTTACCACCAGGAGTATAATCTTTCAATTGTTTTTTGATATCAATAGGTGTTAAGCCTAACATATAAGCTTCTGTATTAAACGTTTCATCATTTTGTTTGTTCACATTGCTGTTTTTCATCAAACCTTCTCTAATCATAATGTATTCATTCACACGATCAGATCTCCATTTACAAAACTCAGATGCTTGTAACCAGCTTACTCCAACAACTGGATAATCGCGGTATGCAGGATAACGTAAATAATAATTTACATAAGGTTCGTTATACGAAAGTTTTGCTCTCCAAACTAAAGTATCGGGCAAAGCTGTTGTTGCAATTATTGGATTTTCTGCACCATAAGCTCTGTTTAACCAATATACATATTCTAAATATTGCATATTAGTAACTTCAGTTTCGTCCATATAAAAACTATTTACCGACATACGTCTTTTGGTATTGTTCCTATCGAACGTTACATCTTGTTCAGATGTTCCCATAACAAATGTTCCACCTTCAATAAACACTAATCCAGGACCAGTTTCTTGATCTTTAAATTTATGTTTTTCAAATCCACCCCATTTGGTATCATTGTATTTCCAGCCAGTTGTCTTTGATTTATCTGAACATGCCGAAAACAAAATAGTTGCAATAAATGATGCTAATAATAATTTGTTTACTAATTTCATGGTTTTAATTAATTGCTTTAAAGTTTCCAAATATAACGGAATTTGGAAATTATGTGTATAAAAAATACTTTTTTTTTGATTTTTTTTTTAAATACTGAAAATGAGGGTAAAGTTTTTATTTGAAAATGCTATAATTCTGGGCATTTTATTGGTTTACCCATTCTAGTTCTTGATCTACCTTTTGAGTTTATATCAAACCCTAACGAAACCTCATGGCTGCCAACAGTTGCAGTTCTAGCATTCGAAATTGTTAAATCGTAACTGTAACCTATTCTAAATTTTTGAAACCTTAGGCCAAGTAAAAATATTACTGCATCCGAATTTCTACTGGTTTGTCTATACCAAACTCCAACAGTTAATGCTTGTTTTTTTATATAAGTTCCAACATTTACTTGGTAAAAATCTCGCTGACTCATAAACAATAAATTTGGTGAAAGATAAACTCTGTTGGTTTCAAACCTTGTTTGTTTTAAGCTAATATTTGCACCTAAATGTGCAGTATATCTTCTAGGCAAAATAAATGGTTGACCGTTTGAATTTGTTACTAAAAATGATTGATTGGGTTCGAGTAAATTATTAGTTGCAAAACCTGCATAAAAAAACTCGTTATAAATTAAAGCTCCAGCACTAAAGTTAGGGAACGTTCTGATTTCATTTCCTGCAATTTCTGAAGTTGGATAAATATTTCCTCTTACTGGGTCCAATTGATCGCCAAAAACGAACTTTGTAAAATCGTACGATTTTTGTAAAATTTCGGCTTTTATACCAAAATTTGCATTCCAATATCTATTTATTGCCAAATTATAAGAATAAATTCCACCTAAACCAATAGTAGTTAAATATCCATCACCCGCTTGATCAACTGAAACTATTGCTCCAAGTCCACTTTGCATTTTAGGAATATATGCATCTACGGATGTTACAGAAGTTCGATAAGTTTTATTTAAACCTGTGTATTGATTTCGTGCATTTGTTGCAAATCTAATTTTTTT
>Ga0247839_1005189_pt1 | contig 16009 bp, 19 predicted proteins | sample LaCruzMarch2015__6_FD_192405 | JGI IMG/M metagenome (GOLD analysis project Ga0247839, IMG submission 192405) | Freshwater microbial communities from meromictic Lake La Cruz, Castile-La Mancha, Spain - LaCruzMarch2015_16m | ecosystem: Environmental > Aquatic > Freshwater > Lake | place: Spain... | reverse complement strand
TTATTGAATCGCCTCGCTTTAGCGAGGCGAAATCGAATGAAGGGAGGCCCGCCTCCGACCGGCTTCTTCGTTGCTCGTCGGTCACAATGGCCCGCATTGATTCCTCCTCGCGCCTCGAATCCAGTGCAGATTCGGGCCTCCAAAAGTAAAGGTATTTGTGGGACACTACACTAGTGTCTCGGCTTGATAAATTTAGATGAAATCGGATTTTATTTTCAACGACTGAGATAAGCCAAAAAATCCAATGGGGACATTTTTTTGATCGTCATTCCGGCGAAGGCCGGAATCCAGTCTTCAAAGCGGTCTCTTAAAAAACCATTTTACTGATTGGATTCCGGCCTTCGGAATGACGGCATAACCTAAGTCGTTGCTTTGTCTCTATAAAAATCTGTTTAATTCATTAAGCGGTCAGAGCACTAGATTCATATATTTGAATTACTCAATCCTATTCCCGAACTCTACAGCTGCGTATTCCAACCACGTTCGAGACGAGTGCGTTCATTTAATTTTGTTGGGCCTTACCTAAAATTTAATGTGCCCTGAGTCCAGCCAATAAACACAACAACAACGGCCCAAACAGCAAACAGGGCACCTCCAATCCGAACCGAACGATACCGACGCAAAGAAAGACAATGGCCTGGGATCAAAAAAGATAAAGAGAGCATGAAAAGACCCAGCCCCAGCCGGCCTTCGCAATGACGAAAGCACTCGAACATGGAAAACTGACGCCAGAACAAAAGGACTCCGGTTAAGATTGCGAGAGAAAAAACAATAAAGAAAACAGGAATCTGCCAATCAGGTTTTAGTTTTAATGAAATTAAAGATTGAGAAAAGATCCAAAAACAAAAAAGAGGAACAATCCAATGGTGATGAACTACATTCATAAAAAATGGAGTCACCAGTCCAAAAACAGCTATATTAGTTACGGTGACCAAACTCCCGATAAGAAATTCTTTTCTCATTATAAAATACCCTGCCCAACCAGTTTATAGAAAAACCCCCATAACGCGGGCTTTTCTGGTATTTTCAGACTTATTTTTTCGGGTGGAATGGGCCCCACCCCACCCAAAACTGGGGGAGACCTAACTCGTCGTTAAACCGGCGGTGGGCCACATATACCGCCCCCCATCGGGTTCATCTGAATTGTTGGGATGAACACGAGTGGCCTTGCCTATGATATTGCATACCGGTAGTGGTCCCCAATATCTCGAATCATAAGTACGATCGCGGTTGTCGCCCAAAACAAAAACATGACTGTCGGGAATTTTAATAGGCCCAAAATTATCCCGAATGCCCATACCAAAAGAAGATCCCCGTCCCGCCAGCCAAACCTGCTGAAAATCCGCAATCAATTCCGAATCCTTAGGGATTATTTCATTGTCAACAAAATGGACCTGGGGATTTTCTTCTTTTACCTCATTCACAAACAACTGTTTGTTTCGAATCACAACCATGTCACCGGCGACAGCACAAACGCGAAACACAAACGACTTGCCATAATGAGGGTTGTTCTTGTCTTGTGTTGGAAAACGAAAAACAACAAGATCCCCATTCGAGGGGACCGTTTTCCAATACGCAAACCTGTTAGCAAACACGGCATCACCAGGTTCTAGTGTAGGACTCATACTAACACTGACAACTTTAAATGTCCACGGCCATATTTGAAAAACAAAGCGTAAAGAAATGAGCAAAGCTCCGATTGACACGAGCACTAAAAAGAAACGACGTTTAACGAAACGATGGATCATCTTATTCCTCGCCCAATAAATTGGGAGAAAAGCCTCTTGAGAGTGTATTCATTGTTTACAATCTCTCCTCGCCAACGTTCTTGAACAATTGATCTTGGCCCTAAACAGGGAGACCCCTCTTTGGATGGAGAAACACAATTTACTTCCATCCTCAGGATTGCCACCTTCATACACGTACACCTTCGTAGGCAAGATCGTTTTGCTCAAAAAAAATCGCAACACATGGATGAGGGCCCCCGGCCTCTCCTTTGCTATACCGATCGGCTCTTTTGTCTCCACATCAAGGATGTCATACGTGTCGGAAAACTTCATAAACCCAACGTGCTCACGAATAAAATAAGCCCTTCTATTTAGCATTTCGATCTCCTAACCCGGACGAGCCGGAAGAGTGAATGAGAAGTTTCTAACAGGGCGAATGTTTTCTCTAAATGTTTCATGGTTTCTCCGATCGAACAACTCGTCCGAGTTATCTGGACCGTTCTCTCGGATCGTCTTTGGTATCCTTGAAAACTGTTTTTTCCATAGAGGGAAGATCCTATTAACGGACAGGCCTTCCAGTCTCTTCGTTCTAAAATCTTTGACATTTTGTCAAAGATTTTAGACAAAAGAATTTCCTTCTCCTCTAGAAAGAAAAAAGACAAATGGTGCGATATAATGCACTTTTCATGCTTCGTGTGCCCCGGAATGTCCGGGGTGGCCACTAGAAAGAAAGTGGCCAAACGGTGCAATATAATGCATCTTTCATGCCTCGTGTGCCCCGGATTTTTCCGGGGTGGCCACTTCTAAGAAACTTCAAAATCCCCCCTCACCCCCCTTTCTTCGTAAAGGGGGAGATACCCCTGGGACAGTGTTCTTTCCCCCCCTTTGAAAAAGGGGGGCCAGGGGGGATTTATCTTCTTAGATTCCTCAACGCTAACTTCAGCCCGAAACGAACCGCCAAAAAAATCAAGATAAACGACTTGGCCGGATTTTGTAAATCGTGTTTCAAACCTATCGATTAGCTGGTGATTTTTTGGGTAGAGAAAGCTAAAGCCATGAAATGCGTTTTCGTATTTTTGCCATGCAGGATCTATTTCATCTCCAAAGCACAAGACACTGAAACAGATCAAGGTTGATAGGCATAACAAGGTGGAATAAAGTTTCTGATTCATTTGTTCACCGTCCAACAAAAAAGCCAACATGAAATGAGAACACAAAGTCAGGGAATCCAGATTTTGTCATGATTCGGTGAGAATCCAACGAGCTCTTCAGCACCCATCCAATTCGTTGCAAACTCGTGAAGACCCGTCTGGCTCGACCGCTGGGCCACTGACTCACGCCGCTTTAAAAACAATCGTCAGCAGAGACATTACCATTTCATGCCTATTTCTTAGTACCAAAGGCGATTTGAAGCTTTGAGTAGTTCTTTTGATATAAAACGGTGCTCAAGATCATCATTACACCGATGAAGACTAATGCGATCGGGAATAACGCACTTTCTTTGAAAACAGTCCATGCCAAATGGCCGATATAACCGAATAACCCAAGCGCGCCAAAGACGGCAAACGACTTCCGTTGAAGCTTCAGACTTACCGTAATCAACGCAAGGTTAACCAAACAGAAAATGAAGTGACCTGATTCGTTCTTGCTTTGAAGAGTCGCCATGCCACCCCAAAAGGACAATAAACCAGAAAGATAGATCCAAAACGCGTAGTCGACTCCCTTGGAAATCCGGTCAACTCCATACCCTAAGAGAAGGATTAATAACCCAACGACCACGCTGACCCACGACCGCATTTCCCACGTCAATTGCTGAGTGGAAATGACTATCTCCGCTAAATCCATGGACAGGAACCAAAAAGCAATTGCCGCAGGCATGACGAGGAATGAAAACTTCACCTTCTTTAACGTGGCGAACGCGACTCCAATAGTTGCCAATTCGATGATTATCCATGATCCATTGATCCAGACGTAATAACCGTGATAGTCAACGGGATTGGCTTTCGGCCAGATTCCCGTCAATGCCTCCAAACTGTAAACAATCAGTGGAACCATACCCACAGCGCAGGTAAATAATAGGCCTCCAGCCACCGGATATTTCTCTCGAAAACAGATCACCTTGCCCAGATAGGCAAAAAGCAGTGCATAGACAATACTTACTACTAGGATTCCCCCGGGGCCCAAGGCATCCCACTGACTACCTAAAAACCACCCAAACGCAGAGAGGATTAACAGAGCGCCGATATAGTAGAGCACCATGATTGGGTTGAAAGCCTTCTTGGCTTCTTGATTTGAGGATTGGATTGCGTGAAAACTTGTGCTGTGCGGTGAGTTACTCAGTTCATCAATAATCTTTGCAAGATGCTCCTCGTTAAGAAGTCCTTTTCTTACACATTCCTTCAACTGCCTACTGCAGTCTATACACAACATACGCGTCCCCCTTGAAGACCCAACGAGTTTGTGGGAAGGTGTGGAAGGGTCGAGTCCATTATTTGGCCAAAGCGTGAGGAAAATTCGGGCTGTCGAGATTGACGACCACTTTTTCGTGTCCTGGCAAAACGATTAAATCCATATCTTCCATTGGGACAGCCCCCAGCAATACTTCGTCTCCCAAGACCAGTACATTGACAAAACAACTTCGGTTTTCAAATTTGAGTTAAACCCAGATTTTGCATTAGGCGTGAGGACCGAGACGAAGGAGGCCGAGACGGTTTCGACGAAAAAAGTGAAGACCATGGTGGTTCCATGGACGAACTTTTTGAGGAAGAAAATGTCCGGCATCCTTCGTCGAATCCCGCGTCCTAATGCAAAATCTGGGTTGAACAGGTCCCACATAGGGAACCAATTGTCTTTTTCCGTCAGCTGTTGTAATTTCTCGTTTTTCCAACTCAGAAAAGTTCAGTTGCACTTTCAAATGTTCAGGAATGCACAGCATCAGTGCCCCTATGTCCACCAATGCACTGGCTGTCACGGGTCCCAAATTCGTTTCTCGTGGATTTTTCATTTCGATTGTCGTCCGGACGTAGACCATAGAAGACCTCCTAAGATGAAGCGGACATCGTCGTTTTATCTTACATCTTTATCAACAGTTATGACCCCTGCCCAACGCTTGTAGAAAAACCTCAAACCAACATTTTCAAATTCAAATTTTAGGATCGAAAGACCTTAAGACATTCCCCTGACAGGTACACCAGCCTGTGCGGAGAATTTTACTTCGGCTCGTCGCGAATCCCCTAGGCGGAAATGTGTCCGTTATTTGTGAACGACCCCTTATTGATCTTATTCTTTTGATCGGTCGCCTTACGCCAGAGGTTTGTAGAACTTTTTTTCGTCCGATGAGGGTTCTCGATCCGAATAAATGTAAACAGAATTCCCAATGGGATCCATAAGAGAAAACCCCCTGTCTCCCCACGGATGATCTTCAAGAGGCATGACCGGTTTGAGTCCCATCTTCGTCAATCTCTCGTGCTCCTGATCAACATTCGCCACTTTAAAATTAAGCATGACCCCTGTTCCGCCAAAGGTTGGCATCTCGTTGTGCGGTTTCATGAACTGCAGGGAGGGGCCATTTCCGTTGATTCTCAGGTTAACATACCACCCACAATCATAAAAGACTTTGGCTGAAAAATATTTTTCATAAAACCCGCGACAAGCGTCCACCTCTTTTGTTAAAAAACACGTCGATAATTCATCGGTTTTCATAAACTCTCCTTCACGCCCAATAGTAGAATTAAGCCACTCAGGTCACACGCGACCGCGTCGGTTTGAATGATTTTTTAGCACACCTCCCGAAGGGCACGAATGACCGGTAAAACACTGTCTGGTTCACAATCCCTTAGATGATCGAGAAAGGCAATGACAGAACCACGTTGTCTTAACGAAAGCAATGACCACCACGCAACGAAGCTTGGCCTGTGCACGTTGCCTTTGGGTGGGGCCAAACGAAAGATCAAGCCATCAAAGATCCCTGACGAAGGCAAACACAATGAGGCCAGCATAAACGCGGGCAGAAAATACGCGAAGGCTTCCGGGGTAAAATAAGTCAGAGAGTGTGTGAATAGAGCAAGATTTTCAGGACGGTGGTCTTCCCAGGATGTCCCTAAAAAGACTTTGGTCGTCCCCTCATCGTCATAACATGAGGCAGAAACACACCCAAGGGGTGGAGGGATTGGAGACGATAAAAATGCTTGTTTGATCTCATCAGCGATGTTCTCAGTCATGGACACTCACGCTAGAATTAAGCCGCACAGCCCGCCTGTGGCCGCGTCGGCTTGAATGAATTGTTGGGCGATCTAATGATGTCAAACGCTTTGTTCATAGCGTCTAAACGATCGTAATAGTCAATTCCCTCTTCGTTCAATTTGTCCATAAAAAGCTGATGATATTTAGATCGGAGAATACCCACCTCTTCTTTTGCCGTATGTTCGTTTTCTGGGATATGATCGTCCAAGAGAACCATGTCAGTGTAGATTTGAGCGATTTCAAGTAATGTCATAATTCTCCGTTCGCAATCCGAAACGCAATTCGCGTGGCGTGGTCTCTGTCTTTAAATTGGATCCCTTGGGCTTTGAGTGCTTTAATAAATTCCCAGTGGCATTCCGCCCTTTTTTCATCAAGAATCTGGAGTTTATTGGGATCGCGGGTTTTCTCAATTCTCTCGATCAAGTCAATGTATTCTTTTGCAAGCTGGAAAAGGTTTCCTTTCATGGTCAATAAAACCTCCAGTAAGGCGAAAAATCCACAGGAGCATTATACCACGAGCGGAACTCGGATCGGACGATGGGCCGGGACGAGTCAGCGACATCGAATGGCGGACGAAACAAAACTTTATTCACTTTACTTCCCCCCCGAGTCGCCCGTGGCCAGATCGGCTGCAGCATCTTGTTGGGTGCTTCTGTTAGAAACAATTGATAATAAAGAACTTCCAAGAATCACCATCAATAAGAAACACGATCCAAATATTAACCAAAATGAAAACGGTTGTTCCTTACGGCTGGATTTGAATAGATTTGCCCAATTTATTGTTCCAGTTTTTAAGCTCCAAACCATTTTGTCCAAGACGAGCAGAATTCCAGCAATAGCAAAAACAAAACCGATGAATATCATATAAAACAAACCAAGCCAATGGATGCCGAACGTGGCCACGTTGGGTTGAGCGATGTGTTGGGCAAGATTAAAAGGAATTAGTCAATTCTTTTTCCTGATTCGTCAATCCTGTTCCCTAATTTGTCCAAAATTATTACTGATGGAGGCTTTTTTCTAATGGCCACATGTTCAAGACATCGCCGACGTTCAATGTCCGCCATAGTCGCTGGACAATCGCTATCGTTCATTGGTGTTTTTAAAGGGACAAGACGGAAATCTTTTTTACTCCACGCAATAGAATTTAAATCAACATCCAACTGTTCGTATCCGGAAAGTCTTCCTGAAAACTCGACAAATACATCACGTTTTATGTCAATAGATTGGTGTCGTCGCTCATACAGTAGTGCAGATTGATGAAGGTTATTTACTGTTAATTTTATCCTATTGATAGCACCGATTGGATTTTTGTAGATGACGTGGAATGGGAATTTATAATTACCATTAGAATCAGTAAATACTTTATGATCGTAAATGATTGAAGGATTACATCCGCCAGGGTTGAAATTTTCAAAACCTAGACAGACATCCATCAATAAGCGAAGCTCACAGTCTGGGATTGGTTCACCCGTAACTGCGTCCACGATTTTTCCTTCCATGGGACCAGAAAAATTAACGACAAAACCAGCAAAAAGCGATGGCGGACATGTAAATTGAAACAATATGCACATCATGTAAACCCATAGAAACCGAAAGATTGAGATCATTTATCTCCTTGCCCAACGAGTTTGTAGAAAAACCCCACGCCAGCATTTTCAAATTCAAATTTTAGAGTCAAACACCTTAAGGCATTTTAAAATGTTCGTCCTAAGTCAATTGTGTAATCCGTTTTTTTTATCCTTTCGCCTTTTTTTCTGAGGAAAAGGGTTTTTCTACAATCTAAACACCAGAATTCAGCGACAAGCCGCCGTGTGGCCCGTCCGCTGGAATGACTTGTTGGGTGTATGGTTTCGACTATTGGCTTTTTCATGAAGGAACTCAGGAGACATGTCCGCCCCATTTTCCCAAACAATCGTTTCGAGTTCCGGGTCCACATGGAATAGTCGGAATTTGTCCAGTTGCATAAGAGGCTCAAACATTTCGCCGGTTAGTTCATTTTCCAAATCCACAACCCCTTCTGAACCGTCGTCAAATCGCAACCAAATGCAGAATCCTTTCTTGTATTTTGCTTCAATAACATGTGGAATCATAAGCTACTCCAGTGGAGAAATATAGTGAAGGGATTTGCCTTCTTTGGCTAATTCCCAATTTTGCATTAATTCGTCCACGTGCATTCGTCGCCACTCTTTCACAAGACGAAGTGCTTGTTTGGAAAAAGAGCCTTTAAGGATTTCCCCATTTAGGATAATAAACTACTAATTCATGTCGGCCCGTTGAAATATAGTTATATAGTTATGGGCGTCCCCTATTTTACGCAAAGAAAAGGAACACGGGTGCAGGGCGGAGCGCCTGCCCGGGGGTGGGAGGGGGCGGGAGCCCCCTTGATGGAAAACACAATAAAATCAGTAAGTTGGTTAGTTACCTCCGTCCCCTGTTGCTTACATGTCGGCTAGGTCAAATATAGTTATATGGTTATGGGCGTCCCCTATTTCGCCCTATTTCGTCTCGCCAATTAGTCAATCATGCCCCCTTCGCCCCTTTGAGGAAAAGCAACCCTATGTAGATGGCCTTCGCCGTCCGGCCCCTCGTCCTCATGAATTAACCATTTCTCATCCGGCGATAAGTCGAATCTGTTCCCCGCGAATCCACAATCCATGATTTTGGTCTCTGGTCCTATACCCTTAGAGTCAATCTTCATGACCCCTTCCTCCACACTATAATAAAGATATTTTCCATCTTGAGACCATTTGAGATATTCCGCCCTTACCCCTCCACCAAACAATTTCTGATCCGTTCCATCGGGCCGTATGGTCCAAATCCGATAGTAATCAGGGGACGAATAAGAAAAGGAGTCCCCAGCAATGTAGGCGATCAAGTCCCCTTTTGGGGACCATCCCCCACAATACTCATAAGCCTTGGCGGGCACGGCTGTTAAAGGTTTGGCGTTCTGGCCGTCGGCTTTCATGATCCAGAGACGATAGCCGTGACTCCAGACGATCCACTTCCCATCCGGGGACCAGCAGGGGTACTGATCCCCTCGGCTTTCCGGTTCAATGAGTTGATGTTGATCTGTTCCGTCCTCGTTTACGATCCAAATGGAAAATTGATTCGATCCCATTCCATAACTGTTGAATACGATTCTTGTCCCATCGGGACTCCATTTCGGATTAAAATCATGTCGGGTCGTGCTTATCATCCGCGCGTTGCCGCCCATGCTATCCATTATATTGATTCGTCCGGCGGGTCCTCGGTAAGCAATAAATCTGCCATTTGGGCTATACGCTGGGGACGCCCCTACCCCGAGGTCTTCATTAATTTCAGTGGAGCTAAAGAGGAGCGGGATAATTAAGAGTTGCATCGTGAGCATCACTAAAGATCGCCGTTTAGTCATATATTCCCTCATTTAATGCCCAACATGTATTCAGCCTAAGTTTCGCTGTTTAACCCAGATTTTGCATTAGACCGCGGGATTCGACGAAGAATGCCGGACATTTTCTTCCTTAAAAAGTTCGTCCATGCAACCAGCATGGCCTTCACTTTTTGCGTCGAAACTGCCTTGGCCTTCTTCGTCTCGGTCCTCGCGTCTAATGCAAAATCCGGGTTTAATTTAGCACTTTTATGTCTTGTGCTTGTCTAATTATACAGGGTTTTGTCTAAAACTCAAGGGGTAAAAAATGGGTTGGTTTATTTGGACAAACCGAGGACATCCCTCATGTCGTAGAGGGCGGGAGGGCGATTGACCAGCCATTGGGCGGCGGTGAGGGCTCCTTGGGCGAAGGCGGAGCGGGAGGTGACGCGGTGGACCAGCTCTAAGCGTTCGCCGGTGCCTAGGAAAAAAGTGGTGTGGTCGCCCACAACGTCCCCGCCTCGGATGGCGTGGACACCGATTTCGTCTGGTTTGCGGGCCCCCACTTGACCTTCCCGGCCGAACACCAGTCGCCCGGCCTGTCGGCCCAGACGCACGCTTTCGGCAAAACGCAAAGCGGTGCCCGAGGGGGCGTCTTTTTTGAGGTTGTGATGAATTTCCGTTATTTCGGCGTCGTAGGTGGGCAAAAGATTCGCCACCCGCTGAACCACGTCAAAAAGCACGTTGGCGGACAAACTCATGTTCGGGGAAAACACGATGGGGGTTTTCGTGGCCAACGTCGCCAGTTTCGCCCGCCCCGCCACGTCAATGCCCGTGGACCCAATCACCAAAGGGAGACCCACTTTCGCGGCCGTCTCGGCGTGGGCCACACTGGCCTCGGGGGACGTAAAATCAATGGCCACACTCAAGTCCGAAAAATTTGTTTCGACATCGTCCGTGATTTGAATCCCACACCGGACCGTCCCCACCAAAGAATTGCCCTTCGCCTCAATTAAGGCGACTAATTTTAGGGCCGGGTAAAACGCCGACTGTTCGACGAGAGCCTGTCCCATGCGTCCCGCCGCTCCAAAAATACCTAAACGAATTTCTTTGTTAGATGACATAGAGCTTCTCCTTAACCCTAAAAACAGACGTTGAACTCCGAAGAAAATCCCCCCGCACCCCCCTTTCTTCGTAAAGGGGGGAGAAACTATTCCCTCAAATCCGAATGACGAATCTAAAAAAACGAGTTACATCTTTATAAAAATTTTTGGCTTGCCAAAAATTTTTACTTTCAACAACCGGCGTGGCGTCGGGGGGTGGCGAGGAGGCCGTAGGCCCGAACGACTTTTTCTAGTTTGTCGGCGTTGGTTTTGTCCATGGACACCAAAGGGAGGCGGACATCGGGGGAGCAGAGGTCCAGCCAGCCCATGACGGTTTTGACCGGGATGGGGTTGGTTTCAATGAACAGGGTTTTACAGAGGTTGTGCATTTTTAAATGCAGGCGACGGGCTTCGAGCCAGTCCCCGCGAGCGGCGGCGGAACAAAGGTCGGCGATGTCTTTAGGAATGATGTTGGCGGCCACGGAAATAACCCCTTTTCCCCCCACGGCCAGAATCGGCAGAGTGAGGGCGTCTTCCCCTGATAAAAGTTCGAAGGTGTCCCCAAGGGCTTGGGCAATTTCGGTGGCTTGATCTAAAACACCGGAAGCTTCTTTCACCCCCACAATGTTTTTTTCCGATCGAGCCAATTCGATGACAGTCGCGGGCAACATGTTAACACCCGTACGGCTGGGCACGTTGTAAAGAATCACGGGAATGTCGGCGGCCCGGGCCACGGCTTTGAAATGTTCCACCAAACCTCGCTGGGTGGGTTTGTTGTAGTAAGGGGTGATGTGAAGAACTCCGTCGGCCCCGGCCTCTTTGGCGTGACGGGTGAGTTCCACGGCTTCCCGGGTGGCGTTGGAGCCGGCCCCGGCCAAAACTCTCACCCGTTTGCGAGAAAATTGAATGGCCAAATCAATCACCCGCCCGTGTTCCCGATGGGACAAGGTGGCGGATTCCCCCGTGGTCCCACAGGGGACCAAGGTGGAGGTTCCGTTGACCACCTGAAATTCGACCAGCTCGGCTAATTTTTTTTCGTCCACTTCTCCGTTTAAGAACGGCGTGACCAAAGCAACAGCGGATCCTTCGAACATAAGGGTCTCCTTGGAAAATTATAAGTCAAAAAAAACAAATCCCCCCCTGCCCCCCTTTGTCAAAGGGGGGAGATTCAACAACAAACCTTTGGTTTCCCCCCTTTAACAAAGGGGGGGCAGGGGGGATTTGCCGTAAAGACGCTAATAAAAAAATTCGCCGTCAAAAACGAAGGCGGCCGGACCCGAAAGATAAACGTGGTCGTCGGGGGCCCATTCCACGAAAAGGTCGCCCCCCGGAAGAGACACACACACCTTTCGGTGCGTTCGGCCCGTTAAAACACCGGCCACGGCGACGGAACAAGCCCCAGTCCCACAGGCCAACGTCACACCACTGCCTCGTTCCCACACACGAACCCGGACGTGGTCGGGGTTGATGGTTTCCACGAACTCCACGTTGGTCCGACGAGGGAAAAAAGGATTTTTTTCCAAAGCCGGGCCCCACGTTTCGAGAGGAACGGCTTGTACACTCGGCACGAAAAGAACCGTGTGCGGGTTTCCCATGGACACACAGGTCATTCGTAAATTTTTGGGCCCCCCCGGAAACCATCCCGATGGAAGAGGAGCTTCGATCACACGATTTTTTCCCCGCGTGGGGATGAGGGACCCGTCCAGAACAGGAGTCCCCATGTCCACGCGGACACCGCCTTTGATCATCACCGGGCGTTTCACACCGGCCAAAGTTTCCACGGTAAACGCGGTTTTTTTCGTGTAACCCCGTTCGTAAACGTAGCGAGCGAGGCATCGAATCCCGTTTCCGCACATTTCCACTTGGGAACCATCGGCGTTGTAAATGCCCATGCGAAAATCCGCCCGGGACGATTTTCCCAACACCAACACCTGATCGGCCCCCACACCGAACCGACGATCGCACAACCGCTGGGCCAAAGAGGGCGTGACGCGAAGAGGGGTGCGGAAAGCGTCCAAAAGAACGAAATCGTTGCCGGTCCCCTGCATTTTTGTAAACGCCCATTTTTTCATAAAGGCAAATCCCCCGGAACGGTTTCTCCTCGCACAAGGTCCACCGGTGTTTCCCGGGCCCGTATAAGCCAATGACGTTTTCCCATCACCAGAACCTCGGCCGCTCGAGGCCGGGCGTTGTATTGAGAACTCATGGAAAACCCATAGGCCCCGGCGGTCATCACGGCCCACAAATCGCCCGGTTGGGGGCGGGGGACACCTCGCCCTTTGGCCAAACAATCCCCAGATTCACAAATGGGGCCCACCACATCCGCCACGTATTTTCCCCGGGGCGTTTGGCGCAAGGGCGAAATTTCGTGGTGCGCGTCGTAAAGGGCGGGGCGTGCCAAATCGTTCATGGCCGCGTCCACGATCACAAAATTTTTATGGCTTGGCTCTTTGCGGTAAAGGACTTTAGTGATCAAACACCCAGCCTCGGCCACGAGATACCGACCGGGCTCAAAAATCAACCGCACCGATCGCCCCCGCAGCAACGGCAAAATTTGCATCGCCAAGTCCGCCGGGGTCGGGGCTCGCTCGTTATCGTAAACAGCCCCCAACCCACCCCCCAGGTCCAACACGCCGATAAAAATCTTTGCGGACGCCAAGCGGTCCATCAACGCCAACAATTTTTGACAGGTCCCCCCGTAAGGACGCACGTCCAACAACTGGGACCCAATGTGGGATTGGACACCGACCACCTTTAACCAAGGGTTCTTAGCCGCCCGGCGGTAAAGAGATTCCGCTTGATCCACCAACACACCAAATTTGTTTTCGGCTTTTCCCGTGGTGATGTGGTGATGGGTGTCCACAGAGATGTTGGGATTGACGCGGACGGACACCGGGGCCGGGATCTTCAACCGACGGGCCACCCCCGCCAAAGAGTCCAGTTCTTCCTCGGATTCCACATTGAACATCAAGATTCCAGCCCGCAGGGCGTCGGCCATTTCATCCGTTGTCTTCCCCACCCCGGAAAAAACAATTTTGTCGGGGGCCACCCCCGCTTTTCGAGCCCGATAAAGTTCCCCCCCGGAAACAATGTCCACCCCGGCCCCGGCTTGGGCGAGAAGGTGGACCACGGTCAAATTGCCATTGGCTTTCATGGCGTAACAAACGGTGGTGGGGTGCGACGCAAACGCTTTTTGGTAAGACGCCAACCGCGACGTCATGGCCGTCCCCGAATAAACGTAGAGGGGCGTGCCGTGGCGTTTGGCCAAATCCGCCAAACGAACATCGTCCACACAGAGATCTCGATTTTTATAGGTGAAAGGAGAAACGTTTTTCATTGGGTTAACCTTTTTCTAAAGAGAACTCCCCCTCCCCCCGTTGGAAAAGGGGGCCGGGGCAATGCCAGTAATTTAAGGTTCGTCGTTCCGGCGAAGGCCGGAACCCAGCTGTGTGCTCGACAAACAGATTGTCGAGAAAAGAAGGGAAGCAAATTGATCCCCGAATTTTGTTTTAAAGATAAATCCCCCCTAACCCCAATGCCAGTATGTAAAATCTTTGTTTAATAACCAGTTTCAATTCCTAGATTCCGGCCTTCGCCGGAATGACGAGCCTTTTTTGCCTTAAGTTACTGGCATTGCCCCTAACCCCCCTTTTTCAAAGGGGGGAAAAGATTAGTTTCCCAAGCGTGTCCCCCCCCTTTGAAAAAGGGGGGTTAGGGGGGATTTGCTTGAAGTTGCTTGGAAGTCCGTAAAACCTTTTTTTAATAACCAGTTTCAATTTCTTCCAACGAGCTCCAGTCAAAAACATTGAAAACCAATGGATTCCGGTTTTCACCGGAATGACGAGCCTTTTTTGCCTTAAGTTACTGGCATTGGGGGCCGGGGGGATTTATCTTTTAATTTTTTTTCTAAGAACCGCCAACTGTTTTTTCACCGCCGTCGGGGCCGTCCCCCCTTGGGAGGTTCTGGCCGAAACCGCTTTATCCAAGTTCAGCACATCCTTAATCCAAGGGCCGGCCAAAGGGGCCACGGTTTTCCAAAAGCTCAACGGAACCTCTTCCAAAGGGAACCCCTGGGCCGTGGCGTGGACCACGGCCTTGGCGACGGCCCCGTGGGCTTCCCGAAAAGGCATTCCGCGACGGGCAAAAGCATCGGCCACGTCCGTGGCCAAGAGGAAACCCAGTCGGCACGCGTCCCGGGTTTTGCGGGGGTTCATTTTTAAGGTTGTCACCATGGGAATGGTCACATCCAAAGAGGACTCCACCGTGTCGACGGCGTCGAACAACGGGGGCTTGTCTTCTTGAAGATCCCGGTTGTACGTGAGGGGTGTTCCCTTCAAAAGAGTGAGAAGGGCCACCAGAGAACCGTAAACCCGGCCCGTTTTTCCGCGAAGCAATTCGGCCATATCGGGGTTGCGTTTTTGTGGCATGATCGACGATCCCGTGACGAAGTCATCGGCGAGATGAACGAACCCAAAAGTCGGCGTGGACCAAACGATCAATTCTTCGGCGAAACGGGACAAGTGGGTCATCACCAAAGACAGAGCGGATAAAAATTCAACCAAAAAATCCCGGTCCCCCACAGCGTCCATGGAATTTTCAATCACACCCTCAAACCCCAATCGTTTGGCCACCCACACCCGATCAATAGGAAACGTGGTCCCGGCCAAGGCCGCGGCCCCCAAAGGCAATTGATTTACCCGACGACGAACGTCCCGCAACCGTTCCCGGTCCCGCTGAAACGCCCAAGCGTGGGCCAAAAAATGGTGGGCGGCCAAAACCGGTTGGCCCGGTTGAAGGTGCGTGTACCCGGGCATCACGGTGTCGCTGTTTTTCTCGGCTTGTGCGATAAACGCTTGGGCCAAACGTTTCAACCGCTCATCCAAACCGTCCAAGTGATCCCGCACGTAGAGACGCAGGGCGGTCACCGTCTGATCGTTCCGAGACCGAGCCGTGTGCATCTTACCGGCCACGCTCCCCACCACCTTGTAAAGACTTTTCTCGATGGCGAAATGAACGTCTTCGGCGTCCTCCAAAGCTTCGCCCTTTTTGACAAGGGCCTGAAGTTTTTTTAGCCCAGAAACAACGCGTTGGGCGTCTTTTTGAGGAATGATTTTTTGCTTTCCCAACATCTCGACGTGGGCCAAAGAGGCTTCCATGTCGTGGGGGGCCAGCCGCCCATCGTAAGCGATGGACGCAACGAAATCCTGTGGAGAAACAGGGATCAAGAACGCCCCTTTCGGAGCAACGCCGCCACCTTAATGGGCAAACCAAAAAGATTGATGAACCCCTCGGCGTCTTGTTGGTTGTAAATGTCTTCGGCTTCAAAACTGGCCAGTTTTTGCCAATAGAGAGAATGGGGCGATGTTCGACTTTGAACGATGATGTTGCCTTTGTACAATTTAAGTTTTACATCTCCCGTGACGTTCTTTTGGGTTTCGTTCACAAAAGCGTCGAACGCTCGACGCAAGGGCGTGTGCCACTGACCAAAATAGACCAACTCCGCGTAACGAGGAGCGATCAATTCTTTGGCGTGGAGGGTTTCCCGGTCCAGCACAAGGCTCTCCATTTCCCGATGGGCGAAATACAGCAGA
>Ga0247839_1005188_pt1 | contig 16010 bp, 14 predicted proteins | sample LaCruzMarch2015__6_FD_192405 | JGI IMG/M metagenome (GOLD analysis project Ga0247839, IMG submission 192405) | Freshwater microbial communities from meromictic Lake La Cruz, Castile-La Mancha, Spain - LaCruzMarch2015_16m | ecosystem: Environmental > Aquatic > Freshwater > Lake | place: Spain... | reverse complement strand
CTGGCCGCGCCAGACGATGTCGGCCCGGGTGTGGGCTGGGCTCATGCCTTGCCGCGCTCCAGGTCGCGCAGTTTGAAGCGCTGAATCTTACCGGTGGCGGTCTTGGGCAGCTCGGCCAGAAAAGCGATGCTGCGCGGGTATTTGTAGGGGGCCAGCCGTGTTTTCACAAAGGCCTGCAAGGCCTCCTCGCTCACCTGCTGCCCGGCTTTGAGCACCACAAAGGCCTTGGTCTTGGTCAGGCCCTGCTCGTCGGGCACGCCGATCACGGCGGCTTCCAGCACCGCCTCATGCTGCACCAGGGTGGATTCGACCTCGAACGGCGACACATAGATGCCGCTGACTTTGAGCATGTCGTCGCTGCGGCCAGCATAGGTGTAGCTGCCATCGGCATTGCGCACGTACTTGTCGCCGCTTTGGGTCCAGGCGCCCTGAAAGGTCTCGCGTGATTTGGCCCGGTTGCCCCAGTACATCAGCGCCGCGCTGGGCCCCTGGATGTAGAGGTCGCCAGTCTCCCCGTCGGCCACCGGGGCGCCGTTGTCATCGCGCAGCTCAATCAGGTAACCCGGCACCGGCCAGCCGGTGCTGCCGTAGCGCACCCGCCCGGGCTGGTTGGACAGGTAGATGTGGAGCATTTCGGTCGAGCCGATGCCGTCAATCACGTCAACGCCCATCCGCGCCTTGAAACGTTCGCCCAGCTCGGCGGGCAGTGCCTCGCCTGCCGATGAGGCCAGCCGCAAGGCCACGGCCGAGCGCTCGGGCAGGACTGGCGACGCCAACATGCCGGCAAAGCCGGTTGGCGCGCCAAAAAACACCGTGGGCTTGACGCCACCGACCTCACCGCGCCAGCGCCGGAACGTGGCCTCGGGCGTCGGCCGCTCGGCCATCAGCAGGGTGGTGGCGCCTACGCTTAAGGGAAAGCTCAGCGCGTTGCCCAGGCCGTAGGCAAAAAACAGCTTGGCAGCTGAAAAGCAAACGTCCTGTTCGGTCACGCCCAGCACCGCCGTGCCGTAAAGCTCGGCCGTCCAGTAGGGGTTGGCCTGGCTGTGCAGGGTGCCCTTGGGCCGGCCCGTGGAGCCTGAGGAATACAGCCAGAAGCCCGGGTCATCGGGGCCGGTGCCAGCCGGCGCGGCCAGTGGCGCGTGTTGGCGCAGCAAGGCGTCGAAAGCCTGCTCACCCGCCAGCAGCGGCCGTGCAGGGCGTGACGCCAGCACCTGCTTGACCTCGTGCGGGGTAAGCGCCAAGGCCTGGCGCAGCAGGGGCAGCAATGCTGCGGAGACCAGTACCGCCTGCGCCCGGCTGTGGCCCAGCATGTAGGCGTAATCCTCGGCAGTAAGAAGCGTATTGACCGCCACCGGCACGATGCCGGCGTAAAGAGCACCTAGAAAACTCACCGGCCAGTCGCAGCAATCGTGCATCAGCAGCAGCACCCGCTCTTCGCGGCGCAGGCCCAGCGCCAGCAGGGCGGCGGCCAGTTGGCGCTGCTGCTTGGCCAGTTCACCGTAGCTCAAGGGCCCCTGGTCGTCTATGAAGGCGGTCTTGTCGGGCCGCTCGGCGTTGCGGGTGATCAGGTGCTGGGCAAAGTTGAAGGGCGTACCTGGCTCGGCTGCTTCTGGTGATGTTTTCATACGCTAGCCCTTGTCGTCATTGAGGGACGGCCCGAGTCTGGGGTTGTGTTAATGAACCGGCTTGTGATCTTGGTGAATATGCATTATTGTGCGCATTGAAGCTTAATTGCCGCCCCAAGCGCTGTCAAGCACTATATTGCATAAAATGAAGCCCATGAACCCAACTGCCATTGACGCGCCCAAGCCGGAAGGGGTGCCTAAAAACCCTTTCCTGGTCGCGCTTGGCGAGCGAACCCGTGCCCTTCGGGCCCGCCGCGGCATGACGCGCAAGGCGGTCGCGGTGGCGGCCGGTGTGTCGGAGCGGCACTTAGCTAACCTGGAATATGGTGAAGGCAATGCGTCCATTTTGGTGCTGCTGCAGGTGGCCGGCGCTTTGCAGTGCGCCCTGGCCGAGTTGATTGGTGATGTCACCACGCTGTCCCCCGAATGGCTGCTGATTCGCGACCTGCTGGCCCAGCAAGACGAGGCAGCCTTGCGTCGGGTGCGCGTTGGCCTGGCCGCCATGTTGGGTGTTGGCCATGGCGCTGGTACCCAGGCCAGTGCGCGGGTGGCGTTGATCGGCTTGCGAGGCGCCGGCAAGTCCACCCTGGGCCAGATGTTGGCAGCTGACCTCGGATTTCCCTTTGTCGAGCTCAGCCGCGAGATCGAAAAGCTGGCCGGCTGCAGCGTGGCTGAAATACAGGCCCTTTACGGCGCTAACGCCTACCGCCGCTATGAGCGGCGCGCCTTGGAGGAGGCGATCCAAATTTACCCGGAGGCGGTGATCGCCACGCCGGGCGGGCTGGTGTCTGACCCCACGAATTTCAATGCGCTGCTGGCCCATTGCAGCACGGTCTGGTTGCAGGCAGCGCCCGAGGACCATATGAATCGCGTGGTGGCGCAGGGTGACACCCGGCCCATGTCAGCCAGCCGTGAAGCCATGGAAGACCTGAAGGGCATTCTTGCCGGGCGAGCGCCCTTTTATTCGAAAGCCCAGCTGCAGATCGACACCAGCGCGCAGCCGCTGGACGCTACCTTCTTGCTGCTGCGCGACAGGGTGCGGCAACTGCTGATGCCGTAGAAATGCATTAAAGTGCTTGACGACGTAATCACAAGCAATATAATTCAGAATAATCCTTGTTCTATTGTCTGCGCCTGCTTTTGGCTGCGCCCCATTGAAGTGACCAGACCATGACCCATCCCAGCCGTGTCGAGTACCAGACCAACCCTTCACAGTACAAGCACTGGCAGCTGAGCATTGCTGGCCCAGTCGCCACCCTGAAGGCTGACTTCGACGAAAACGCCGGCTTGCGTCCAGGCTACAAGCTCAAGCTCAACAGCTATGACCTGGGCGTGGACATCGAACTTAACGACGCCGTCCAGCGCATCCGCTTTGAGCACCCCGAGGTGCGCACCGTGGTGCTGACCAGCGCCAAGGAGAAGGTGTTCTGCTCCGGCGCCAACATCTTCATGCTGGGCGTCAGCAGCCACGCCTGGAAAGTGAACTTCTGCAAGTTCACCAATGAAACCCGCAACGGCCTGGAAGACGCTTCCACACACAGCGGCCTGAAGTTTCTGGCTGCGGTAAATGGCGCCTGCGCCGGCGGTGGCTACGAGTTGGCGCTGGCCTGCGACGAAATCATCCTGGTGGACGACCGCGCCAGCGCGGTGAGCCTGCCCGAGGTACCGCTGCTGGGCGTGCTGCCCGGCACCGGCGGCCTGACCCGCGTGACCGACAAAAAGCACGTGCGCCACGACCTGGCCGACATCTTCTGCACCAGCGTGGAGGGCGTGCGCGGCCAAAAGGCCAAGGACTGGCGCCTGGTCGATCACATCGCCAAACCCCAGGTGTTTGCACAGACCGTGCAGCAGCGCGCCCTTGAACTGGCCGCGCAAAGCGACCGCCCCGCTGATGGCCGTGGCGTGGCGCTGACCCCGCTCCAGCGTGTGACCGAGGCCGATGCCTTGCACTACAACCATGTGTCTGTGCAGATCGACCGCGCCAAGCGGACTGCCACCTGGACTGTGAAGGCGCCTGTAGCGCCGCAGCCCGACGACATTGCCGGCATTGAGGCCGCTGGCGCTGCCTGGTACCCGCTGGCCATGGCGCGTGAACTTGAAGACGCCATTCTGCAGATGCGCACCAACGAGCTTGATATTGGCGTGTGGCTGATCAAGACAGAAGGCGACGCTGCGACGGTGATGGCGATGGACGCCACCCTGGTGGCGTACCAGAAGCACTGGCTGGTGCGCGAAACCATTGGCCTGCTGCGCCGCACCTTTTCGCGGCTTGATGTGTCCTCGCGCAGCCTGTTCGCGCTGATCGAATCCGGCTCCTGTTTTGCCGGCACCCTGTTGGAGCTGGCATTGGCCTGCGACCGCAGTTACCACCTGGCGCTGCCAGACGACGCCGCGGCCGCACCCAAGATCGCTGTGGGCGAGACCAATTTCGGCCTTTACCCGATGATCACCGGCCAGAGCCGCCTGCAACGTCGCTTTTACGACGAGCAGCCGGCGCTGGACGCCGTGCGCGCCCGCGCCGGCCAGCCGCTGGACGCCGCCGCCGCCTATGCCCTGGGCCTGGTCACCGCCAACCCGGACGACATCGACTGGGCTGACGAAATTCGTATCGCCGTCGAGGAGCGTGTGGCGATGTCGCCCGACGCCCTGACCGGGCTGGAGGCCAACCTGCGCTTCAACGGCCCCGAGAATATGTTCACCCGCGTCTTCGGCCGCCTGACCGCCTGGCAGAACTGGATCTTCCAGCGGCCCAACGCCGTCGGCGACAAGGGCGCACTCAAGGTTTACGGCAAGGGCGACAAGGCCCAGTTCGATTGGAACCGCGTCTAAGCCCCTGCACCACACCAGCCCATTTGTTTTTAATTGGAGTTCCCCATGTCCGGCATCAACTACAGCGAAAAAATCCCCAACAACGTCAACCTCAGCGACGACCGCACCCTGCAGCGGGCGCTGGAGCAGTGGCAGCCCAACTTCATCAATTGGTGGGACGACGTCGGCCCTGAAGGTTCGACCGACATGGACGTCTACCTGCGCACCGCCGTCAGCGTGGACCCACAGGGCTGGGCCCAGTTCGGCCACGTCAAGATGCGCGACTACCGCTGGGGCATCTTCCTTAACCCCGGTGACGCCGAGCGCACCATCCATTTTGGTGACCACAAGGGCGAGAAGGCTTGGCAAGACGTGCCCGGCGAGCACCGCGCCAACCTGCGCCGCATCATCGTCACACAAGGCGACACCGAGCCAGCCTCGGTGGAGCAGCAGCGCCACCTGGGCCTGACCGCGCCCAGCATGTACGACCTGCGCAACCTGTTCCAGATCAATGTGGAAGAAGGCCGCCACCTCTGGGCCATGGTTTACCTGCTGCACAAGCATTTTGGCCGCGACGGCCGCGAAGAGGCCGACGCCCTGCTCGAGCGCCGCAGCGGCGACCAGAACAACCCGCGCATCCTGGGCGCCTTCAACGAAGCCACGCCCGACTGGCTGAGCTTCTTCATGTTCACCTACTTCACCGACCGCGACGGCAAGTACCAGCTGTGCGCGCTGGCCGAAAGCGCCTTTGACCCGTTGGCCCGTACCAGCAAGTTCATGCTGACCGAAGAGGCGCACCACATGTTCGTGGGCGAATCGGGCATTTCACGCATCATCTCGCGCACCGCGCAGAAGATGAACGAGCTCAAGACCGACGATGTCGGCCAGCTGCGTGCGGCTGGTGTGATCGATCTGCCCACCATCCAGCGCTACATCAACTTCCACTTCAGCGTCACCATCGACCTGTTCGGTTCCGACGAGTCCAGCAATGCTGCCATCTTTTACAGCTCTGGCCTCAAGGGCCGGTACGAGGAAGGCAAGCGCCTGGACGACCACGTGCTCAAGGGCCAAACCTACAAGGTGCTGGAGTCGCGCGGTGGCCAGTTGGTGGACAAAGAAGTCCCCATGCTCAACGCTCTGAATGAGGTGCTGCGCGACGACTACATCAAGGATTCGGTGGCCGGCGTGGAGCGCTGGAACCGGGTGATCGACAAGGCCGGCATCCCGCTCAAGCTCAAGGTGCCGCACAAGGCCTTCCACCGCAACATCGGCGCCTTATCGGGTATCAAGGTCTCGCCCGACGGGCGCGTGCTGTCCGATGCCGAATGGCAGGCCCGCGTCAACGAGTGGCTGCCCAACGGCGATGACCGCGCTTATGTGGCCAGCCTGATGGGCCGCGTGGTCGAGCCCGGCAAGTTTGCCAACTGGATTGCGCCGCCGGTGATGGGCATCAACCGCCGGCCGGCTGACTTTGACTACGTCCGCTTCAACTGACATGAGCGCTGCGGCCGTGATCAGGCAGCACCTGATCGACCCCGAAATCTGCATCCGTTGCAACACCTGCGAGGCCACCTGCCCGGTGGGTGCCGTCACGCATGACGAACGCAACTACGTGGTGGATGCGGACAAATGCAACTTCTGCATGGCCTGCATCCCGCCCTGCCCCACAGGGTCGATCGACAACTGGCGGGTCATGCCGCGGGTACAGGCTTACAGCACCGCCGAGCAACTGACCTGGGACGAACTGCCGGTCGAGCTCAGTGCCGAGGCGCTGGCTGATGTGGGCGTGGCGACCGAGGGCTTGACCGAAGCCACCGCCGACACCCTGGCCCCAACCCCGCAAGGCGAGGCCATCAGCAGCGCGCAGTACGGCGCCAGCCTGCCGCCGTGGTCGGCCGCGCACGCCTACACCAACCTGTACGGCCCCAAAGCGGTGCAAACCAATATCACCGCCACGGTGACCGGCAATGTGCGGGTGACCGATGTCGGCCACCAGTACGACACCCACCATATCGTGCTGGACTTTGGCAGCCTGCCGTTTCCGGTGCTCGAGGGGCAGTCGGTCGGCATCATCCCGCCCGGGACCGACGCGAATGGCCGGGCGCACCATGCCCGGCAGTACTCGATTGCCAGCCCGCGCAATGGTGAGCGCCCCGGCTACAACAACCTGTCGTTGACCATCAAGCGGGTGCTGGAAGACCACCAGGGCCAGCCAGTGTGCGGCGTCGGCTCCAACTACATGTGTGATTTGCAGGTGGGTGACACGGTGCAGGTGATCGGCCCGTTTGGCGCCAGCTTCCTGATGCCCAACCACCCGCGCAGCCACCTCGTGATGATCTGCACCGGTACCGGCAGTGCACCCATGCGCGCCATGACCGAGTGGCGCCGGCGCCAGCGCGCCTCGGGCAAGTTTGAGGGTGGCAAACTCATGCTTTTCTTTGGCGCTCGCACCCAGCAGGAGCTGCCCTACTTTGGCCCCCTGCAGAACCTGCCGAAAGACTTCATCGACATCAACCTGGCGTTCTCGCGCACACCGGGCGCGCCCAAACGCTATGTGCAGGACCTGATGCGGGAGCGCGCGGCCGATCTGGCCGCCCTGTTGGCGGACGACAACAGCTATTTCTATGTCTGCGGCCTCAAAAGCATGGAAGAGGGCGTGGTGCTGGCGCTGCGCGATGTGGCGCAGCAGGCCGGGCTGGACTGGGACAGCGTGGGCGCGGCCCTGCAGGCCCAGGGGCGGCTGCACCTGGAGACCTATTGAGGCGGTCCGGCCGCGTCAACGAGAATCCACTTTCACCCACCCTTTTCCGATCTCATCACCATGACCCACGCCTACATCTGTGACGCCATCCGCACCCCCTTCGGCCGCTATGGCGGGGCCCTCAGCAGCGTGCGCACCGACGACCTGGGCGCCATCCCGCTCAAGGCGCTGATGGCGCGCAACCCGCAGGTGGACTGGGCGGCTGTCAGTGATGTGTTGTTTGGCTGTGCCAACCAGGCGGGCGAAGACAACCGCAATGTGGCGCACATGAGCAGCCTGCTGGCCGGCCTGCCGATTGACGTGCCGGGGGCCACCATCAACCGCCTGTGCGGCTCGGGGCTGGACGCGGTTGGCACCGCGGCCCGCGCTATCCGCTCGGGCGAGGCCGGCCTGATGATTGCCGGCGGCGTGGAGAGCATGAGCCGCGCCCCGTTTGTCATGCCCAAGATGGACAGCGCCTTCAGCCGCAGCAACGCGGTCTACGACACCACCATCGGCTGGCGCTTCATCAATAAACTGATGAAAGAGCAGTACGGCGTGGACGCCATGCCCGAGACCGCCGAGAACGTCGCTACCGACTTCGGAATTGGGCGTGAGGCGCAGGACCGCATGGCGCTGGCCAGTCAGACGAAGGCGGTGGCCGCGCAGCAGGCCGGCCACCTGGCCCGCGAAATTTGTGCCGTCACCATCGCGCAGAAAAAGGGCGATGCCCTAGTGGTGGAGCAGGACGAGCACCCACGTGAAACCAGCCTGGAGGCGCTGGCCCGGCTCAAGGGCATTGTGCGGCCCGACGGCACCGTGACGGCGGGCAACGCCAGCGGCGTGAACGACGGCGCCTGCGCCCTGCTGCTCGCCGACGAGGCCAGCGCCGCCCGGCATGGCCTCACCCCCCGGGCGCGGGTGGTCGGTATGGCCACCGCCGGTGTGCCGCCGCGCATCATGGGCATCGGCCCGGCACCGGCCACGCAAAAGGTGCTGGCCCTGACCGGCCTGAGCCTGGCCCAGCTCGATGTGATCGAGCTTAATGAAGCCTTTGCCGCGCAAGGCTTGGCCGTTCTGCGTGAGCTTGGCCTGCAGGACGACGACCTGCGCGTCAACCTCTGGGGCGGCGCCATTGCGCTGGGTCACCCGCTGGGCGCCAGCGGCGCACGCCTGGTGACCACCGCGGTGAACCAGCTGCACAGCACCGGCGGCCGCTACGCGCTGTGCACCATGTGCATTGGCGTCGGCCAGGGCATTGCGCTGATCATTGAGCGGGTGTGACAACGGGTGTGACAGCAGGCGCGAAGCAAATATGAGCCAAATCGCCCTCTAGGCCACGTCCTTATTGGGGTTCTAGCTCCTTTTGTTGTAGCGCAGCGACCTAGCCGGACCCAGCCCCTTTCCGTTGCCGACGGCACCAATGTGACTATGATTGATGCGCAACTGCCTGGAATAGCCGGCCTGGGCAAGGAGCTGTCTCTTTTGTTGCTGCTACCGCGTCAGGCCGCTCGTGCGGCGACGACTTCAATCTCCATGCACCATTCCGGCCGCATCAGCTTGCTGACTACAACAAGCGTGGCGGCTGGCGCATGCTCACCGATCTCCTCGCGGCGTGCGGCAGCTGCAGCGGCTGCGTCGCACTCGTCGAGAAGATAGGTGTTGATCTTGATGATGTCCGTTGGCGCCATGGAAGCTGAAGCCAGGATCGCAGAGATGTTGCGCCAGATGACTCTGGCTTGACCTGCGGCGTCCGTTGGCGTGTTCCCGTGCGCATCAGTGCCGACCTGCCCCGACACAAACAGCATCTGCGAGCCGGCGGAAACCTCCATGCCTTGACTAAAGCGGCTTGTAGGTAGGGGGACGGTGGAAGGATTGTGGGCGATGTTCATGGTGTAGGGGCCTTTCTCATTCATTGACTGGTGTCGATCACCGCAAGGTTGCGCGCACCAGCACGTAGGGCAGCCCGCGCTCGCGCCCACGTCCTCAAAGCCGCGCAGCCGTGCCGGGGTCGATGGGCCGAGCCCGTCAGTTCTTCGTGCGCAGCGTCAACACGCCCGCTTCGAAGCGCTTGAGCATTTCGTCTACCTCCGCCGCGCTGATGACCAACGGGGGCTGGAACACCACCGCCGGAGGATGCATTCTCGAGCCGCGCACCAGCAGGCCTGCATCCAGACTCGCCGCAATCAATCGGGAGGATAAGCTCTTGTCGCGGGCATCTACCGCATATATCAGGCCCTGGCCGCGGACCTCCGCGTGCAGCACGTCGGGATGGCGCTGGGCGATGTCGCGCAGGCCCAGGGCCAGCATTCCGCCCACGTCCAGCACATGCTGGCACAGCGCCGGATCGGCATAACGGCGAGCTAGCGCTCCCGCCAGGCTTGCGCCGATCTCGTTGCCAGCGTAGCTAGAAATATGAATCGACGTAGGCTTGACGACATACCGGTGGTGCCGCTCGGCGTAGCTGAGCGCGCCCAGTGGATAGAAGCCGCCGGTCAGTCCTTTGCCCGTGACGAGCAGGTCCGGCACGATGCCGTGGTGTTCGAACGCCCAGATTCGTCCACTGCGGCACAGGCCAGCCTGTACCTCGTCGAGGAGCAGCAATGCACCGCGCTCGTCGCACAGTCGGCGCACCTCTGCAAGGTAGCCCACTGGCGCCACGTTGATGCCGGCCGGCGCCTGGATCGTCTCCAGGCACACTGCGGCGGTGGTCTCGTCCATCGTCGCCGCAAGGCTGTCAATCGACCCAAAGACCGCGCGGCGCACCCCGCCCGCCAACGGCGCAAACTCCTGGGGTCCCATGGTGTCGTCGTCCATGGCCAGCGCGAAGCCGATGTGGCCGTGATAGCCCTGCGTCGCGGACACGAGACCACCGCGGCCGGTGATGCGCTTGGCCAGCTTGCATGCGACCTCGAAAGCCTCGCCAGCGCAGCTGGTGAAGAAAGTGCGTGAAAGCGGGGGCGGCAGCAGCCTGGCGAATTGTTGTTCGCCCTCATTGCGACGCTCGGAAGGAATCGCCCAGAGACCCGCATCGTGCGTGGAGACGATGGCAAGCATTTCAGCACGCACGTCTTCTGCGTTGAAGCCGAAGTTGAAGACACCACCAGAGCAGAAGGCAGAGATCACTTCGCGACCCGACTCGTCGGTGAGCCATACGCCTGAGCGTTTGTGTTGCAGCCAGTGCCCGCTCGATTTACCAGTGGCTGTCGGTGTATGCAGTTCCGAATCGACGTTCAAGCAGCTTCTCCTGATGGCGGGGCGCGCGGGGCGGGGTATTTGTTCTCTGTCGAGGTCCGTGCAGTCTAAAAATAAAACACGGTGCGTGGCGCCTCGGATTTCAGAAGTGAACTGTAGAGTTTTAGGAGCGCGTACGCGCGCAAAAGGAGACTCATCAAGATGGGTACAGAGTTCTAACCGTCACTCTTGATGCCAGCCTTGCGGATCAAATCACCCCACATGGTGTAATCCTTCTCGATCGTCGCGCCAAATTCCTTCGGGCCCGCCCAGGTGGGGTTCGCACCGATGGTATTCAAGATGAAATCACGCCCGGCGGCACTCTGCACGTACTCGCGTAGCTCATTTGACATACGCTCAATGATTGGCTCTGGTGTACCGCGCCGCGCAAAAATTCCGCCCCAGCCGATGTTAGTGAAAGGGAAGCCCTGCTCGGCGAAGGTTGGCACATCGGGCAAGTAGGGCATGCGCTTCGTGCCGGTAATGGCCAGCGCACGCAGGTCGCCACGTTGAATGAGTGCTGAGGTGACCACGTAGTCGCTCACGTACATGTCGACGCGACCAGCGGCGAGATCCAATAGCGGCGCCGGTGCCGTCTTATAGGGCACATGCAGCAACTCTACGCCCCCGAGATGGCTCAGCATGGTGATGTTCAGATGTGACATCGATCCATTGCCCGCGGACGCAAAGCTGAGCTTCTGCCTCTTCGCCAGCGCCATTAGTTCTTTAAGGTTTGAGACACCCAGCGAGCTGCGCACGACAAAGGTACCCGGGCTCTCCACAAGCTTGGCCACTGGTGCGAAGTCCTGCCGAGTGTTCACCGGGAAATTTGGCACGATGTGTGGGCTCAACGCAAAGCCCGCGGAGAAGCCGTACAGAAAACTGTAGCCGTCCGCAGGCGCCTGCAACAGCGCCTGCATGCCGAGGACGCCGTTTCCACCGGCCTTGTTGTCCACGACGATTGGCTGCCCGAGGCGAGGCGCCATACTCTCCACCATCTTGCGACTGAAGACGTCCGGTCCTCCGCCCGCGCCCGAGCCAACGATAAAGCGGATCGGGCGGGTTGGCCAGTCTGCGTTGGTTGTCTGGGCACGCGCCCAAGGCGCTGCCACACTGGCAGCGGTTCCGATGGAGAGAGCGTTGAGAAGCTGGCGTCGAGAGATCATGGAGTACCTTTCAAAATAAAGCCGGTGGAGAGTCGATAAACTGTAGGGCGCGTGAACTTGCCAATGGGGCAAACGTACTTGTTACGGAGCAGCGGTGTCGTCGGGGCAATCGAATCTCGCGAAGGGCGCTGCGTCGATGAAACGTAGGACCACATTGCGCGTGATGGCGGCGACGTTGTTGTCGAAACCAAAGCAGACAGCTGAGAGCATCCACCCGATGGAACCCGTGGAGAAAACAGCGCCGCCGTAGCCCGTTTCGAAGAACACCATGTCGGCACGCACGAGCGGCGACTCGGTTCCGCCAATGCGCAGGCTATTGATGCCAATCTCTTCATTGACGAGGATCATGTTGTCCGTGTGACCTTCCGACGAAGCGAGCACGAGGGCATGGGGCGGTGAGCCAAGGGCAGGGTCGTAGCGGTCGATCTCCTGACTAGCTGCGCCGCCGTACACGAGGCCGAAGTCGCCGATGATCTCATCGTCCACGCCCTCAAATATGAACTGGGCACGCGGATCATGGCTGCCAGGGTTGCGGCGGTAGAAGCTTCCGGAGTCAAAGCCTTGCGCCGTGAAGCCAACGCCTACAAGTGCGTTGGGCGTGATGCCATTGCGCCGCCACAGGCCGCTATATTCACCCGTTAAACCCATGAAGTACTCGCCCGCGTCCGGCGTCCAGGCGCGTGTACCGTCCTCGCCGCGCCGTATCTCCATTACGCCAGGAAGCATGTCGTTAAAAGCGATGCGCCAATAGAAGCCGTTGCCGCCCAGATACATCATGCGGCCTCCGCGGCGCAGGAATGCGGACAGGCCATCGAGCATCTGGCGCGAGTGGTACTCGGGGTGACCGCCTGTCATCACGAGTTGATAGGGCTCAAGCACACCAGCGCCCTCGCGGTGCAAGTCGTGGTCTGTGACGACATCCACATCCAGGCCTAAGTGGTGTAGAAACGCGAGCACGTAAGCATCCCCGCTGAAGCCCGACAACTTCGAGTTGGGACGCAGGTCGAGAACAGGGCGCAACAGTGAGGAGATGCAGGTGCCGCTGCCATCAGAATGCGGGTCGTAGGTAGACGTCCCGAACTCAGGCCGTTTGTGTAGCAGGATGCTTTCTGGATTGAAAGCCCACAGGCGTCCGCGGTGCGCTTCACTGCCAGACCCGCGCTCGGTCACCCGGAAGTTGGCGTATGCCTGGTAGGTCGCCGTCGAGGCAAGGAAGGCGATGCGCGGCCTGCTTCCGCTCGTCGCACCCCGAGGTGGCCGCACGAAGAATACGATATAGCCGGGATAGTTGCCGTCGTCCAGTTTTACGCTATAGCAGCCACTCGGGCAATCTGGCGGTACGGTCCATGCAAAGTCCGCCTCCCATCCAGCGTCGTAGATGTCGTCGTCATGGAAATGGATAGCGCCGTATTGCTCTGGCGCTTGCTTGAAGTCGTGCACTTCTCCCGACCAGTTGAACCCGGCCATCGCACGCGTGGGCAGGTGTACCGTCCGCCCATCGCGCCGCCATGGCCCGACGTCTGCAATGCGCTGGGTTCCGGTGTCGCAAGCAAAGTCCCAGAAACCTAATACACGTCCGGCCAGAGACCGCGGCACGGCCGGCCCCGCAAGTGCCATCGTATCCGACGGCGAGCATACGCCCTCGATCAACCGGACACGGTCGAGCTTGCCGTTGTAGAAGCCCGTGTAGAGATCACCCTGCGGGTCCATCGCACGTGCAGCTATGGACAGCGGGCAGACCGGGAAGCAGTGGCTGTTGACCGGCCCTAGGGCCTCCGCCTCGGCGGCCGTGTCCTCGACCGGCCAGCGTATCAGTGGCTGCTGTTGGACGTGCATGCGGCCCGTGTTCGCGTCGAAGCTTGCCACCGCCAGCACCCATTCCCGGGAGCGCAATGGCACGCCGGTGCTGGCACGCCAACTTTGGCTACCCCGTTTTATCACGAGCGTCAGTGCGCCAGTCTGGTCCAGTTCCACGCAAAAGCCCTGGTGGCCATCCCAGTGAGCCAGCACGGTCTGCACGCCCCTGCGTCCCGGAGTGGTCGGCCACAGGTAGGCCTGCACTGTAAAACTGGATAGGTCCCGTGCCCAGTGCTCCGGTTTGAATTCGACACACGAGCCCGGGTGCACCAGTTGGCGCCGCGCGGGATACTGACCATTAAAAGGCGTCTGTACTTCCTCTTCAATCAAGCCAGGGCCTGCAGGGTTGTCGTCCGCTGAATACAGGCGCATGAGGCGTGCGTTGTACTGCTTAGCGTCGCCTTCCTCGCTGACCATAAACCGTACAGTTTCGCCTGGTGCAACAGAGATACTGCTTGGGTATCCACAGATCGTGAGTTCGGGAATCGGTGGGTTCATGGCTGCGACTCCAGTTCAAGCTCTTGCCCGGTGGCATTTTTCCACCGCAGTCGAAAGACGGCCCGTTCGGCGTCCAGCAGGTCTGTGAAGACTGGCCCCAGCGGGACGACCGGGTCATGACGCGGTCCTCCCAGACGGATTAGCGCCCAGCGACGATTGGGCTCGAGCGCTAGCACGCACGGCTTCTCAGCCACCGTTTCGTGTGAGCGCATGAAACGCATGAGCCGTGCGAGATTGGGACTGTGGCGGCCGAGTGGGTTGCGCATGAACTCACGGGCGAGTTCCAAGTCAGCAACGGGATCGATCATTAGGCTGTTCATCGTACTTTGGTCGGTTTTATGCGTCAGCGATGGCTTCGATCGCCACCAGCCAGTGTCCGCTCAATTTGCCATGGGCTGTCGGTGTTTGCCGTTCCGAATCGACGTTCAAGCAGCTTCTCCTGATGGCGGGGCGCGCGGGGCGGGGTACTTGTTCCCTGTCGGGTCCGTGCAGTCTAAGAACAAAACACGGTGCGTGGCGCCTCGGATTTCAGAAGTGAACTGTGGAGTTTTTGGAGCTGAGAACACGCCCCCGCGCACAAGCCGCCAGTGCGGGGTGCATGACACTATAATTTTAGGAGCGCGTACGCGTGCAACAGGAGACTCATCAAAATGGGTGCGGCAAAAGGCGCGATGCGGGTCCAACTGACCGATTTGAAATCGTTGCAGGTGTTCATGGCCGTGGCCGAAAGTGGTGGACTCTCTGCAGCTCAGGGGAAGCTGCATTGCAGTCTCTCCCAAATTTCCGCGATTCTCAACGGCTTCGAGAAGCGCTTCGGCGTGAAACTGTGCGAGCGTGGCCGCTCTGGCTTTGCGTTAACCGAGGACGGCAAGCGCGTTTATGAGTCCTCCGCGAGCATTCTGGAGAAGTTTTCATCGCTTGAGTCGGAGTTGTCGTCAATGCACGGCTCGCTGACGGGATGCCTGCGAATCGCAACCATCGGCGACATCATGCACCGCGAGTTCGTGTTGCCGCAGGCAATAGACCGATTCTTGTCGCGCAGGGACAACCATGCGGAGATCAGCCTGGAGAACGCGAACCACGAACGCATCCTCAGCGAGGTTGCCGCAGGCCATGTCCATGTCGGGTTCGGACACTTCCCGGTTAAGCAGCAAGGTTTGATCTTCTACGACTCGCACAAGGAAACCGTATCGCTGTATTGCAGCCGAGGCCACCCCCTGTTTCGGGCCGCAGGCGCATCCTTGTCCGTGGAGCAGATCGTCCATTTCGATTTCGTGTTTCGAACGGCGACGCCGGCGGACTACTTTCCGCCTCAGATGCGCGCGATCAAGCCGCGTGCCATCGCTTCGACGCAGGAAGCACGCGCGCTGCTGGTGCTGTCGGGTCGCTTCCTCGGGTTTCTGCCAGACCATTTCGTTGCGGCCCGCGTCGCATCAGGCGAGATGCGGCGTGTCTGCAGCGAAAGCCTCACCTTTGAGGTCAACTCCGAGATAGTTTTGCGCGATATCAAGGCGCAGCCCCTGCTGGTGCGCAAGTTCATCGAGGACTACACGATGGCCGCGCTGGAAGCCCACGTGCCCGTGCCCCGCCTGAAGGTAGGCGGTTAATCCCTGCCAACTCCGTTGCTTATCTTGCGCTTTGCCGCTCTGGGGTTGGCCGAGATCTCCGTCAACATGCTTCGCGGCCGCGCCCTTGACCTGTTGCACGCGCAACTGGCAAATATCAAGTTCCCTTGCTTTTTGCTGCATGGTCGCCAGGCGCCTGCGCCGCGATCATGCTGACAACAGCGACATCTTGATTTACGACTATGTCAAACAGCAGCATCCGCAACTCTAAAGGATCTGGGAAAAGCAGCGTCGAGGTTATCGGGCGATGGGTTACCAAGTGGATTTCGATCAACAACAGTTACGCCTTGGTTCTGATGGATGCGGGGCACGGAACAGTCTGGGAGATTGCCACGTCGGAAGCAAAGTGGATTGATGCGTTGGCCTTGATGCAATTTAGGGCTCCTGGTGAGATTCGTGTGAAAACCGGCCACTTCGACAAATGCCTATAGTGGGGGAGGCTTGCGGGACGACACTA
>Ga0247839_1005182_pt1 | contig 16023 bp, 16 predicted proteins | sample LaCruzMarch2015__6_FD_192405 | JGI IMG/M metagenome (GOLD analysis project Ga0247839, IMG submission 192405) | Freshwater microbial communities from meromictic Lake La Cruz, Castile-La Mancha, Spain - LaCruzMarch2015_16m | ecosystem: Environmental > Aquatic > Freshwater > Lake | place: Spain... | reverse complement strand
TATCGCTACTGGACTGCCAGGATTTGACAACTATCTCCCATCAGGAATCATGCCAGGACAATTAGGTATCTTTCTTGCCTACCCAGGAATTGGTAAGTCTTGGTTGTCTTTGTATTTTGCAGTTCAGGCATGGAAGCAGGGTAAAACTCCACTTATCATAAGTCTTGAAATGTCAGAAGTAGAAGTTCGTAATCGTGTGTATACAATAATGGGAGAGGGGTTGTGGTCACACAGAAAACTAAGTAATGGTAATGCAGAAACAGAAATGTTAAAAAAATGGCACAAAGATAAAGTTGATGGCAAGTGTCCTTTCCATATCATTTCAAGCGATAATGGTGGAGAGATTACCCCATCTGTAATTCGTGGAAAGATTGACCAATACAAACCAGATTTTGTTATAGTTGATTATCTACAACTTATGAGTCCAAACCAGAAGTCTGATAATGAGACGGTACGCATGAAAAACCTTTCACGTGAACTTAAACTAATGTCTATTGGTGAAGAGGTGCCTATCATTGCTATTTCATCTGCTACACCTGATGATGTTACTAATTTAAATACCGTTCCAACTTTGGGCCAAACAGCATGGTCACGACAAATTGCTTATGATGCAGACTGGGTTTTAGCATTGGGAAGAGCAGCAAATAGTGATGTTATTGAATGTGCATTTAGAAAAAACCGTAACGGCTTTATGGGAGACTTTTTAATTCAGGTTGATTTTGACAAAGGTTACTACAAGTATAAGGATTTTGAGAATAATGTATAGTGAAGTTTACACAGAGGATCAGGTAGAAAGAGTTTTAGAAGGCGCTGGCATAGAGATACCTTCTCAAACTGAGAGCAACTTTATGATATTTTGTCCGTTTCATAATAACAACAGAACTCCAGCAGGAACTATCTCTAAAGAAAAAGGGCTGTTCTTTTGTTTTGGATGTCAGACCAGCAAGACTCTTATAGAGTTTGTGATGGCTGTATCGGGCAGAACATATTTTGAATCGGCTAGGTATATCAAACAAAAAGATAAAGAGTTAGATATAGAAAAGGTTATAAATAAAAAACTTTATGTTGCTCCCGAGTTCGTGCAGTTTGACGAGGTATTAATTAAAAGACTAAACAATCAAGCACTAGAATCTCCAAGGGCAATGAATTACTTTCATGGTCGTAGAATAACAGATGAATCTGTCGCTAAGTTTTCTTTGGGGTATTCTGAAAAGCAGGACTACGTAACAATACCAGTTCAATCACCAGACGGTATGACTATTGGTTTTGTTGGTAGATCTATTGAAGGTAAGGAATTTAAAAATACACCAGGACTTCAAAAGTCAAAGATTTTATTTAATCTTCACAGAGTTAGGTCGTCTAGGTTTGTTTATGTTGTTGAGTCATCTTTTGATGCAATCAGACTAGACCAAGTAGGTTTCCCTGCGGTTGCTACCCTAGGGGCTAATGTTTCATCAGTCCAGATGAAACTATTAGAAAAGTACTTCAGTGATGTTGTGCTTGTAGCAGACAATGATGAGGCTGGTTCCATAATGGTAGATCGTATCTTAGGAAAGATAGGTTCTAAGGTTTCAGTTGTAAACATTGATCAAAAATATAAAGATATTGGCGAAATGAGCGATGAGGAAATTAAAAAACTAGAATATAAGTTTGACAACTCAATAGTCGCTATGCTAAAATAGAAGAAACAAGGAGAAATAATGACAATAGTAAAAGGTCTAAAAAATATCAATGCATTAGTTGATAAGCCAAAATATGAAGGTACAGGAAGCAAGGTTCGCTGGCTAAAATTAGCAGACGGACAATCAGTAAAAATTCGTTTCATTGAAGAGTTGGATGAAGACTCTGCAAATTACAGCGACAGCCGTGGTCTTGCTCTTGTTGTAAAAGAACACACAAATCCAAAAGACTACAAACGCCGTGCTCTTGACACAATGGAAACAGAGGGTCGTGACTGGGCAGAAGAAATGCATCGCAAGGATCCAAAGGCTGGCTGGAGAGCACGTCTTCGTTTCTATTGCAACGTTTTGGTTGATGATGGACTAGAGGCGCCATATGTTGCTATTTGGGCAATGGGTGTAAGCAAGCAATCATCATTTAATACTATTCGTGAGTATGCTCTTGAAACAGGAAGCATCTCTAATATTGTTTGGAAGTTAAAGCGTAACGGGCAGGGTACTGAAACAAGTTATACCCTAATTCCAGGAACTCCAGATAAAGAACCATTTGATTGGTCTAAGGCAGAGCCATTCCCATTGGAAAAGGCTCTTAACAAAATTCCTTATGCTGAGCAAGAGGCATATTATTTAGGGTTTGATACTCCAGGCAGTTCGTCAACAAACGTTGACTGGTAGTAGATGAATTACGCACCCTTACATCTTCATACTCACTTTTCTTTATTTGACGGAATAGGTACTCCAGAAGAGTACATCAACCGTGCAGTAAGTTTGGGTATGCCAGCAGTTGCAATTACAGATCACGGAACTCTTTCTGGTCATCGTGAGTTTTATCGTATTGCAAAAGAAAAGGGTGTTAAGCCGATCCTTGGTCTAGAAGGATATATGTGTGCAGACATCTCTGATAGAAGAGATAAGTCTGAAAGAGAAGGTCAACAAGATCTTGTTTATAATCACATTATCCTTTTAGCCAAGAATCAAAAGGGCTTAGAGAATTTAAATAAGATAAGCGAATTGGCTTGGACAGATGGATTCTTTAAGAAGCCTAGGTTTGATTTTAGTATTTTAGAAAAGCACAAAGAGGGAATCATTGTTTCTTCTGCCTGCCCAAGCAGCGTTTTGGTTAAGGCCCTAGAAGAAAATGAATTTGCAATAGCAAAAAAATACATTGCTTGGTTTAAGAATGCTTTTGGTGCAGACTATTACATTGAAGTCATGCCACACAATAAACCAGAAATAAATAAATACCTTATAGATTTAGCAGATGAGTTTGGTATTAGAGTTATTGTAACTCCAGACTGCCACCATGTCGATGAGTCTCAAAGAGAAATACAAGAATTTAAGTTGTTGATGAATACACACGCAAAAGTTGCCAAAGACATCTCATATGAAAAAGCAAAAAAGTCATCTTCTATGATGGACAGGCTAGATGCCCTATATGGCAAAGATCGTGAAATGACATTTAAGAACTTTAATATTCACCTTCTTTCATATGAACAGATAAAGGCTGATATGAAAAAACAGGGTATTGATAGAGAAGACATATACTCAAACACAATGCTATTAGCAGATACAGTGGAAGAGTATAACATTCAAGATGGACTAAACCTTCTTCCAGTTCAATATAAGAATCCAGATCAAGAGTTATCAAACCTAGCATTTGCAGGACTTGAAGAGTACAGGCTTACTGATAACTGGCTTGGCAATGACATGTATGAGCAAAGGCTTATGGAAGAGTTAGAAATTATTCGTGATAAAAAGTTTGCTTCATATTTTCTAGTAGTTCAAAATATGATTGACTGGGCTAAAAAAGAAGGAATTCTTGTGGGTCCAGGCAGAGGTTCTTCTGCTGGCTCTTTGGTTTGCTATCTGCTCGGCATAACAGAAATTGATCCAATAGAGCATGGACTGCTGTTCTTTCGTTTTATTAATCCTGAGCGTAATGACTTTCCTGATATTGACACAGATATTCAAGACTCTCGTCGTGAAGATGTAAAAGATTATCTAGTTAGACAATATCGCCATGTAGCATCTATTGCAACCTTCTTATCGTTTAAAGATAAGGGTGTTGTTCGTGATGTTGCAAGAGTGTTGAATATACCGCTAACAGATGTAAATAAAGTTCTAAAGACCATTGATACATGGGATGAGTATTGTGGATCAAAAACAACTTTATGGTTTAGAGATAAGTATCCAGAAGTTGAGGTTTATGGAGAACAGTTGCGTGGAAGAATTAGAGGAACTGGAATTCATGCTGCTGGTGTTGTAACTAGCAAAGAGCCAATATTTAGACATGCACCTATGGAGACAAGATCCTCAACTGGTTCTAATGAAAGAATTCCTGTTGTTGGAATTGACATGGAAGAAGCAGAGAAAATAGGTTTAATTAAAATTGATGCTCTTGGTCTTAAGACTCTAAGTGTTATGAAAGATTGTATTGAGATTATAAAAGAGCGAGAAGGAACAGTAATAGATCTTTTATCCATTAAGAAGGATGATCAAAAGGTTTATGAGATGCTGTCCGATGGCTATACTAAAGGTGTGTTTCAGTGTGAAGCAACTCCGTATACCAATCTATTGGTAAAGATGCGTGTTAAAAGTTTTGCAGAACTTGCTGCTTCTAATGCTTTGGTTCGTCCAGGCGCTATGAATACTATTGGCAAAGACTATATTGCTCGTAAGCACGGTAGACAAAATATTGATTATCTTCATCAGATATTAAAGCCATTGACTGAGGAAACATATGGATGCATTTTATATCAAGAACAAGTTATGCAGGCTTGCGTAGAACTTGGCGGTATGACAATGGCAGAAGCAGACAAGGTTCGTAAGATTATTGGTAAGAAAAAGGATGCGAGGGAATTTGATGAGTTTAAAGACAGGTTTATCAAAGGGGCTTCTAAGTATATTACTCCTAATGCTGCTTTGGATCTTTGGCAAGACTTTGAAGCACATGCGGGATATTCGTTTAACAAATCACATGCCGTTGCTTACAGTACTCTCTCGTATTGGACGGCGTGGCTCAAATACTACTACCCGCTAGAATTTATGTTTGCCCTTCTTAAAAATGAGAAGGATAAGGATACGAGAACAGAGTATCTTATTGAAGCAAAGCGCATGGGAATCACAATCAAACTACCACACGTAAATGAATCAGATGTTGATTTTAAAATTGAAGGTAAAGGAATTAGATTTGGACTATCTGCAATCAAGTGGATATCTGGAACTATTGCTGAAAGATACATTGCAGCAAGGCCGTTTATGTCCTATGAACATGTAGAAAAGTTTACATTTACAAAAGGCAATGGAGTAAACAGTAGGGCTTTACAGGCAATGAATTGTATTGGAGCACTTACTTTTACGGACAATCCAGTAGATCAGGCAAAAGTAAAAGAGAATCTTTATGAGTATCTTAACCTGCCAGAGTTTAATGTTCAGATACCACAGCATTATTATGCATATATAAATGATGTTGATGAGTATGAAGAAAAGGGTGCTTTCATATTGATGGGTATGATAAAATCAATTAAGAGAGCAAAGGGTTGGTCAAGAATAGAACTGTTAGATAAAACGGGAAGTGTTGGGATATTTGATGAAGAAAATACCACTATTGAGGCTGGTCGTACTTATCTTGTTCTTGCAAATGATAACAGGGTTGTTTCTGCAATTCCTGTTGATGAAATATCTTCTTCTAAAGATCCACTAATTAAGTTTTTAAATTACAAGATGTTGCCATACAAAGAGGGCGAACACTATGTTGTATCTTTTAAGCCTAGAGTAACTAAGGCTGGCAAGAAAATGGCATCACTAACAGTTGCCGATGCTGGCAGAGAGTTACATGCAATTACTGTATTTCCTACCTCTTTTGCAAAAGCATACATGCATGTTCAAGCAGGAAATGTTTATAAGTTTGAGTTTAAAGAAACTAAAGAAGGAACTAGAATAATGGAGGATGTAGTAAATGTTTGATGAGTTAGCAGAAGAGATACACAAAAATGCGGTAGCCAAGGGGTTTTGGGATAAGACTGTAGATCCTATCTTTGTGGCAAAACAAATGATGATGATTGTTTCTGAGGTATCAGAGGCCATGGAAGCACTTCGTAAAGATATGAATCCAGATCAGATATCAGATGAGTTTGCAGATATTATTATTCGCACCCTTGACTTGTATGCTGGTATTGCAGAAGCAGGGTATGTAAAGAAATCCCTTGACTATGCTATCAAAGAAAAGATGGAAAGAAATACACATAGACCAAAAAAGCATGGGGTAAGATTCTAATGACACTAACAATAGAACAGGTTTTATCACAGTTAAATCCTAAACTAAGGAAGAGCATTCTTGTTGGAGATGAAATACCAAAGACAGAATATGCTGCTACTCCTAGTTATGGTTTAAACAGGGCTCTAAATGGCGGTTTGCCATATGGCAGACAGGTTTTAATCTGGGGTAGCAAGTCTAGTGCCAAGTCGTCTCTATGTTTACAAATGATTGGTATGGCACAAAAAGAAGGAAAGGTTTGTGCCTGGATTGATGCAGAAATGTCATACGATAAGGTATGGGCAGAAAAATTAGGAGTAGACACCTCTAAGTTAATAGTTTCACAAGCAAGAACGATTAATGAAATGGTAGATGTTGGAGTAAACTTAATGGAGGCTGGAGTTGACATTATTGTTGTTGACTCGGTAACATCGTTATTGCCAGCAATATATTTTGAGAAAGACTCTATAGAATTAAAGCAGTTAGAAAATACAAAACAGATCGGTGCAGAATCTAGAGACTTTAGCAATGCTTGGAAAATGATTAACTATGCAAACAATAAGGTAAAGCCAACACTGTTTGTTTTGATTAGTCAGTCTCGTAATAATATTAATGCAATGTACACAAGCCAACAACCAACTGGAGGTCAGGCTACAAAATTCTATTCGTCTACAATTATTAAATTGTTTTCGTCTGAATCAGACAATCAAGCCATAAAAGGAAAAATACATGTCGGAGATAAGATTATTGAAGAAAAGATTGGTCGCAAGATTAGGTGGGATCTACAATTTTCTAAGACTTCACCCTCTTTTCAAAGTGGAGAGTATGATTTCTATTTTAGGGGTGACAATGTTGGCATTGACTTTATTGGTGATCTTGTTGACACTGCTGAATTGGCTGGACACATAAACAGAACTGGGGCCTGGTATCAACTAGATGATGGTACAAAGGTGCAGGGTCGTGATGGACTTATTGCTAGAGTAAAAGAAGATTTAGAACTACAAGAGATTTTGAAAAATAAACTAAACAATGTCTAATAAATTTACTGTATATGAAGGGAAGTTTCCATGCAGAACTTGCAAGCAAGAGGTGCTAAGCATAAGAATATATCTAGAAACTGGAATTGGGACATGGATGTGCAAAGAGAAACACCTTTCAGAAGCCCAAGTTTATCAAGTAGGATACAAGAACAAGAAGGCTTATGAGCGAAAAGAACGAAAGTAAAAGAATAGGTGCTAAACAGCACAAAAATTCTGGTCGTAATAACCAGAAGGGCGATGCTACGTGGAGAAATTTTGTTATTGACTTTAAAGAGTCGGCAAAGTCTTTTACCATAAATCAAGACATATGGGCTAAAGCAGTAACCGATTCAATAAAGGCTGGCACAGATAAGTCTCCTGCAATAGTCATAGTTTTGGGCGAGGGAAATAAAAAAACCAGACTAGCCCTAATAGAGTTTGAATTACTAGATCAATTAACTTGGGAGGTTAAAAATGGAACCAACTAAACCTACTATACAACAGGTTGATGGTTTGTCAGAAATAGCAGAATTTATGCAAGATGAAGAACTTACTGCTGCTCTTGTATTTATAGCAAAGGTCATACTTAAACCAGATATACCTTTGAATGTGGCTACTGTTGAGATAGTTAGACTTCAGGCAATTGCAGCAAAAATGTCATTTAAGGCTACTTGGATGGCTAATGTTGACAAAAGTGATAGAGGTAAGAAAAATATTTACTATACCGCTGCAGAAGCGATCAATAACTTGGTATCTGCGTTAAAGTATACGATACGCTAACTGATATAATAGAATAAAGGATGATATGAGTAAAAACTTACTGCAGCAAATTATGATAAAGACAGAAGAAAAAAACAAAAGGCCAGAGAGTTCTTTTAAACTTGATGGACTTGTAGAAAAAATTAAGGCTGGTTATACAAATAAACTAGTTCCTAAAGAGCAGACTAAGTACTCTTTTGCTCCATCTACCATTGCTTATAGCCATGGAGAGTGTCCAAGATACTGGTATCTTGCTTTCTCTGGTGCAACATTTGAAGATAACTCCGATGCTTTTGGTGTGGCAAATAGGACTAATGGAAGCAAGAGCCACGATAGAATTCAACAAGCCTTAATGGATTCTGGAATTGCAAAAATATTTAAAAAGGTAGATAAAGAAACACAAAAAGAAAAAGACACAACTGAGTTTGAGATTAGAAATGAGAACCCTCCTATCTTTGGATATGGCGATGGAATCATACAGTGGAACGATAAAGAAGTTGTAATAGAAATAAAGACAGTTCCAAACGAAGGATTTGAATACAGAAAGAACAGTGGCAAAGCCAAGAAGGCTCACATCATTCAGATACTTATCTATATGAAGATTCTTGGTCACAAACACGGAATTATCATTTATGAAAATAAAAATAATCACGAACTACTTCCAATATTAATAGAAGTAGATGATTACTATCGTGACTATATTAATAATACTTTTGATTGGATGAAAACTGTGAGGGCAAGTTGGATGAAAAATGAACTTCCAACTAAAAATTACAGGGCTAACTCAAAAATATGTAAGACCTGTCCAATTAAAAATACTTGTGATGCTGCTGGTGTGGGTGTGGTGAAGATTGCTTCACTGGAGGATCTGCGTGAAACCATGTGAGTTTTGTAACAAAAAGTTTACTCCAAAGGTAACCTATCAGATATATTGCAGCGAAGAATGTAGAACTAACGCTACAAAAGAAAAAATTGCTGAAAGATATCAGATTTCTCGTAGACAAAAAAGAATAGGTAAAAAAAGAATTTGTCTAGGTGGTTGCGGAACAAAACTTTCAATTTACAACGACTCAGGATTTTGCGCTAATTGCAACATTCATCAAAGGGCAGTTGAGAAAATGATAAAACAACTAAAAGGATTTATTGATTATGAACAAGACAATTAACCAACCACCAGTCATATGCGCTATTGATGCCAGTACTAACAGTCTTGCATTTGCTTTTTATTCATACAAAACCCTAACACAGTATGGAAAAATAAATTTTGAAGGAGACAACATTTATCAAAAAGTTCTTGATGCTTGTGCAAAAGTAAAACCATTCTTTGAGCATTTTAATAAAACAAATGCAATAGTTATTGAGCATACTGTTTTTATGAATAGTCCAAAAACTGCAGCAGATCTTGCTCTTGTTCAAGGGGCAATTATTGGCGCTGCAGGTCTTGCAGGAATTTCTATAATTGGTAGGGTATCTCCAATAACTTGGCAAAGTTATTTGGGTAATAAAAAACTAACTAAAGAAGAACAACTTAAAATAAGATCTTTAAATCCAGGCAAGTCTGATTCTTGGTATAAATCTTATGAGAGAGATTTTAGAAAACGCAGAACTATAAAGTTGTTAGAGGTAGCATACGATAAACAAATAGATGATTATGACGTAGCGGATGCTGCTGGAATAGGTCATTGGGCTATAAATAACTGGGAAAAGGCTGTGAAATTTGACAAGGACTAGTTATGAGTGGTAAACTGTATACAAGCCAGGTTTGGCTAAAGAAAAGATATCATATGGATAAGAAAAGCCCAGAAGATATTGCTAAGGAGTGCGGGGTAAGCGTAGAGACTATTTATGTATACCTTGCTAAATTTGGACTAAGGAAATCAAAACGATGAGTGAAGATAAGTTTAGAATAGTAGTAGATCAAGTAAATCATCCTGTCCACTATACATCAGATCCTAGCGGTGTAGAGGCTATACAAATAACAAGACACAGAAATTTTAACGTAGGCAATGCCTTTAAATATCTTTGGAGAGCAGGGCTTAAAAATGAAGAAACTCATATTGAAGATCTAAAGAAGGCAATCTTCTACATTCAAGATGAGATTAACAGACTAGAAGGCAAATATGACCAGCACAGAGATTGAATTAGTAAAGCATCTTGATGAAATAAACAAGGTGGTTGAAGAATACTTAAAAGGAAACGATCCAACAAGAATATCAAAGACTCTTGACCTGCCAAGAACAAGAGTTGTAGCCCATCTTAATGAATGGCGAGTTATGGCTTCTGCCAATGATGCTATTCGTGCTCGTGCAAAAGAGGCTTTGGTTGGAGCAGATGCACACTATACTAAACTAATTAATAAAGCATATGAAGTTATAGAAGATTCTACTACTACGGCAAATTTAAATGCCAAGACCGCTGCAATTAAACTAGTCATGGATATTGAGTCAAAAAGAATTGACATGTTGCAAAAGGCTGGGCTATTAGAAAATAAAGAACTTGCAGAAGAGATGGTTCAAATTGAGAAACGTCAAGAGGTTTTGATTGGAATTCTGCGTGATATTGCTTCCGAGCATCCAGAGATTAGAGATCTTGTTATGTCAAGATTATCTGAGATTGCTAGAGAGGGAGAGGTAATAACAATTGTCCACGATGTTCAATGATTTTTTTGAGATTCTTAAAGAAAATCAATTTGAAGAAATTCCAGTAGACGTAAAAACATTTGTTGAGTCTCCTGACTTTTTGGGACAGCCACCGCTGTCTGCAATTCAATATGACATTGTTGAGGCAATGAGCCAGATATACAAAAAACCAGAATTAGAAACATTTCTTGGTTCTACAGAAGGAGCAAAACATTATGACAAATACACCAAAAATGAAATCATCTTACAACTGGGCAAGGGTAGTGGTAAAGACCATGCTTCTACCGTGGCTTGTGCTTACGTTGTTTATAAGTTACTATGTCTTAAAGATCCTGCCAGATATTTCGGAAAGCCACCAGGAGATGCCATAGATATCATAAATGTTGCTATAAATGCACAACAGGCTAAAAATGTTTTCTTTAAAGGATTTAAAACAAAGATTGAAAAGTCGCCATGGTTTGCTGGCAAGTATGAATCAAAAGTAGACTCAATTGGCTTTAACAAATCTATTACAGTTTATTCTGGGCACTCAGAAAGAGAATCTCATGAAGGTCTAAACTTGATTATGGCAATTCTTGATGAGATTTCTGGCTTTGCTACAGAAACTGCAAGCGGAAATGACCAGGGTAAGACTGGTGACAATATATATAAAGCGTTTCGTGGCTCTGTAGATTCTCGTTTTCCAGATCTTGGTAAGGTTGTTTTGCTTTCATTCCCTCGCTTTCAAGGAGATTTTATTTCAAAACGGTACGAAGAAGTAATAATGGAAAAAGAAACAATAGAGCGCAGACATACCTTTATTATTAATGAAGAACTACCAGAGGGACCAGATAACGAGTTTGAAATTACATGGGAAGAAGATCAAATATTGTCTTATAAGTATCCTAAGATGTTTGCACTTAAAAGACCAACATGGGAAGTAAATCCAACAAGAAAGATTAATGATTTTAAGATTGCATTTTTAACTGACTTGGGAGATGCAATGATGAGGTTTGCTTGTATTCCAACATTTGCATCTGATGCATTTTTTAAACAGAAAGAAAAGTTAGAAAAATGTATGACTCTAAGGAACCCAGTAGACAATTTTAGAAGGTTTGATTTGTCTTTTAAGCCAGATCCTGATAAGATTTACTATGTACATGCTGACTTGGCTCAGAAACACGATAAGTGTGCTGTTGCTATAGCGCATGTAGATAAATGGGTAAACGTACAGGTTATAAAAGATTATGATCAGGTAGCACCTATTGTAATCGTAGATGCCGTAGCATGGTGGGAGCCAAAGGTAGAAGGACCTGTAAATTTATCAGAAGTAAAACAGTGGATAATGAATCTTCGTAGGGAGGGTTTTAACATAGGCATGGTTACATTTGACCGATGGCAGTCCTTTGATATTCAACAGGAACTAAAAGCGGTTGGAATGAGAACTGACACTGTCTCTGTTGCCAAAAAACACTATGAGGATTTAGCCATGATGATCTATGAAGAAAGAATTGCAATGCCTATGATTCCTTTGCTTCTTGATGAGATGAGTGAACTTAAAATTATGAGAAATAATAGAGTTGACCACCCTCGCAAAAAATCTAAGGACTTAGCGGATGCCGTCTGTGGGGCGGTATTCGGGGCAATCTCGCATACAAGTAGGGATTCTAATCATGAGATTGAGATTCATACTTGGTCTTCTGCCAGCCGACTTGCACAAAAGCAAAGGGCTATGGTAGAATTGGAAACTAGGGAAGTTCCTGACGATGTCAGAGATTTCCTGAACGAATATAAACTAATATAATGAATAAAATAACAAGGAGAAAAATGAATTCATTTAAGAAAATTGCTCTAGCCGTGGTTGCAGCCATGACTATGGGTACTCTTATCGCAACACCTGCAAGTGCTGCTGTAATGACAGTTGCTGTATCGCTAGACGGAAGTGCTAATACCACTAACTCCGCTTCTGCTACACCCGCTACATTGCCAGTACCAGCAGATAATAAAATCGATGCAGCAGATGCATTAAAGTTTGTTGCAACAGTTGACACAGGAACAGCAGTCGTTGCTTCTTGTACAAACTGCACAATCGTTTCTGCACTACATTCAGATGCAGCGCCAGTTGGTGCATCATCTGGATCAGCAGCATTAACTATTGCAACTGGAACAGGAACAACTGCAACGTTTTATGTATATACTAAAACGACAGCACTTGGAACCGTGGTTGTAAACAATCAAGGAACCACACTAACATACTATGTTCAGGGAACCGCTGGAAAGATTAATAATCTTGCCGTGAGTGCTCCTGCTACTGGTGCTGCTGGAACAAAGGTAGATCTTGTAGTTACAGCAACTGACACATTCGGAAACAAAGTTTCTGCTAAGTCAATTACTGCTACAGTATTTGCTACTCTTGGCACACTAGATACAGCAACTGCAACAACTGGTTCGGCTTTATCAGATTTTGGAACAGCAACTTTCAAGATTACTCTTCCAACAACTGGAACTCGTTCTCTCATCACTTTCAGTCCTACGACTGCTGGAGATGCAACAACTGCAGATGTGACTGGCTTGCCAGCACGTGTACTTGCTCCGTTCGCAGAGATTGCAGTTCGTGATCTTGCTGCAGAACTAGCAAAGGTACAGGCAGATCTTGCTGCAGAAAAGGCAGCCCGTGCTGCTGACGCTGCAACCGCAACTGCCACTGCTGCAACCGTTAAGGCTGCTTCAGACAAGGCGCTTGCAGATGCACTAGCAAAGGCTACCGCTGATGCTGCAACTGCAAAGGCTGCTGCTGACAAGGCTGCTGCTGATGCAAAGGCTTCTGCTGACGCTGCTAAAGTAGCATCAGATACAGCACTTGCTGCAAAAGATGCACAAATTGCTAAACTAGTAGCAGACAATGCTGCATCAGTAAAGGCATTCAAGAAGTCTTTCAATACACTTGCTAAAAAGTGGAATGCAAAGAATCCTTCTGCAAAGGTTGCGTTAATTCCGTAATCTAATACTTAAAAGACTGGGCACAGATTAAGTTCTGTGCCTTTTCTTTTGCAACAAAATGATATAATAACCTTGTTATACATTATGTGTACAGGGAGACTAAAATTAAAACTGTCGTATTTAGACTAATCCTTACGAGTATTTTAGCCTTTGGGTGGCTGCTATTTCCTTCCGCCCAGAGCAGCCCAGACATAATCACCAATGCAGAAGCAGGCATTGCTGAGTTAAAAGGCAACATCAATGACCTTCAGTATCAAACAGAATTCAAGTCTCTTATACAGATATCAGAGAACAAACTCGCTGACTCTAAGGCAAAATATACTACCGTAACCAATACCTCAACAGCCTACGACAATGCGGTAGCAGCAGAAGTTACCCCGCTTGCAGAAAAAACAACGGCACAGACAAATAAGGCTAATCAACAAACAGTAGTAGACACGGCCTATACTAATTATCTTAATGCTGGGTTAAACCTTGATATAGCCAACATTAATCTATCAACAGCCCAGCAAGCATTGAGTGGTGCTGGTGGGGCAGGACTTGAATATACTGTTTATCACCTGTTAAGAGATGGTAGCATAGCGATACCTGGATCTGTTATATGTACTGGCACATGGAACTCAAGTTCAATGCAACTTCCAATTTGCGGATACTATGAAAATATTATTGTTAAGTTTACTGGCACAATAACTGTTCCTTCCTGGTTTACAACAACAAAGTTTGCAGGATATACAGATGATGGTTTTAAAATGTATGTTGACGGAAACCTTGCTGTAAATAACTGGGTCGAGCAGGGGGCTACATGGAGTTCATATTCGCCAATATATGATGTAAGCGTAGACAAGACTTTAGATGTAGAGATATGGTGGTACAACGGTGGAGGTCCAGGATCTTATCATCTTGGATGGGCAATTTCTGGAGGATGGACTGGTGCAGGATGTGACTATGCTGGAGATCCAAGGGTTTGGGGACAGAACTTTAGTTGTAACCTTAATACATTCTTTCATGGAACTCAGGCAACTCAAGAACAAATTAATGCATATAATACTGCATATGCTGCACAAGTAGCAGCAACAACAGTTAAAAATGATAAGTTAAACATCTATAATGCTGAACTTGCAACATACAACAGTCTTGTTAGTCTTTTAAATACTAAGACAACAGCATATAATGTCAAGGTAACGGAAACGGAAGCAGCCTTGAACGCTAAGAACAATGCCATTACTGCCTACACAAATTCACTCTATGACCTAGAAGGCGCAATTACAGATGCTTTTGTTTATTATGAAGAACAACTTAAAAGAGAATTAAACATTGCAATTGCTAAGGCAGCAGCAGCGCAGGCTGCAGCCGACGCAGCAAAGGCTCAAGCAGATGCAAAGGCAGCAGAAGAGATTAGAATACAAACAGAGGCTAAAGCAAAGGCGGAAGCAGAAGCAAAAGCAAGGGCGGAAGAGAAAGCAAAACAAGAAGCAGAGGCCAAGTCTAAAGCAGAAGCCGAAGCAAAAGCCAAGGCTGAAGAAGAGAATAGGGTTAGAGTAGAACAAGAAGCAAAAGAAAAGGCTAGAGCAGAAGAGAGAGAAAGACAAGACGCAGAGGAAAGAGCAAAGCGAGAAGCAGAAGCCAAAGCCAAAGCAGAAGCAGAGGCAGAGGCAGAGGCAAATAAGCCAAAACCAAAACCTACAGATGCACCAAAGCCAAAGCCAACGGCTGATCCAGAACTTCCAAAACCAGTTGAGTCTCCTAAGCCAGAACCAGTAGAAGAGCCTAAGCCTTTACCTAACGAACCCAAGCCTTTGCCTGAAGAGAAACCTCAGCCACGACCAGAAATTAAAGACGAAGTGTTATCAGCACTGGTTCCACAAAGAGGCGAGGGTACAAAATCAGATCTTTCTGGAGTCATTGCAAACCTTACAAGCAAGGATAATAAGATTGTTCAATTAAGCAAAGAGCAGCGGGCAGCAGTTGGAGAGACGCTAAGAGCATTAACTGTTGAGGCAAAGAAAGAGGTTGCAGAAAATTTAGGCATCAAGGCGGAAGAAGTTGCACAGGTTGCAACAATAATGCAGTCTAATCCTGAACTAGCAACAGCGTTTATAGAATTTGAAGCAAGATCTGAAGATGCATCTGAAGGCTCGACTACCCCATACACCTTGGCAGATGCAGTTTCAGAAGTTAAAGCAGAGGCATTTTTAGAAGATCCTTTGGCGGTATTTACAGAAGTTGACTTAGAAGTTTTGAGTAAGGCCTCAGAATGGGGTAAGGATATGACGGATGACCAGAGGGAAAAGGCTCAAGAAGTTATTATCCCAGTAATTCTGGTATCAAACATTATTAGTTCTGTTATGTCAACAAGGAGGTTATAATATGATAATGATGGATAAGTTAATTAACAAAGCAAAGGCCCTTATTGGCAAAATAAAGGTTCCACAGGTAAAAATACCAGCGGTACCTAAAATAAAAATGCCAAACCTTAAACCTTTACTTGAGAAGGCTAAGCCTTTACTTAATAAGGCCAAGCCAGTCTTAGTAAAGTCCATAGACCTACTCAAAAAGGCTCTAGGATTGGCCTATAGGCTTGTTAAGGGCTTTGTTGTATGGTTTGGTAAGGCTGTAAAAGAAAGCATTGCTCAGGTATGGACACTGCTAGGATTCTTTATTGCATGGCTTACTCTTACTGGTACCGCCCAACA
>Ga0247839_1005177_pt1 | contig 16030 bp, 14 predicted proteins | sample LaCruzMarch2015__6_FD_192405 | JGI IMG/M metagenome (GOLD analysis project Ga0247839, IMG submission 192405) | Freshwater microbial communities from meromictic Lake La Cruz, Castile-La Mancha, Spain - LaCruzMarch2015_16m | ecosystem: Environmental > Aquatic > Freshwater > Lake | place: Spain... | reverse complement strand
AAGCATGGCAATCATACAGGAACAATAAGAACAGCAAGATAAACTGGCAGTTTACAAATAAGGAAGCACGGGTGAAACTGAAAAGATTATATCCGTCATTACATGATTAACATAACACTAGTATATCATTAATTGCTTTTCTCCTAGTTTAAGTAAATTGCCCTGGTATAAAGATTTTTTTAAAATAACCTTTAAGATTAACCTTAACTTTAGTAAATTAATGTGAAATGAAAAAATTGATTATTTTTATTATTATTCTGTCTAGTTTTCGTTTTGTAAATGGACAAAACATATCATTAAATGAGGAGACTAAAAAATATGAATGGAATTTTGAAGTTACTTCAAAACTGCCTACACAAAACGATGTTTATGATCATGTAGAAGAATGGTTAGTCTCAAACTACTACAATAAATCATCTTCTTTGAAACTTTCCAACAGAGAAAAAGGTAAATTAATATACACAGCAGCTTTTGAAACAAAAATTTTCCTTTCAAAGGGATTAATTAGTTTTAATTACACAATTAAATTTAATAAAAATAAAGTAAATTTTTTATTAAATAATTTTGCCTACACGATAATGGGTCAAACAAAAGTAGCAGGTATAGAAATGAATTTCGAAAATAATGGGTTAGCTTCTAAGAAAAAAATAATTGAAGAAACCGAAATCAAAATTATTGAAAATTTAAAAAAGTTACGCTTATAAAAATTATAACGATATTTTAATGACACTAACCAAGGTATTCCTCGAGGATGAATCAAAACTCTATTGCAGGTTTATTACCCATGATAAACAAGATTTTTTCAGGAGTTCTGTTGACCTAAATAATGGTTTTGGCATTCGGTGTAAGGAAGATTAAATCTCTTAATATTATTTAAAAAACTTTAAAAAAAAATCATGAAACATGTCATTATTTTTGGATTATTATTTTTTTCACTTACATTTTCTTGTGAAAAATCAAATGAGGACTTTGGGATTAATAATTGTACGGAAGACTTCGACGCTTTGGTAGACCTTTATTTAAAAGAGACAAATATTCTTTTTTCGTATAGTGGTGATATCAATAGATATTGTAGCTATTTTAAAAATACTTGGTCGCCTATATATTTTAAATATTTAGATTGTATCATTAATTCCTCTAGGTTCACGCCCCAGGAAAAAAAACTTTTAAGGGAAAGTTTGGAAGAGTCATACACGAGTATTAAACAACTAACATGTTGAAATAATGGCATATTGGTTCAACCATCTAATTTATTTCTTTTTTAATTTTTAGACTTATTAATTTAAGCTATGAACGTTTTGAAATTCTACTCCAAAATTTATATCATGTTTCTAAATGTCATATCGTTTATTATCGACACTGAATTCTCTTCTTTGTTTTTAAAATTTTATAAACCAAGAATAAACATAAATAAATTATTTAATTGTGTAATTCTGTTGTTTATAATCATCATTTTTTTGAACCCAGTTTTTGGTCAAACAGAAACTAAAACCCCTTTGATGCCCTCCTCCGGTGGAATAGGTAGTACAAATGAGGGGACGGGGTCGGTTGAAATGACTTTTGGTCAAGTAATTTATCAAAATGAAGGAACTAAGGATTTTATGTCCAACCAGGGAATCCAGCAACCTTTTGTAAATGAACTTAATTCTAAGGTTGATTTATTGTCATGTGATGATATTTTATTAGACAATAAAATTATTTATAGCGATCAGCTTTATCAAGGAGTTATTATCCTACCATATAAAACTGGAAATGGAGCATATTATTTAGGTTTCAATCTGCCTTCTGAACAGGTGGGTGGTTTAACTATGAGTCTCCTTCCTGGTAAATTAAACAAAGGAAATGGTTCACTGGAACTTGAAATAAAAGGATTACCTGATAAGGTTGGAGAGGCCATCTTCCCTTTGAAGTTTGGTACAAAGGAATGTAAAATTTCTCTATCTGTTAAAAGTTTACCTCCTTTGGTTTCAAGTTTAGATTGTGATAATATAGTATTAAATCCAAAGGTAATTGGAAGTAAAATAGATTACTCAGGTGAATTAAGGATTAATTATAGTGGTGGAAACAATAGGAAGAACAATGCAATTAAATTGTCCTCCACAGGAATAAGTGGATTAAACTTAACATCTGATTCACTTTTTCTTAGTAGTTCAGGAGGTATAATTACCTTGAATCTTTCAGGTAAAGCTGATTCCGTTGGATATGCCAATTTTGATTTGACAATTGGTGGAAAAGTTTGCAAGATTCAGACTAAAATTATAGATAGTGAAATATTTATACCCACTGTTTTTACTCCAAATGGAGATGGAAAAAATGATTTGTGGTCCATACCTTCCCTAGCTTTAAGACCGGAATCAAAAGTATTCATATTCGACAGGTTTGGAAGATTATTGACTGAATATCCAGGCACATATTCTGGTTGGAATGGTTTAATTGGAATCTACCCGGCAACAGCGGGGGATTATTGGTATGTCATTCAATTAAAGGATAATCAGGTACTAAAAGGAAATTTTTCACTGATAAGATAATAGTAATATGAAAATATGGATAATCCTTTTTATCTGTGGATTTTGTCTGAACACATACGGTCAAAATTTCCTTTTTCAAGACCAAAATAATTTTAGACCGTATCTAACAAATCCAGCTTTAGCTGGCTCAGATGAATCAGGAAGTATTGCAATCCTTTATAGAAAACAATTATTAGGATTTCAAAATTCACCCAATTCTCAAGCTATTTCCTTTGATTTACCATTCGCAAAGAGAAACATTGGCTTTGGATTTAATGGCTTTAAAGATAATAATGGATTTTTTTCCTTTACTGGGGTGGAATCTACATTTGCTTACCATTTGGTAACCCAAATGAAGAATGGTAAACCCATTACAGGATTATCTTTTGGCTTGTCAGCCACTTTTAATCAATATCATTTTGATAGTAATGATTGGAAAGCCCTAGAAACAGATGATTTGACGATATCAGATTTGAATAAATTATCAGAATCCTATCCAAATGCAAATATTGGATTTAATTTTCACTCACATGGATTTTATTTTGGCGTTTCAGCATATAACCTTATATTAAGGTATAGTGAGATTTTTATAAATGAGGACGATTTGCAAAATTCATTTCAATTATTTCTTTCTTCTGGATTTGATGTAAACATTCAAGACAAATTTATTCTTAGACCAAAACTGCTATATAGGACACAGGGAAATGCTGATTATCAATTGGATGTTTCGGCAGACTTTGAGTTATTGGCAACGGAAAAGTCCTCAATTAAGGTAACTCCTTTCTTTAGGACCTTTGGATATGCAATCTTAAATGGAAGACAATCCTTTGGAAGTAGTATTCAGGTATCAAGAAACCCCATCAAAGTGGGCTACCAGATAGATGTCCCATTTTCAAAAATAAATAACCAAATATTTGGAAATCATGTATTTTTTCTTGCATTGGACATTAATTCTAAAGATAAAAAGAAGGATGAAATGTCAAATCGAAAATCTAAAAAGAAATAATTCAGGCATGAACAAAACGAATACCATGAACAGAATTAGAATACACCTAATATTATTCAGTTTGTTAATGGCAGGAATAACCTGTTATTCTCAGTCACCTAATCTCATAAGTTATCAGACGGTTATCAGGAACGGAAACAATGAATTGGTGTCAAACACTACCATTGGCGTAAGAATTAGTATTCTTGGTGGCCCTGAGGCAAATGTGCTGGTGTACCAGGAAGAACATACGGTGAAAACAAATATAAATGGCTTGGCTTACTTGACCATTGGGAATGGAAAGATTCTGAATGGCTTAATTACCAGCATAGATTGGTCAAAAGGACCTTATTTTATTAAATCTGAAACGGATCCAACTGGAGGAAAAAACTATTCTATTGTAGTTTTATCTCAAATGTTAAGTGTTCCCTACGCAATATATTCATCTACTGCTGAAAAACTTACTGGTACACTTCCTGAAACCGATCCAGTATTCAATGGAAGTATAGCCAAAGGCATAACTGCAACAGATACTTCTTATTGGAATAAAAAGTTAAATACCTCAGATACCTCAAGAATGTTAGCCAATTATCTGAAAAAATCAGAGGCCATAACTACAGGTGGTGTAGAAACCGATCCAGTGTTCAATGGGAGCATTGCCAAAGGCATAACGGCAACGGATACCTCCTATTGGAATAAAAAGTTGAATTCAACGGATACATCAGGAATGCTGGCAAACTACAGAACTGGTTTGAACCAAAAATTAAATATTACGGATACTGCAAAAATGCTCGTACCTTATTTAAGAGATGCTGACACTACAAATATGTTAGCCAATTACAGAACCAGTATAAATAACAAATTGGATGCTAAGGATACGACTTTAATGTTATCCAATTATCTGAAGAAATCGGAAGGGTTAAATGAAAGCGATCCATTGTTCAATGTTAGTATTGCCAAAGGAATTACGGCAACAGATACTTCCTATTGGAATAAAAAGTTAAATTCAACGGATACATCAGGAATGCTAACAAACTACAGAACTGGTTTGAACCAAAAGTTAAATATTACAGATACTACAAAAATGTTAGTGCCTTATTTAAGAGATGCTGACACAACCAATATGCTAGCCAATTACCGGACCAGTATAAATAACAAACTGGATGTCAAGGATACGACTTTAATGTTATCCAATTATCTGAAGAAATCGGAAGGGTTAAATGAAAGCGATCCATTGTTCAATGTTAGTATTGCCAAAGGAATTACGGCAACAGATACTTCCTATTGGAATAAAAAGTTGAATTCAACGGATACATCAGGAATGCTGGCTAATTATAAAAATACTCTTAACTCTAAGGCCCCTATAAACAACCCAACTTTTACAGGAACTGTCTCTGGCATTGACAAAAATATGATAGGTTTGGGGAATGTTGATAACACATCAGACGTAAATAAACCTATTTCATTAGCTACTCAATCAGTTATTAATGGTAAGGTAAATATTGCTGACACAGCTGCAATGTTAGCAAATTATTTGAAAAAATCAGACTCATTATATTCAAATTTGGATGATTTAATTGAGCAAATAAATCTCTTGAAAATCCTTACAAATTATCCTGTTATTGATGGGTATAACTATAAATTTGTCAAAATAGGTAATCAGATTTGGTTTTCAGAAAATCTTAGAACAACTAAGTACAGAAATGGAGACAATATTCCAACCAATCTAGATATTCCAACTTGGTCAAGTGCAACTTACGGTGCTTATTCTATTTATAATGATAAGGATAGCTTAGGTAATATTTACGGAAATTTATATAATTGGTTTGCTGTTGTAGATGGCAGAGGCATATGTCCTGCGGGTTGGCACGTTGCAACAGGTACGGATTGGTCTATTTTACTAGATTTTCTTGGTGGCGGAAATACGGCTGGGGGTAAGTTAAGAAATGCAGGGACTACCTTCTGGCCGAGTCCAAATTTAAATTCGACTAATGAAAGTGGCTTTAATGTAATTCCTGGTGGAGTAAGGGGTAATGATGGAAGTTATGGAGGCTTAGGAGGGGGCTCTTGGTTTTTTACACCAGATGAATATGTTACTGGTTTACCATGGCTTCGAACCATAGATTCTGGTCCCGCTGTTCAATTACATTACCACTATAGACAAAATGGAATGTATGTAAGATGTGTCAAAGATAATTAATCTGTAAAAAAAGATTACACTTTATATTTGGAAATCATTTATTTTTTTTTGCATTGGACATTAATTCTAAAGACAAAAAAAAGGATGAAATGCTAAATCGTAAAACTAAAAGTAAATAATTCAGGCATGAACAAAACGAATACAATGAAGAGAATTAGAATACACCTTATATTATTTAGTTTATTAATGGCAGGAATAACCTGTTATTCTCAATCACCTAATCTTATAAGTTATCAGACGGTTATCAGGAACGGGAACAATGAATTGGTGTCAAACACTACCATTGGCATAAGAATTAGTATTCTTGGTGGCCCTGAGGCAAATGTTCTGGTGTACCAGGAAGAACATACGGTGAAAACAAATATAAACGGATTGGCTTACCTGACCATTGGAAATGGAAAGATTCTGAATGGCTTAATTACTAGCATAGATTGGTCAAAAGGACCTTATTTTATTAAATCTGAAACGGATCCAACTGGAGGAAAAAACTATTCTATTGTAGTTTTATCTCAAATGTTAAGTGTTCCCTACGCAATATATTCATCTACTGCTGAAAAACTTACTGGAACGCTTCCTGAAAAAGATCCAATATTCAATGGAAGTATTGCCAAAGGAATTACAGCAACAGATACTTCTTATTGGAATAAAAAGTTGAATTCGTCAGATACGTCAAGAATGTTAGCCAATTATCTAAAGAAATCGGATGCGATAACTACAGGAGGAGTAGAAACCGATCCAGTGTTCAATGGGAGCATTGCCAAAGGCATAACTGCAACAGATACTTCTTATTGGAATAAAAAGTTAAATACGTCTGATACATCTGGAATGTTGGCTAACTATAGAACTAGTTTGAACCAAAAGCTAAATATTACAGATACTACAAAAATGTTAGTCCCTTATTTAAGAGACGCTGACACAACCAATATGTTAGCCAATTACCGGACCAGTATTAATAACAAACTGGATGCTAAGGATACGACTTTAATGTTATCAAATTATCTGAAAAAATCCGAAGCAGTAAACTCCAGTGGAATTGAAACGGATCCATTATTTAATGGAAGTATAGCCAAGGGAATCACAGCAACAGATACTTCCTATTGGAATAAAAAGTTGAATTCAACGGATACGTCAAGAATGCTGTCTAATTACCGGACAAGTATAAATAATAAACTGGATGCTAAGGATACCACTTTAATGTTATCGAGTTATCTAAAGAAATCGGAAGGGTTAAATGAAAGCGATCCATTGTTCAATGGTAGTATAGCTAAGGGTATCACGGCAATAGATACTTCTAACTGGAACAGGAAGTTAAATTCTTTGGATACTTCAGGAATGCTGGACAATTATAGAACTAGCTTGAATTCAAAGTTAAATATTTCTGATACAACAAAAATGTTAAGTGTATATCTAAAGAGTACAGATACGATACAAATGTCAAACAAAATCCAAGAACTTGTGTCTAAAGTTAGTAATCTGGATTCAAATAGTTTAAAAGTTAATAGTTCATATACCCTTAAAAGCTTTACTGTTTTAAAAGGTGAAACTCAAATTTTCATTGATACGTTACTAAGAGATAATGAAATTTGGGAATTTCAAATTTTTATGGGATGTGCTTATTTAGGTCCTTGTGGTGAACCTTATTGTGCTCCTATAGTAGTTAATATGCCAATTTCATTTTTAGATGCAAATGAAATAAAATTAAAAGATAATTCCTATTTTAAAAGTTATAAAGCATTAGGTTTAGGTGCAGTAAATATTGGTTCTAGTGGCATTGTGGATAATTTATACCCATTGAGTAATATAAACGATGATATAATTTATAATAATTGGATTCAGAACCCTGGTTGTTATAATAGATTTTTTGAGGGTAATTTTTTTTGGAATTTGAAAAAAAATTCAGTAGTTAAAATAAAAGCTATTAATTCAGGAGGTAGACCAAATATTAATTCTTCACTGTTTATTAAAATATTAAAACGTTAGCTTTTATCCAAAAAAAATACCAATCCATTTTACAAGGTTGTTTATCTTACATTATCCATTTGGACTGTAATACTACCCAATTAGTATTAAATTCAAAAAAATAATACCCTTGGTGAATCATTTGATTTGGGTATTATTCACGTACTTCAAAGACCTTTTTATATGCTCCTAAGCTTAAGTAAAGGAGTAAATTATTTTTAAATTTCTCATCTTTTAAATTAAATTCTATGGCAGTCATTCAGTTAATTCCATTAGGCGATATATATCCGCTTGATATTAATACAATTGCTAATTTTGGCAAGAAATCAGGTGTTTTTAAAATTGAAACATCTGATTTTAACATTCATAACAACCAGATATTAAGTCGATTCCCAACAAACTTATCTGATAGTTCTTTTAATGATTTTGAATATCATTTAAATGGTGCTGATTTTATAGTTGTTATAGTTAATAGAGAGTTAGAAGATAATTATTTCTCTAGATTATTACCTGACAGACAAATTGTTGTGGTAACAATATTTGGAATTGAATCTTTAAACATACATGAAGGTATCTCCTATGAAATGTATATTAATCGATTATTGCTCGCTTTTTCAACCATTTATAAAGCTTATGGGCAACTTAGTTATGAATTAGCTGGTAATTTAATGCAGATTAATACAACGGGGTGTTTGTTTGATATGGGTATTCATAAACCTGACATTGCTAAGTTTTTTAGAAACCCACATTTAAGTGAGGATGTTAAAAATACATTAAGTGATAATGGTATCAATAATAATGATTATTTGATTAAACTTGAAAGGGCGGTTAAAAAGCTTGAAATTGGTAGTTTTTATAAAATTAAAGATTGGTTAAAAGAAAATCCAATTAAGGGCTTAATCTTTACTTTTCTTATTAGTTTTATTTTTTCAGGTTTATTAGGAAATTTCATATATGATTTGATTAAATCGTATTTCAATATATTTTAACGCGCTCATTTCAACATACATTCTTTAGCACCTATTGACAAAATTTCATTACATAAAAAACAGAAAAATTTGAGGGCCATTTACTTTTGATGAGTTAAAGTATAGTTCATTACTTGGAATACTTTGATATGGTATCCTGGTTTAAAAAATTGGGTAAAAGCAAAAATTGTAATTAAAAGAGAAGTTTGGTGCATGCGCGGACTACAAAGAAGCCATAAGATTAGGGTTCAAATCATCGAGACTGACCCCAAATACCTAAACGAATATTTTGCAGAATGTCAATAATTAAGGAGACTCACACGGGTTTGGCAGGAATGCTTGTTTCGTATTCCGCATTAATATTTGTGGCAAAAATTACCACCTTCGCCAAGATTAAAAACGTTACAGGTAAGTTTAAAAATCAAGACGGTCTGTGAAAGCCAAAGGTCTGACTACCAATGTTACAAAAATGAAAATAAAAAAGTGGCGACCAGAACCCACTCAAAAAAACGGGGCGTATTCCGAAAAGCTTTACGAGTAGGAAAAACTAAAATTTAAATGACATGAAAAAACTAATTTTAATTATGACCATTTTAGTAACATTGGTTACATCATCTTTCTCACAATCATTTCCTGACCCGGAATTTTCTTTAAGACCATATTTCTTATTAGGGGATAATACTTTAAAAAATTTTGAAAGAGCAGATGTTCTAATAGATATTAAAATGAAAGCTATGGGTTATGGTGGGGCAGAAATTTATAACACAGCTCTCTCACCTAAATCAGATGTAAGGTTTTCTAAGAATGCAATACCAAAGATAATTGTTAAAATTGGACTAAACGTGGATCCCGCAGATATAATATCATTATCTTTAGGCGAGGTGAAAAAAGATCGAAGAAGATTTTTACAAAGCAGCATGGCTTTAGGTGGTAAGGCTCGTGACGTAAGTTTGTATAATGTGCCACTTGATTTCAAGAAAATTAGTGAAGGTATTTATGAAATAGTTTTGCCAAGTAATATACAGGCAGGTGAATATGCTTTCAGTCCTATCAATGACGGTGGTGGCAACACATTAGTCCCATTAACTACATTAACTACTAAAGTCAAAATTTCTTGTTTTGGAATAGATTAAATAACCAACAACAGATTCTCCCCAAAAGTGCCGCTTCAGAGGTTAAATCAAGATTGCTGTAGCTATCAAAGTTTGTGTTTGGTTGGTATCTGGTAAGATACTTCCCATTCTTAGGACAGACTTAAATCAAAGATATGTTAACATTTAGTACATCGCGTAAATTTGTTAACAGCTCAAGCATTTGCGCATTTAAGTGCACTTGTGTTAACAACATCTTTTGGACAAGAGATTATAAACAATTTTCAAGTTGAAAACTCAGAAATTATTTGGCAAAAAGTATTTGAGACAGAATTGTCATTTGAAGCTTTAACAGAAAAAGTAAAAGACTCTGAATAGACAGCAACTTAGTTATGATGCGTTGCTTTTTTATATTTTGGTCAGACATATCCTATCGCTAAAAACTATTTAGGATTTATACCAACTAATTTTTAAACATTTCATAATTCAACAAAAATGAAAAATATTTTGATAATTTCAATTATTCTTTTTTCCTTCATTCAAAGCCAAATTATTTGGGGACAGAATACTTGGGTTGCAAAAACTAAAGTAGAACAGGGTTTAATTGATTATGCTTATAATAAATTCCTTTTAAGGGAAGGAGCGAGTAAAGTTAATACAGGTGCTGTAACAACTGACTATTCGTTAACTAAAAATCCAGATGGCATAAGTTACGTATTCAATATAAAGGTAACATCAATAGTTAATGATGGATCAGGAGATAGAGAGGAAATTAAAACGAATAATTTTAAAATTAAAAGAGTGCAGGTTAGAGATGACGCTCCTGACGAATTAAGTTGGTATCCTCATGAGATAGATGGAAATACTTATGAAACTGGTCAGTCTAGGTACCATGAAATCTGTGTCATCTTGGAAACCAATGATAAAATTATGATAAGATGGTTGAAAAATCCTATTTGTTTATCCAAATGTTATGTTATGGAAATGTTATTCCTTAAGAAAAATGATTCTATTGGGACGGATAATATTTCGGCGGTGGTTAATCAAAGTTTACTTTTTGTGAAAAAGAATTAAAAGTTGGATAAATTAAATCGCTTTCACTGTGTTTTCCTTTAAAATTTATAGAATATTTTTTAACTAATTTTTAATTCAGTTTTGAATATTTGTGACTTTGATGCAGGCCTAAAATCGCATATTTTTTATGAACTCATATTTAAGAGAAAATGTTAAAAATAAAGCAGCGGATTAGGCTTAAATTAAAAAATTTGAAATCGATAATTATTTTAAATTGAAGGATTGGTTTCAGGCTAATCCATTAAAGGCAGTTAAAGTAACATTTTTTTTAAGCCCAGTTTTTCAGGTTTATTAGGAAATTTCATATATGATTTGATTAAAAGCAATTTTAATATCTTTTAACGCGCTCATTTCATCAATCATTTATTAGCACCCATTGACAAAATTTCATTACATAAAAAACAGAAAGATTCGTGGGCCATTTACTTTAGATGAGCTAAAGGATGAATTTATTACGCTTAATACTTTGATATGGTATCCGGGCTTAAAAAACTGGGTAAAAGCAAAAAATGTAATAGGGCTAAATGATGTTTTTATATCATCACCATTTAAACTTACGGTCTTTGAAAGGGAACTGACAAGCAATATTGTAGTTAATGATTCACGGGTTAAGTTAATTTTTAATTTACATGCTTGTCTCTTTTTTTATGTAAAAGGTTCAGGCCTTTTCCTGGGCAGTCCAAGGGTTAAATCAGTTACCTTGAGGAAAAATACGGACAATGTCTCCATTTATTTTTTTGGTTTTTTTCAGCAAGTAGTTAAAAATTATAATTTTAAATTAATTGACTTTAAAGTTCAAAAAATTGATTTTCAATTTTATCAGTGCAATTTAAAAAACATGGGTGTGTCCATATTACCATACACCTTACCTATTTTGAAATTTAGGGTTGAGCCTAATATGCCAATATACAACATTAACATTTCTCCACCTCCTTTAGAAAATTTACAATGAATCGCGACTATTACAATACGCCAAAATCTAATTTCTTTATGCGTGTACTATGGTATGCAGCAGGAGGGGATCGATATATACTTGAAAGAGCAACCTATGCAGACCAAGTTAAGTATATGACGCTTGGAGGAGTTATTTTTGCAACAAGTTTTATGGCTGCCATGTCAGGTGGATATGCATTTTATACCATTTTTTCACCCAGATCCTTTGGGGTCGAGGACACGACCGTTTTCACAGACGTTGTCTATTATTCCATTGTATTTGGCCTATTCTGGGGTATAATGATTTTTAATTTAGATAGATTTATTGTATCAAGCACAGGAAAAGGAGATGGTACGGAGGAGATTACCTGGAAAGAGTTTAAAGGAGCTATTCCCAGGATTATAATGGGTACCATCATCGCCATTACCATTTCGAAGCCTGTTGAAATAAGAATGTTCAAGACGGAGATAGATGTTAAGTTGTATGAAAATCAGTTGATAGCTCAAAAAAGGTGTCAAGAATTAATTAATACAATTTATGATGAAAGGATTAAAAAAGTTGAAATTGAAATTGATAAAATAGGTTTGGAAAAGGAAAATATTCAAAATAAAATTTCAAAGCTAAATTCTGATAGATCAATGATTACACCTACAGTTCCGGGAACAGTATTCAAACCGGACGAAAACGGTATTTCTCGACCATATCCGGTTTCTATTTCTAATCCTTTATTAAAATCGTTAGATAGTGAGGTGAAAAGAATGGTTAAAGAATTGGAAAAAATTGAAATGTTAAATTCTGGAAGAATTGCTTCAAAGACCGTTGAAAAGGATTCACTTTTATTTAGAAAAAGTAATATTGATATTGAATGTGAAAAGCAAGCCAAAAAATTAGATGGCTTATTAGAGAGAATAAAATTAGCGGATGAAGTAGCAGGCGTTTGGATTTCTCTTTTTATTACTTTACTGTTCATGGCTATCGAATTAACGCCTATTTTCTTTAAACTTATGCTGGTGAAATCTCCTTACGATTATCTAAAGGACAATATTGACGAATTAATCAAAGCTGAAAATGGTATATATATCCTATACGATTATCATAAGGATAGGAAAGGTGTAGAGCGAGATTATACGGTTCATTATAATGTTGAAAAGATTATTTCCGAGAAAAAGGAGGCAGCAAAAGCCCAGGATATATTAGCAAAATATGCGGTAGAAAAGTTCATAGAGCAAAAGAAAAGAGAGATAGATAAAAATCCGGAATCATTTATTCATCCTAATTCGTAAAGATATTCGCCATTTACTATACAGTTTAGCCGCAGAAGATGCTTTTATTCTCAAGAGCTGTGAGCCTAAGGTAAGTAGATATTTCTTACTTATTGGGTTAGTAGTATTATTTATATATTTGCTGTGTACAGTAAGTATTGGCCTTTTTATATATAGTTTTATTAATAATTATTTTGTAGTTTTTTTTCTGACATTCTTTATTTCCATATTTATTATAAATTTATATATATTTATTCTTCATAATATATCACCAAATCTGCTGCCTAATAATGCAACCAATACCTCTAACTTTTTTGAGTCTCTATTAAAACTTGGTTTTTTAATTTTTCTAGCCATTGCCATATCTAAACCAATTGAAATATTTATATTTAAGGATAACGCAGCCTTTCAGAGGGCTTTGGAAGATTTCAAAGATCAAAAATTAGAAGATTTTAAAATTAATTTAAGTGAATTATCTGCAGAGCGCCTAAATGTTTTAGATGATTTATATAATAGAAGTAATACTAATATTGAAAGAGAACAATATAAAAAAGCATTTGAGAACATCATTGAAAATAATAGCCAAAGGGTAGATCAAATAGCGCTATCCATAGAAAATTCCTTCTTTTTTATTGAAAAAACAAAAATTTTGTTTAATATAAAGGAGAGTAAATATGTTACTTTCTTCATTTCATTTCTATTTATTTTACCATGGTTTTTAAAAATTATTTTGCGAAATAATAATCCATACTATGAGTTAAAAAGGGCTATTGAAATGAGAATGATTAAGGAGGACTATGCTGCATTCACAGGTCATAAAAATAGTTTATTATATCGTTTTAAGGACTATCGGTTTAATATTCCTCCCAAATATCTAGATCCACCTTTCAATACCAAACTAATCCGGGATAATACGATAATGAATTCTTCAAAGAAGCTGATTGAAAAAATCTATGGCTGAAATAGACTATTTTAATCCTACCATTGAAGTTGAAAGAAATACTATATTAGTTGGTAAATTCAAAGGTAAATATATTGGGGATAAGCTTGATTTTATAGACTCAACCAATTCCTTTGAGAAATTATTTAAACTTGAAGTATTATCGGGAGAATTTATAATAGATGATTTTTCAAATAGCCACATAAAATGGAGCGATAATGCAAATAATATTTATACTGGAGACTATTCAGATTCTGGCATTATTTTTCCAAGAAATTTAACGATATATGTAAGTGACAACAAGAATTATTTTAATGCCAATATATTTAACCCAGCCTTTAAAAATGTTGTATTAACCAATCAAACGTATGTTGAGGACCAGGTTTTAGGTGATATAGCGTTAGATTTAGTTGTTACAATTAAACATATAGACATATTGCCGTATGTAGGACCACCCAAGAAAACCCCTATTAGAACAGGGAATCAAAGAAGGGTTGGGAATTACATTTGTTATGAATACTATTACAGCGACAAAACCACCTACTGGGGGGAAGATTGTGATTATAAACCAGAAGTCACAAAATTGTTTTCTGATGTTGTTACAACAATATTAGGCATTTTATTAGCAGTTTTTTTATTATATTTAATCATAAATTTCCTAGAAGAATTATTTTATTTAGTATTATTCATCATAGCTATTGTTCTATTTTCTTTATTTATAAGTTATTTTGAAAAGATCATTAGTTTTTTATTTGGTATTGCCTTTATTGGAATTATTGGATTTGTCATTTATAATCTTTTTAATACTGACTTAAATGTTGAAGAAGAAAAGGAAGATGTCATTCAAAATGAATCTTATATAAGTAAAAAGCTTTACTGGAAATATTATGATGGACGAGCTGATTCAATAGCCTACAAAATTAAATTATCCGATTTGAGAAATTCCCAAAATTTCAGAAATGAATTTAGTTTTGATAATTTTCAGATGGATCAATATAAATTCTTGGTTTCTTCTTTATTAAAAAATGATAATGTTCCTTTAGGGAATGTGTATAACGCTTTTGATTCTTTAAGAACCAAAAGTAAGCTTGATAGATTTCAATTTGCTGAGGCTATTGTTTCTAGTATTCAGTCAATTAATTACGTTATTATTTTAGAATCGGCTTGTAATTATAAGTTATATGATGATGATTTCACGGTGAATTATTTACGCGAGGGAAATCCTTGTTATGGTTTTCAAAAATTTGGGATATTGTCACCTATTGAATTTATTACATCACTAAAGGGAGATTGTGATACCAGAACACTATTTTTGTTTTCGGTATTAAAATATTTTAATTATGATGTTGTTATGTTAAATAGCCTTGAATATAAACACTCCATTCTTGGAATTAATCTGCCATATAAATATGGATCCTTTAAAGTATTTAACAATAAAAAATATTACTTATGGGAAACGACAAGTATGGGTCATAGGCCTGGTGATCTAAGCATAGCGTACTCAAATTTAAATAAATGGGAAGTTGTCCTTAATTCAAAATAGTTTTTATGTATCAAGCGTATTTTTTATTAGGCCTAAAACTTGTATTAGGTCTATTCTTATTTGTAAATATTAATTTTTTATTAAAATTAATATATTTTAGAAAGGTCAAGGATTACAAGACCAATAGTACCGTTACAGCTTTTAAAGCAATGGCTATTCTTTCCTATTCATTATTGTATAGTAATTCTGGTATTTATTTAAATAAATTACTTGAATTGATTATAAATAAGATAAAATCTAATGTATATGATGCTGAAGCATACAAATACATCAGTTTAATCATAGTCATTTCTTTTCTGTTATATTGTGTATATTTCATTTTTGGTATATTGCTTTTCAAGTTAATGACAACTAACAAATCTATTATTGAGGAATTGGAAAATAATAATGTTAGTTCAGTAGTTTTTCTTGGCGTGATCATTATATCTCTCATACTCCTTTCTGGTCCCTCCATTGAAAGTTTTTTAGGTTATTTTAATATTCAGCCTTTATTTCCAAGTTTTAATGGTATGTGATTATGTATAACCTTTATTTTATTTCACTTTTTAGTGAAATTATTAATATTTC
>Ga0247839_1005173_pt1 | contig 16043 bp, 15 predicted proteins | sample LaCruzMarch2015__6_FD_192405 | JGI IMG/M metagenome (GOLD analysis project Ga0247839, IMG submission 192405) | Freshwater microbial communities from meromictic Lake La Cruz, Castile-La Mancha, Spain - LaCruzMarch2015_16m | ecosystem: Environmental > Aquatic > Freshwater > Lake | place: Spain... | reverse complement strand
TCATCGCCCGCCGCATCGGCATGGGGACCCGCACCGCGCAGGGCACCCGCGCCTTCGCCCACCTGGCCAGCGCCATCGAGACCTGTCGCAAACGCGCCGTCTCGCCCTGGCCGTATCTGGCCGAGGTGGTCCGCCAGCGGCGGCAAGGACTTCAGGCCCCGCCGTTGCCGTCACCTGCCATCTGAGCGGGGCGGCCCGCCACGGTTGCTTGGCAACCAGGGGGGGGCTAAACGGTTACACTGGTGCAGGAACTCTTCCAATGTATCACCGCCCTCCAAATAGTCGAACAGCGAGCGTACCGGCACGCGTGTCCCTGTGAACACCGGTGTTCCACTGAGTATCTCCGGATCACGATGCGTGACATTGGTGAGTGAGATCATATGGAATCTCCGGGTTGGCCGCAGCGGATGCATCCCGCTGACGGATTTGATGTCTGTCCCCGATTAGCACCCGATTAGCACTGTCCCCGATTAGTCCCCGATTAGCTCTGTTGTAGGCCGGACGGGGCATTCGCCCCGTCCGAAACGTTTCTCCGGAACTCCCGGCTTGTGCCGGCGGGCGGTGACGCAGAAAACGTTCGGGACGGGGTGAATACCCCATCGCGCTTTCAGTGCTAGGCCCACTGGGCACCCGACCTAACTCGTCTCGCTCTTTACGCCGACTGCAATACGTAGCCGGGTGCGGCTTCGCCAGGCCATAACTCGTACAGGACTTCCTGTTTCTCGGTGCCGCCGCTGCGCGGGCTGGAGGGTATGCCCAGTGCTCTCGCGGCGGCAATGCTCAGTTCTCCAACCTTCCTGGCCGGCCCCAGATCTGCGACGACACAGTCGACCGACTTGCCTTTGTAAGATGCTCGCGCGCGGCAGCCACGAACGACCCCGGCGGTTTGTTGAACCACCAATGGTGGCACCACGATGTATGGCACAGTTTCCGCATCAACGTAGGCTGAAGGGTCGGCCCGGTTCTTTCCGGGATGCCGATACCACGTCATCGAAGCGATGACTCCTCCCGGAAACACCATAGGTTCATTGTCTGGTCCCAGGATGACGATGGATCGTGCCCAACTCTGCGCGCAGACGACCTTGCCGTGGAGGACCCTCATGCCCCCGTTGGCGAGTAGCTCCGTACCGGAGTCGTCGTTCTTGTACGCGGCTGGTGCCCCGTCCTGGCCATTCGCGCCGTCGGCGTCGATGTCGGCGTCAGCCAGGAAATGGACGCGGCCGTCTGGTTCCTCGACGATCTGGGACGTGAAACCCTCGGCGGTAATCGTTCCGAGCGTTCGTGACATGGTGATCTCCCGTGGGTGACAGTGGGGCGCGAACATGCGCTTGTGATGCAAAACCAGATTCCAGTGGCCTGAATACCCGATAAGAAATCTGGTGTTCGCCAGTAAATCAAGAAATGCCGCCACGGTCAATACCTCGAGCGCGCCCGCGGTATCCAGTCCGTAGGCCGGAACGCGCAGCGGTTCCGCCATCTTCGGTCTCGACGTCTTGGCCGATATCGCAGCCAGTTGGCGGAATCTCCTGCGGAGTTCCGCCCTACGCCGCCGTCCGCACGATCAACGACTCCACCACCCACCGCAGCGGATCGGCCCGCGGCGGGAACACGGACACGGCGGTCAACGCATCGGTCAGCAGGTTATGTGCCATCTCCTTGGCCTCGGCCAGCCCGACCACCGAGGGGTAGGTGGACTTGGCCAGGTCCTGGTCGCGCCCGCGGGTCTTGCCGGTGATGGTGGTCTCGGCGGTCACGTCGAGCACGTCGTCCTGGATCTGGAAGGCCAGTCCCACGCACTTGGCATAGCGGTCCAGGCGGGCGGCGTGGTCGGTGTCGACCGGGCCGTTGGCGAGCAGCGCCAGGCGGATGGCGGCGCGGATCAGGGCGCCGGTCTTGTGGATGTGGATGTGTTCCAGCATCACGCGGTCCAGGTGCTTGCCCTCCGCCGCCAAGTCCAGGGCCTGACCGCCGGCCATGCCGCGGGAGCCGCTGGCCTGGGCCAGGGCGGCGACCATGGCGATGCGGGCGGTGGCGTTGAGATCCGTGGCCTCGGCCAGGGTCTCGAAGGCGAGCGTCTGCAGGGCGTCGCCGGCGAGGATGGCGGTCGCCTCGTCGAAGGCCTTGTGACAGGTCGGTCGGCCGCGGCGCAGTTCGTCGTCGTCCATGGCCGGCAGGTCGTCATGGATCAGGGAGTAGGCGTGGATCAACTCCACGGCGGCGGCCGGGCGGTCCAACAGCGCCGGGGAGACCCCCAGGGCCTCGCCGGCGGCATAGCACAGCAGCGGGCGGATGCGCTTGCCGCCGGTCAGTACGCTGTAGCGCATGGCCTCGTGGAGCCGTGCGGGCTCGATCTGGGGGGCCGGCAGCAGGCGTTCGAGGGTGGCCTGGACGCGCGCGACACAGCGCGCGCGAAAGGCGTCCAGTGCTTGTTCAGTCATGGGTGGTCCAGGGGGGCGGTGACGGGGGCCTTGGGGGTGGTGAAGGGCTCGGGCACGGCGTCCGGGCGGCCTTCGGTGAGGATGCGGACCCGTTGCTCGGCGCCCTCCAGGGCGGCCCGGCAGGCGCGCGTGAGGGTCACGCCGCGCTCGAAGGCGGTCAGGGACGCCTCCAACGTCAGGTCGCCCTTCTCCAGGGCGGCGACGATCGCCTCGAGTTCGCCTAAGGATTGCTCGAACGGGGGCGGGGAGGGGTCTGCGACTTTCTTCATGGGGTTTGCATCAGGGTTTCAAACTACGGTAGCGTACCGCGGTTTGACGGTCAAACCGACGGCTTTCGTGTCCCCGAACCAGGCGCGCCCCGTCGCACGCTGGCCGCCGCCCATTCGCACCAAGGATCAGCCACAGGCCCATGACAGGCAACTACGACGCCTCAGCGATCGAGGTCTTAAGCGGCCTCGACCCGGTGCGCAAGCGCCCGGGGATGTACACCGACACCACCCGCCCCAACCACCTGGCGCAAGAGGTCATCGACAACAGCGTCGACGAGGCCCTGGCCGGCCATGCCCGCAGCATCGAGGTCGTGCTCTTCGCCGACGGCTCGCTGGAGGTGGCCGACGACGGGCGCGGGATGCCGGTCGATATGCACCCGGAGGAGGGGATGCCCGGGGTGGAGGTGATCCTGACCAAGCTCCACGCCGGCGGCAAGTTCGGCGGCGGCAGCTACCGCTTCTCCGGCGGTCTGCACGGCGTGGGCGTGTCCGTGGTCAACGCACTCTCCGAGCGTCTGGAGGTCTGGGTGCGCCGCGGCGGACAGGAATATCAGATGACCTTCGCCCACGGCGACAAGGCGAGCGCGTTGCGGCCGGTCGGCACCGTCGCGCGCGGGCGCACCGGGACCCGGCTGCGCTTCTGGCCCGACCCCAAGTATTTCGACACCCCCAAATTCGCCCCCAAGCCGCTCATTCACCTGTTGCAGGCCAAGGCCGTCCTGTGCCCGGGGCTGACCGTGCGCTTTCGCGACGAGGCGGCGGCGGACGAGCGCGAGTGGTGCTATGAGGACGGGCTCAAGGACTATCTGGTCCAGACCCTGGGCGGCTGCGAGACGGTGCCGGCCGTGCCCTTCGTCGGCGACATGGAGGGCACCAACGAGGCGGCCAGTTGGGCCCTGGCCTGGACCCCGGAGGCGGGTGAGCCGGTGACCGAGAGCTATGTGAACCTGATCCCGACGGTCCAGGGCGGCACCCACGTCAACGGGCTGCGCAGCGGGCTGACCGAGGCGGTGCGCGAGTTCTGCGAGTTTCGCAACCTGCTGCCGCGCGGCGTCAAGCTGGCCCCGGAGGACGTCTGGAACCGACTCGCCTACATCCTCTCGGTCAAGCTCATCGACCCCCAGTTCTCCGGTCAGACCAAGGAGCGGCTGTCCTCGCGCGAGTGCGCCGCCTTCGTCTCCGGGGTGGTCAAGGACGCTCTCAGCCTCTGGCTCAACCAGCACACGGCGGAGGGTGAGCGGATCGCGGAACTGGCCATCACCGCCGCCCAGGCGCGGCTGCGCGCCGGGCGCACCGTCACCCGCAAGAAGATCACCGCGGGGCCGGCCCTGCCGGGGAAGCTTGCGGATTGCACGTCCACGGACCCGGACCGCAGCGAGCTCTTTCTGGTGGAGGGCGACTCCGCCGGGGGCTCCGCCAAGCAGGCGCGCGACCGGGAGTTCCAGGCCATTCTGCCGTTGCGCGGCAAGATCCTCAACACCTGGGAGGTGGATGCGGCGGAGGTGCTGGGCTCCCAGGAGGTCCACGACATCGCGGTGGCCATCGGCGTGGACCCCGGCAGCGATGACCTCACCCGGCTGCGCTTCGGCAAGGTCTGCATCCTGGCCGACGCGGACTCCGACGGGGCGCACATCGCCACGCTGCTCTGTGCCCTGTTCCTGAAGCACTTCCGACGCCTGGTCAGCGAGGGGCATGTGCACGTCGCCATGCCGCCGCTCTACCGGATCGATGTCGGCAAGCAGGTCTACTATGCCCTGGATGACGGCGAGAAAAAGGGCATCCTCGACCGGATCGAGGCCGAACGGATCAAGGGCAAGGTCAATGTCCAGCGCTTCAAGGGCTTAGGCGAGATGAACCCGGCCCAATTGCGCGAGACGACGATCCATCCGGACACCCGCCGGCTGGTGCAACTCACGATCGAGGCGACGGATGAGAGCACCAGCCTGCTCGACATGCTGCTCGCCAAGAAGCGCGCGGCGGACCGGCGTGCCTGGCTGCAGGAGAAGGGGGACCTCGCGGAGGTTTGAATAAGAGAATCGAACCGGAGGGGTACTAATGAAATTGGAGGTTTCCGTGGTGGTTCGATTCTCTTTTGATCCGGTGGATTCGGTTACCGAGTTCCAGCTCGACATCGGCTGTCTCCAGGCCCGGAGCGGCTGATCGACGCCCGGGATCGCATCGGGGCTTGCCCGCCGTCCGCGCCGGTGTTAGCGTCAGGCCAGCGTCGTTGAGTCCCAGCGGCCGGGCCGACCGCGGACTCCTGACCAGGGCCGCTGACCGTTCGCACAGCTTGAGGTTCCTGCCCCATGCACCCATTCCGATTCGCCCATGCCGCCGGGGACGACTGGCGGGAGATCGCGGACGCCTGTCTGGACCAACTCGCACGGGTCCCCGCCGCCGCCAATCTGGGCTTTCTCTACGTGACCGACGCGCTGGCGGAGGATCTCGACGAGCTGCTCGCCCAACTGAAGGACGCGACCGGGGTGCGCGCCTGGGTCGGCGCCGTGGGTATCGGCATCTGCGCCACCGGCACCGAGTATTACGAGGAGCCCGCCGCAGCCCTGATGTTGGGCGAGTTTCCGCCCGACGGCTTCCGGGTCTTCCCGGGTCTGGTCGATGAGGACCTGGATGCCTTCGATGCGCGCCATGGCGAGTGGATCGCGGAGCGCCACCCCAACCTTGGCCTGGTCCACGGGGACCCGACGAGCGGTGTCAGCGAAGACCTGATCAAGGCGCTCGCGCAGCGCACCGCCGCCGGCTTCCTGGTCGGCGGGCTCGCCAGCTCCCGCGGTACGACCTACACCATCGCCAACGGGCTGCACCAGGGGGGGCTCTCCGGCGTGCTCTTCGCCGAGGGGGTCGGGCTCCTCACCCGCCTGAGCCAGGGCTGTTCCCCCATCGGCCCCCACCGCACCATCACCAAGGCGCAGCGCAACATCGTCATGACCCTGGACGGCCGGCCAGCCCTGGACGTGCTCAAGGAGGACATCGGCGAGGTCCTGTCCCGGGACCTGATGCGCATCGGCGGCTACATCTTCGTGGGGCTGCCGATCACCGGTTCCGACACCGGTGACTATCTGGTCCGCAACCTGGTGGGCCTGGACCCCACCGAGGGCCTGGTGGCCGTCGGCGACCTGATGGAGCAGGGCCGCAGCCTCATCTTCTGTCGCCGCGACACCGGTACCGCCCGCGAGGACCTGGACCGGATGCTCAAGGCCCTGGCTGGCCGCCTCACCGGCCCGCCCCGCGGGGGCGTCTACTGCACCTGCCTGGGGCGCGGCGTCAACCTCTTCGGCCCGGACTCCGCCGAGCTGAGACAGATCCGCGACACCCTGGGCGATTTTCCCCTGGTGGGCTTCTATGCCAACGGCGAGATCTCCCGGGATCGGCTTTATGGCTATACGGGCGTGCTGACGTTGTTTACCTGATTAACACTTGATGTCGCCGACGCCAGGAATTGGTGTCGGCGGCCGGAAAGCGGCCCTTGAAATGACATCACTCTGGCGGTGTCAAACCTGACTCAGGACAGTTTTCTGCAAATGTCCAGAAATCGCGAAAACGACTTGATGTGATCAGGGCAGTCTTTCGCTCGGCTCATGATCTGTTCGAGATAGGCTGCCGTTGCCGCTTCGCCCGGTCGGGTCTTGGTATAACTGATCTTTCGTTCTTCAAAAATAGCCCGCAGATATGCGTAGTGGAATTGGGCGTGGGTGTTGAATTCCGGTGGTTTCGGCATGTCTTCGGGGTTCAACTGTCGAGCATCGTAATGTTCAATGTAATTCCGTAGCTCATAATTCTCGGGGTTTCTGACAAATATCCTACGATTTGCCAGCAGCCAGGTTTCTATGCAACGGTGTTGTATGACGACTTCCAGGGTGGCGGTCGTCAGCGCTGGCGTAGCGTTTTCTGCGGCTGCAATTACGGCCTCCTCCCTGGCCGCTGCTGAATCTTCGTCCGAGTCCAGTGCAACAATCAGGAAATTAAAGCGGCCCACCTTCTCAATGTCGCGGATGGCGTTTCCCAGGTGTACATCGAGAATTGACGGGTAACCCTCGCCGCTGAACAAGAAATAGTTATTGCTTGCGATCTTGTTCGGGTCTTTGACTTGTTGCAGATGTGGCGCAATAGCCGATAGCCATGCGGGATAGAGTTTTCTTTCGCATCGCTTGCCCTCCACGAGGATGTAGGCGTTCATCCGTTGATGCCGTCCCGGTACTTGTCGCTGTTGATTAATTGCATAAAGGCGTCATGGCTGGATTCACCAAGGCCAAGGGATGATGCGTCATGTGCCGTCACTATCCCGCCCTTCCTCGTCACGACTTTCCAGTAGCGGGTGCCGATATTATTAATGATGTACGGATGGTGGCTGGTTAGGATGAACTGAAGTCTGCGGTTGTTTAGCAGTAGATCTTCAGTGATAACGTCAATGCAGTTGACCCCCAGGCTATTCTCGAACTCGTCAATCAGAATCACCGTGCCGTCCGGCCACAGGTACATTTCTGCAACGTGAATTATCGTCCGCAGCATTCCCGAGGAAATTTTGTCTTGTTCGATCCAGTTTTTTACTCCGTCTTCCCTGATTTGGAATATTGGTATGTCGGCGAAGAATGCGGGCATGTCTTCTGAGTTGTCTCGCGGTTCAATCTTGATGTCCGTGACCTGCGGGAAAATATCCAGGAATCGGTTTTTGATGCGGCCAAAGACCTCTTCATGATTCCTGTAAACAAGCGCAAGCTTCGTCTGTGTGTCCAGATCGCTTTCGCGGATCTTCGTCAGTGTGTCGTATTTCGCCGCCAGCTTATCGAATTTCGAGTCGAGGACGCGGAGAGAGCGCTGGACCGATTGGTCACTGTAAATGATTCGACGGAAAGCGTTGCTGGCTGGCTGAATACTGTCCTCTTCGCTCAATAGGCTGATGCTGCTGCTGCTTGGCGAAAGTTTAGGAGTCTTCTCGCCAAGGAAAAAGATGTCATCGGGTGTTCGAGTGACAATCGTAGCCCCATCTTTGACTAACGTTTCTGCGATGATTGCGGGCTTATCGCGAATGCCTTCATCGTTGTCAGGCAGGAACGTGACTTCATCTGAGAAAATTCGATTCTGTGTTTCAAACTCGCCTGTCCATTGATATTTGTGTCCCTCGATAGTAGAGAATTCGACATTCCACTCTATCCCATTCCGCGATTTTCCTTCGGCGATCCTCTTCAAGTTAAGAAGGGCCTGAAGAATCTGCGTCTTGCCGACTCCGGAAATGCCGACGAGAAGTGTCAAGTCTGAAAAAGATACGGGCTCCAGTTCCCATTGCAGAGCCTTGTTGTGGTATTGGAACCGTTCGATTTTCATAGTGGTGTATTGCGTGTAGAGTTAGAAATTGATCTTTTCCGTCTTCGCGCTGCCGACAGTGTCGGCAGTTGCGCTCAGTGGATGGCTATTGCTCAGATCTCAAACCCCTGCGGCACCCCCAAATGCCACTGCGTCTCCCGCTGCAACCGGTGCGCGACATTGAGCAGCCGCCCTTCATCGAAATAGTTGCCGATGATCTGCAACCCCACCGGCATCCCGTCCACCGCGGCGACCGGGATGGAGATGCCGGGCAGACCGGCCAAATTCGCGGCGATGGTGTAGATGTCGTTCAGGTACATGGCCACCGGGTCGTCCATCTTGGCGCCGATGGGGAAGGCCGTGGTCGGGCTGGTGGGGCCCATGATGACGTCGACCTGCTCGAAGGCGCGGCGGAAGTCGTCGGCGATCAGGTGGCGGCCCTTCTGGGCCTTGAGATAATAGGCGTCGTAATAGCCGGCGGACAGCACATAGGTGCCGATCATGATGCGGCGCTGGACCTCGGCGCCGAAGCCCTCGGCGCGGCTGCGCTTGTAGAGGTCTTCGAGATCCTTGGGGTCCCCGCAGCGATGACCGTAGCGCACGCCGTCGAAGCGGGCGAGGTTCGACGAACATTCAGCGGGGGCTACGACATAATAGACGGGCACCGAGAGCGCGCTGTTGGGCAGGCTGATCTCGCTAACCGTCGCACCCAGGCGTTCGTATTCACGGATGGCGGCCTGGATGGACGCGTCAATCCGCGCGTCCAGCCCGGCGCCGAAATACTCTTTGGGCAGGCCGATCCGCAGCCCGGTCAGATCGGCGTCCAGCCCGGCCGCATAGTCCGGCACCGGGGTGTCCAGGGAGGTGGAGTCCCGGGGGTCGAAGCCGGCCATGGCCTGAAGCAGCAGCGCGGCGTCGCCGGCCGTGCGCGCCATGGGGCCGGCCTGGTCCAGGCTGGAGGCGAAGGCGATCATGCCCCAGCGCGAGCAGCGCCCATAGGTCGGTTTGATGCCGGTGATGCCGCACAGGGCCGCGGGCTGGCGGATGGACCCCCCGGTATCGGTCCCGGTGGCGGCGGCGCACAGGCGGGCGGCGACGGCCGCGGCGGAGCCGCCGGAGGAGCCGCCGGGGACCCGGGTCTGGTCCCAGGGGTTTTTCACCGGGCCGTACCAACTCGTCTCGTTGGACGAGCCCATGGCGAACTCGTCCATGTTGGTCTTGCCGAGCACCACGGCCCCGGCGGCGGCCAGGCGCTCGACCACGGTGGCGTCGTAGGGGGCGATGAAGTTGTCGAGCATCCGCGAGCCGCAACTGGTGCGCAGCCCCGCGGTGCAGAAGATGTCCTTGTGGGCGATCGGGATGCCGGTCAGCGGCCCGCCGGTGCCGGCGGCGATTGCCTGGTCGGCCTGCGCGGCGGCGGCCAGCGCCGACTCTGCGGCGATGGTGATGAAGGCGTTGAGGCTCGGGTTGTGGCGTGCGATCCGTTCCAGGTAGTGGCGCGTCAGCTCCCGGCTTGAGAAGGTGCGGGCGGCGAGGCCCGCCGCCAGCTCGGTCATGGTCTTGTCGTGCATCACTCGATCACCTTGGGGACCAGGTAGAGCCCGGCCTCGGTCTGGGGTGCGATGGCCTGGAAGCGGTCGCGCTGATCGGGCTCGGTGGGGACATCCGGGCGCAGCCGCTGGGTCATGTGCAGCGGGTGGGCCATGGGTTCGACGCCGGTGGTGTCGACCGCGTCCATCCGGGCCACCAGGTCCAGGATATTGGTCAGGTCCAGGGCGTAGCGGTCGCAGGCCGCGGGGCTGACCGCGAGCCGCGCCAGGTGCGCGATCTTCTCGACGTCGGATCGATCCAGTGCCATTGCGTGAGGGTCCTGAGGCTTAGGTGAGACGGCCGGCCGGCAGGGGCGGTGGGCGCGTGCGTGAGGGCGCAAAAGTACCATAGGGGCAGGGCGGAGGCACGCGGGCCGCGCAGCGCTTCCAGGAGAGACCAGCGAGCTTGGTAGCTAGGTAGGGCGGGACGCGCGCAGCAGTTGCGCCATCCCCGGTGCCTGGAACGGCGGATCGCTACGCGGGCTGGAATGGCGGATCGCCCTGCAGGCATCCGCCTTCCGGCATCAGTGGCCAATCAAGTCGGCGATCCGCTCCACAAAACGCCTCGCGGTCTCGATCGCCGCGGCGGCCCGCTCGGCGGAGATGTCGGCATCCGGACCGAGTTCATAATCGGCCGCCGCTTTCAGATTGTAGGCCTGGCTCAGAAACGCCGGATAGCTTGCATCGAGTCTCGTCTCGCCCCTGGCCAGCCGGTGGAACTCGCGTTGCACGCCCTGATGGGTCTTCGCGAACTTTCCGGTGCGTTCAAAGATGAAGGCCGAAGCGGCATGAAAGGCGGCGAGGTAAGCGCTGCGGCCGGCGTCGCTCACCAGCGCCACACCGAGACTCACCCGCGCGTTTGCGAGGCATTGACGCGCCTTAGCGAGGTGCAGTGCGGACTCCGGCGTCACAGGTCCACGCCTTCGCGCCGCAGTTCGTGCATCAGGGGTGTGCGCTCCCGGTGGGACCCGGCGCGATAAGGCATCGCGTGGATCACGGCGCCCGTCTCTCCCAGGATGTCAGTGGCCACCAGTGCGATCCGGTCGGCCTCGGCCCAGCGGTCGTGCAGATCCCTGAGGAATACCGCCACGTCGTAGTCGGAGTCGCCGCGGGCGTCCCCACGGGCGCGCGAGCCGAACAACACCAGGCGCTCGATGCGATCCCCGTAAAGGCTCTGGAGCGCCGCGCGCAGTCTTGAGGTCACCAGCGGGTCAGCGACGGCCATGGGTTGGCTTCCACTGTGGTATGGGTTTGGCTTGCCGTTTTGTGCGGATTCGAGTTTACCCCCCGCACCCAATGCCTGCCACCAGTGCCGTAGGTCGGCTTAGCGAAGCATAACCCGACATGCGGCGCGGCGAATGTCGGGTTACGCGCGCGGCAAGCCGCCGTGCCAGGACGAAACAGCGTGCCACGCGCGCCTGACCCGACCGACGTCTGTGGGCTCAGCCGTCCATGACCGGAGCGGACAGCCCAAGCTCGGCGGCGACCCGCAGGAGCTCCGGCCACAGGCCCCACTGGCCGAGGGCGCGCAGGCGCGACTCGGCGCGGGCCAGGGCGGCGCGGGCCTCGTCGGGGCGGGACTGGTGGTGCTTGAGGCGGGCCTCCAGGAGGTGCAGCTCGGTCTCGCGGCGCCCGTAGCCGGTCTCGCGGATCAGGCGGTCGGCCTGGGTCCAGTGGGCGGCGGCCTGGGGGATGGCCTCCGGCGTACCGGGCTCGTCGGCGGCGCTGTCCGGCCCCGGGCGGATGCCCGCAGGGCGATCCGCCTTTGCAACCCGGTCCAGGGCAAGCTGACCGGCCAGCAGGGCGGACTCGGCGAGATAGGTGCGCATGCCGGGCGGGGTGGAGATGGCGACCGCGGCGTCGAGGTCGGCGCGTGCGCCGGACGGGTCGCCCTGGGTGCGGCGGTGGCGGGCGCGGGCGAGGTACAGGACCGGCAGGAAATCCACCTTGCTGGCCCGGCGCATGGTCTTGATGGCCAGGTCCAGTGCGGCGCCGGCCTCCCGAGCCTCGCCGTCGGGCTCGGCCACCGACCCGTCCGGGCCGGCGAGCGCCTGGCCTATGGTGCAGTGGGCGAGTGCGATGGACAACAGGTGGCCTGCCGACTCGGCGAACGCCAGCGACGCCCGCGCCCGCTCCAGCACCGCGAGCCGCTCGGCCGGGGTCCGGGCCTGCTCCAGCAGGAGCTGGGCGTAGTCGAAGCCGCACAGGCTTACCAGCGTCGGCAGGTGCGGGGCGAGATGGGCCTGCACGGCCTCGGCCTCGGCGAAGGCTTGCACGGCATCGACCGGCCGGCCCTGGCCGTGCCGTGCGCGCCCCAGACAGGACAGGGCCATGAGCTGGCGCTCCCGGGCCATGTTGCGATCCGCGATGCGCCCTGCTGCCTCGACCGCCTCGCGCGCCACGGACTCGGCCTCGCGCCAGTGCCCGAGCGGGGTCAGCAGGTCGACAAGGTTCTCCGTCGACATACAGAAATTGCTCCAGTCCCCCGCCTCGCGTGTTTGCTCGCGGCGCATCCGCCGCGGCCCCAGCGCATCGTCGAGTCGGCCGAGCGACATGAGACAGAAGGCGACCGTGGAGATCAGCCAGGAGCGCCAGACCTCGCTCAGGTCCCCGGTCACCGGCGGGCGCGACCAGCCCTCGGGGAAGAAGCCCGACAGGACCGAGAGGTCCGAGGAGATGGCGCCGAGCTGAAACAGGGTGTAGCCCTGGCCGCCGTGGTGGATACGGTCCCGGTAGACCTCGTCCAGCGCTTGCGCATACCGTCCCGCCCGACACCCATGCCCGACGGCCCGATAGGGGGGCTCCAGCCCCTCCAGCGAATCCGGCTGCTCCTTCTCGGGCAGCGCCCGGAACCAGTCGAACAAGAGCCCATGCGCCGCGCGCCAGGCCGCGGGCGACTCCTGCTCCAGGGCGCGGCCGAAGTGTTCGCGCACCAGCGGGTGGGCGTCGAGGAGCGCCGACATCCTGTCGGCCTCTAAGTCCAAATACCCCTCGCCGCCGCGGTCCGCGAGCCCCCATTGCCGCAGCCGCGCGAGCGATTCATCCAGCTCCGACTCGCTCGCCGCGTGCAGCGGCTCGGTCAGCCCGGCGATCGGGGGCGTGAGATCCGCGAGCGCGCGGATCGCCCCCCAAGGCGCGGGGCGGTCGAAGAGCCCGAGCACGCGCACCAGTGCGCGATCCAGGGCGGCGTGCTCGTCGCGCAGGGCGGCGTCGAGCCAGCCCATGACGGTCTGCGCATGTCGCTCCGGGCCTTCGCCTGCCAGGACCGGCCAGTGGCGGGCGAGGAAGCCGGCGGCCTGGTTGCCGAGGAAGCTGTGGGTCAGCTCGGCGGCCAGGATCAGGGCCAGCGGGTGGTCGGCGCAGCGCTGTGCCATGGCCGCGAGCTGCTCGGGGGTGCCGGCGATGCCGCGGGCCGCGATTAGCTCGACCGCCCCGGCGCGCGGCAGGACGCCGAGGTCGATCTGCCGGAATCCCGGCTGGGTCTCGATCAGCGGGTCCGGGATGGGCAGCCGGGAGCTGGCCAGGCACAGTGCCTCACCCGGCGCGCGCCCGAGCCCTTCGAGCAGGGCGGCGATGCCTTGATCTTTGAGCCGGCCCCTGAGCTTGGGGTCGTCGGCGGCCTGCTGGAGCGGCTCCAGCCCGTCGAGCGCGAGCAGGGTCGGCGCCGCTGCCGCGCGCTCGGCGAGTAGGCGGCCCAGGTCATGGTCCGAGGTGGTCGGCTCCGGCGCGTCGCCGAGCGCGGCGAGCGCGCGCAGCAGGAAGGCGCGGGCGCTGACGGTCTGGTCGCGGCTGCCCTGGGAGTAGAAGGAGTGGCCGATGAAGCGGGTGCCGGCCGGCCAGGCCTGGGACTCGATCCAGCGGCGGGTCAGGGCCGATTTGCCGACACCGCCGGGGGCGACCCAGAGCAGGACGCCGCCGCGTCTCAAAGGGGGGCCGGCGCCGAAGAGGCTGTCGAGTCGGGCCAGCTCGGATTCGCGGCCGAAGAGCCGGGCGGTGGCGCCGGGGAGTTCGGCAAGCATGCGGGCCAGTGCGTCCTGGGTGCCGTCGGTCGGCAGGGTCGGGACGGGCCGCGGGGCGCGCGGGCGCAGGCCATGCTCGGCCCGGTGAGCCTCCAGTGCCGCGTGGATCTCCTGCACGACGGCGGTATAGGCCTTGGAGCGCGGGGTGTGGGCGACGATGGGCTTGCCGTCGCGCGGGACCATCTGGTGCTCGGCGATGGCGGGGATCGCCTTCCAGTAGCAGTGGTCGGCCAGCACGAACAGGACCAGGGTGCCGTCCTCGCGTTGGCGGCGGAGGAATTCCGGGAGTTCCTGGTCCATGCAGAAGCCGGAGGCCAGGAAGTCCGCGCAGACGACGAAGAGCGCGGCGTCGGCGCCGGCGATGGCGTCTTCGATCTCCCGGCGCCAGAGTGCCCCGGGTGGGATGGCGCGGTCGGTCCAGGTGGAGACCAGCCCCAGGCGTTCCAGCACGGAGAGGTTCGTCAGCAGACGGTCTTTGACCGCCTCGCTCTTGTGCGAGTAGCTGACGAAGAGCTCGAAGGGGCGGTCGCGGTCCGGGCCGGCGGGGGGCATCGGGGTGTCCGTGGTGGCCTTGGTTGCCGGGGTTTATACCCGCCGCGGGGCGGGTTGGCAATCGGGGCGGGGTGGCGCGAATGTCGGGTTACGCTTCGCTAACCCGACCTACAGCGCTGCGAGCGACCCGTAGCCCGGATGGAGCGCAGCGGAATCCGGGGCGGCCCCGCGGACGCACGAGAAATCGGCAGCTTGCCGCGGGGACCTGGATTTCGCTGCGCTCCATCCAGGCTACGACTGCGACGCCGCGTCCCGGGCCGGACGGGGCGCATACCCCGTCTCGTCCCGGAGTATTCGCTGCCGTGCCGCTCGGCGCCGGTCACTGCGCAACGTCGCGGCCTGCCAGTTGTGCCTGAAGCCGGGCAAGTGCCTGCTCCGCCTCCTGCGCGCGCCGCTCGGCCTGTCGGCGCGCCTGTGCCTCGGCGGCGGCGCGGTGCGACTCGTCGTCGGCACGGTGCGATTCGGCGGCGGCGTGCTGTTCGGCCTGCTGCAAGGCCTGCGCCTGTGCCGCAGCCAGCCCCTCGGCTTGCCGTAGCGCCTGCGCCTGCGCCGCGGCGCGCTCCTCGAGCGCGCGCCAGCCAGGCAGCACGAAGGCGGCGTAGACCGGATCATCGCGCAGCGTTTGGTGTGCGGGCCGGCGGCAGAGGTCGGCCACGCGAAACTGTAAGCCGGGCAAGACCCGCGAGCGGATTATGCCGTCGTCCGGCGCGATGGGGACATAGACGCCCGTCGCCGTGCGGGTGAAGAACGCCTGCTGCTCGGGCGCGCGGTGCAGGATGTAATACTCGGGGACGCCGCCGGCGGCATACTCGGCCTTCTTGACCACCGTATCGCGCAGGATGTCGCGGCGCTCCTGATCCGAGAGGGCCTCGACACAGAGGTCGAAAACGCCGCGATAGGACGCATCGAGCGGCAACAACGGCTGCGGGTTGTCGTTGCAGACGACGCCGAAATCGGGCTTGCGGATGACGGTGCCGGTCGGCAGCGGCAGCCGAAAGCCCATCTCCAGCGCGACCATCCTGGCGATGGGTCGGGCGGTCAGAAAGTGCTCCAGCAGCAGCATGAACCACTGGTAGACGAGGAAGGTCTCGTAGTTGGACACCGGCTTTTCCTCCAGACGCCCGTTGTTCCATTCATAGTGGACGTCGGAGTCGAGGTAGTAGTCGCGCCAGTATTCCTCCTCCGAGACGTAGCGGCCGGCATGAGAAGGCGGCGCGGCACCGGCCGGTTCAGGCCGTGCGCGATGCGATTCGGCAAGGGCGGTCTGCGACATGGGCGTCTCCCGGGGCGGTGGCGGTTAGCAACATAGCCTAGCACGGGTCCCGCCAACCGAAGGCGCGGAGGCCGGCAAGGGACCGAAGGAAAACGTTCGGGACGGGGTTGCAAACCCCGTCCCGCCGGACGTTCCCACGCGCCGGGCGTCGTTGTCGTTGTCGTAATCGTGGTCGGATTGTTCGATTACGACAACGATTACGACAACGACACGACAACGACAACGACAACGTACCCGGGATCTCGGTCACCACCGTTCGGGACGGGGTTGCAAACCCCCTCCCGAACGGTGGCAGCCGGGCCGGCGCGCCGACCCCGCGCCGCCCCGCCTTGCCGACTGCGCGCTACGTTGTTAGATTACCGCCCTCTTTTCTGATGGACTCCCCAGCGGATTCCCCAGCGGACCCCAACGGATGCACCCCGGCCCCCGGGTCGAGCGGGCGCCGCGCCCCCGTTTCTTCAAGGTAAAGACCTGATGTTTTTCAGACGTTTTCGTGGCATTTTTTCCACCGATCTGGCGATCGACCTGGGGACCGCCAACACCCTGATCCATGTGCGCGGCCAGGGCATCGTGCTCAACGAGCC
>Ga0247839_1005157_pt1 | contig 16076 bp, 12 predicted proteins | sample LaCruzMarch2015__6_FD_192405 | JGI IMG/M metagenome (GOLD analysis project Ga0247839, IMG submission 192405) | Freshwater microbial communities from meromictic Lake La Cruz, Castile-La Mancha, Spain - LaCruzMarch2015_16m | ecosystem: Environmental > Aquatic > Freshwater > Lake | place: Spain... | reverse complement strand
AAGAGGAAATCGACCAGCGCTTCGATGCGATCGCCGCATTCGCCGACATTGGCGAGTTCATTGAACAGCCGGTGAAATCGTACTCGAGTGGAATGGTGGTGCGGCTCGGCTTTGCTGTTGCGATCAACGTCGATCCGGAGATTTTGATTGTGGATGAGGCATTGGCCGTCGGCGATGAGATTTTTCAGCGGAAGTGTTTTTCCCGCATTGAGACCATTAAGAGCAACGGCGCCACCATTCTATTCGTCTCGCATGCGGGTGCAACGATCGTTGAACTCTGTGATCGCGCGATTCTGCTGGATGGCGGCGAGCGTCTAGCGACCGGATTACCCAAACAGATCGTTGGGCGGTATCAGAAACTGCTTTATGCCTCAGTGGAACGGCGATCCGCGATCCGTCAGGAGATCATTGATCGTGATCGGCTGATGAGTGGAGGGGCGGCTGATACAGCGGGAGAGATCCATTCGCCGGCTGAACAGCCGCAGCCTGGTATCGACGACGAGTTGCAGGAGAGCTTCGATCCCGCCCTGCGGCCAGCGGCTACCATCGCCTATGAATCTCACAATGTCGTGATTGAAGAGCCCACTATTTTTACGGTCGGCGGGGATCGAGTGAATAAACTGATCCGGGGCCGCAGCTATGAGTATCGCTATAAAGCGGCGTTTACCGCTGCTGCCAGTTCGGTCCGTTTTGGAATGTTGATCAAGACGGTCAGCGGCATTGAACTGGGCGGCGCTACGTCAGCGGCATCGCCTGGCGAAGCAATTCCGGTAATCTCGGCCGGTTCCGTTTATGAGGCGGTATTCCATTTCACCTGCAGCCTCAATCCCGGCGTGTATTTTCTGAATGCCGGGGTTGTCGGTTTGCTGGGCGACGTCGACGTCTATCTGCACCGACTACTTGATGCAGCCATGTTTCACGTCCTTCCGGAAGCCGGGAGTCTTGCTACCGGTTTGATCGACTTCAATTGCATTCCTGAAGTTGTCCTGATGCGCGACGCTCCCGCTTGAATATTCGCAAGGGTTTAAAATGACTTCCGAAAAGATCAAATGCGTCGCTGTGGTGTTAGGTATGCATCGCAGCGGCACAAGCGCGATGACGCGGGCTCTGAGCGTTTTTGGTGTTTACCTTGGGGACCAACTGTTACCGGCGCAAAAAGATAATGAAAAGGGCTTTTGGGAGGATAAGGACGTCAATGCTCTCAATGAGGAGTTGCTCAAGCATCTTGGCAGCACTTGGGATAGCCTGGGATCGGATTTCGAAAAACGACTCGCTGAGGAGTCCGTGGTCCCGTTCCGGCAACGCGCGATTGAGTTGTTACGGAAAAAGACGAGTGGTATCGATTGGTTTGGCATTAAAGATCCGCGCCTGTCTCGGCTAATGCCGTTCTGGAAACCGGTATTTGCCGAGCTCGACCTCGATGTCCGCTGCATCTTGATGATCAGGAACCCGCTGAGCGTGGCAGCATCGCTTGTCAAGCGGGATGGGATATCAAAGGAAAAAGCACTCTATCTTTGGCTGCTGCACACCCTCTCGGCGGTTGTGGAAACTATCGGATTTCCCCGAACGGTGGTTGAATTCGACCGGTTAATGGCAGAACCGGAATCCGAGCTTCATCGGGTCGCTTCGGATCTCGGTATTTCCGAACGACTGGACGACTCCAAGCTTGCCAGTTTCTGCAGTAGTTTCCTGGATGACAGTCTGCGCCATACCCATTACACATTACAGGATCTGAATGACGATCCAATAGTTCCAAAGTTTGTAACGGAAACATTCAGAATATTGTCTCTCGTCGCTGGAGATAAGCTGTCGATCGACTCCGCCGAGGTATCCACTGTCCTAAGGCGATACACGAACGAGTTCGATCTATTATATCCGGCCATGCGGTTAATGGCCGAAGCCGATACAGTTATTCCACAGTTGCGACAAAAAACGTCGGAACTGACAAGGCAAGTAGACTACTTCACAAGGGAGATGGCCGAGCGCAATCGACAAATAGCCGAGCGCGATGGACAAATAGCAACCCTTATCGGAAAGGTCAGTCTTCAGAACAAGACACTGGCCGAATGCAACATTGAGATCTCCAGCCTCCGTGCGGAGGTCGTGGATCTGGCGCCGCTCGCTGCTGAGCGCGCGGCAATGGTTTCCTCGACCTCATGGCGGATCACTTGGCCGCTACGTGCGGTGGTAGGACTACTGCGCGGCGATCCGAACTACACGGCAAGGTTAGGTCAAATTTTGGAACCCCTGCGTAGCGCGACCAAGCGACCGCAGAATGCCGCGGTTCCGTCCGTTCCGGCGGCCGCAGAGGCTCAGACAGACGCTCAGTATCGAATCGTCTACGTTAGCGGTGAGGCTCACACGCCTGGTCATTACTACCGCGTTGAGTGTTACGCTGAGGCGGCGCGAGCGTTAGGAGCGCTCTGTTCGATCATGCGTATCGAGGACAGCGAAAATCGGCTGGCCGAGATTGCCTCAGCCCACGTCTTGGTGATCTGGCGCGCGGTCTGGTCGGATCAGGTTGCGGCGGTGATCGGAGCCGCGCGCGCCGCGGGTGCGCGCGTTGTCTTCGATGTCGACGATCTTATGATCGATCCGGTCTTTGCCAGGGCCAAAGTGATCGACGGCATTCGTAGTCAAGGATTGACCGAAGCTGCGGTGACGGAGTTCTACGCGCGCGTCCGGCACACCATGCTGGAAGCGGATCTTTGTACGGTGCCGACGGAGGAGCTTGCGCATCATGTTCGAAGGGCTGGCTTGCCCGTGTTGGTCCTGCCAAATGGCTTTGACGAAGCAACGTTCGTTGCCTCACGCAGCGCTGCGCGGAAACGTGCGTCAACTCCTTCCGACGGGTTGCTTCGAGTCGGATATGCCAGCGGATCCCGTACGCATCAGCGTGATTTCGCTTGTTGCGCCGATGCGCTGGCGGACGTCTTGGGTGAGCGCCCGAACGTGAGGCTGGTGCTCTTCCGCGAGAGCCAGTCAGGAATGCCTCTTGTCGACTTGGAGGAGTTTCCGGCCCTGGCCAGACTGGAGGCGCGTGTGGAATGGCGTGATCTTGTTCCGATAGCGCGGCTCCCGGAGGAGGTTGCGCGCTTCGACATTAACCTCGCTCCACTCGAGGTCGGCAACCCCTTCTGCGAGGCGAAGAGCGAGTTGAAATACTTCGAGGCCGCGCTCGCTGGCGTCTGCACCATTGCCTCGCCGACCGGTCCTTTTCGCCGAGCTATTCGCCATGGTCGAACAGGCTTCCTTGCGACCACTCCGAATGAGTGGCGTGCTGCCCTTACGCAGCTTCTTGATGATCCGGCGCTACGAGACAGCATGGCTCGCGCGGCACGGCACGAAGTACTCTGGACCTTTGGGGCGGAGCGGCGGGCGGAGTTGATGGCATTTGCGCTCGACTATCTCAAGGGTGGACGCAGCGCCGCTCGCGCCTTCGCGAGCGAGCTTCAATTGCGAGGGCAGACGGTTGCCGCTCCCCCTGCACTGCCGGAGTATGAGACTGTTTTCGCGAGTGACCGGCTAGGCCAAGCCGAGGTTTCCGTAGTCGTACCCGTCCATAATTATGCGCAGTTCGTCGTCGAGGCGCTCGACTCCGTCGCACAGCAGACGGTGGAAGACTTGGACCTGATTATTGTCGACGATGCGTCGACCGATGAAAGTCTTGATGTTGTGCGCGTCTGGGCGGAGCAGAACGCGTCAAGATTCAATCGGGTGCTGGTGCTTCATAACCTGGTAAACGCCCATCTCGGGCCAACGCGGAATGTCGGTTTTAGTGTAGCGGAGACGCTCTATGTTCTACCGCTTGATGCAGACAATCGGCTGCTACCGGATTGTCTTGCACGCTGTCTCCGAGTGATCCGCAGTTCTCGCGCGGCCTATGCATACCCGGTGATCCAGAAGTTCGGCGCTGGCGAAGGCCTGATGGGTGAAGCAACCTATGACGTCGCGAAGCTCGTTGGTGGCAATTACATCGACGCCATGGCCGTGGTCTCAAAGGCAGCTTGGGCGTTGGTCGGCGGCTACAACGATGTTCGGTTTGGCTGGGAGGACTATGATCTTTGGTGCCGACTGGCTGAGCGCGGCATGTTGGGGGTCAGCGTCGGCGGAGACCCACTCGCGCAGTATCGAGTCCACAGCCGATCGATGCTGCGCATGACGACGGATGTCATCGAGAATAAGCAGCGACTCGTCGAAGATATTGAACAAAGGCATTCCTGGTTGGCCATCGTCGATCCTGCCGTGCGGCCCGTCGAAGTCGAACCCTGTGCGAGCTTAGCGAATGATGATGAGCGACTGAACCGGCTCCTTGCTATAGTGCGCTGTCCGCAGACAGGCCAATCGCTTGAATGCACTTCGGACGGTGATTTGCGCACTCAAGATGGGTCGCTGCGCTGGCCGATCGTTGCTAACCGCCCAGTGCTATTTCGCGGGTTCACGACACCCAAGATTTATGCTTCCAATCACATCAGCAACCCGCTTCCCGCGCATGTGATCGACCGCATTCGAGCAACAGCTGGTCTTGTGCTGAACCTCTCGGCCGGCGGTACAGCCGAGCGCCTTCCGAATGTGATCGAGGTCGAAGCGGCGATTTTTCGCCATACCGATCTCGTTGCTGATGCCCACTGCTTGCCCTTCGCCGACCGGGTTTTCGACGGAGTCGTTGCGTTGAATGCATTTGAACACTATGCGGAGCCAATACGTGCCGCAGCGGAGATTCATCGATTGCTTAAACCGGGTGGGTGGGTGCTGATCCAAACCGCGTTCCTTCAGCCCGAGCACGAGGCCCCCTGGCACTTCTATAATTGTACGAAGCAGGGGCTGCTGCGCTGGTTTGAGCACTTCACGGTCGAGCAAGTCCACGTCTCGGAGAATTTCAATCCCTATCATGCGATTGCCTGGTTAGCATCGGAATGCGAGACTGCCCTGCGGCGGGATGTAAACCCGGTCGCCGCGGACGACTTTCAGACGGTGCAGATGGGCGTCCTGATTGCCGCTTGGCGTGACCCCGGGGAACGACGAGGGCCGCTCTGGGAGAATTTCAAAAGTTTGGCGCAGTCGAGCCAAGAGGCCATCGCGGCTGGCTTTGAGTTGATCGGACGGAAGCCCGACGAATGAATGAGCGTAACCAGCAACTTCTGGCCGGACTAACAAAAGCCGATCGGATCATCGAGATCGGACCACTTCACGCACCGATCGCGCCTAAGGCAGCGGGTTGGACAACGACCGTCGTGGATCACGCGCCCCGTGATGAGTTGATCGCGAAGTACGCTTTGGATAAAAGTATAGATCCTGACTTGATTCAGGATGTCGACGTTATTTGGCGCGGAGGGTCACTGTGCGACGCCTTCCCGACTGGAGCGCAGGGAGGCTACAAGGCGCTTATCGCCAGTCATGTCATTGAGCACGTTCCTGACTTTGTCGGTTTTCTTAACTCTGCCGCAATGTTGTTGCAACCGTCAGACTGCATTCTGGCGCTCGCTGTTCCCGATAAACGTTGGTGCTTCGATCTCTTCAAGCCTATCAGCACCACAGGGCAGATATTGGCAGCACATCGCGCCAGATTGGCACGGCACTCGCCCGACAAGCTGTTCGATCACAACGCTTACTCTGCCTCCGATCGTGGCAGAACCTGTTGGGGGCGGGAGAAGCTATCCGACCTTCATTTTTATGTGCGGTTAGAGAATGCCAAGGTGGCCTTTGATGCTTGGCGTGATGAGTCTGACGCACCCTATGTTGACTGCCATGCCTGGCAGTTCACCCCGTCGAGTTTTGAACTATTGATACTCGAATTAGGCGAAATCGGAGCGGTCGATTGGCAGATCGACTGGGTGGTGCCGCAGCCAACAACGGAATTTACGGTACATCTACGTCGTGGGCGCCGACAGTTCGCTTCTTCAGGTGAGGTTGAGGCTCAGCGGATCCACCTTCTCAAGGGTATAGCGGCTGAGTTGCGGGAACAGGCCAATTGGTTGCTTGACGACTCTGCCGTGCAGAATCTCGACTCGCCTATCATCTTGGAAGGCTCGGCCAGACTCGACCGACTGGAGGCCAGTCTTGCCGCTGGTGAAGCACGATCGGCCGGGTTGGAAACGAGTCTGGTCGCGTTGCAAGAGGGATTGCGACCGGTGCAGTCCCTGCTTGCGGCACTGTTGCCCATGCGACGTATGATTGCACGATTGCGTGGCCGTATCTAAACGGAAGTATGGAATACTCCACTGTTGTCCGTTCCTCAATTGTTCGACCTGATTGGTTCGGGAATCCAAGCGGTTGGCGCGGCCATGTCCCTTTCGGAATCTGGTTAGTGCAGTCACTGAAACCGAATATCATTCTCGATCTTGGTGCTCATCATAGCAGTTCGTATTTTAACTTCTGCAGGGCAGTGAAAGTCGCTCGCATCCGAACCAAGTGCTATGCGGTCGATGCCTGGCTGAACGACCAGCAGAGCGAGCATGGCAAGGTATGCGATTTCGCCGATGCACAGAAGTATAATGACTGCGAATACGCAGATATTTCTTGCCTATTACCTATGCGATTTGACGAAGCAGTGGACCACTTTTCCGACGCTTCGATCGACCTTTTGCATATCAACGGTTTCTACACTTATGAAGCAGTAAAGAGAGTTTTTGATATCTGGCTCCCGAAGCTTACACATTCCGGGGTGGTCCTCTTTCATCACACGAACGTTAAGAAGAACTATTTCGGGGTTTGGCGTCTTTGGGAAGAGCTGACTCGGCTCTACTCTTTAAATCTTGAGTTTGGCCATTCTCAAGGACTTGGTGTGATGCAACTCTCGCAAGGCGAGGGTAGCTTTCTACTCGATTGGCTCCTTCCGGACTCGGCTGACAAGCAGGTGTTGCGCGAGTATTTCGGAGATCGGGGAGTCGAAATAGAGCAGCAATGCGACCGTCGTTGCGCAACACCCTCCGGGCCTTATTATCCAGCGTCGGCCGAACGAGACAAGGTAGCTGCAGAGGTAGCGACGCTGCGGCACGCGTTGGCGAAACGCGATCAGGCCATTTCAGAGATCGAGATGCTCCATCGCCAATTGGCCGAGCGCGACAGGGTCATCGCTGAACTGGGCGTTGCTTCAGATGAACGTGATGTCATGGCGAATTCGATGTCCTGGCGAATGACCAAGCCGTTCCGCCTAGCGCGGGGTGTGTTTCTTGGTGAGCCTGCTTACCTGGCTCGATTAAAAGAGTTGGTTGGCCACGTCGAGGTTGAAGCGAAGGAATCAGCGACGACCGTGAAGTCTTCTCCCGACTCCAGCAGTGATGCTCTGCCGGACACCTCGGTGCGCGGTCATGTAGCCGCTGCTTTGCCGGAACTGATTTCCCTCGCTACCTACCCTGATCCAAGCCCCGGTAAGCCCCAAAGGCTGACGGTTGTGACTGACTCGCTCGGCGCCGAAGCGGCTTTTGGTGGTATGGATATTCCGATCCTGTTGGCTGTCGCACTCGCACGGCACCGTGGTCTTTGTCTTCGCTTTGTAACACGCGATTCACCGCCCGAGCCGGCGTATGTCGGAGCAGTCCTGGCTGCGCATGCCCTGTCTTACTCCGACAATATGGAATTTGAATTTGCTCCAACCCGGGCGGATGCACGGGCGCTCGCGGCTGCAAGTAACGAGCTGATATTGACGACGACCTGGTCGACGACCTGGGCGGCGCGGAAGAGCTTCGATCCGTCGCGAATCATCTACCTCGTGCAGAATGACGAGCGCATGTTTTATCCCGCGGGTGATCAGCAGCTTCGCTGTCGTGAGATATTATGTGACTCACGCTTGCGTTTCGTGGTCACCTCGTCGCAGCTCTTCAATTATCTGATCGCGCAGGGCATGACAGGGGTCTCCAGCAGCGGAATCGTGTTGGACCCGGCCTATCCCAGAACTTTTTATTTCCGAGCGCCTACACCTGTAAACAGCAAACGACGATTTCTTTTCGACGCTCGGCCAAACAGCCCCCGCAATCTTTTCTTGCGTGGACTTGAGGTAGTAGCGAGCGGGATTGAGAATAACTCCGTGAATCCTGCCGACTGGGACTTTTTCTTTGTTGGGAAGAACATTCCCATAGTGGAACTGCCGCGAGGCGTCAGACCAAAGGTCGTTGAGAATCCCTCGATGAATGACCTTGGTGAATTGATTAGGCAGGTAGACGTCGGACTTTCGCTGGCGTATGCGCCTCAGCTCGGCAGCTCCGTACTGACTCTCGCTGCATCTGGCGCCGTCGTAGTGACCAACCGCTTCGGTTCGGGTCCACCGCCTGAAAGTTATTGTTCTAATATTCTCTGTGCCGATTCGTCGTTGGACGAACTTGTCGCAACTCTGGCGAAGGCTGCGGAACTTGCAGCGAACGAACCGTCGCGTCAAGCGAATTACGAGAGCGCACGTATTACGCGTGATTGGGATACGGTCTTCGCGCCCGTGGTCGAGGCGCTGCTGCGCTAGTATCGCATGTTCGCGATAGATGTCCCTGTTGTCGATTATCCGGATCCCTGGACGGAGTCGTTTGCTGATCGCTTGTCAAGACTGGGCCAAAGCTCACATAGCGTCGCCTACTTTTATCCAAGACCGGATAGCAGTACCTTTCGTTATCGTGTTTTGAACATGATTGAGACCCTCGCCATGACTTCCGGATCGATCGCTGCGAGTTGGTTCTCCGCCGCAGAACTGTCGTACGCGGAGGAGATACTTGAACGGACTGATGTCGTCGTCATTTGCCGCTCCGGGTACTCTGTCGAGTTTGCGAGATTGGTTGCGAGAGTCCGCGCTCAAGGGAAACGCGTCTTGTACGACATCGATGACTTGGTATTCGATGCTCAGTATGTGCCAGTGCTTCTGAATACACTTGATCAATCAATGGGAGAAGCAGAACTGGATTTCTGGCATGCGTATTGTGGGCGCAATGGCGCTTTGATGAGGCTGTGTGACGGTGTGATTCTCACCAACGAATACCTCGCGGAGCGGGTTCAACAGTTCTGCAGTCTGCCGATTGCGATTATTCCTAATTTTATGAATGGTGCACAGCTTGCGCACTCTGCGAAGATTCTTGACAACAAGCGGACGTCGGGGTTTGCCCGCGACGGGCGCATTCATGTGGGTTACTTTAGTGGTTCGCCAACACACCGCCGTGATTTTGCCATCATTGAGGATGGGATCGTGGATCTCATGGACTCCGACCCACGGATTGTACTGAGGGTCGTCGGAGTACTGGATCTCAGCGATTGTTTTGCGCGGTTCGGTGATCGGGTTGAAGTCTTTCCTTTTCAGAACATACTCAATCTTCAGCGTTTGATCGGTGAAGTCGAAATTAATGTAGTACCTCTGCAAGACAATGTCTTTACCAACTGTAAGTCCGAGTTAAAGGTATTCGAGGCGTCAGCCGTAGGTACGATCAGTATCGGCTCACCGATTTTTTCACTGGCTCGAGCTATTCAGGATCAGGGAACCGGGTTCATCGCGCCGGCTCATCGTTGGCGGACGACGCTCGCCCGCGGGATTCGTCAGTTGAAGAACTATCCTGAAATGGCGAACGCGGCTGCGGGTATGGCTTTGCGTAATTATGTTCCGGAAGCGCGGAGGCAGGATGTCGTCCGTGCGCTGTTCGGTGACACAGCCGACGATCACGGCTGAGGCGCAGCCCGAATTGCCGCGATTAGAGTATGAAGCAAAAAGTGTATTCTTGTCGGTCGCCGCGGCTAGGTCGAGGCGTTTCACTACAAGCGGTGCACGCTGATCAATGCGGCTAACGTATGTTTTTAACGAAGGCTCCTACTCGCGATGCGCCAGAACCTGAGGCAGACTCGTTCGTTACCCGTCTCAGTCGACTGGAGCAGGGGTCTCTTCACGTTGCATATTTCTATCCTCGTCCGAATACAGGAACCTTCCGTTATCGCGCTCTTAACATGATAGAAGCACTAATGACGACAGGTGTCGCGGTTGGTGCGAGTTGGTTCTCGGGTGGTGAGTTGGCCTATCTCGATACGATTATCGAGCGCGCAGATATCATCGTCATCTGCCATGCCAAGTATTCTCGTGAATTTGCGCAATTGGTCGCAAGAGGTCGCGCTAAAGGCAAGCGGGTATTGTACGATATTGATGATCTTGTTTTCGATGACAGGTATGTCCATCTGGTCCTCAATTATTTAGATCACTCAACCAATGACGCTGATATGGATTATTGGTTCGCGGATTTCGGGCGCTATGGTGCGTTGATGAGGTTGTGTGATGGCGTAATCTTGACAAATGAATTTCTGGCGGAGCGTGCCCGTGAATTTTCCGGATTGCCTACCGAGGTGGTCCCAAATTTCATGAATCGGGCGCAACTCAGGCACTCTGCAAGCATACTTGAGGACAAGATGTCGTCCGGTTTCGCTCGTGATGGGCAAATACATCTGGGGTACTTCAGCGGTTCGCCGACTCACCGTCGCGATTTCGCGATTATTGAAGATGCCTTGTGGAGTCTCATGGACTCCGACCCGCGAATCGTGCTTGTAATCGTGGGGTTCTTGGATCCGCATAGCCGATTCGCCCGCTTCGGGGAGCGTGTTGAGGTCTTTCCGCTGCAGAATATACTCAATCTCCAGCGGTCGATTGCAGAGGTTGAAATTAACGTCGTTCCGCTCCAGGATAATGTGTTTACAAACTGCAAGTCAGAATTAAAGGTGTTTGAAGCATCGGCAGTGGGAACCATTAGTATCGCTTCTCCGACGTTTACACTGCGTCGTGCGATACGGGATGGAGAGACGGGGTTTCTGGCGCCAGCACACGGCTGGCGTCAGGCATTTGACCGAGCCATTGATCACTTGGATCGTTATCCGGACATGGCAACCGCGGCTGCCGGGGCTGCATTGCGGTGCTATGTTCCCGAAATACAAGGTCCAAGGGTGCTGCGGGCGTTGTTTGGCGATCCAGTTAAGAGTGGCGTGTAGGATATTGCGCGATCTGGCGACCTCGGGTCGCTGTGGCCCGACGGGGTCGTTCATCAAGGGCGCGGCATAGAAGTCGGCAGTGCCTCAAAAGGATGGGGCGCGTATCTAGCGAGCAAAGGGGTAAAACTTCTTGCTCAGTCGTTTGTGATTCGTGTTCTTTCGGTAGGCCCGCTTGATCTCGCGAAAACCGGCTTCGATACTGAGTGCGCGCAAGAATATTCAATGCCGCGCCGGGAAGGACACGTGGATGCCTGGGTAGGGACGGCGTTCTGTGTATTTGTTATGCTGTAACCGAATAGCACGAGATATCGCTTTCGTACTTGATGTCCTGACAGACCCTCGGTGTAGGGGCGGGTTTCAGCCCGACCCGATCGTCCGGTGGTCTCCTGCGATGGCTGCTGCGTCTCCGTCTTAGGCGCTCCGGCCCTGGCGCCACCCCCCTTCCGCCCGCTGCGCGCTCAGCGCTCAAGGCCCGCACCGCGCTTGTCGGCGCGGTAATGCCGGTGCGGGGCTGCGCTGATCAGGTCGCCCGCCCGATTTTTTTCGGGGTCTGCACTCCGGCCAGCGCATCGACCACGCAGACCGCCAAGACCCCGTTGATATGGGGCGAACAGCGGTTGCACAGCCCCGCGCTCTCGCTGATCAGCAGATCGAACCCCTGGCGCAGTCCCCAGGCCAGGCAGTCCGCCACGTTCGAGACGAAATAGTGATCTGGACACAGACCTCCGGCCAGGCCCACGGCGACCGGGATGCCATGACCTGTATAGCGCTCGTCGTCTGAGGTGGACCATGGCGGACCCTACCGGCGGAGTCAGCAGCGAGTCGCTTCAGGCTCGCTATGCGTCAATCAGCGGCTGTGCCATGCTCTTCTGCAAGGGGCTGACGGACCTGCATGCGGTCACGGTGAACGCTCTGGGGGTCTATCCGGTGAAGCTGGAGAGGAGCCGAGAGAGTCCGGAGGTCATCAGTCACGTCCAACGCCTGATCGCCAGGCCACCCCTGTGGCTGCGTCGGGCGCTGGGCACCGCCGCCCCGACGGGGGCGCCGCTGGCAGCCTGAGGGGGCCAAGTCGTCACCTGGAAGGAAGCGCGGGGGTCCTGACGCGGTTTAGCGCAGCAGAAACCGCACCTGTACATCCCGTGGCGGCGCCAGATGCGGGGCCGTGGTGACCAGCAGGCGGGCGCCCGCCCGGGCATAGTCCTCGGCATTACGCGCATTGATGCCGCCGGCAGCGGCAACCACGGCGGGCGAACCCAGCGCGGCAAGTTCCGCTGCGACCTCCGCCACTGCCGCGGGCGTGAATTTCTCCAGTTGCAGCACGTCGGCGGCGGCCCAGACCAGCGCCTCCTCCGGGGTGGCGACCTCGACCACCACGCGCTTTTCCGGACAGTGGCGGCGCAGCCGGGCGATGGTCTCGGCGGGCGGCTCCTGACTCAGGAACAGGCGGTGCTCGGCGAACACCAGCAGGGTCTCGGAAAGCCCCGTGCGATGCATCACGGCACCGCCGCTGCGGAACGCCTTGACCGACAGCCGACGAGTGCCGGGGACATTCTTGCGGGTGCCCGCCACCAGGGCATCCGGGTGACCGCGCCGCGCGGCGGCGACGATGCCGGCCGCGCTGGTGGCGATTCCGGAACACCACTCCATCAGGGTCTGGGCGACCTTCCAGCCCCGATGCAGCGCGCTGGCCGGACCGTCCGCCTCCAGCAACAGGGTCTCGGGCGGTGCCTCGCTGCCGGAGGGCACAACAGCCTGGGCGTGTGCACCGCACAACTGGAACAGGCGCACGGCTTCCTCGACCCCGCAGACGATCATGGGGTCGCGAGCGAAAAAGCGGATGCTTCCGGGACGGGCGGCGATGCCAAGCGACTCGGTCGTCAGATCGCCGAAGGCGACGTCTTCAGCAAGCAAGTGATGCAGTTCATGGTCGCCGAGGACCGGTGGTTGGAAATCAATCAATGAATCGATCCTCGCGACCACCCGACGACGGACGCAACCGCACCAGGAAGGTGCGGTCTATCCTCTGCGAGCGGTCAGCGCTATTTATCGGTGCGATAACGCTGTCAGGCCGGGACGCCGAGAATCACGGAGGGCGCCTTGAATACCGCGGTCGCCGCGCCGCCTTCCTTCAACCCCAGATCGGTCACCGCCCCGTGGGTGATGGTGGCATGGACCTCGGCGCCGCCCGCCAGGGCAATCGTCACCTCGGCGTTCACCGGCCCGAGCGTCAGCGACTTGACGGTGCCGGCGAGACAATTACGCGCACTCAAGCGCAGGCCGGAGCTGTCAGTCATCACCAGTACGGACGATGCCTTCACCAGGGCAACTGCATCCGTTCCAGCCTTTAATCCCAATGATTTGGCGCTCTCGTTGGTCACCATGGCGACGATCTTCTGGCCGCCAGGGAGCACCAGATCCACCTCGCTGTTGACGGCGCCGGCCTTGACGGTCTCGACCTTTCCCTGAAACTGGTTGCGCGCACTAATCTTCATAGTGATGTTCTCTTGTTGGAAACTGGACTGTGAACCGTCGGTCCGCGCGGGACCGACACGACGCGTGCAGTCTAGCCCATGGCGGACGCTAAGCTCAACCGTCGTGCCGCCTTGACATGGCCCATGTTTTGCTTATCAAATAGCGTTTCTCGTTATAGTGCATTCTATATATTGAACCCTGGGGCGATGTCAACTCCGCGCAACGGATTACCCCGACTGGTCGGCACCCTCTCGGTCAACACCGCGTTGGGCGCCGCTCCGGGCGATACCCGCATCCGGCTGCTCGAAGCGTGATCACCCCCGAGAGCCTGGGACGGCTCGACCTGTTGCCGGGACGCGCGGCTTGCGCCGTGTTTCAGGCGTCCAATTTGATCCTCGTCACCGTTGGTTGATCCAACGCATGCGCTTTCCGGCGGCTGAAACCCTGCCGCAATTTCTACAACCAATTCCCAAACTTCACGGAGCCCGACCCATGAAACCCATCGTCAAACTAGCGTTCGCCGTCACCCTGCTCACCGCCGCCCTCGGGGCCCGCGCCGACGAAATCCAAGTGGCGGTTGCCGCCAACTTCACCGCGCCGATGAAAGAGATCGCCGCCGCCTTCGAGAAGGAGACCGGCCACAAGATCCAGGCCGCCTATGGGGCGACCGGCAAGTTCTATGCCCAGATCACTAACGGTGCCCCCTTCGAAGCCCTGCTGTCCGCCGACGATGCGACCCCGACCAAACTCGTCGCCGAGGGTGCGGCGGTGAAGGGGACCCAGTTCACCTATGCGATCGGCACGCTGGTCCTGTGGTCGGCCAAGCCGGGGTTCGTCGACGATCAAGGAAAGGTGTTGGCGAAGGGGAAATTTGAGAAGATCGCCATTGCGAATCCCAAGACCGCACCTTACGGCGCCGCGGCGGTGGAGGTGTTGACGGGGCTCAAACTGCTGGACCAGATCAGCCCCAAGTTCGTGACCGGGGAGAACATCGCCCAGACCCTCCAGTTCGTGGGCACGGGCAATGCGGAACTGGGCTTCGTGGCCCTGTCCCAGGTCATGAAGGATGGCAAAATCACCGAAGGTTCCGCCTGGATCGTGCCGGGCAAGCTGCATGAGACGATCCGTCAGGACGCCGTGATCCTGGAGAAGGGCAAGGGCAAGCCGGCTGTCATCGCCTTGATGGACTACCTCAAGGGCGATAAGGCCCGCGAGATCATCAAGTCCTTTGGCTACGAATTCTAAGCGGTCGATACGTGCCGGTCAGGGGCTCGTCGCCTGCTCCCTGATCGGCACCTCAGGCGGCCTGATTGGCTTCGGCGCAGCCGGGTCTGCTGCATTGGGGACTGGTGCTGCTGATCTCCGTGGCCAGGATCTTCCAGCACACTCGTTGATAAGGGAATGATAAGGGAACCCCATGTTTCTGACTGACACCGATCTGCAATCCATCTGGCTGACCTTGCGCCTGGCGAGCGTTGTCACCTTGATCCTGTTTATGGTCGGCACCCCGGTGGCTTGGTGGCTGGCCCGGACTCGCTCGCGCTGGAAGGGGCCGATCGGTGCCGTGGTGGCACTGCCGCTGGTGCTGCCGCCCTCGGTGCTCGGCTTTTATCTGCTGGTGACCATGGGGCCGAACGGACCGGTGGGACAGCTCACCCAGGCATTGGGGATCGGGCTGTTGCCCTTCACCTTCTGGGGCTTGGTGGTCGCCTCGGTCTTTTATTCACTGCCCTTCATGGTGCAGCCGGTGCAGAATGCCTTTGAAGCCGTCGGCGAACGCCCGCTGGAAGTGGCGGCGACCCTGCGGGCCTCGCCGCTCGATGCATTCTTCACCGTGGCTCTGCCGCTTGCGCTACCTGGATTCCTGACCGCGGGCATCCTGACCTTCGCTCATACGGTGGGCGAGTTCGGCGTGGTGCTGATGATCGGCGGCAATATTCCCGGCGTGACGCGGGTCGCCTCGGTCCAGATTTACGACCATGTCGAGGCGATGGAGTACAGTGACGCTCATCGTCTGGCCGCGGTCATGCTGATTTTTTCCTTCCTGGTCCTGTTGGCGCTGTATCTCTGGCGTCCTAATCCCAAGAACACCTGAGTCGCCATGGAACCGATCGAAGTCCGTTTCAACATCGACTGGCCCGGTTTCAGTCTCGCGGTGGATGAGCAGTTGCCTGGCCGCGGGGTTACCGCCCTGTTCGGTCATTCGGGCTCCGGCAAGACCACCCTGCTGCGCTGCATCGCCGGCTTGGTCCAGGCGCCGAAAGGCCGTCTCGTCTTCCAAGGCAAGGTCTGGCAGGACGCCTCTACCTGGGTGCCGACCCACCGGCGCTCACTCGGGTATGTCTTTCAGGAGGCCAGCCTGTTCCCGCATCTCACGGTGATCGGGAACCTGCGGTACGGCCAAAAGCGCGCCCCGGCGGATATCCCGGCGGAGCAGCGGGTGAGCCTGGATCAGGCGATCGACCTGCTGGGGATCCGCCCTCTGCTGGACCGCAAGCCGGACCGTCTCTCCGGCGGCGAGCGCCAACGCGTGGCCATCGCGCGCGCGCTGGCCGTCAGCCCGCGGATTCTGCTGATGGACGAGCCGCTGGCCGCGCTGGATCTGGCGCGCAAACAGGAAATCCTGCCCTATCTCGAACGGCTGCATGACGAACTGGCGATCCCGGTAC
>Ga0247839_1005153_pt1 | contig 16084 bp, 12 predicted proteins | sample LaCruzMarch2015__6_FD_192405 | JGI IMG/M metagenome (GOLD analysis project Ga0247839, IMG submission 192405) | Freshwater microbial communities from meromictic Lake La Cruz, Castile-La Mancha, Spain - LaCruzMarch2015_16m | ecosystem: Environmental > Aquatic > Freshwater > Lake | place: Spain... | reverse complement strand
GAAGACATCACTCATCCTGGGCCTGGCCGCCGCCCTCGTTGCCGGTTCGATGCCCACGGCCTTCGCCAACGCTCAGGTCAAGGTCGGCGCCACTCTGAGCGGCCAGGTGATGTCATGCAAGAACAAGCCGGTCGGGAAATTCCAGCACCAAACCGGTCGATCCGCAACCGCTGTATAGGATCTTGCTGGCCTCTCTGTCCCCCGCATCTCCCGAGCCGACCTGCTGCCGGTTGAACGATGGACCACGCTGACCCAGCGACGGCTCGGAGTGACCACTTGCCGCCCAGGCCCCCACCGCGGCGCCGCTCACTGACCCGGTGGCCCTACCTGTGGCCTTGGCTCGTCCTCGGCAGCGGGCTGGCCATCACCGTGCTGGTGTGGGTGAATGGGCAGCACCAACAGCGTGACCTCCGTCGTGCGGACTTCCGTCAGCAAGTAGACAAGGTGCAGACCGGCCTGGAGAACCGCCTGCAGGCCAACGAGCAAATCCTGCGCGGGGTGGCGGGACTCTTTGCCGCCGATGAGCGAGTCACCCGGGCGCAGTTTCGCGCCTACGTGGCGTCGCTGCAGATCCCGGCGCACTATCCGGGCATCCAGGGGGTCGGTTTCGCACGCCTGATCGCGGCGGCCGACACGGCGGCCCTGGTCCAGGCGATCCGCGCGGAGGGCTTTCCCGATTTCGCACTGCGCCCGCCAGGCGAGCGGGCGATCACGACCGCCATCGTCTACCTCGAACCCTTCGACTGGCGCAATCAGCGCGCCTTTGGCTACGACATGTTTTCCGACGCGGTCCGCCGGGAGGCCATGACGCGGGCCTGGGACGAGGATCGCCCGGCCCTCTCGAGCCAGGTCAGGCTGGTTCAGGAGACCGAGCAGGATGTTCAGGCCGGTTTTCTGCTCTATCTTCCCATCTACCAGGCAGGCTTACCCCACGACACGCTGGAGCAACGGCGGGCCAATCTCCTGGGGTGGGCCTATTCGCCGCTGCGTATGACGGACCTGATGCAAAGCTTCCTGACGCGCAACTTCCCCGAGCTGACTGATCGGATCGCGCTGACGATCTACGACGGCACCCTGGTCGCCCCGGCGGAGATGATGTTCAGTTCGGCGCCCGGTGTCGAACCCACCACGCAGGGCTTCCAGGCGACCGCTCGCGTGGAACTTGGTGGGCATTCCTGGACGCTGCGCGTCCACAGTCTACCGGCGTTCGATCGTCAAGCCCGTTTTACCGACACGGGCTGGATCGTCCTGGGGGTCGGCAGCGCCCTGAGTGTCAGCCTGGCACTGCTCGCCTGGACCCTGCTGCGCGCCCACCGGCGGGTGACCGCGGCGCTGCATGAGACGGCCCGGGCGCATCGCGAGCTGCTGGAGAGTCGGGAGCGGCTGCGGCTCATCTTCGACGCCTCGGATGTGGCCATCTTCCTCACCGACTTGGAGGGGCGCATCACCCAAGCCAACGCGCGCATGGCCGAGATGTTTCGCTGCCCTCTGGAGACGCTGATCGGCAGCCACTACGTCACCCACATTCATCCCGCCGAGCGCGCGGCCGGTCAGCAGCGTATGCGGGAACTGCTGGCCCAGGGGGTGGCGGAGGTCAGGCTGGAGCGACGCTATTGGCGCGCGGACGCGAGCGAATTTTGGGGCCAGTTGGGTGGGCATCTGATCCGGGACGCCGATGACCGCCCGATGGGGTTGGTGGGAGTGATCGCCGATACCACCGCGCGCAAGCTGGCCGAAGAGAAGATCGCGTACCTCGCTCATCATGATTACCTGACCGGTTTGCCCAACCGTGCCCTGTTCGTCGATCGCCTGGGACAGGCCTTGACCTTGGCCAGGCGCTATCGACGCCGGCTGGGCCTGCTCTTCCTGGACCTGGATGGTTTCAAGGTGATCAATGATCGCTACGGCCATCGGACCGGCGATCTGCTCCTGCAGCAGGTGGCCGCGCGACTGCGCGAGCACCTGCGCGCCTCCGATACAGTGTGCCGGCAGGGCGGCGACGAATTCGTCACACTCGCGCCCGAGTGCCAGCAGGCCGCCGACCTCGAACATCTGGCCCAAACGCTGGCGACGGTGATCGCCTGCCCCTACAACGTGCTGGGCGTGACCCTGACCCTCACCGCGAGTATCGGCATGGCCCTCTATCCGGAGCACGGCGAGGACGTCGATGCACTGATGCACAGTGCCGATACGGCCATGTATCAGGCCAAGAAGGCGGGCCGGCACCAGGCGTGCTTCGCCGAGCCCATGGCCGTCGCGCCGCGGGTCGCCGTCGAGCCCCTACCAGCCACCCCTGCCGGACCCGCGGCGCGACGCCATGCCGACGGTGCTGACCCCAACTAGGTCGCTGTCGGCTCCATGGGGCCGAACGCCCCGACTGACCCGGTTCTCTGCCGGCCGGCCCGGTCCCTGACAGATGTCCCGACCTTGGCCTCCGAATGACGGCGTTCCCGTCGACCGCGCGCAGTCTCGCGGGCGGTGCTCGGTCTGGATGCCCCGCGCTGGCCGATCGTCTCGAACGGCGCGCCAAACCCCCAGGGCATTGATCGCCCGAACGACTGAACTTCACCGCCCTCGACGGTGCCACTCCGCGTTATTCACCAACTATGCGCACAATTGGGGAGCCATCCACACGAGGTATCCGGTGTTCCGAAAATCACCTTAACCTTGTAGCCAAGCCAGGCGAAACCGCGTCGCGCTCCACCCGTGAGCAAGGCATAGGCCGCAATTTCCGAGCGGGCAGCGCGCTCAAGCGCGTCCCCGAGCAGCGCACTGCCAAGACCCTGCCCCTTGAAACCCCGATCCACCGCCAAACGGCCCATGCGCACGGCCGGCACGCTGGGGTATCGCGGCAGCTTCTTTGCGATGGCGGGCGGAAGGTCGGCCAGCAGCAGGCCGGCGGATGCCAGGGTGTAGTAAGCCGCGATGCGTTGCTCACCGGTACTGATCGGGGCTAGCAGCCTGTCGGACTTTAGGCGATTTCCGAATAAGACGCTATCAAGAATCAAGCTCCGTAGGAGCCCGCTTGCGGGCGACGTGACCTGCCGGAATCGCGTCATTGTGCCCCACCCGTCGCCCGCAAGCGGGCTCCTACGGGTTGGATGCGTCATCGTGCCCCCGCCCGTCGCCCGCAAGCGGGCTCCTACGGGTTGGATGCGTCATTGTGCCCCACCCGTCGCCCGCAAGCGGGCTCCTACGGGTTGGATTTTACGCATCGGCATTCGCCCGCAGCCCAAACGAAAAGGGCTCAGCCTCGCGGCTAAGCCCTTGTCATTATTTTGGCTGGGGGACTAGGATTCGAACCTAGGTTGACGGAGTCAGAGTCCGTAGTCCTGCCGCTGGACGATCCCCCAATAAAAAACCGGCCAGTAACCGGTGACGCGTGACCGGGGCCGCTCGACCCCGTCACACGCCGCCCAAGCGGGTTAGCGCTTGGAGTATTGCGGACGCTTGCGCGCCTTGTGCAGACCGACTTTCTTACGCTCGACTTCACGGGCATCGCGGGTCAGGAACCCGGCGCGGCGCATGGGCGAACGCAGTTCTTCGTTATAGAGCACCAAGGCGCGGGCAATGCCGTGCCGGATGGCGCCGGCTTGTCCGGTGTTGCCGCCGCCGACGACCGTGGCGTTGACGTCCACGCGTTCGAGCAGACCAGCGGCGTCCAGGGGCTGACGCACGACCATCCGAGCGGTCTCGCGACCGAAGAATTGGTCGAGCGGGCGGCCGTTGACCGAGATCTGGCCCGAACCCGTGGTCAGGAATACCCGCGCTGCAGAAGTCTTGCGGCGTCCGGTGGCGTATTGAGTCTCCGACATGGTCCTGTTCCTAAACCTTTGTGATAGCTAGCAATCGAGTTCAAGGATCTGCGGCTGTTGGGCCTGGTGATCGTGTTCGGCCCCGGCGTAGACGCGCAATTTCCGGAACATGGCACGGCCCAGCGGGCCGCGGGGCAACATGCCCTTGACGGCGATCTGGATGGCACGCTCGGGCGCCTGCTCCAGCATCGTGCCCAGATTGGTCGACTTGAGATGACCTACGTAGCCGGTATGGCGGTAGTACATCTTGTCTTCGAGCTTGTTGCCCGTGACGCGAACCTTACCGGCATTGACGATGACGATGAAGTCACCGGTATCCACATGGGGCGTGTACTGAGGCTTGTGCTTGCCGCGCAGCCGCAATGCCACTTCGCTGGCCAGACGGCCAAGCGTCTTGCCCTCGGCGTCCACCAGGTACCAGGCGCGGCGTACCTCCGCCGGTTTGGTGCTCACAGTCGTCATCATGATCCGATATTCCCCGTACCGCGCTCCCGCGACAACCCGGCGTTAATCCCGGCAGTCATCGCAGGCGTGAATTCTTTGAGCCGAAGCGTGAAAGACCGCCAACTATACGGGACTGAACGGGGGTGCGCAACCCCTGATTCTTGGCGACAGCAGTTCCGAATTTGGGTGGCCGCCACCAACAGCGTGCCGGCCGCAAGGCTGATGGTGGATGCGCTGCGCTTATCCACCCTACAAAACCGGCTCGGCTGTAGGGTGGATAAGGCGCGCTGTTCGATGTCAGGAACCCGGCACGTCGGTCGCGCGCGCCGCATCCACCAGGGGCCGCGCGATGCCGCCCAAATCTGGAATTGCTGTCAGGGCGCGGCTTCAGCCAGGCAGCCGCAGCCGCTCGACGATGCGCCCATTGACCAGATGTTCGGTCAGGATCTCTTCCAGGTCGTCCTGATCCACATAGGTGTACCAGACGGCCTCCGGGTAGACGACCAGCACCGGCCCCTCGGCGCAGCGGTCGAGACAGCCGGCGATGTTGATACGCACGCCGCCCGGCCCGGTGATGTCGAGTTCCTTGGTGCGGCGCTTCAAGTGATCGCGCAGCGCCGGTGAGCCGCACTCGGCGCAGCACTGACGCCCGTCCTCGCGCTGGTTGGTGCAAACAAAGACATGATGCCGGTAGTAGGACATGGCGGACCTCCCCTCTGAATACGACGGTTCGGAGCGCGTCCTTCATGCAGCAACGGACGCGCGGGAAGGTTACCATGTCTGTTGATCCTCATCCTCTGCTCTGCAAGCGTCAGACCTGCCATTGGACTCGATGTGACTCCAGACCAACTTCTTGGCCTCGCCGATCAGTGCGTGAAGTGCGGTCAGTGCCTGCCCGTCTGCCCGACCTTCGCCAAGCTCGGTAACGAGGCGGACTCGCCCCGCGGGCGCATTTCGCTGATCCAGGGCTGGGCCGGCGGGGCGCTCGCCCTGAGCCCAACCCTGAACGGCCATTTGGATGGCTGCCTGGGCTGCCGCGCCTGCGAGTCGGCCTGCCCGTCTTTGGTGGAGTATGGCCGGCTGGCCGACGGGGCCAAGGCGGCGCGCGCCGCCGCCGGCTCGCCGCTGCGCCGGGGGTGGCTGCGGCTCTGGCTGGGGCTGCTGACGCAATCGCGCCTGACCGAGCGCCTGGCGCGGGTGACCCGGTTCTACCGGCAGCTCGGGTTGGCGCGGCTGGTCGAACGGACCGGGCTGGCCGACTGGCCCGCGCTGCGGCCGCTGCACCGGCTGGCGCGGGCCATTCCGGCGGCGACCGCACCGGTGACCGCGGGCGACCGCGGTGCGGCGGAGCTTGAGATCTTCGTCGGCTGCATGGGCGGGCTGGCCCAGGGACGCGCCATCGCCGCCACCCGCGCCCTGCTGCACCGGCTCGATCTTGCGGTGCGCATCCCGACCGCCCCCGCCTGCTGCGGCGCCATCCACCGCCACAACGGCCTGCCGGCGGCTGCGGACCGCCGACGCGACGCCTGTGCCCGACATCCGGAGGACCCGCCGCTGGTGGGACTGGCGAGCGCCTGCGTCGCCGAGTTGCGGGAGGCGGCGGGCACCGGCGACACGCGGGAACTCTGCGACTGGCTCGCGCCGCTGCCGGCGCTGGAGACCCTGGCGTTCCAGCCGCTGCGGCGGCGGGTCCTGGTCCACGAACCCTGCTCCCATCGCTACCTGCTCGGGGGTAACGCCGCGGTCTATCGGCTGTTGCAGCGTATTCCGGAGCTCGAGGTTCAGCCGCTCCCGAACAACCAGACCTGCTGCGGTGCCGCCGGCACCTACCTGATCCAGCAGCCGGCAATGGCCGCGGCACTGCTCGCCGACAAGGTGGCGGCGAGCGCCGCGGCGGGAGCGGACCTGATCGTCACCACCAACCCCGGCTGCGCCCTGCACCTGATCGCCGGTATGCGGGAGGCCGAGCTGGCGATCGAGGTCTGCCATCCGGTCGAGCTGTTGGCGCGGCAACTGATGCCTATTGAACCCGACACCCAGACCACCCAAACTTGTGCATCAGTTCACAGCATCAATCCCGGATGATCTTATGACGACCCGCGACTACACCCCGATCGACCGCCTGATCCTGAGCGCCGACAATGCCCTGCGCACACTCTTCGGCCAACCGCGGACCACTGAGCGACCGAATCCGGCAGCGCCCTTCGCGGACGCGGATCTCGGCGAGCACGAGCGCCGGCATGTGGCACGACTGATGCGCATCAACCACACCGGCGAAGTTTGCGCCCAGGCGCTGTATCAGGGACAGGCGCTGACCGCGCGGCTGCCCGAGACGCGCAAGCGGATGGAACGCTCGGCCCAGGAGGAGAACGACCACCTGGACTGGTGCGCGTCCAGACTCACTGACCTCGGGGATCGCAAGAGCCTGCTGAACCCGCTCTTCTACGCCGGTTCATTCGCCATCGGCGCGGCGGCGGGGCTCGCCGGGGATCGCTGGAGCCTGGGATTCGTCGTCGAGACCGAGCGCCAGGTGGAAGACCATCTGGATGAACACCTGGACCAGGTCCCGGAATACGATGAGCGGACGCGCGCGATCCTGGAACAGATGAAAGCGGACGAGATTCACCACGCCCAGGTCGCCAAGGCGGCGGGCGGGGCCGAACTGCCGGCGCCGATCCGGGCCGCCATGCGTCTGACCTCGCGGCTGATGACCCGTACGGTGTATTGGGTGTAGTGGCGCGTCGGAAATTAAGTCATACAATGAAAGTCGCGCACCGACCCTGTGGGAGCGGCGTCCCGCCGCGACGGGGCCTCGCGCGCTACCGCAGCGTTCGCGGTCACCGCGGCACCGCATCGCGGCGGGACGCCGCTCCCACGGGGGATATAGCCTGCGGACGTGATTACCGGAGGTAGGGGCGGGTTTCAAACCCGCTCCTACACGAAAGTCTTTCTGGATATCAGGTGCAAACGGTATATCAAGGCACCGACGGCTCCGCGAAAAAGGCGCGGACCTCGCCGATGTCGCGCGTGCGCGCCATCGGCGGCAGACTGGCCAGAAAGGTGTGGCCGTAGGATTTGCGCAGGAGGCGCGGATCGCACACGACCAGAACGCCCCGATCACTGCTGCCCCGGATCAAACGCCCGGCGCCCTGCTTGAGTGCGATGACCGCCTGCGGGAGCTGATGTTCCGCAAAGGGGTTGCCGCCGCCGCGGCGCAGCGCCTCGATCCGCGCGGCCAGGACCGGATCGCCGGGCGAGGCGAAGGGCAGGCGGTCGATGATGACGCAGGACAGGGCCTGACCAGGCACGTCCACCCCTTCCCAGAAGCTCGCCGTGCCGAGCAGGACCGCGTTGCCCAACTCGCGGAAACGCCGCAGGAGTTCGCCGCGCGGGGCGCTGCCCTGGACCAGGATCGGGTACGGGATGCGGCCGGCGAGTCCGTCGGCCACCTCACGCAAGGCCCGATGGCTGGTGAACAACAGGAAGGCCCGGCCCCGGGTGTACCCCACCAGTTCACAGGCCAGTTCGAGCACCGCGGCGTTGTAGCCCGGATCGGAGGGCTCCGGCAGCCCGCGGGGCACGAACCAGAGCGCTTGACTGGCATAGTCGAAAGGGCTCTCCAACCGTGCGGTACGGGCCTGATCGATGCCCAGTTGCCGGGAAAAATGCGTAAAGCTGTCGCCGACCGCCAGGGTTGCCGAGGTGAAGATCCAAGCGGCCTGGTGGCGGCCGATCTGCTGGCGAAAGACCGCGGCGACGTCCAGGGGGGTCTGGTGCAGGCGAAAGCCGCGGCCCTGCACCTCGAACCAGCGTACCTGTTCGTCGTTCAGGTCCGCCATCAGCACGCCAAGCCGGGTCGCGAGATCCGTGGCCCGTCCCAGACAGGCATCCAGCCCCTTGCCCCGCCCGGCGAGCGACTTCAGCCCCGCGGCCAGCGCGTGCAGACGCCGCGCCAGCGACTCCAGTGCGCGCACCGTCTCCGCATCGGCGGTCAGGTCGTGCCAGGGACCGCGGCGGTCGGCGTCACCCAGGGCCAGGCGCAGGTCTTGCGTGGTCCGGCGCAGGCCCGCGGTGAGTTCGAGCAATTCCGGACAATCACCGGCCTCGCGCTGATATTCGAGGTCGGTATCGCGGACCAGGTCGAGCAGTTGCCGCCCGCTGACCAGCACGCCGAAAAAGCCGGCGGCGATCTCGGGGAGCTGATGCGCCTCGTCCAGGATGAAGCAATCCGCCCCCGGCAGGATCTCGCCGAAGCCCTCGTCCTTGAGCGCGAGATCGGCGCAGAACAGGTGATGATTGACCACCACCAGATCCGCGGCCTGCGCCTCGCGGCGGGCCGCCGCCAGGTGACAGTCCTGCCATTCGGGACAGGTCTGACCCAGACAGTTGTCGCCGGTGGAGGTCACCGCGGGCCAGACCGCAGCGTCCTCGGGGAGCGCGAGTTCGGCGATGTCGCCCCGGCGGGTGGCCTTGGACCAGTCCTGCACCTGACGCAACTGGCTGCGCAGATCCGCATCACGCCGGGTAGGATCATCGACGGCGAGCTTGAGGCGGTGGCGGCAGAGGTAATTGGCGCGCCCTTTGAGCAGCGCCGCTCGCACCGGCAGCCCCAGGGCATCACGCACCTGCGGCAGATCGCGGTGAAAGAGCTGATCCTGGAGGTTGCGGGTGCCGGTCGAGATCAGCACCTTGCGTCCGCACTGGAGCGCCGGCACCAGGTAGGCGAAGGTCTTGCCGGTGCCGGTGCCGGCTTCGCAGATCAGTGTCTCACCCGCTTCCATGACCACGGCAATGGTCTCGGCCATCGCCTGCTGGGGCGCCCGGTGGGTGAAGCCGGGCAGGCGCTGCGCCAGCAGCCCGTCCGGTCCGAAGATGTGCGCGAGTGAGTTCATCGGCGCGGCGCGCCCTCAGGATGCGGGCGCGCGCTTCATCAATTGCCGCCGGCCTTGCGCTCGGCCTCGGTCGCACCGGCCGTATCGCCGGCGCGGCGCTTGGACTCGGCGATGATCCGCCAGTTGTCTTGTTTGACATTCGGCTGCTTGCCGGCAAAGTCATTGGAGCGTGTCGCAAGCTGGCCGGCCTGAGACACCTGCCCCTGCTCCATGCGCACCCGCGCCAGACGGTTCCACAGATAGGGGTCCCGCGGGGCAATCCGCAGCGAGCGTTCCAGGGTCGCGGCGGCACCCGCGTAGTCACCGGTCTGACGCTGCTGTTCGGCCTGGCGCGCCAGCGAATCCGCCGCGGGCGCCAGGCCCGATGCCGGTGCCGGATTCGCCGCGGCCGGGGCCGGCTTGGGCGCGGGCGCCGCCGCGACCGGCGGCGGGCTTGGCGGAGGGGCCGACGGCTTGGGCGGCTTGGGTGCGGGTGTCGCGGCGACCTTAGGGGCTGGGGCCGGGGCCGGCACCGCGGCAACCTTCGGTTTGGGAGCAGCGGTGACCGTTGGCGGCTTGGCCGCCGCGGTGGTCGTCGGCTTAGCCGTGGTGGTCGCGGCCGGCTTCGCGGCAGCGGTGGTTGGCGGCTTGGGCGTGGTGGTCGTGGCCGGCTTCGCCGCCGTGGTGGTTGTCGGCTTGACCGCGGTCGTGGTGGCCGGCTTCGCCGTCGCGGCGGTTGTCGGCTTGGCCGCGGTCGTCGCCGCCGGCTTGGCCGGCTTGGCCGGCACCGCCGTGCTGGTCGCGGTCTTGGAGGGCGCTGGTGTGCCGACCGCCGGCTTCGCCGACGCCTGTTGGGCGGCGGACTTTGCGGTCGACGGGGCGGGCTGAGGGGCGGCCGGCGTTTGCGGCTTGGCCGCGCTCGCGGCAACGGCCGTCGGCTTTGGCGTGGGGGTCGCCTCCTGCGCTGACGGGTCCGAGGCCGTCGGTTCTTCCGACTCAGACTCGGTTCCCGGCTCACGATAGGCGTAAACCTTGGTCTCTTTCGGTTTGGGTGCGGCCGGCTTGGGCTGCGGTCGCGGCGTGGGCGCGGCGGCAACCGGCGGTGGCGGAGCGGCCGTTTCAGCCGCGGGTTCGGGCAGACCCGGGGCCGACGCGACCGAGACCACCGGGGCCGGCGGGCCCTCCCGCGGGGGCGTGGCGCAGGCAACCAGCCACAGGGCCGGCAGGCAGAGGCAACAGAGGGTCCGAAATGCGCTGAACATCGACTACAAATCGCTCATAAAGAGGTTTTCACTTGGCGGCTTGGGCTTGGCGACCGGGGTCGGCTTCGGTGCCTTGGTCGGGGCCGGGGCCGGTTCGTCCGGCGCCGACGCATCCGCCGACGCACCGGCAACACGCTTGGAGCCATCGGCCCGCTTGGCCGCCGACTTGGACGCATCGCCGTCGCCGCAACTGCCGGCCGCCGGCCCGCTGCCCGCGATATAGGGCACGCCGGCACGGCCGCAGGCACCGGACAACACCACGCCCTCGGGCGGCGCGTCCTGCAATGGCTCGTTCGGGATGGCCAGCATGAAATCCGACCACACGCGCAAGGCACCGGTGCCGCCGGCCAGCCCCATCGGCTTGTGGTCGTCGCGCCCGACCCAGACCACGGCCACCTTGTCACCGCTGAATCCGGCGAACCAACTATCGCACATGTCGTCGGTGGTGCCGGTCTTGCCGGCCATGGTCAACCCCTTGGGCAGGCGCTCACCCAACCACTTGGCAGTGCCTTGGCGGACGACCTGCTGCATGGCCCAACCGGTCAGATAGGCCGCGCGCGGATCGACGACGGCTTCGATCGCCAGCGGATAGCGGTTGAGGGGACGTCCGTTCGCGTCCATCACCTCGCGGATGGCCCGCAAGGGGGCGCGATAGCCGCCGGCGCCGATGGTCTGGTAGATTTGCGCGACTTCCAGCGGCGACAGGTCGACCGCACCCAGCATGATGGCCGGGACCGCGGTGATACGCCGCTGGGCACCCAGCCGATAGAGGGTCTCGGCGACCTCCTTGACACCGAGACTCATCCCCAGATTGACGGTCGCCAGATTGAGAGAGCTGGCCAGCGCCTGATACAGGGGCACGGGACCATGCACCGAGTGATCATAGTTCTTCGGCGACCAGATCTGGCCGTTGCCGGTCCGCAGACTGTAGGGCGTGTCGGGGATATTGGTGGTCAGGGTGTAGCGCTTCGGGTTCGACAGGGCGGCCAGATAGACCGCCGGCTTGACCAGCGAACCGATGGCGCGGACGGCGTCGAGACCGCGGTTGAAGCCGGCATAGCCGGCCTGACGTCCGCCCGCCAGCGCCAGGACTTCGCCTTGCGCGACCGAGGTGACGACGGCGGCCGTCTCCAGGGTGCCGGCCTTCATGCCGCGGGATTTTTCGAGCTCCCGCAGCCGCTTGGGAATGGCCGCCTCGACCGTCGTCTGGACCAGCGGGTCAAGGGTGGTGAAGATGCGCAACCCCTCGGAGCGCAAATCCTCGTCCCGATAGTCGCGCTGGAGCTGACGCCGCACGAGCTGGATGAAATCCGGATACTCCCCGGCCGGCCGGCCCCCGCCCTCGCGCAGTTCAATCGGCGCCGCCTTGGCCTGCTCGCCCTCGGTGACGGTGATCACCCGGTCGCGCACCATGATATCGATGACCAGGTTGCGGCGTTTGAGCGCGGCGGCGGGGAAACGCCGCGGATCGAGACTGGACGGCGCCTGCACCAGGCCCACCAGCAGAGCGATCTCGGGGATGTTCAACTCATCGAGCGTGCGGTTGAAAAAGAAGCTGCTCGCCAGACCGAATCCATGGACCCCGCGGCTGCCGTCCTGCCCGAGATAGATCTCGTTGGCATAGGCCTCCAGGATGTCATCCTTGCTGTAGCGGTGCTCCAACAGCAACGCCATGTAGGCTTCATTGAGTTTGCGCACCAGGGTGCGGTCGGCCGAGAGATAGAAGTTCTTGACCAACTGTTGGGTCAGAGTGCTCGCGCCCTCGACCACGCCGCCGGCACGCATGTTGCGGTAACCGGCGCGGATGATGCCCCTGGGGTCGACGCCCAGATGGCTGAAGAAGCTGCGATCCTCCACCGCCACCAGCGCCTGCACCAACAGGTCCGGCAGATCCTTGCGGCGGACCAGCACCCGATCTTCATTGTGGGTCGGATAAATGCTGGCGATCAGCACGGCCTCCAGCCGGGCCAGATCGGGCGCCGGCCCGCCGCCCCCATCACCCAGGGCGGACACCTTGCCGTCCGTGAGGTCCACCTCCAGCAGCCGGCTCGGCTCCTCGCCGTCCCAAAAGCGGAAGGCCCGGGTGTGGACCAGGAAGCGATCGGCGGTGCGGATGTAGGTCCCCTCGGCCTCGGCCGCGGTGTCGGTGGCGGGACGATAGTTCAGCCGCATCAGTTCGGCTTGCAGTTGCTCGGCCGTGAGCGGCCGGCTGGCGTAGAGCTCCAGCGGACGGGCGTAGACGCGGGCCGGCAAGGCCCAGCGTTTGCCCTCGAACTTACCGCGCACCACCCGATCCAGATGGACGCCATAGAGCACGCCGGCCAGGCCGACAGCGACCAGGACCAACAACAGCCAGCGCAGGAGAAACCCGCCGATGCTGCGGCGCGGCCGGGGTGAAGGCGCACGACGATAACGGGCGTGAGCGGTTGCTTGATTCATGGCCACGAGTCGGTTCAGGCCCCCTGGCCGGACGGGCGCGGCCCGCGAGAGTTTAAAGTACAGCGCGTGAACATCGGTTCATTTTCTGAGAGTTTCATGTGCTTATAGTCCCATGTGCAGAAGTTGGATACAACCGCGACAGGACCGACGGTCACCTTCGGAGGCGCGCCAAACGGCGCATCGGTCAGGATTTGATGCCGACCCCGCGCCGCAGCAGCGACAGGCTGAACCAACTCAACCCGATGATGAATGCCAGAATGATGCCGAAGGCCCAGCCCAACGGGATGTCGGTGACCCCGTGCAGCCCGTAGCGAAACCCATTGACCATGTAGAGGACGGGATTGGCCAGCGAGACCGCCTGCCAGAAGCCCGGCAGCAGGTCGATGGAGTAGAAGACGCCGCCCAGATAGGTCAGCGGCGTCAGCACGAATGTGGGGACGATGGAGATATCATCAAAACTGTTGGCGTAAATCGCGTTGATGAAACCGCCCAGGGAAAACAGCACCGCGGTCATGCACAGCACCAGCAGCGTGACGGCGGGGCTGTGAATCTCGATGCGCGTAAACATCATGGCGACCAGCATCACCGTCGCCCCCACGGTCAGCCCGCGCGCGACCCCGCCGGCCACGTACCCGGCCAGGATGACCCAGTTCGGGGCGGGCGAGACCAACAGTTCCTCGACATAGCGCGAGAACTTGCTGCTGTAGAAGGACGAGACGACATTGGAGTAGGCGTTGGTGATCACGGCCATCAGCACCAACCCCGGCACGATGAAATCTAGATAGGGCAGCCCGCCCATGGGACCGATGCGCCCCCCGATCAGTTCGCCGAAAATCAGGAAATACAGGGTGGTGGTGATCACCGAGGGTAGTACCGTCTGCACCCAGATCCGGGTGAAACGCCGAAACTCCTTGCCGAAAATGGTCGCGAAGGTGACCCAGTAGCGCGGCCAGGTGCCAGGGCCGCGGGTCACGACGCACCCCGTGCATCGGCATGGTTCTGATCCACCATGTCCAGGAACAAGCGCTCCAGGCGGTTCTGCTTGTTCCGCAGGCTGAGCACCTCGATCCCGTTGCGCGACAGGGCGTCGAAGAGTCCGTTGATCGTATGCTCGCGGTTCATCTCCACCTCCAGGGTGCATTCGTCCACGTGATTGAGCACGAACCCGCCCAGTGACGGCAGTTCAGTGACCCGTCCCTTGAGATTGAGCACGAAGGTTTCGGTGTGCAGGCGCCCCAGCAGGGCCGCGATACTGGTGCGCTCGGCGATCTCACCATCGTTGATGATGGCGATGTTGCGACACAAACTCTCGGCTTCTTCCAGATAGTGGGTGGTCAGGATGATGGTGGTCCCCTGGGCGTTCAGGTCCTTCAGGAAAGCCCACATGGAACGGCGGATCTCGATATCGACCCCGGCGGTCGGCTCGTCCAGGATCAGCAGGCGCGGCTCGTGCACCAGGGCGCGGGCGATCATCAGCCGGCGTTTCATGCCGCCCGACAGTCGACGCATCTCGGTATCGCGCCGCTCCCAGAGATCCAGTTGCCGCAGGTAGCGCTCGGCGCGGACCCGCGCCTCCCGGCGCGGGATGCCGTAATAGCCCGCCTGGTTGACGACCACCTCGCCCGCCGGCAGAAACAGATTGAAGTTGAACTCCTGGGGGACCAGGCCGATGCAGGACTTCACGGCCTCCGGATCCTGGTCCAGGTCGTGTCCGAAGACCCGCACCTGCCCGGAGGTCTTGGTCACCAGGGACGCGATGATGCCGATCAGGGTCGACTTACCCGCACCATTCGGGCCCAGGAGCGCGAAGAAATCGCCCGCATCCACCCGCAGGTCCACCCCCTTGAGGGCCTGGAGTCCGCCGCGGTAGGTCTTGACAAGCGCGGCGACGGCGAGAGCTGGGGGCATTGCAGTGGGTATCGGAGCAGTCATTGGCGGGGATTCTAAACTACCGGCCATGCCGCCGGGTTTCAACCTCGGGATCAGGCCACAGCAATTCCGGGTTTGGGCGGCATCGCGCGATCCTTGCGCGATCCTTGGTGGATGCGGCGCGCGCGACCGCCGTGCCGGGTCCCCGACACCGAGCGGCGCGCCTTATCCACCCTACAGCGGAGCCGGTTTTGTAGGGTGGATAAGCGTAGCGCATCCACCATTAGCCGCGCGGCCGGCACGCTGTTGGCGGCGGCCACCCCATCCGGCGTACCCGACGCCCTGCCCTGGCTGGCCGCGTAAGCGCTAGAATGACGGCATCAGGCGCTTGCCGGAACGGCGCGCCTCCAGCCGCGACTCCAACTGCCGGCAGGGAGCGCGACACAGCCATTATCAGGATTCAGGAACAGATGAAGATCCTCGTTTACCGCGGCCTGGATACAGCCGCCATCCCCGGCTTCGAAAAACTCGCAGGCTTTTTGCGCGCCGGGGATTTCCGCTCCGCCGAGGTCAAGAAAATCGGCGACAACCTCTACCGCGCCCGCCTGGATCGCAGCAACCGGCTGCTGTTCGCGCTCTACCGGCACGGCGAGGAGCGCTGCGTCCTGATGCTGGAATATATCCACCAGCATGCCTATGAGCACTCGCGCTTTCTCGCCCGCGGCGTGGTCATCGATGAGGAGCGCATCCCGGCGGCCGAGCCCGCGGAGGCCGAGACGGCGCCGGAACTGCCGTACCTCAATCCCCACTCCGACCACGCGATGCCGCGCTTCCACCTGCTCGACAAGGTGCTGTCGTTCGACGACGACCAGGAGGCGATCTACCGCCTGGCCCCACCGCTGATCATCATCGGCTCGGCCGGCAGCGGCAAGACGGCCCTGACCCTGGAGAAAATGAAGGATGCCCGCGGCGATATCCTCTATGTGACCCGCTCGCCCTTCCTCGCTCAGAACGCCCGCGACCTCTATTACGCCAACGGTTACGCGAACGACGACCAGGAGGTGTCCTTCCTGTCCTTCCGCGAGTATCTGGAGAGCATCCAGGTCCCGCCGGGCCGGGAGATGACCCCGCGCGTCTTCGCCGGCTGGGCGCAGCGTCAGCGGCTGCCCAAGGAGGTTGCCGACAGCCATCGGCTGTTCGAAGAGATCCAGGGTGCCATTACCGGTACCAGCGCGGACCGGCCCTATCTCGACCGCACCGACTATCTGGCCCTGGGCGTTCGCCAGTCGATCTATCCGCCGGAGGTCCGGGAGGCGGTCTATGACCTGTTCGAGCGTTATCTGCGCTTCCTCGACGAGGACGGCTGGTTCGATACCAACATCCT
>Ga0247839_1005152_pt1 | contig 16087 bp, 18 predicted proteins | sample LaCruzMarch2015__6_FD_192405 | JGI IMG/M metagenome (GOLD analysis project Ga0247839, IMG submission 192405) | Freshwater microbial communities from meromictic Lake La Cruz, Castile-La Mancha, Spain - LaCruzMarch2015_16m | ecosystem: Environmental > Aquatic > Freshwater > Lake | place: Spain... | reverse complement strand
GGATTGGCCTCGGACAATATATGAAATCAAATGTAGATGTTGGTCGTTTTGCTGTATCGTATTACATTTAAAGTATTTATAAAGGTTAAACAAAAAATTTAGTAGACACTAGTGATTTCAACACAGTAAATAGTATAAACAATTGCTCCTACTTTATAAAATATTTTAAAATAATAATCTTTTCCATCCTCAAGATCAATTTCTAACGTCTTTGTTTTTGAAACACCATATTCTGCAGTAACAGCGTGTTTACCTGGTGTAACTGAATGAACTGAATAGCTGTTCTTCGGAAGTTCACAAACTAACATATTATCTATCAATGCTTGAACCTTATAAATGGCTTTTTTTGATGATTCATCTCTGATAAAGTAGATGTTACATTTTGAAATTTTAGAAGACAATACAGGCTGATTGAAAATATCCTTTGTCCCATTTTCATATTTAATCATCGTAACATCTGATTTGCTAATTGTAAATAGGCCGGTTTTATTATTAAACCCTTTGTATTTTATTTCGGTTTGGGTGACTTCAAGCACTTGCGACCCAATTTTTTCACCGCTGTTTTTAATAATAGTGTCTTGAGATTTACAATTAATCGCAAATCCACAAAGAATGAAAATGAAAATAGCCAAGAATTTTTTCATAAAATATTTTTTAGGTAATACATATTTTATTTGGTAACAAGGTTGTCTGCATGAAAACAAGATATTAGTTTTATAAAATGCCACATAACTTGTTGTAAGCTGTAGAAAACAATCAAAAATACAATTCTTTTTTCATGAGCCCGGCAAAGAAAACCTTATTTTCACTTCCGCAGGGCATACCTTAACCTGATTTCCCGCTCACGGCTTTTATCTGAAATGTAAACTACCGTTCGGCCATCGTCAAGCAATACTGGGAATTTATCTGCCACTGAACCGGATGAAAGTTTTGACATGGGAACTCTTACCTGATGGGTTGAGATCTCCATCCTGTTGTCCACAGCGTCACCTTTCGTTATATGTCGAATGTTCTTCATGGTACCAGTGCCTTGATTGCACCGATAAAAGTAAGGGGCATGCATGGTCATGGGATGCAAGCGTGGTGTGATTTATGAACAAAAACCGGTGATCAATATTTTCCCGGTATAATTGGTTCATCAATCAAAAAAATAACTCATAATATCTGCCCCTGACTGTAGGAGGCTGCCAAATTGGTGGCTTCTTTTATTTTGTAATCAAACAAATCACAGGTAATCGAAAATGTCTTGTTTTGTGATTTTTATCTATTACATTTGCTTCACATATTGGTTCTTTATATTGATTAATGATTGTCCTTATTCGTTTTTAAGGTATTTTGATTTATAACCCGGATATCATACTCCTTCGTTCATTTTTTATGAAATCTGATATCATTAGACCAATCGTTTTTTTTCTGGTAATGAACTGTTTTTGGTCTTGTCAGACATCAAACTCCCCTGAATTTTTACAGCATTCTGAAAAAATAAAGATCGCCGATTCGTTGAACCACTTCAATCCGAAAGCTGCCGATTCGCTTTACCGGTTGGTTTTAAAAGACCACAGTTCCACAAATAACGTGAATATTGTCAAAGCACTGCTCGGACTGTCGCTTGTCAACAGCAACCGCGGGGCCTTTGATACGGCCGGAATTTTGCTGGCCAAGGCCTCCGGTCTTGCAACATCGATAAACGACACCATCCTGATGATGAAAACCCTGCTGGCCCGGGGGAGCCTGCAGATTGAGCTTGGGGAGAATGACCAGGCGGAGAGAAGTTTCCTGGAGGGAATCACCCTTGCCATCGCAATGAATGAATTAACGTTCCGACAAAAATTTCTTTTGAATCTGGGAATGGTTCAGCAAACCAGGGGGGATTATCCGGCCGCTTTGAAAAGCTTCACCGAAGGGATAAAAGAAGCTGAAAAGTGTGGGGATGAGGAAACCCTTGCTACTGCACTTGAAGATATGGCTGTTACGCTTAAATATACCGGCGAAATCCGGGAGGCCATTTCATACATCAACCGCTCGCTGGAGATTCGGAAAAAAAGGAAACAAACGCGTGAATATGCCAAAGGACTTCAAAACCTGGGCGTTTATTACCGGAATCTTGAAAACAACGATTCGGCTCTGTTTGCCTACCGCCAGGCCTATATTATTTTTTCCGGTCTGAATGACTCCCTCAACCTCGTCAGGGTGCGGTACAACATCGGGATCATTCTTAAAAACCAGGGAAAATACGGGGAGGCTGAAGCTGAAATGATTCATATTCTCCAGTTCTGCCGCGAAAAAAATATCATCGACGGGCAGACGTTCACCTATTCAGCCCTGGCATCGGTGTACGAGCAGACCGGCCGTTTGCAACGGGCGCTGCTGACGATCGACAGCGCGATCCGGTTGTCACAGGAAAAACACCTTACCGATAACATGACGATGTTCCTCACCCGTCGTCATGAGATCCTGGCAAAGCTTGGAAATTACAGCGAGGCCTATGCAGTGGCATTGGAAACGGGCGCTCTTTCCGACAGCCTGCTGTCAATTGACAAACAACGTGAAATAGCTTCACTCAAAACAAGGTTTGAAACCGAGCGTAAGGAGGCGGAAAACATCCTGCTGAAGAAGGATATGGAGGTTCAGAGATCAAAATTATGGATCCTACGGCTCGGCCTTATTCTGGGCTCCCTTTTATTTATGATCGTCCTGGCCATCTTCTATCTCAGTCAAAAACACCTGAAAAAGCAGAAAATGATGGAAAATCAGTTGCATGAGCAGCAAATCGGGCAACTCGAAGTTCAATCGAAACTCAAAGAACAGGAGCTGGTTTTTCAAACCCTGGTGCGTGTCGACCTGACTCATTTAAACCGTTCGGTCAGGGAAAAACTATCGCCCTTTAGGCTCAGGTTATCCAGAAAAAAGGACCAGGAGGAATTTGAGCATATCCTCAGCCAGATAACCCGGGATGCCAGCAAGGATCCCATGTCGGAATTTGACCTTCTATTCCGGCAGTTGCATGGTTCCTTCTATGAGAAATTACTTCGGCGTTGTCCAGAAATATCCAAAACCGAACTACAGGTTTGTGCGCTGATCCGGTTGAATCTATCTACGAAGGATATCGCCCGGCTGGTCAACATCACCGTGTCAACCATCGAAACCACCCGCTACCATGTCCGCAAAAAACTCGAACTGGGACCCGGTGAGAACCTGACATCCTTCCTCATCACCCTTTGATCCGGTTTCTGAAACAATAAAACGATTATCCGACCATCTGGAATCACCTGCATATTCTCTGAATCAGCACTGTTAAAATCTTCATTTACAGTATTATAGATAATGCATTTGTAACCCGTGATCATACCTGAAAAGGATGAAAATGAAACAAATCATGCGTTATCAATTTGATATTGAGATGATTGAATCTTCAATGGCAGGTTAAACCGAGGTTTTTTACCCGGTGAAAAGTTGACATCTCTTTCGCCCCTGACTACTTTTGCTTGCTGCACAAAAGCGACCCTATGGTATCTGCTGATCCGAATATCAAAGTTCATACACTTCTCCTGGTTACGCGGCCTGTCTCAGACCCTCATGCCATTCTCCCCCTGATAGCTCAGAAAGACCGGAGCATCCTTGTTGCAGAGGATGTCATCCGCATTCAGGATCTGTGTCAGACACATCCGGAAATCGGACTGGTTATGATCTCGATGGAACTGGCCGTGGAGTATGGTATGGCTACCATAGAGAAGACCCATATGCTGATCCCTGAGGTCCCGATTGTTGTCATTTCCAAATATGTAACCCTCGAAACCATCCGTTTGGCGACCATGATGGGATGTGACGAGATCATGCAGAGCCCGGTGGACAGGTCAACCCTCAATGCAGTGATTGAAAAATATCTTCCGGGAAATTAGAAAAAACCTAAACAAAAAAAAATAACGCAACTATGAAAAACGTATCCTGCTTTTCCGGAAATCCGGTTTCCACGGCGGTGTCATCTACCTTCGGATCGGGTAATTCAGGGGTAAGACCCAATTTAAAACTCATGCTGTTCATTGCCCTGTTTTCAGCGCTTATCATTACCGGTGGATCTATCCCCCTCAGGGCGCAGGAAGCCAAACCGAAAATGGACATGACCGAACTGGCCAAAAAGACCCAGAACCCGGTTGAGTCGATGATCCAGATTCCATTTGCCTATTATGGGAATTTCAACTACGGGCCCGATAAACAATTTGCTTCAACGCTCGAGATAAAGCCGGTTGTCCCCGTAAAACTGTCCAAAGGGCTGAATCTTATACTAAGAGCCATCGTCCCGGTTCTTTTCCTGCCCGAACCTGTCAGCAAAACAGGACTGAGCGACGTTCAGCTCCAGGTGTTTTTTGCCCCTTCAAAGGCAAAGAAATTCATCTGGGGCCTGGGCCCGATGATTACCTTCCCAACCGGAGTGCCGTACGAAATCTGTTCCGGCAAGTGGACGGCAGGACCCATCGGTGTTGGTTTGGTCATGTTAAAGAAGTGGGTTGCCGGGTTGCTGATAAACCAACGCTGGTCATTTGCCGGAGATGGCTCCATGCCTGAGGTCAACCAACTATATATGAATGCCTTTGTGAACCTTAATTTCAAAAATGGCTGGGCGGTTTCCTATGCTCCGGAAATCTACGCCAACTGGAATGAAAGTGCATCCAATGTGTGGACCTTCCCTGTGGGGCTGGCCGGCATCAAGGCATTTCATATCGGGAAACAGATGATGTCGGCAAACCTGGGCTATTACTATAATGTAGTACGCCCCGAAAATGCGACCAATATGTATATCAAGGCCGGTGTTAGTCTGTTGTTCCCAAAATAACCCGTCATATGAAATATCCCTAAAATAAACAATATGAAAATTAAAAAAATCACCCTGTTTGCATTATGCTTCATTATTGGAACTATCTGGGTTAACAAAGCAAACGCCCAAAAACCGGCATTAACAATTAACCCCGATTCGTATGTTTCGGCATCAAACGAAGAGTGGGGTCAACTCATGTGGAATTTTAAACTCTTCAATCAGCCTTTGGATGAATTTACAAATTTTGATGAACCCAATGAGTCGGGGCTGGCTGCAAATCGTTTTATTGATAATTATGCTGCTTACTTTATCTCAGCAGAACAATACCACAAGTTTCCGGCATGGACGGAAGCAATTCAACCTGTTTTAGACAGGGTAAACATGAAGCTGCTTCAGAAATTTCTATGGCAGTATTGGAACGAAGAGAGTGCCGGGATAACTAAATTCCAACCAAATATGGACAGAACGTTTCCCTCAACTGCAGATCCCGTTGGGTTTGCCAACATCATGTATTCAGGCCATTTGCTGTTTCAGATGAATCTTTATCAATCTCTTTACCGCGATATGAAATGGGATAAACCGGGGTCTGTTGTGTTAAAATGGGATGATAACACACAATTTGTTTATGATAACCGAAAAATCCAGGAGTTGATTGCCATGCAATTTCTCAGTAATCCTGTTCCGGGAGTAGAATGTGAACGTAACGCTGTGTTCTCGGCTTGTAACCAGTTCCCGTTAAACGGGATGAAGCTTTATGATGAAATGCATGGCACGCGTTATTTTGCTGCCGTTGCTCCATTATATAAGAAATGGTTCGAAGATGTTTTCGTTGACCCTCAAACCTATAACATTGCATGGTTTTATTTGATCAAACAAAAAATTGTCTTTTCTGAAAAGACTCCATACTATGGGAATAAATCTGATTCGATGGAAAAGACATTGGTTAAAAAGGGCGTTGATTTTGTTTCGGCAGGTAACGATGGAGCTGTTGGTACCTTCATGCACGCATGGAATCCAGAACTGATCGAAAAAATATATCCTGCCTTAAAGAAAAAAGTACTTTCCGTTGACGCAAATGGCCTGGCAAAACTGCATCAGGATGTTTTTATCCAGGATGCCTCCTTTTCATATTTTACTTGTTTAGTAGCCGAAATGGGCGATGAACCGACAAAACAATTGCTGATAAGAACAATGGACAGTATTTATCAGGGAGTTTGGCTGGATGGCACATTTCATTATGCATACAACGAAAATGCTCCGGTGTTGAGTGTGGGGTCGCCCGATGCAGCAAAGAAACCCGGGACAGTGATAAAGCCCGCTTGTTGTGAAGCTCCGATGAAAAAAATGCAATCACCTCAATCAGATGTTTCCAATCAGGTAATTGGTCTTGCGCGGGCATTGCCTAAAAACGGGATGTGGATGATGGTGAATAAACCTTTTGATGATTTACACTTTACCGAACCTGCATTAGGCGGAGTGGATGTTCAGCATGTAATGTTGAAAAGAGCGATCTACGACAGAACGCAGAAAGCGCTGATTGTTTCCACATTTTCAAATAAAACAGGGGTAGAGACTACCATTAAGGTAATAAAACTGGATCCCGCAAAAACGTATAACCTATTTATCAATAAAGAATTTCATAAAGAGGTTAAAGGCATGACCGAATATGATATTAAAATTGACAGTAAAAAGAGCTATGATATTGTAGTTGTAGAAATAATTTAAATTATTGAAAAAAATAAATATTTTATGAAAAAACCAATCATTATTTTCTGTTTACTGGCCGCCATCGGACTGGTAATAAACACAGGCTGCACATCTCAGCCAAAACTCACCAAAGAGCAGGCTGAGCAAAAAATCACAGAACTTCAAACCAAACTGGCCTTGATCAACGACCAGTGGTATGATATTTATGAAGTCGGGCTCGTCGACAGCGCCGGAGTGGCTGCCAAAAAGGTGGAAGAGGCCCAGTCCGAACTGACTTCGGGTGAGCTTGCAAATGCATCGGAACTACTCATCAGGGCAGATACCCTGCTCAACCAGTATTCGAAAACCAACCTCCCGATATTCAGTCCGGAAACACCTTTAAAAAATCCCGGGGATCCTGGAAAGATCCGGAAAGCCGACCTCGCAGACATTGAACAGCTTGAAATGGCGGGGATTCCCCGGTGGAACTACTGGTTCAATTTTTCAGGCAAAGGAGACGATGGTAAACAATATGCTGCGTACGCCTGTGTGAATTATCATGGTACCGGGGCTTTGGTGCAGGGAGTGATGTTTGTTTTAAGCATGGAAGATAACGGCACGAAACTGATGGATGGCTCGCTGAAGGTCATTCCAACACGTAATCAGGAAAAAGACAGATTGGTATTTACAGCCAAGGAAGGCAACAAATCATTGGTTTATTCTATTTATAAAGAGAAGGTCATTATTGATTATAAATCGCCGGAATACAGCGTGAATCTTGAGCTTTCCACCCTCTATTCCTTCTGGTATAACAAGGGAATCCAACCGGTCAATGTATTGCCGAATACCCCTTCAGCTGGTTTTGAGCAGCCCGGGCCGGCAAAAGGGACCATTGTCATGGGCGGTAAAACCATCCAGGTTACCGGTGGGGGTGAACTGGAAAACTATTTCTGCGGCGGCAAAGGCGGGGCGGATTACCGCACATCGTTGATAAAATACGGTAACGAATGGTGGGTCCCCTTCAGCACCGATCAGATTTCAGGGATCTTTGTGGTGACCGGACCCTATAAAGATGCAGGTCTTTATGTCAATGGGAAATACATCATCCCTTCGGAATTTAAGATCCTGCAGGGCGAACCGAATAAAACCTTCACCATTTCAGCTAAAACTTCAGAAGGTGACCTGGAAATCACCTGCAACCTATGGGGGATGAATCCGAAACTTTACGAATGCTGGGGCACTGTTGTCGGGACATTCAAAGGACAGGAACTTACCAATGGGAATTGCTGGCTTGAACATGTTCCCCAGGGAGGGGCCAATGAATCGGCTGACAGGACTCCAAGAAAAGTGAAACCAGCCAATCATTAGACCAATCTCATTACTAACCAAACTATTATGAAAACAAGTAAAATTTATTTCAGCCTTTTGGCCGTCGTGGCTGCCTTTGTAATCACCTCGTGCGGTTCGCCGGTCACAATGACCAGCTGGAAAAACCCGGCCGACAACTCAACCATTTCGAAAGTTGTGGTAATGCCCCTATTCGACAAGCTCGAATATATGAAACCATTTGAACAGTCGATGGATGCCTATTTTAACGCACAGGGGCTGAAAGCGCTTGGGTCGCTTGATATTCTGAATCCAAATGTTAAATACCCGGTTTCTGACATTAAAAAGAAATGCGACAGTCTCGGCGCTGATGCTATTTTAGTGTTTGTTTACAAAGGCACTGATAAATCAGAAAGTTACGTTCCTCCCACCACCATTACAACCGGTGGATTTGGAGGTTCCTGGGGTGGCGGATATTGGGGTGGCGGACACTGGGGTGGCGGTGGTTTTTATGGGGGAGCCGGCTTTGACGAAAGCAGCACAGTAACAACCGGAGGCTACTGGACGACTACCTCGGTGGTAAACCTGAAAGCAAGTCTGTACACCAAGTCTTCGAAGGATGCGATCTGGACCAGTGACATTACGGTCACTGACCCTAACTATGTGGATCAGTCTGCCACTACAATCGCACAGGACATTTATGCAGATTGGCTGAAATATAATCTTTTGAAATATCCCCCGACAAAAAAATAGCGAAGGAATACCTGTATTTTCAAGCCATTGACCCCTTCCATTAACGTATGGAAGGGGTCAGGGATCAGGTATACTAAGCATGCAGAATGTCTAAAATCCCCAGAGTTCAGAATTTCCGGAAGGCGGAATCACATTGTTGTCCGCACCGAAACCCCCATTGACATGCAGTTTTTGTTATGGTGCGTTTTTCTTTATGCTGTCATGGGATTTATTTGTATCTGACCGCCTATTGCTCTTAATACTTTCATAATTGTCTCAAACTGAGGTTTAGATCCATCCGATAAAGCTTTGTATAAACTTGGTCTGCTTAATCCAGTCTCTTGAGCAATTTTTGTCATACCAATTGATTTTGCAATATGTCCGATTGCTGTAATTACATCGGAATCATTTCCTTCTGCTAAAACTGCATTAAGATATTCCGCAATCATTTCGTTACTATCTAAATAGTCTGCTATATCAAATTTTGAAGTTTCCATTTCTATACTATTTTAATAAGTAGAATAATGATTTTTCCGTCTGATTCTTTAAAATATACGCTGTATCCTTTAGCGAAGTCAATTTTTAGTTCCCGAATCCCATTGCCAACAGGTTCACAATCACCAAAGTGCTCCTCGTTCTCCATTTTTTGAATGCGAAACAATATTTTGGCTTTAGCTCTCAAATCTTTTAGTTTTCTCAGCCATTTGTCAAAATCGTCTGTTTTCTCAATTTTGTACATTTATTCCGATGTATTCATTTGGATACAAAATTATGCAATCTTTTCTATTGGTGAAAGTCCCTTTTACGCCGGGGCACCCGGAAGTATTAGCCAGCCGCAAGGTGGTTTACTGCAAGGTAAGCCAAAAAATTTGTGAAGGAATTGAGAGAGAGATTTTTGGTTGATGATTGGTAAAATGATCTTGATTTTGCCGGGTCGTCAACGATAACTATACCTGAAATTCATACCTAAAAGCATAAAATAATCATAATATACAATAAAATATATCAACAAACAGTATCAAACAGTAAAATAAGTATTATATTTGGAGAACTTAAAACTATTCTTTTATGAAAACTTTTGCGGGATTCAGGGAGGTATTTAAGATCTTCCAAAACAAAGAGTCGTATTTTAATGATATCAACAAGCAACAATCAAATAGGTTGATATTGAATCAGATCCTGCTCATTTGCCTGCTTGCTTTTTTTTATGGCATGGTGATGGGCAGTTATCACAGCTTTCTGCAATCCATCGTAACCGGACTGAAAGTCATCATTTTGTTTATCTCGACAGTGATCATCTGTTTTCCCTCCTTTTTCATCATCCAGCAGGTGCTTGGGTCGAAAATGAGTTTCAGGCAGATGATCGTGATTGTTTTAAGCGGGGTGGTTCTTACAGCCACCATCGCACTGTCGTTTGCCCCCATTGTGGTGGTTTTTCAGGTTACCGGTGGAAATTATCATTTCCTGCAGCTGCTCCATGTGGTCATCTTTATTTTTGCCGGAATTTTCGGTATGAGGCTCATGGTCGATGCATTGAAATTTGCATGTGAAAATAAAAGCATCTATCCGCAAATCGGGGTGGCCATATTCAGGATATGGATCATTATCCTTGCATTTGTCGGTATCCAGCTGGCTTGGAATTTACGGCCTTTTCTGTGTGAAAAACATGAGGAGTTTAAGGTTTTCAGGAAATATGAAGGCAATTTTTACACCGCCATCGTCTATTCTGTCGAGCAACTCGTTTCACCGAAACAGCCTGAAAAACCTGTAGGAAAAGCTACTCCCGTAAATAGTGCGGATACGACCAGCAATAAATCAACAGGGGCAGATAAGATCTTAAATCAAATCAGGAAATAGCCCATGGATGATATCATGACATTGGAAGAGGTTGCAAAATACCTGAAACTTAAACCGCAAACGATTTATACCTGGGCACAGGATGGTAAAATCCCGGCTGCAAAACTGGGTAAAGAATGGAGGTTCAGGAAATCAATTATCGATGTGTGGTTCGATCAGCATGTTGACGAAAAATTTTCATCATGTTTTAAAACCAATACCCCGGGTTAAGTAACATTATTGGGACCGGCCTGGGATGGTATGCTCCTCTGGCTTCTCCAATAAGTAACAAGGTAACAAGGTAACAAGGTGACAAGGTGACTAGGCCGTGACGCGTGACGCGTGACGGAAAAATTAATAACAGGGGGTTCACCTTTTGGGTTTTGGAGGATTAAGCAAAAAACAGTCATGAGAATGCAAATTATCAAGTCGGACTACGAAACGATGATATTTACCTTCAGGGCAAAGAAAGTAAAAGACGAACTGGTCACAATTTGTGACCGGTTGTCCTTTCTTAAACATAGTAGTGTAAATCCATTGGCTTTTACTGAACAGGGGGTTTCCATGCTTTCTTCCGTATTAAGATCAGAAAAGGCCATACAAATTAACATCGAAATAATGAGGGCATTCGCCAGATATAGGGCGATAATAGCAGAAACCAATGAGTTAAAAAATGAATTAAATGCACTGGATAAAAAGTTCACACAGGCATTTAACCACCTGCTGACCCGCCTGGATGAACTTCACAGTAAGCAGAGGCAACCAAGGAGAAGGATCGGATTCAGGCCGGACGAATTATAAATGATGTCTTAAGGTGCCAATTTGGCACCTTAAGACATGGAGAACATGCGAAGTACCTCCCCTATGCATTCACAGAACAAGGTGTAGCAATGCTCTCCTCAGTTCTTAATTCAGAACGTGCCATAGTTGCCAACATCGCCATCATGCGTGCGTTCGTCCAAATGCGAAAATTCCTTGAAACGCATAAAGATTTAGCAATGAAGATCGAGGAGCTGGAGCGGACTGTTTCATCGCATGATGAAAATATCCAAATGATTTTTGAGACATCCGGCAAATGATTGAAAAAAAGAGTGAGCCGATGGAACCCGTGGGGTTTAAAATTGCCGGGGGGAAAAGTGGATTTTAGAACACATCCACCTGTGACTTCTCTGATACCAGTCCTGAAATATTTTTGATAAAGGCTTTGAAGTAGGATGTTGAATTATGGAGGTCCACAGCATCTTGGTGTTCATATACTTCGTAAAAAATAAAACTTTGAGGATTTCCAACTTCCTGATACAACTTGTAGATTGAACATCCTTGTTCCGTATTGCTATTTTCAACCATTGTTTTCGCCAAAGAAATAAACTGTTCAATGGATTCTGGTTTTATATTGATTCTGGCATTGATAATTTTTTGCATACAATCGAATGTTGAATTTTTTATATCCTGAACTACCTGATAAAATTGGTGATAACCTTCTTTTCTTGAATTGGCGGCTGGATGGTACCTGTGGTAGCTTCTTTCATTTTCAGCAACCAAGCCATGTTCTTACCCAAAACACGCATAGTCTGCACACCTTCCCCATCCTGGGATACTTCTCCAGCACTTCTGCCATGAATAACATTCCAATAACTGGCAGTGGCAACAACCATTTCGGCATAGGTGAGATAGTGATATAAATGATCCAGGGTAGCCGATCCTCCTGTTCTCCTGACTGCCACAACTGCTGCTGCGACCTTATGGCGGAACAGGTTTCCATTTGAACCTGAAACATAAAACAGCCTGTCCAAAAAACATTTCATCGTGCCAGCGATTCCTGAATAATGGACTGGCGAGCCAATAATGATTCCATCGGCAGCCTTGATTGTTTGTATCCATTGATTTAGACCATCGGCTCCAAAGCTGCATTTTTCATCTTTGGTTTCCGCACATTTACCACAAGCCATGCATCCATGTAACAGCGTATGACCGATATGCAGTATCTCGAATTCAACACCTTCTGAAATTAGTTCATCGCCAACCATTTTTAGGGCATGATACGTGTTGCCTGCTTTTTTCGGGCTTCCGTTTATTGCTATTACCTTCATCAGCGTAGTTTTTTATAGTTTATCTTTCCGTTCATTTCTCACAGTATGTTCACATCAGCTCTTCCACCTTCTGTTGCCATTCTGTGTTGATTTCCTCAGGTTTTTCCTGTATCAGCGCTATGAGTTCCTCACGCTTCATGCCCAATCGACCACCGGCCTCACAACCTTTTCCCAGTCATGTCTGAAGGGCAGCCCCTGTTTTCTCCATACGTCATACCATGCACTGAGAAGGGCTTGCCGGCCACCTTCTTTCTGCTTTATCAGATAAGCCGCAGCGAGTGATTCCCCTATATCCGATCCGTGTTCAGTGGCTTTAGAGATGACCCTGATCAGCTCGAAGATGAGGCTCTCGTCTAACGAGCCCCGCTTTTAATACATCACGCCGCTTCAAACGACGACAATTTTCATTTTCATTCATTTCATCGACGACAGTTTTTGGAACTTATACATCGTAAGGATTCCAGATGTGTGTGTTATGGCGTTGTAAAAGTAGAAGAATCCGATAACATATCCAAGGGGGTCAACTTGACCGGAATCTCCAGTCATTTACCGGATTTATAAAGGCATATATGGAATAAATTACCACAAAGCATGTTCTGAAACTATATTTGTCGGATAGACCAACCTGAAAATTATGAAAACAAAATTGGCTCTTCCCGGATTGATTCTTTTGTTCAGCACTTCTTTATGGGCTCAAAACAACCTCCCATATCTCGGACAAACACCTCCGGGATTGACCGCGCTGCGTTTCCCGCCCGATTCTCTCCTTGCTACCAATCATTGGATGTGGCACGGACCACCTGTGTTCACATACGATGGACTGGAAATGTTCTGGACCGAATATTCGGAACCGGCGCCCAGTACATATAAGCTGGAAATTTTTACAATGCGTGTTGAAAACAACAACTGGAGCCCCATTCAGAGACCGTCATTCGCCGATACCAGCTATAAGGAAAACAACCCGCTTTTCATTGCCGGCGACGATACGCTGTATTATTATTCTGCCAGAACGACAAGTTTTATCAACCAGGTAGTCAGAACAACAACCAGCTGGGGTCAGCCCCAGGTACTTCAAATACCCCTTCCTCAGGGTGTCTTGTCCGGAAACACATTTTCCGTTGCCAAAAACAGGGACATATACGTGGATCTGCTGGACACAACGACCAATGATGGCAATATCTATCTCTCTCATTTTCAAAACGGGAATTACCAATTGCCACAGCCATTGGGCCCGGAAATCAACTCGGGTTACGGTGAATTTTGTCCATTTATTGACCCTGATGAGCGTTACCTCATTTTTGCATCAAACAGACCCGGAGGATACGGAGGTCAGCTCGACCTGTATATCTGTTTTAAGAATGAAGACCAGACCTGGACCCATGCGATCAATATGGGATTTGCAATTAATGCTACAGGTGCGTTTTTTCCTTTTGTGACATTGGATAAGCAATACCTTTTCTTCAACACCGCTAAACCCGGGGATATTGGTTACAATCCTTACTGGATCAGCGCAGATATCATAGACAGTCTTCAGGTACTGGTCGGTATTGATGGGGCAGGAAAATCCTCAGAACAGTTGAAACTATATCAGAACCAGCCAAACCCGGTCAGAGATCAAACAACCTTTTTCTTTGACCTGGATTATCCGGGAAAGATTTCCTTTGAAATATATTCCCTGACAAAAGGCAGAATAGGGGTTCTGGTTGAAAATAAATTCTTCGTGAAAGGGAAACATTCAATCGTATTCGATGCGTCTGAATTACCTGCCGGAATATACCTTTATAAGCTGACATCATCTGCAGGAGGTATGCTGACAAGGAAAATGGTGGTCATAAAATGACATGCTGCAACTTCAGAATTTGAAAAACAATATCAGACCGGAATTTACTTTCATTATTAAATGGCCGGATAAATCCTGATGAACTGGCAGGGAAAAAATACTTGTTTTCTGCAGTCACCTCTTTGGCCGCTGCCGACTGCCATCCTGCCAAATTCAACTCCGCCGTGAATAATTCATCCTGGTTTGGAATAGTGCTGCCGATGGTTTTACCCATCTCAGTCCGATGTGAGAGGAGCACATATTCATTGATTGTTAAAAGGCTGAAGGGGTCAGCTAAAACCGGCGAAAGGGAGTCGGAGTGTCCGGCCCGTCCATAGTATGTAACGCTTTTTCATAATCAAACTGCAAATCCGCATGTAAAGAATGGATGGTTTTTTTGATCTTTTCTATCTGACGTTTGTAAATGTTATTAAGCCCTGTATTTTCTTCCATGGATGGGCTCAGTTTTTTAAGTTCGCAACAAAAACAAAGCAATAATTCCACCTCTGTTTCCTTGTGCTTTGAATATTGGATATATTTCTTAATAGCACGCAATATTTTACGTACACTCTTTTTGATAAAATAATAATTCTGTTTGTTTACCTGCTTAAACAGTTGTTCAATTTCTCTTTTTACACTTTCTACATAAGCAGGTTCATTGGATGCTTCATACAAGAGGTAGGTCAATAATTCTTTATTTTCCTTTTTGAATTTGGATAAGCGTAAACAAAGTTCCAACAGTTCACCTTGAGAACGACTACATAATTCCAGTTTGAGTTCACGTAACGAGGCTGCTTTCACAGATGGATTCTTAATATTGTTTGATCATTTCTTCCTGCTTGCCGCGAACGGCTGACGCTATAGCGTTTGTTACCGCCAGGTTTTCTTTCTGTCAGGCAAGTTTAACTGTCTGGTTGAGCAATTCAACGTTAAAATTTACTTTCGCGTTTAAAGCTTTGAATACTTTAATTATTGTTTCAAAACGAGCGTCAGTTAGGCTATTCTCCAGCTTAGAAATTTGGGCTTTCTTTACACCAACCAACTGACCAAGTTCTTCTTGTGTTAAATGACGTTCTTTTCTTGCTTGCTTGATTGCTTCTCCGAGCAGATCAAGTCGCAATTCGTTTTCAAAAGCTTCACGCTTTGGCGTTCCCAGTTTGCCGATATATTTATCAGTAACTTCGTCAAGGCTAACTGTTTTTAATGATTTATCTTTCATTGTTTTTTCCTTTCAAAATAAAGTTTTCTAATTCTCTCTGCTTTCTCTAATTCTCCGCTGGGAGTTTTTTCTGTTTTTTTGATTAGTCCGTGAGTTGAGATTACAACAATTTCTATTTGTCCTGTCTTGTCCCAAAAGGCAAAAAGCCGATAATGAGTTCTGTTAAACAAAGTCCTGAATTCCCGGATTTCATCTTTTAGTTTTTTGAAGAGTTCCTTGTCATTAGAAAGTCTTGCTTTTGAATGTTGTAGATGACTTTATCTCTCGCCTTTTCGTCAAGGCTGTCTGGAAACTCAGCTGCTTCTTCTAAAAACCGAACTTGAAATTTTTCAGTCATATTGTAAAAGTGTAAGCAAAGATAAATGTTTCTTTATTAGGAAACAAATACTTTTTTAGCGCTGATGTTTGATAATTAGCCGGGCGCCGGTTTTGATTATTTTGGCACTTTGACAATCTGAGTGGGTAAATTCACTGGTTTTTTTCAAAAGAGCAACAAATAATGATGCAATAAACAAAAAGTATTTGACCTTTTGCCAGGCATCAATCAATTACCTTATTCGCAAAAT
>Ga0247839_1005134_pt1 | contig 16126 bp, 7 predicted proteins | sample LaCruzMarch2015__6_FD_192405 | JGI IMG/M metagenome (GOLD analysis project Ga0247839, IMG submission 192405) | Freshwater microbial communities from meromictic Lake La Cruz, Castile-La Mancha, Spain - LaCruzMarch2015_16m | ecosystem: Environmental > Aquatic > Freshwater > Lake | place: Spain... | reverse complement strand
AACCGGCCGGTACCGCGACCGTGTTCGGGCTGCCGTTCAGACAGGTGCTGCCGCTATCACCGCTGGCATTGAACACCGAGATACCGGAGGCCGCCGCGGCCTGGAAGAGCGCGTCGATGCTCTGCACATCCGCGAGCGTGGTCTGATTCTCGCAATAGGCCCAACTGTTGCTGATGATGTCCACGCCGTCATTCAGCATGGCGTTGAACAGTGCCTGAAAGCTGGTGCCGGCACCGGTAAAGGGGGCGTTGTAGATGACGATCCTGGCACCCGGTGCCAGCACCATCACACTAACCGTGTCCATCAGCACCTCGGCCTCGTCGTCACCGCGCGTCGCGCCGCCGTTCACGGCCACAGAACTGACATTGGCGATCAGCGACGGCGGCAGCCCCATCAGGTCCAGGTAATCGACGATATCGGCCGGGTCGAAGTTGTCGAATTGCAGCAGGCCGACGGTCTGTCCAGTGCCGTCGACGTCGCGCCACGGGGTACCCGCCGCGGTGGCGAACTTGCCGGCCGTAACCGCGCCGGCTCGACCCTGCAGGCGCGCCAGCGGCCCCATGATGGCCGGTTCGCAGGTCTTGACGACATCTCCCGTGCCGATGGTGGCTTTGACGGTGTAGTCGTAGCTTTGGCCATCCTTGAGCTTGCTTGTGCATGCATCCGCTTCAAATTTCGTGCTCCCAGTGGCCGCAATAGCGCAGCGGGAGCAGTTGATCGGTGCGACGATGGCGTTGATTAACTTCTTTTGCCCGGTCGGCCGGGCCAGATTGGAGAGCCCGGCGACAGCCTGCACGCGGGGGGCGAGCGCAGCCGGCAGCCGCGGCTCGTCGCGGTTGGCGAAGAAGGTCTGCTCCCCGAGTCGGAAGGTGCCGATAGACACCCTGAATGCGTGCTCGACGGCGGTGCGAGGACCGGCGACCGTCAGCGTCAGCCGGTTTGCGGACCCCTGCACCAGCCCGAAGCCGTTGGCCTGCAACCAGCCCAGTACGGCGTCATAGGTGTCTCGCGAGGGACCAAAGCGCTCCGTGAGTTCGGTCTGTGTCAGGAAGCGCCGATACTGCGGGGACGCGGGGTCGTAGACAGCGGCGAGATAGTCGGCGAAGCCTGCCGGATCGTCACGTCTTAGCACCAGCGTTAGGGTCAGCGGCTCATCGCCCGGAGACGCTGGCGCAAGGGGTTCGGCGCCCGCCAGGGCCTCCAGCACATGACCCGGTAACGGGGCCGTTGCGGCAGGTCCTGCCGACCCCGGAGCCGCGAACGCGCCGAGCGTCAGCGAGAAACAGCACAACAGCAACCAGTAACGCAGCATGACAGCACCCCGAGTCGTTCGACGTCGTTGCCAGAAAATTTGCAATGGAATCTTGCACGAAAGGGCATTAATTGACAAATCTAGTCGGACATTGTGGGGCCGTCAACCAACCAAGAACTGCGCTTTTCAAAGCCTGCTTGAGCCCTCAGCCGATGCCCTGGCGGGGCTTGCCGGCGGCAGGTGACAGGGCTGAGCCCCGCGGGGCGACTGAGCCTTGGTTGCCAATCTGACCCGTCAAATGATAGATTCCAAACGCCGGGGTGCCGTCCGTCGCGTGCGAGCCGACGCTGGCGAGTTTTCGATCTTGCCGGATTGAATGGCCTGGCCCTGCTTGCTTCGGTGCCGGCCGCCGGCGACATTTACCCGGGTCTCCGCGCTCCGGCCCATCATTGCCAATGTCGAATGACTACAACATCGCGCACTCAGGGACCTGCCGCACTCAATGACCCGCGACCAACTGAAAAAACTCGAAGACGACCTCTGGTCCGCCGCCGATAACCTGCGGGCGAACTCGGATCTGAAGGCGTCCGAATACGGCACCCCCGTCCTCGGCCTGATCTTCCTCAAGTTCGCCGACATCAACTACCGCCGCCATGAGGCCGCCATCCAGGCCGAACACGCGGCACTCCAGGGCACCCGCCGCGAAAGGCCGCTGGACGAGATCGCCGTAGCCAGGTGCGGGTTTTATCTCCCCAAGCACGCCCGCTACAGCTATCTGCGCGACCTGCCGGAGTATGAGGACATCGCCAAGGCCATCGAAAACGCCATGGCCTCCATCGAGCACTACAAACCCGAACTGCGCGGCAGCCTGCCCAAGGACGAATACTATCGCCTCACCCGCACGCCCGAGACCCGCGACCTGCCGTTCGAGATCCTGCGCCAGTTCGACAACATCCCGGACGACGCCACCGGCGACGTCTTCGGTCAGATCTACGAATACTTCCTCGGCAAATTCGCCATGGCCGAAGGGCAGGGCGGGGGCGAGTTCTTCACCCCGCGCTCGGTGGTGCGGCTCATGGTGGAGATCATCGAGCCCCACGGCGGCACCGTCTTCGATCCCGCCTGCGGGTCCGGCGGCATGTTCGTCCAGTCCGCCGACTTCATCGCCCGGCACCGCCAGGAATTGGAGGCCCAGGGCCAGGACACCAGCGTCTATGTCTACGGCCAGGAGAAGCAGGGCGAGACCGTCAAACTCGCCCGCATGAACCTGGCGGTGAACGGGCTGCGCGGTGAGATCAAGGCCGCCAACACCTACTATGCGGACGAGTTCAAGTCATTCGGCACCTTCGACTATGTGCTGGCCAATCCGCCCTTCAATGTCGATGACGTGGCCCTCTCCAGCGTCGAGAAGGACCGGCGCTTCAATACCTACGGCATCCCGCGCAACAAGACCAAGGCCAAGAAGTCCGAGCAGGGCAAAGAGACGGTCCCCAACGCCAACTATCTCTGGATCAATCTCTTCGCCACCTCGCTCAAGGCGACCGGCCGCGCCGCCCTGGTCATGGCCAACTCCGCCTCCGACGCCCGCCACGGCGAGGCCGAGTGCCGCCGGACCCTGATCGAGAAGAATCTTATCTACGGCATGTTGACCCTGCCGTCGAACATGTTCTATACGGTGACGCTGCCGGCCACCCTCTGGTTCTTCGACAAGGCCAAGCGCGACGCACGCATCCTCTTCATCGACGCCCGCAACATCTTCACCCAGATCGACCGCGCCCACCGGGAACTCACCGAGGAACAGGTCCAGAACATCGCCATCATCAGCCGCCTGCACAAGGGGCGACGCGGCGAGTTCCTCGCACTCATCGACCGCTATTTCGCCTCGGGAATGCAACGACTGGCGGACAACAGGCAACAGGTCGAGCCCGTCTCGGCACAACTCCTCGCCGTCCTGGAAGACGAGGCCGGCAAGGCCGCGGTCGCGAGTCTGGTGAAGGCCTGGGACGGGCTCGAGGCCCTGCAACGGGCCTATGCCGCCTATCAGCGGCACAACGGCGACCAGGCCACGGTCGAAGACAAGAACAGCGCACAGCGGGCCCTTCGCGCCACCTTCGACCCCTTCTTCACCGCCCTGCACGACTGTCTCAAACAGCTCGACCGCGCCGTCCGCCACCAGGAGAAGCAGGTTGCCGAGCAGGCCAAGGCCGACGGCAGGCGCGGCGGCCCGGACCGGCAGACCAAGGCGCTCAAGACCGCACTCGAGGCCATCCATGCCGAGGTCAGGAGCGCCGAAAGTTGGTTTTCCCATATCCATTGGCTGCAGGAGCGGTTTCCCGAGGCGCGGTACGAGGATGTGACCGGGCTCTGCAAACTGGCCGGGCTCGACGAGGTCAAGGAGCAGGACTATTCGCTCAATCCGGGGCGGTATGTGGGGGTGGTGATTGAGGAGGATGGGAAGACGGAGGAGGAGTTTTTTGCCGACTTAGCTGAACTTGGGGACCAGCTAGCAGAGTTCAACAAGGCCGCTGAGCAAGTTACCGTGACGATAAGGAAGAACCTTGCGTCGATTCTTGGATAATCATGAGTTACGATATTTCAAGATACGAAATTGAGAAACTCGATGTGTATGCATCGATTGAGCCAGGGTTTGCTTTCAAAAGCGAGCGATTTACAGATAATCTCGATGATATTCCCCTAGTCAAAGGTGAGAACGTGCATCAAGGTTATATCGACTGGGCCGGAGCTAAGCACTGGCCGGTCGACGATTTTGACTCACATTCTAGGTATCAGTTGGTTCCGGGCGATATTGTTCTAGCCATGGATCGTCCGTGGGTGACAGCAGGATTGAAGTGGTCTTATATCAAGCTTCACGATCCCAAGTCTCTACTCGTGCAGCGTGTGGCTCGCATCCGTGCGAGAGGCAGGTTGGATCAGGACTACCTGCGTCATATCATCTCCAGTGACTATTTCGCAAACTACCTCCAGCCGATTGTCACCGGAGTAAATGTTCCGCATATCAGTGGTAAGCAAATCGGTGATTTCCGCATCCCTATTCCTGATCTAGCGGTCCAGCGCAAGATCGCTGCCATCCTGACGGCCTACGACGATCTGATCGAAACCAACAAGCGCAGCGTCGCCCTACTCGAAAAAATGGCCGAGGAGATCTACCGTGAGTGGTTTATTCGCATGCGCTTCCCCGGATACCATAACACCAAGTTCGTAAAAGGCGCGCCGGAGGGCTGGGAAGTCACCCAGTTCGGACAAATTGCAAACATGATCATGGGGCAGAGCCCCAAGTCGGAGTTTTACAACGACAGCGGTCAAGGCGTTCCATTCCATCAAGGCGTTGGTACCTACGGAGACAGGTTTCCCAGAAATATCACGTTCTGCACAACCAACGGCCGGAAGGCACAGAAGGGGGATATTCTTTTCAGCGTGCGCGCACCGGTGGGGAGACTCAATATCGCTGATTGCGACTTGATCATTGGTCGAGGTATTGCTGCGATTCGGCAAAAAGACGGCAATAACTCTTACTTATACTACCTACTGAGAACAACATTTGTCAATGAAGATATTATTGGGAATGGATCGATATTCAATTCTGTTGGGAAAGATGAACTCGCAGGATTTGCAGTATTGCGCCACCCTGGCGATCTAATCGTCAGGTTTGAAGCAATAGCCCGTCCGATAGATCAACAAATCGAGGCTCTGATTCATTCCAACTCAGCTCTGACCAAGACCCGCGACCTCCTCCTCCCCCGCCTGATCTCCGGCAAACTCCCGGTCGCGGACCTCGACATCCAGTTCCCGCCCAGCATGTGCGAAGGCGCCAAGGGGCAGGATCGGGGCGATGCCTCAGGGTGAGCGGGGGCGGGCCTGGGCCATCCCCTGACCCATATCTTAAGAAAAAAGAATTTCTCTCACGGAGACACGGAGACACGAAGAAAAGATTCCTGATAAAGAGCGCCGCGCCCATGACGAGATGCCAGGTCTTGATCCTGCCAATGCCTGGTACCACCTGACACAATTGCCCGGACCATTGGCGTAGGGTGCGCCGTGGGCACCTTGAGAGGCTGCAGTTGATCGCCGTGGCCAGGGTTTCGGTTGGCGCCAGGGTGCGCACGGCGCACCCTACGGCCGCGGTGGCGTCAATGGTCCGAGCACTTCCGTCGTGCGGTACCAGCGCCTGCCTGGGCGGTTCCGGGCCTTAGTCGCAGAGATCTAAGGCTGCGATGTTGACTGCTTCTTCTCCGTGCCTCCGTGTCTCCGTGAGAGGATTGAAGAACGATGACTCCGGATTTTGTGGTTTGCGTTCAAAAAGAAAACCTGGGCGATGTCTGCGGTGATGACATTCATGTCGGCCGTCTCTATGAAGTGGTCGAGATGAACGCCGGACATGGAATGATTCGCATCATCGATGACTCAGGTGATCGTTACCTGTATCCCGCAACTTGTTTCAAGCCGGTGTTCATCCAGGACTCCGTCGCCCTGCGGCTGAGTCAGGCGTTACCTCACAACTGAACCAGGTTCCACTGAAGTCTATCCACTAAAGACAGAGCGATGGATGACGAGCACATGGGGGACAGGCTGCGCCGGGTAGTCGGCGAGGAAGTTAAGCGCCGACGGCGCGGCTTCTCGTTCCCACGCTCCGCGTGGGAATGCCGGGCGGGCGCTCCGCGTCCGGTCTTGGCGCCGGACGCGGAGCGCCCGCACTTGCTCCCACGCAGGAGCGTGGGAGCCAGAATGGCTTAACTTAATGGCAGTGAGGGCGTTGCCCTGGGCTGGTATGTAGCGCCCCTTCGGGGCTTGTTGTGTAGGGTGGATCAGCGCAGCGCATCCACCATGCCGCGGGGGTCGGTGGATGCGGTGCGCCCGAGCGTCGCGCCTGCCGCGGCGCGCCGTGCCGCGCGCCTTATCCATCCTCCGGGACACAGATTTCTCTTGAAATATTAACCGCGTCAGCGACAATGCCCCTCATCGCTGAAGGGCTCGCCGTCACCGAAACCCCACCCATCACCCAGGACGCGGTTTATGCCGAACTTCATTTCCGAGGACGAGATCGAAGCGGCCATGCTGCAACACCTGCAGTTGCTCTACGGCTACGATGCCCTGATCTGCTTTACCGCCGATCCGGCCGATCTCAACGACGGCTCGGGACGCACCGACAAGCGTGAGGTCATCCTGTATGACCGGCTGCGGGCGGCGGTGATCGACCTGAACCGGGACCTCCCCGAGTCCGCCATCGACGATGCCATCAGGCAACTGTGCGACAAGCGTGAGGCGCAATCCGCCATCGCCGCCAACCGGGCGTTCGATGACCTGATCCGCAACGGGGTGCAGGTCGAGTTCAAGGACGCGCAGGGCCGCACCCGGACGGAGCGGGTCAGGATCATCGACTTCGCCAACCCCGCCGCGAACCAGTTTCTCGCCGTCAGCCAGCTCTGGATTCTGGGCGAGCGGGGCTTTCGCCGTCCGGACCTCCTGCTGTATGTCAACGGGCTGCCCCTGGTCTTCATCGAGCTGAAGAACTCCAACGTCAAGCTCAGGAGCGCCTACGACGACAACCTGACCAACTACAGGGCGGAGATCCCACAACTCTTTCTCACTAATGCATTTTGCGTCTTTTCCAACGCCATCGAGACCCGGGTCGGCAGCCTGACCGCCGAGTGGGAGCACTTCTTCCACTGGCTGCGCCCCGAGGATGAAAAGGAGAAGGTCAGACGCGAGCAGGTCGCCGCGGCTGGCACCAGCGCCGAGCGGTTCCTCGCCGGTCTCTGCCCCAAGGACAGGCTGCTCGACTATATCGAGAACTTCATCCTGTACCACAAGGATACCCAGAAGATCATCGCCCAGAACCACCAGTTCATCGGCGTGAACCGGGCCTATGAGACCTTTCTTCACCGCGAGGGGCGCGGCGGCCGGCTTGGTGTCTTCTGGCACACCCAGGGCTCGGGCAAGAGTTTCTCGATGATCTTCTATGTCCGGAAAATCCTCCGTAAGTGCCGGGGCAATTTCAGCTTTCTGGTCGTCACCGACCGCGATGACCTCGACGGCCAGATCTACCGCAACTTCCTCAACACGGGCACCGTCCGCCAGGCCGACACCGCCCAACCCAAGGACAGCGAGCAACTGCGCGCCTTCCTGGGCCAGAACAAGCGGCTCGTCTTCACCCTGATCCAGAAGTTCCGTTGGCCCAAGGGACGGCCGTATCCGCTGCTCTCGGCGCGTGACGACATCATCGTGATCGTCGACGAGGCCCACCGCACCCAATACGAGTCGCTCGCTGAGAACATGCGGGCGGGGCTGCCCAAGGCCCAGTACATCGCCTTCACCGGCACCCCGCTGCTCGGGCGCAGCCGCAGGACCAATGAGTGGTTCGGCGACTATGTCTCGGAATACAACTTCAGCCAGTCGATGAACGACGGTGCGACGGTGCCGCTGTTCTACAGTAAGCGCGTGCCGCAGGTGCAGAACCAGAACGACGACTTGAGCGCCGAGTTCTACGAGATCCTCGAGGACGAGAACCTCGATCCCGTGGCGCAGGCGAAGCTGGAGCAGCGCTTTGCCAGCGAACTGGAGGTCATCAAACGCGATGACCGACTGGAGACCATCGCCCGGGATATCGTCTACCACTTTCCCCGGCGGGGCTATCTCGGCAAGGGCATGGTCATCGCCGTGGACAAGTTCACCGCGGTGACGATGTACGATAAGGTACAGCGGTTATGGAAGGAGGAGATCAAGGCCCTGCGCGGCCGGATCAAACAGACACCGGACGAACTACTGGCGGCGCGCCTGAAGCGAATGCTCGACTATATGCGCAGGGTCGAGATGGCCGTGGTGGTCAGCGCGGAGAACGGCGAGGAGGAGAAATTCGACCACCAGGGCCTGGATATCCGCCCGCACCGCAAGCGGATGGATCAGGTCGACGTGAACGGCCACGACCTCGAATACAACTTCAAGGACCCCGAGGACCCACTCCAACTCGTCTTCGTCTGTGCCATGTGGCTCACCGGCTTCGACGCGCCCACGGTCTCGACCCTCTATCTCGACAAGCCGCAACAGGGTCACACCCTGATGCAGACCATCGCCCGCGCCAATCGGGTGTGCGCGTACAGGATCGGCGGGGTCGAGAAGAAGAACGGCGAGATCGTCGACTATTATGGGGTCTTCGGGCGCCTGAAGAAGGCGCTGAAGGACTACGGGGAGGGCGATGAAGGGGAGGGCGCGGCGTCCGTCAAGGACAAGACGGAGATCTTCCGCCTGCTCGACGAGGCCATTGAGCAAGGCCGCGCCTTCTGCGCGTCCATCAGTATCCCGATCGACCAGGCGCTCGAAGGCCGCGACGTCTTCCAGAAGATCGGGCTCTTTGAGGAATGGGCCAATGCGTTGCTGTATAAAGACGAGTATCGCAAGTCCTTCAGCGTCTACGAAAACACCATCACCGGTCTCTACGAGGCCGCGAAGCCGGAGGTCCTGGGCCAACCCGTGGTCCGCACCGTTGCCGTCTTTCAATACCTGCGCGGTGTCGTCGACAGCATCGTCCAGCAGCAGGATGTGGACTCTGCTGTGCGCAGGATCGGCGAACTGCTGGATGAGAGTGTCGTCGTCGATGACGCGGGCTATACGCAGGCCAAGGAGTCCGGTCCGGCCTTCATGATTCGGCAACAGGGCAAGTCCTGGGACCTGAGTACGATCGACTTCGACAAGCTCAGGGAGGAGTTCGGCAAGACCGCCTACAAGAATATCGAGATCGCCGACCTGCGGGCCTTCCTCGAGCGGAAACTCGCCGACATGATGAAACAGAACCGCACCCGGCGGGACTTTGCGCAACGCCTGCAGGCGATCATCGACACCTACAACGCCGGGAGCACCTCAGCCGATGCGGACTATGCCGCGTTGTTGCGATTCACCCAGTCACTCCGGGAGGAGGAGGAACGTCACGTCCGGATGGGTCTCACCGAAGACGAACTGGAGCTCTACGACCTGCTGTGCAAGGACAAGATGACCAAGGAAGAAGAGCAGCGGGTGCGCCTCGCGGCCAAGGCGCTGCTGCGGCGCCTGACCGGGGACGCCCCCAAGGTCCTGGTGCAAGACTGGTTCAAGGATAGCCAAACCCGGCTGGCCGTCCGCGACGAGGTCGGCAAGGTGCTCGATCTGCACCTTCCAGACCAGGGTTACGACAAGGACCTCTTTACGCAGAAGCGCGACCGGGTTTTCGAGCTGACGCTCGACCTCGCCATCAATCACCGCAAGTGGGCGGCCTGATCCCGGCCGCTGGGCCGCGGCCGCTGCGTCGTCCCTGCGTGCGGCGCCGGTCGCGATGCGCTGGGGGCCTCGCTCTGGGGCCTGTTCGCCCGGCCGCGACGCGGCCGCTCGCCGCCGCCGTGCTATCATTGCAATCAAATCAGTACTGCCGGAGCAAAAGACCGTGGCCACGCTCATCGTTCGCAACCTGGACCCCGCTATCGTCGAGGCCCTGAAACACCGCGCATCCGCCCACGGACGCAGCGCCGAGGCAGAGCATCGCGTGCTTCTGGAGGAGGTTCTGCAGCGCCCCAAGCAGCGCAGCTTCGCGGAGGTGCTCGCGTCCATGCCCAACGTCGGCCTGGACAGCGACTTTGAGCGCGTTCCGACCAACGCGCCGGCAGATGATGTATTTGCTTGATACCAATGTGATCAGTGAGGCGCGCAAGGGCGCCAAGGCTGATCCTGGGGTGCGCCGCTTTTTTGCCCGGGCCAAGATAGAAAGCGCCCGCCTCTACCTGTCCGCGATCACGATCGGCGAACTGCGCCGGGGCCTGGAATTGATCCGCCACCGCGGTGATACCGTCCAGGCCGGCCTCTTGGAGCGCTGGCTTGAAGAGGTCATCCGGGACTACCAAGCGCAGATCCTGGCCTTCGATGACGCAGCCGCTCAGGTCTGGGGGCGGCTACGGGTGCCCCACCCGGAGAACGCCCTGGATAAGCAGATCGCCGCCACCGCCTTACTCTATGACCTCACGCTGGTGACCCGCAACACCAGCGACTTCATCGCCACTGGGGCCCGTCTGATTAACCCCTTCGCGGTCTGAGGTCGAGCCGCGGGCGCCGCTGCGCCCCAACCGGAGGTCGAGGCTTCAGCCGGCCGGATGGGGCCGATCGCCGCGGCTCACAGTTGCTCCAGGTGTTCCACCGGCGCCTCGCACTCAGGCCGGACGGGGCATGCGCCCCGTCCGAAGCGTTTCGGATGCCCCGGATACCCTTAGCCCTGGCGTTTTCCCCGAGTCCTCAAACGCTCGGCACGGGGTTGCAAACCCCGTCCCGCCTGAAAGCCACTCGGCGCAGAGGGCCGTGGAGATGCGTGACACCGCGCCGCCGTGTCACGAGGAGGAAAGTGAGGAGCCCGCCACCGAACGGGGCCCGGAACCGGCGGCGACCGGCGAGGCGACGGTGCTGCTCGGGCACCGGGAGTCGGGCGACGAACCTGTCATCTGGCGCCCGAGCATCCGGGCGAACCCGCACCTGATGATCCTGGGGCAGCCGGGCATGGGCAAGACCACCACCCTGATCAATTGCTGTCTCCAACTCCAAGCGCAGGGCGTGACGCCCATCGTCTTCTCCTACCACGAGGACATCGACGGGAAACTCACCTGGGCTGGTCGCCGGGTCAGACCGGTGTGGCCCCGGCGTTCGGCAGCTTCCTGGATCGGCTGCGTGCCGAGGAAAAGCCCGACAAGGGCCTGCAAACCCTGCTCAATCGGTTGAACGAGCTTGATGACTATGGCCTGTTCGGCGCCGGGAGCGGCGCGCCCTCACTCTTGGATCAGGACCTGCGGTCCCTGATCGAGGTCCACGGCACCCAGAACGAGCATCTGCAACGGGCCTTTGGCACCTTCGTCCTCTACAACCTCTATCAGGGTATGTTCCGCCGCGCACCTCAGGGTCGCATAACCCATGCGGTGATCTTCGACGAGGCCCACCGCGCCGCCCGCCTCAGGCTGATCCCGACCATGGTCAAGGAGTGCCGCAAGCACGGCATCGCCTTCGTCGTCGCCTCCCAGGAGGCCAAGGACTTCGATCCCTCGCTGTTCACCGCGGTCGCCAATTATCCGGCCCTGCGCTTGAGTGAGGGTACGCATCGCGTACCCACTGAGCCGCGGCAACCTCTGGGGCCGGGTACGCGATGCGTAGGCTACCGCGACCGGACCTTCTCACGGACCGAGCGTCGTTGTCGTTGTCGTTGTCGTAATCGAACAATCCGAGCACGACAACGACAACGACCAGGACAGCGTACCCGTAATCTCGGTCGGGACATCAGTTCTGATCGCACCCGTGCCCCGCCGCTCGCGCCGCGCTCCAATGGGGTATCCTGCACGGCTATCCGATCCGTTCCGGCATCATCGACCGCCATGACCGTGACAGTCCCCGCCACGCCCGCGCCGCCTCCCGCCGGCCCCCCCTACACCGGTCGCCGGGCATGGGTCACGGCGCTCGCGGCCAAGGTCTCGCTGCGAACCCTCCTGGTCGTCACCTTCACCTTACTCGCGATCGGCGCCGCGGGCACGGTGGGCATGCTGTCTTACCAGGCCGGCCGGCAGGCCGTAACCACCCTGGCCAACCAGTTGATGGCCGAGATCGGCGCCCGTGTCGACCAACGCCTGGCCTGGTATCTGTCAGGGCTGCGCAACATCGTCGAGACCAACGCGGTCCTGATCCGGCAGGGCCGGCTCGCGGCGGGCGATACCGCGGGGCTCCAGGGGCATTTCGCCGCCCAACTGGGCCTGTTCCCCGGGGTGGACAGCATCGGTCTGGTCTCCGCCCGACGGGACATGCTGATGCTGGCGCGCGGCGGGCCGGACGCCCTGATCATTCGCCGCTGTGATGCCGCCACCGGTTACCGCCTGCATCACTATCGGGCCGACGCGGACGGTCGGCCGGGTGAACTGATCGAGTCGCGCGACAACTACGACCCCCATAACGACCCGCCCGGCAAGCCCTGGTATCCGGCCGTGCGCGAGAGCGGACAAGGCAGTTGGCGCCTGGCGGTGAGCCTGGCCGAGGGGCAGGATCACCCCGCATTGGTCAGCTTTTACGCCCTGCCTTTCGATGACGGCCGCAGCGTGCAGGGCGTGCTGCTCGCCAGCATGTCCCTGACCGGTATCAGCGAGTTCCTGCAGGGTCTGCCGGTCAGCGTCCACGGGCGCGCCTTGCTCCTCGACCGTGACGGGCTGTTGGTTGCCACCTCCACCGGTGAGACGCCCTTCGACAGCCGGGCACGCACCGAACACGGGCAAAACGTCGCGGTGGCGACCCGGCGCCTGGCGGCGAGCGCCGGCACCGATGCGGTGACCCGCGAGGCGGCCCGGCACCTGTCGGCGCTGCAACCGGCGCTGCGGCAGTTGCGGGCCCCGCTGAGTTTCGATTTCGCTTTCAACGGGCAGCGCTACCTCGCCCAGGTCGCCGCGGCCGCCCCGCAGTTGAGCCACCCGGACTGGCTGACCCTGGTCATCGCGCCCCAGCGGGACTTCACGGACCTGATCGCCGCCCACCTGCACCGGCCCCTCCTGCTCGCCGGCCTGACGCTGGTGATCGCGGTGCTGCTCGGTCTGGTGGCCGCCGACGCGATCAGCCGCCCCTTGGGCCGGTTGAATGCGGCGACCCGGCGCCTGGCCGAGGGCGATTTCGATCAATCGCTCCCGCCCGCGCCGATCCGGGATCTGCGTGAGTTGGGTGAGTCTTTCGGCAAGATGACCCTGCGGTTGCGCGATGCCTTCGGCGAACTGCACCAACTCAACCAGACCCTGCGGGTCGCCGAAGGTGAACTGGCCGGACAAAACCAGCAACTGGAGCGGCGCGTCGCGGCGCGTACGGCGGAACTCGCGGCGGCGCAGACGCGGGTGCAGGACAATGAGCGCCGCACGCGCCGGATGCTGGACTACATCCCCACCGCGATTGCGGCGTCCACCTTGGAGCCCGATTCCAGGGTGACCTACCTGAACGAACAATTCGTGCAGACCTTCGGGTACACGCTGGCGGACATTCCCCGCGTGCAGGACTGGGCCCGGCGCGCCTATCCCGATGAGGACTACCGCCGGGGCGCCATGGACTGGTGGGACGCCGCGGTGGCGACGGCGATCTCGCAGCGGGGTGAGGTCGATTCGCGGGAGTACCGGATCATCTGCAAGGACGGCACCGCGCGGGATGCCGTCATCCGTGCGACTACCCTGGATGACCTGCTGCTGGTTTCGTTCCTCGACATCACCGTGCGCAAGCAGGCGGAGACCGAACTGCGGCAAAGCGAGGCACGGCTGCGCAGCTATTTCGAGCAACCGCTGGTCGGTATTGCCGTCACCTCGCTGGACAAGGGCTGGCTGGAGATCAATGACCGGCTGTGCACCATCCTGGGCTATACGCGCGACGAGCTGCGGCGCAAGACCTGGACGGAACTCACCCATCCCGATGATCTGGCGGCCGATGTCGCCGAGTTCGAGCGCGTCTTGCGCGGCGAGCGCGACAGCTATTCACTGGAAAAGCGCTTTGTGCGGGCCGATGGCCGGGTGGTGCCCACGGACATCAGCGTCGCCTGTATCCGCGGGCCGGACACCAGACCCGAGTATTTCGTGGCGCTGATACAGGACGTGACCGAGCGCCGCCGGGCTGCGGAGGCGCTGCGCGAAAGCGAGGAGAAATTCCGCCTGGCCTTCGACAATGCCAATACCGGTATGTGTCTGGTGGACCTCGGGGGCCGGCTCTTTCAGGTCAATGACAAGATGACCGCCATCTTCGGTTACGCCAAGGCCGAACTGGAGGGGATGACCGTCAATGACCTGGCGTATCCCGCCGACCTGGGTCTGAGTCCGCAGTTTATCGATCATGCGGTGCACGGCACCGGCGACAGCGCGTCCTTTGAAAAGCGCTATCGCCACCGTCAGGGCCGGCTCATTATTGGCGAGGTTGCCTCGTCACTGGTACGCGATGCCCAAGGGCAACCCCGGTATTTCATCTCCCAGGTCCAGGACATCACCGACCGCAAGCACGCCGAGCGGGAGCTGGCGCAGGCCCGGGACGCCGCCGAGACCGCCAACCGGGCCAAGGGCGAGTTCCTGGCCCACATGAGCCACGAGATCCGCACCCCGATGAATGTCGTGCTGGGCCTGGCGCAGGTGCTGAACCGCGAGCCGCTCACCCCCACTCAGCGCGACATGGTCGGGCGCATCCAGACCGCCGGGCAGTCGCTGCTGGTCATCATCAACGACATCCTCGACCTGTCCAAGATCGAGGCCGAGCAGTTGCGCCTGGAGCCGCGCCCCTTCGTGCTGGGGGCGCTGCTGGAGCGAATCGACACCATGATGGCGCCGGGCGCCCGGGCCAAGGGGCTCGTCTTGCGGGTCGCGGCGGCGCCGGCGGTGCCGGGTGCCCTGCTGGGCGATGCCCTGCGACTGGAGCAGGTGTTGCTCAACCTGATCGGCAACGCCGTCAAGTTCACCGAGCGGGGGCAGGTGACCCTCGCGGTGCGCCTGCTGCGGACCGAGCCGGCGGCCGTGCGCCTGCGCTTCAGGGTACAGGATACCGGCATCGGCATCGCCGCGGAGGCGCTGGAGCGGCTCTTCACCCCCTTCACCCAGGCCGAGGAGGGCATTACGCGCCGCTTCGGCGGCACCGGGCTCGGCCTGGCCATCAGCAAGCGCCTGGTGGCCCTGATGGGCGGCGAGATCGGCGTCGCGAGCCGGGTGGGCGAGGGCAGCACCTTCTTGTTCGAGTTGTCATTGGCGCGGGCGAGCGCCGCTGACGGGGTCCTGGCCCCGGTCGCGCCGCTCGGGGGGGCGGTGTTGCGGCCCACCGCGCCGCGCCTGGCCGGGGCGCATTTTCTGTTGGTCGACGACAGCGCCATGAACCGGGACCTGGTCGAGCGGGCCTTGGCACTGGAAGGCGCCACCGCCACCCTGGCGGCCGACGGCCAGCAGGCCCTGCAGGTCTTGAGCAGCCGGCCCGGGGTCTTCGACGCGGTGCTGATGGACGTGCGAATGCCGGTCATGGACGGCCTCACCGCCACCCGTCTGATCCGCGCTGAGTTGGGCCTCACGGACCTGCCCGTGATCGCCCTCACCGCCGGCGTCTTGGCCGAAGAGCGGGAGGCCGCCCGCGCGGCCGGCGTCAACGCCTTCCTGCCCAAACCACTGGACCTGGAGCAACTGACGGCCGTGCTGTTGAACTGGGTCAAGCCGAGGTCAGCGGCGCCCGACGCCGATACCGCGGCGGCGCCTGGCGCGCCAATCCCCGCCGCCGCGCCGGTCCGCGGCCAGGACGCGGTCGCGGGACTCCCTGACATCGAGGGCATCGACCGGGCGCGGGCCGGGTACCTGATGCCTGACCGCGACCTGTTTCTCCGGGCGCTGGGGTGGTTCGCCGACGAACATGGGCAGACCGCCGACCGCACGGCCCGTGACCTGGCCCAGGGCGAGCGGGCGAGTGCCGCACGGCGGATGCACAACCTGCGGGCGGGGGCAGGCCAACTCGGGGCCGCGGACCTCGCGGCCCTGGCCGGGGCACTGGAGGCGGCCATCGACGGGGGCGAGACGGGACTGGAGGGGCGGCTCGCCGCCCTTGGCCGCCAAGTCGCGGACCTGCTGGCGGCCAGCGCGCCCTGGCGGGAGGCCGCCACGCCCGGGACACCGGCGCCGGCCGGAGCGCCGCCGCCCCTGGACGCCGAGCGCCTCGCCGCGCTGCGCGAGGACCTGCGTCGCCGCAACCTGCAGGCCCGGCAGGGCTTCGCGGACCTGCGACCGGCGCTCGCGGGCGTGCTGGGCGAGGCCGGTGCCGAGGCGCTTGGCGGTGCCATCCATGGCCTGCGCTACGCGCAGGCGCTCGCCGCCTTGGATGAGGCCGCGGCGGGCG
>Ga0247839_1005133_pt1 | contig 16129 bp, 8 predicted proteins | sample LaCruzMarch2015__6_FD_192405 | JGI IMG/M metagenome (GOLD analysis project Ga0247839, IMG submission 192405) | Freshwater microbial communities from meromictic Lake La Cruz, Castile-La Mancha, Spain - LaCruzMarch2015_16m | ecosystem: Environmental > Aquatic > Freshwater > Lake | place: Spain... | reverse complement strand
AGAGCGAGGGCGAGCAGGTGCTGTTGCCGCAAGTCGCTGCGGCCGCGCGCGGCGCGCTCGTGGGGGTGGTCGAACAGGGTACCGCCGTGCGGGTCAAGGGGGCCTACAAAGGACCGGACGGCAAGCCGTTGCTGGTCGGCGGCAAGACCGGTACCGGCGATCATCGCCGCGAGGTCTTCGGCGCCGGCGGCCGGCGCATCGCCAGCCAGGTCATCAGTCGCGCGGCGGTGTTCACCTTCTTTATAGACGACCGCTTTTTCGGTGTCTTGACCGCCTATGTGACCGGGCCGACCGCGGTCGGCTACCGCTTCACCAGCGCCCTGCCGGTGCAGATACTCAAATCGCTGGAGCCGACGCTGCGGCCCTTGATCGCCAGGGCCTATGCGCCGCCGCCGGCCCCCGAACCAACGAAGCCGGAAACGGTCACTGAGCTTGCTGCCGGTGTCACACCGGTTGCACCGACAGCGGCCGCCGGCACTCGGGGCGCGGCACCGGTTTCCCGCCCGGCACAGAAAAGCACAAAGGTCGTGACGCCGAAGAAAGCGAAGGCCGTCAAGCCCGCTCCAAGAAAGATCCGCAATCTCGACGATCTGTTTTGAGCGCCGTCAACGTCGGTCCGGCCGCCCACGCGGGGTCGCGCCGATCGACGCCTTGGGGCAAGATAGCGGCTCGCGCGCCGACCCCGAGGCCGGCCAACCCGATCGTCGCGACCGCAGGACAGGCACAGACCCGGATGCAGCAGGAAAAGATCACACTCTCCCAACTCGAATCCTTCCTCTTCAAGGCCGCGGACATCCTGCGCGGCAAGATGGACGCCTCCGAGTACAAGGAATTCATCTTCGGCATGTTGTTTCTGAAACGCCTGTCCGACGAGTTCGACCTCAAGCGCGCACAGTTGCGCAAGCGGCTCGCCCACCTGGACGACGACCTGGCCGAAGACCTCTTGGAGGACCGGACCGCCTACGGCGAGACCTTCTTCGTCCCGCCGCGCGCCCGCTGGAACGCGTCCTGGATCGATGAAAAGGGCCAGGAGGTCCCGCCGCTCAAGCATCTCAAGCACGACATCGGCGCCATGCTCAACAAGGCCCTGTGGGCCATCGAGGAGTCCAACGATGTCCTGGCCGGTGTGCTCAAGGGCAATATCGACTTCAACGCCACCCGCGGCAAGACCAAGATCCCGGACCAGAAGTGGAAGGACCTGCTCGACCACTTCAACGACCCCCGCTTCATCCTGGTCAACGACCGCTTCGAGTTCCCGGACCTGCTCGGCGCCGCCTACGAATATCTGATCAAATATTTCGCCGACAGCGCCGGCAAGAAGGGCGGGGAGTTCTACACCCCGGCCGAGGTGGTGCGCCTGCTGGTGCAGCTCGTGAAGCCCCAGGCCGGGCAGGAGGTCTATGACCCCACGGTGGGTTCCGGCGGCTTCCTCATCCAGACCCACCAGTATGTCGAGGAGCAGGGTCAGGATAAGGACAATCTGCACCTCTTCGGCCAGGACTCCAACGGCACCGTCTGGTCCATCTGCAACATCAACCTCATCCTGCACAACATCACCCGCTTCACCGTGGAGAACGGCGACACCCTGGAGAACCCCCAGATCCTCAAGGACGGGCGCATCCGCACCTTCGACCGGGTGCTGGCCAATCCGCCCTTCTCCCAGAACTACAGCCGCGCCGGTCTGGTCCACGACTACCGCTTCTGGGACTACTGCCCGGAGGCCGGCAAGAAGGCGGACCTGATGTTCGTCCAGCACATGATCGCGAGCCTCAAGCCCAACGGGCGCATGGCCACCATCATGCCCCACGGTGTGCTGTTTCGCGGCGGCAAGGAACGGCTGATCCGCGAACACCTGATCGAGAAGGACCTGATCGAGGCCATCGTCAGCCTCCCCCCGGCACTCTTCTACGGCACCGGCATCCCCGCCTGCGTACTCGTCGTGCGCAAGGACAAGCCGGACAACAGGCGCGGCAAGGTCCTCTTCATCAATGCCGACCGCGAATATGCCGAGGGCAAGAACCAGAACCGGCTGAGGCCCGAGGACATCGAAAAGATCGACCACTGCTTCACCCAAGGCCGCGAGCTGCCCAAGTACAGCCGCCTGGTCGACCAGGCCGAGATCCGCGACCGGCACGACTACAACCTCAACATCCGCCGCTATGTCGACAACACCCCGGAGCCCGAACCCGAGGACCTGCGCGCCCACCTCCTGGGCGGCGTGCCGCTGGCCGAGGTCGAGGCCCACCGTGCCGACTTCGGGCAATTCCGGATCGACCCGCTGAATGACGCTAACGCGCTCTTCCGCCCCCTGGCCGAGGAAGGCCGGCCTGGCTATCTCGCCTTCCGCGCCGAGCTTGGCGCCAAGCCCGCCATCAAGGCCCGGCTGGAGTCCGATCCCAACCTGCTCGCGACCCTCGCCGACCACGACCGGGCCCTGGCCGACTGGTGGTCAGAGGCGCGCGACGACTTCGCCCAACTGGAGTTCGCCCGTACCGGGGGGGCCAAGAAGCTCCCGGAGGTCCGCGCCGAGCTGCTCGCGAGCCTCAAGGCGAGACTGATCCCGCTCGCCGTACTCGACGAATTCCAGTCGGCCGGGGTCTTCGTCAACTGGTGGCAGACCATCCGCTATGATCTGAAAACCATCGTTACCAGCGGCTGGTTCCACGGACTGATCCCGGACGCCTACCTGATCGCCGCCTTCTTCCAGCCGGAGGCCGACGCCATCGAGTCGCTGGAGGCCAAGGTCGCCGAGGACCAGGGCGCACTGGCCGAGGCGGTCGAGACCGCCCAGGAGGTCGCAGGCTTCGAGCCGGAGGAGGACGAGAAGGTCACGGCGACGGTCATCAAGAAGGCGCTCAAGGACCTGATCGACGACCTCAAGGGCAGCGCCGGGGCCGGGGCCGCGAAGGAGCGCAAAGGGCTCATCGACGCGCGCGATGCCATCACGGGTGTCGAGACCCGGATCAAGGCGAATAAGGAGCGGCTGCGGGAACTGCAATTCGAGTTGGATCTCAAACTCACACTCAAGCGCATCGGCGCCGAGGACGAACAGGCCGAGTCAAAGGAGTTGATCCGCAGCATCGACGAGCAGATCGCCGGGCTGGATGCGAAGGACCCCGACGACAAGAAACGGATCGCCGCGCTTACCAGGGACAAGGCTGCTTTAGAGCGTCGGTGCGCACGCGCCGATCTATTGATGGCCGAGATCGGCGGTCAACTCACCGAGCAGGAGGCCAAGGATCTGATCTTGAAGAAGCTCTATGACCTGGTGGCCAATGAGCAGACGCGCTATCTCAACGCCGCGCGGCGGGCGCTGATCGCCGTCTGCGAGAACTTTTGGGACAAGTATGCGGTGTCGAGTCGGGAGTTGGAGGCGGCGCGGGCGGAGACCTTGACGGAGTTGGATGGGTTGCTTGGTGGGTTGGGCTACCTCCAATGACTTATAAAGCCGGTTGGGTAGAGAAACCGTTGCGGGATATATTGCTTTCCCGGAACGTCAAGTCAAAGCAGATTCAGTCATCGCAGTATCAAAACGTCGGAACCTTCCCCGTTGTTGACCAGAGTTCAACTTTCATTTGCGGTTATCACGATGATGAGCGGCTAGTGATTTCCGAGGGCTTGCCGTTCACCGTCTTTGGAGACCATACGAGAAATACAAAATATGTAAACTTTCCGTTCATCGCTGGAGCAGATGGGACTCAGGTTTTAAAGCCGACTAAGGATATCGACGAGAAATTCTTCTTTTATCTTGTCTCGCGTGCGTCTGAGAAAATCGGGAATTTTGGTTATGACAGACACTTCAAGCACCTGAAAGAATTCATCGCACAATACCCAACTTCGCGGCAAGAACAAACCCAGATTGCCAAGATCCTCTCTGTGATCGATAAGGCCATCGAACAGACCGAGGCCATCATCGCCAAACAGCAGCGCATCAAGACCGGCCTGATGCAGGACCTGCTCACCCGCGGGATCGACGAGCACGGCAACATCCGCTCGGAAGCAACCCACGCCTTCAAAGACTCCCCGTTCGGACGCATACCCGCGGAATGGGAGATCGGTCGACTCGGAGCAGTCGCCACGCGCGTCACGAGCGGATCGCGAGGCTGGGCACGGTATTACGCAAATGAGGGCTCCGTTTTTCTGCGCATTGGGAACCTGACGCGCGCGCACATCAACCTGAGGCTCGATGATATCATTTACGTGTGCCCGCTGGCCTCGGCCGAGGTCAGCCGAACGTCAGTCGAGGAGGGCGATCTCCTTATCTCCATCACTGCGGACCTCGGGATCGTCGGTGTGATTCCCTCTGGTTTTGGCGAGGCGTACATCAACCAGCATATCGCGTTGATTCGGCTCAACAAGGACGAGGTCCATCCGCGATACATCGGATACGCCTTTGCCGGGAATGCAGGGCAAGAGCAATTTGGCAAACTCAACGAATCCGGTGCAAAGGCCGGGCTCAACCTGCCGACTGTTGAAAAACTGGCTTTCTGCAAGCCAGGACGCGAAGAGCAGTGCCGGATCGCCGTTGTCCTGGACAAACATACCGAAACCATACGCCGGCAACATCACCAACTCACGAAACTGCGAGGGCAAAAGGCCGCCCTCATGCAAGACCTCCTAACCGGCAAGGTCCGCGTCACGCCGCTGCTGGAGGCCGGAGCCTGACCCATGTCCGCGGTGCCCTGTATCGATCCCCGCGAGGTCCTCTTCTCGTTCCCACGCTCAAGCGTGGGAATGCGGCGCGGGCGCTCCGCGTCCGGTCTAGCTCCGCTGGAGCGTGGCCCCAGAAGGAAGGTCTCACGCAAAGACGCAAAGACGCAAAGAAGAAAGATAAATGGGTTCAAAACGACTAGGGCGATGCGTCCTTGGCGCTCTTTCTTTGCGTCTTTGCGCCTTTGCGTGAGACTCTTCTTTTCTCGTTTTCTCGTTCCCACGCTCCCGAGTGGGAATGCCGCGCGGGCGCTCCGCGTCCGGTCTCGGCAATGGACGCGGAGCGCCCGCGCTTGCTCCCACGCTGGAGCGTGGGAGCCAGAGGGATACCGTCCGGCCGCGGAAGCCTCCCGAGGCGCTTCGCGACGCCGAAGCGTCGGGACTTGCTCCCACGCCGGAGCGTGGGAGCGGAATCGAATCTCTCACAGAGACACGGAGACACAAAGACTTCGTCTTTCTTCTCCGTGTCTCTGTGTCTCCGTGAGAGAATCTTCTTCGCGTTCCCACGCGGAAGCAGGGGAACGCCGTCCGGCCGCGGAAGCCTCCCGCGGCGCGAACCGAGCTTGTGGGCTTAAGTGCATGTCACTGAATCTGAATCCAGAGAAGGCACTGATATTCCGAATCATCCACGCACAGAATGTGCCGTGGGTCATGGATCATGGCCTGCATTGCCGAAATTCCGCAATCCAAGATTCCAACTTCCGCACGATCGGGAACCCCGACCTCATTGATAAGCGGCATCAACGCATAGTCCCCGTACCCCCGGGCGGGACCTTGAGCGATTATGTACCCTTTTACTTTACCCCGTCATCACCCATGTTGTACAATCTGACGACGGGCTTTGGTGGCATCACTCAATGCCCGAATGAAGACATCGTGGTCCTGGTGTCGAGCCTTCCGCGACTGAGACAGTTGCGCCAATGCTTCGTCTTCACTGATTGCCATGCCTATGCGCAGGCGGCTCAATATTTCTGCGATCCGGCGGATTTGAAGAACATCGATTGGGCGATACTTCGGAATCGCGATTTCAAGCGCGACCCGGATGACCCGGGTAAATTCGAGCGTTATCAGGCGGAGGCGCTGGTTCATCGGCAGGTGTCTTTCGCCGCACTGCTGGGCATTGTCTGCTATACTGATGGAGTCAAGTTGGCACTTAAAGAACAGGCGATGTCGCGAGGCATCGAGATCAAGGTGCTTTGTGAACCGGGCTGGTATTTCCGTGATCCATTACACTAAAGGCAATCTGTTGGACGCCGATGTCGAGGCGGTCGTCAATACGGTCAATACCGTGGGCGTGATGGGTAAAGGCATCGCGCTCATGTTCAAAGAGCGGTTTCCTCAGAATTTTTCGGCCTATGCGGCGGTCTGTAAGGACAAGAAATTGGCGCCTGGGGAAATCTTTGTTACCGAGCGCACCGATCTGCTGGGGCCTCGCTGGGTGATCAATTTCGCCACCAAGGGGCATTGGCGTCACCCCAGCAAGATGGAATGGATCGATACGGGTCTTGCAGATCTGCGTCGCTTCATTCGGGAACACGGGGTGAAATCCATCGCCGTGCCGCCCCTGGGTGCCGGTAACGGCAAGCTCGATTGGTCCGAGGTCAAGCCGCGGATCGAGGCGGCGCTGGGCGACTTGACAGAGGTTGATGTCATCGTCTATGAACCTACCAGCCAATACCAGAATGTAGCCAAACGTAGCGGCGTAGAGAAGCTCACGCCGGCACGCGCCTTGATTGCGGAGTTGGTGCGGCGCTATTGGATACTGGGGATCGAATGCTCGCTGCTCGAGATACAGAAGCTGGCGTGGTTCCTGGAGCGCAATATCGAGATCTATGCGCTCGACGATCCCCTGGACCTTCGCTTTGAAGCCAATAAATACGGTCCCTATGCCCGCCGACTACATCACCTGATCAACGGTCTGGACGGAAGCTACCTGCACTGCCATAAGCGCCTGGCGGACGCCGGCTCCTTGGATGTCATCTGGTTCGAGGACAGCAAGAAGGAATATATCAAGGTCTACCTCGACGGTCCTGAGGCAAAGCCCTACCGCGCTGCCTTCCACGAAACCACCGCGTTGATCGACGGGTTCGAGACCCCTTTGGGGTTAGAGCTTCTGGCGACAACGGATTGGCTGATCGATCGGGAAGGCTGCCCGGCGACGGTTGAGGGCATATTGGACGGATTGAAACACTGGCCGGGCGGCGGCCCTGAGGCTGGTCCACGCAAGCTGAAGTTGTTCGACGAACGCCTTATCCGGCTGGCCCTGGAGCGTCTATCCCAATGGGACCAGGGCCAGTTCCAAACAGTGCGCTGAACGAGAGCTATCATGGCCTTCCAGGACAAGACCCCCGCTTACCTCAAACTCGACGAGCGCAACCACGTCGAGAAACCGTTACTCGATCAACTCGCCGGGCTCGGCTGGGAGGTCATCGACCTGGGTCAGGGGCAGACCCCGGCGCAGAGCTTGCGCGGGTCCTTCGCGGAGGTGGTGCTGGAGCCCGTCTTACGTGAGCAACTGGTCCGGATCAATCCCTGGCTGGAACCGGACCAGGTGGACGAGGTGGTGAAACAGATCACCGGCTTCTCCGGCAAGGACCTGCTGGCGAACAACCGGCACGTCCATGACCTGCTGCTGGGCAACACTAGTGTGGCCGAGAACCGTCAGACCGGGGAGAAGAGCCCGACGGTGCACTTCATCGACTTCGATGGCCCCGACCCCAAGGTAAACAACCGCTTCATTGCGGTCTGCCAATTCAAGGTGCGTATCCTCGGCACCGAGTACCATATCGTCCCGGACATCGTGCTGTTCATCAACGGCCTGCCGGTGGTGGTGATCGAGTGCAAGTCGCCCAAGTCCAAGGAGCCGATCCCGGAGGCGATCGAGCAGTTGCTGCGCTACAGCGAGCAGCGCGGCGATCAGGGCGAGGGCAGCGCGCCGCTCTTCTGGTTCAATCAATTCACGGTGGTGACCTGCCGCGATCAGGCCAAGTTCGGTACCATCACCACCCACACCGAGAAGCACTTCTACCGCTGGGCGGACCCCTATCCACGCACCCTGGACGACCTGGCCCACGGTGCGAGCTCGCCCAATGATCAGCAGCGCCTGGTCGCCGGCATGTTGGATCAGCGCAACCTGCTGGACCTGATCCGGACCTTCACCCTGTTCTCCACGACCGCCGACGGCAAGACGATCAAGATCGTCGGGCGCTATCAGCAGTTCCGGGCGGTGAAGCTGGCGGTGAAGCGGCTATTGGAGGGTCATACGCCGCGTCAGCGCAGCGGGGTCATCTGGCACACCCAAGGCTCGGGCAAGTCACTGACCATGATGTTCATGGTGCGTGAGATGCACCGGCATCCCGCCCTGCAACAGTGGAAGATCGTCTTCGTCACCGACCGCACCCAACTGGAAGAACAACTCACCGCCACCAGCCAGGCGATCGGTTTCACGGTGAAGGTGGCAGACAGCATCAGCCGCCTGAAGGACCTGTTGCGCACCGACTCCTCGGACCTCGTGATGGCGATGATCCACAAGTTCCGGGATGAGGAGTTGCAGGAGACCTTCCCCGAACTGAATGCGAGCCCGCACATCCTGGTGATGACGGACGAGGCCCACCGCTCCCAATACAGCCTGCTCGGCGCCAATCTGGACCGCGCCATCCCCAATGCCGCACGGATCGGCTACACCGGCACCCCGATCGACAAGACGACCCGGGTCTTCGGCGATTATATCGACAAGTACAGCATGCGCCAGGCCATCGAGGACGGCGTGACGCTCGAGATCGTCTATGAGGGGCGATCCGGGAACGCGCAGGTGGCTGACCAGCAGGCCATGGATCAGGCGTTCGCGGACCTGTTCAGCGATTACAACGTCGCCGAGCGACTCCAGGTCCTGGGTTATGGCTCCAAACTGGCCTATCTTGAGGCCGAGCCGATCATCGCCGCCAAGGCGGCCGATATGATCGATCATTATCTCACGCAGGTCTTCCCGAACGGCTATAAGGCCCAGGTCGTGGCGACCTCCCGGGAGGCGGCCGTGCGTTATCGGACCTGCCTGTGCGCAGCACTGGCGGCTGCCGTCGCGCGGTTGGAGCAGTCCAATCCGACCAGTCTGGACCTGGAGCGGCTGCGTAAGCTCGCGGTCGGCGTGGTGATCTCCGGCGGGCAGCTCAACGACAAGAAGCCGCACCTGGAGCTCTATGCGAATCCGGCCGAGCACAAACGGCTGATCGCGAGCTTCAAGCTGCCATTTGATGCGGTAGTCGCCGGGCAGTCTGGCGGCAAAGGCGGTCGGATCAATGGTGACGTGGGCATTCTGGTAGTGAACCACATGCTCTTGACCGGGTTCGATGCGCCCATCGAGCAGGTCCTGTATCTCGATCAGGTGATCCGTGCGCACAACCTGTTGCAGGCCATCGCCCGGGTGAACCGGGTCGCGGGGCTCGCCAAGGGCAAGGGCTTCGTGGTGGACTATGTCGGGATCGGTCACCACCTGCAGGCGGCGATCGACAACTTTGACGAGCGGGAGCGCCGCGAGGTGCTGGAGAACCTGAGCTTCCCGGAGGACGAACTGCGTAACCTGGACGCCGCCGAGCGGGCCGTCATGGCCTGGTTCGGCAAGTTTGGATTGACCGACCTGACCGATTACGATGCCTTCAGTGACCTCTTCTATGACGAGGACTGCCGTTTCGAGTATCTGCTGCGCTTCCGCGAGCTGACCCGCTGCCTGAACCTGGTCTTTCCGGCGCGCCATGCGCTCGCCTATATGGAACGCTATAAATCGCTTGCCGAGATCAACGTGCTGGCCGCCAAGCACCTGCGCGATGAACGCCTAAGCATGCGCGGCATCCCGCAGAAGCTGCGCGCGATCACCGATGCGCACCTCATGGCACGGGGGATCGAGCAGAAGGTCGCACCGATCTCGATCCTCGATGAGGGTTTTGAGGCAGAGGTCGGTAAGCACAAGCGCACCAAGACCAAGGCGGCAGAGGTAGAGCACGCCATCCGCCACCATATCGAGATCACACTGAACGATGACCCCGAGCTTCAGGCATCCTTTGCCGCGGCGCTGGCGGCCATTTTTGCCGAATTCATCGACAATTGGCAAAAGATCTATGAGGCACTGGAGAAGCTGCGTCAGCGCATGCGCGCCGCGGAATGCGAGGAGACCTATGGCCTCAACAAGAAGAAACAGATGCCGTTCTTCCGCATGTTTCGCGGTGAACTCTTCGGCACGCCGGTGCCCGCGCAGATCCCGGCCGGGGTGCGCGAGGAACGCGGCGATTGGTCGGCGGTTGCGGCACTGAACGACGATCAGATTGCCGGCCTCGTGGACCTCACCGAGCAGGTCTTCAACGCGGTGGAGCGCGAGCTGAAGCTGACCGGATTCTGGGAGAGCATACCCGCACGCAATAAGCTGCGCGCCGAACTGTTGATGCTCTTTCTCGCACCGCGCTTCAAGGGCCTGCCCGGTATCGTGACACGACGCGACGCACTCATCAGTCGGGTACTGGAGATCGCGGAACGCAACCACGACGCGATTCTCTACGCGGCTTGAAGTGGACCTGACCTATCGCACCCTCTTCTCGAAGCGCAAGACGCTCAGTATTACCGTCGAGCGGGATTGCTCCGTGGTTGTTCATGCACCCGATGGTACCGACCCGGAGCGCATCAGGCGTGCCGTCGAGTCCAAGCGGCTGTGGCTCTATGAGAAGACACGTCACCCGCAGAAGACCCAGACGCGGACCCACCCACCGGGGACTGAACTGGTGTCGGGCGAATCGCTCTTGTATCTGGGGCGGCATTACCTGATCGAGATCGTCGAGCGGGAGGGTTTCGCCATCGAGTTTCGCAATCGCTTCATCATCCCCAGGGCGCGCGCCGCCGGTCGTAACGAGGTCTTTCGGGAGTGGCTCCAGGCGCGCGCCCGGGGGCTCATACTCCCACGGGTGCGCAAACAGGCGCAGGCACTGGGCGTTGCGTATGAAGAGGCCAAGATCACCGACGGACATTACCGCTGGGGCTCCTGTACCCCGGGCGGCAATCTCAATTTCAACTGGCGGCTGATCAAGGCGCCGCTCTTCGTGATCGACTACGTGATCGCCCATGAACTGGCCCACCTGATCGAGCCCAACCATACCCCGCGCTTCTGGAGTATCGTGCGGACCGCGGTGGTACAGATGGACAAGGCGAAGGGGTGGCTCAAGGAAAACGGGCAACTGCTCGAACAGGATCTATGACAATGAAGCGTCGATTTCTGCTTGCACTGCGGGCGCGAGTCGCTATGCGAACCACGGGGAGCCGGTGGTCGCTGGACAGCGGCGCAAGCAGACCGCCAGCGACACGGGTGCAGTGTTCCCGGGGCCAAGCCACGTAAATGCTTGCCTGTGGGCAGGCAGTGGACGCTACTCGCGGGTCTCCATCTTGCGCTGGGCCTCCATCAGTGTCCGTTCGTCCGCCGGCGTCAGCTTGGGCTGGTCGATGTGCAGCGTGAGCCGCTCCAGGGTGCCGCTGAAGCGGAACGGCACCTGGTAGTCCCCGTCGTCGACCCCGGTGCCGGTGTCGGCGCCGACATCGAGGTTCTCATCCCACTGCATCGTAAGCGGCAGGGTTTTATCCATCCTCTGGACGGCCAGCTCGCGGCCGTCCACCTTGAGCACGCCGGTGCCGCCGCGCCCGATCCCGCTGACGCTATTGGCGGCGAGGGTCGACTGCCCCAGACCGTCATATTTGAAATCGAATTCGAGTACGTGTCGGCCGGGCGCGAGCGGCTCGCCGCCCTCCCAGCGCACCCGCTTCATATCGACCAGGTTCCACAGGAACACCGGCCGGCCCTTGAGCAGATAGAAGCCGAAGCCACCGAAGCGCCCGCCCTGGGTGATGAGCATGCCCTCGGCCCCCCCTTGCGGAACCTCGATCTCGGCCTGGAGGTTGTAAGACGCATTGAGGATACCAGGCGCGGCGCCCATCGGCGTTCCGGTCAGTTCGCCGGTCCAGGTGAAGGTGTCGCGTCCGGCCGTGGGGCTGGGCCGCGGGGTGCCGCCCCGGGTGAGGAAGCTCGTGTCCAGCGGCAGCACCTGGTGCCGCTGCGCCTCCTCCCAGAACATGCCCTGTAACTGCTTGAGCTTGTCGCCATACCGGTCGGCGACATTCTCAGACTGGGTCCAGTCATGGCGCAGGTCATAGAGTTCCCAGGGGAAATCCAAGGGGTCTCTGGCGGGCGACAGCAGGTCCCAGGGCGGACGCACGACCGCCGTGCCGGCCATCCAGCCGTCATGGTAGAGGGCGCGGTCGCCCATCATCTCGAAATACTGGGTCTGGTGCGGGGACGGCGCCGCGGCATTGCGCGCGTCGAAGCCATACCTCATGCTGACCCCCTCGATCGGGCTCTGTTTGATGCCGTCGACCACCTCGGGCGCGCGGACCCCGGCCGCTTCCAGGATGGTGGGCATCACATCGATCACATGGTGGAACTGGCCGCGAATGCCGCCCTTGTCCTTGATCACGGCCGGCCAGGAGATCGCCATACCCTGCCGGGTGCCGCCGAAGTGCGACGCGATCTGCTTGGTCCAGGAGAAGGGGGTACTGAAGGCCCAGGCCCAGGGGGCGGCCATGTGTGGATAGGTCTTGTCGGACCCCCAGAGGTCATAGAAGCGCGCGAGTTGGACCCCGACCGGGATCTCGACACCGTTGAAGGTCGCGACCTCGTTCGGGGTGCCGACCATGGTCCCCTCGGCGCTGCTGCCGTTGTCGCCGCTGATGTAGAAGATCAGGGTATTGTCGAGCCGGCCCAGGTCATCGACCGTCTGGATCACGCGGCCGATTTCGTGGTCCGCGTACATCAGATAGGCGGCATAGACCTCGGCCTGACGGATGAAGAGCCGCCGCTCGTCGGCCGAGAGCGCCTCCCAGTCCTTCAGCAGGTCCTTGGGCCAGGGGGTGAGTCGCGCGTCCTGCGGGATGACGCCCAGCCGCTGTTGGTTTGCGAAGATCTGCTCGCGCAGCCTGTTCCAGCCCTGGTCGAAGAGCTTGAGTTGCGTCGCCTTCGTGATCCATTCCGGCGTGGCATGGTGCGGTGCGTGCGCCGCGCCGGGGACATAGTACACGAAGAACGGCTGGTCCGGCGCCAGGTTGTCGACCCGCTTCATGTAGGTGATCGCCTCGTCGGCCATCGCGGTGATCAGGTTGAAGCCGGGATTGCCCTGGAAGGGAAAAATATAGGTGGTGTTGCGCACCAGGTTCGCCGGCTGCCACTGATTGGTGTCGCCGCCCATGAATCCATAAAAGTACTCGAAGCCCAGGCCGACGGGCCACTGGTCGAATGGCCCGATGTCGGACACCTGAAAGAGCGGCGTGTTGTGGTTCTTGCCGAACCAGGCGGTGCGGTAGCCGTTGTCTTTGAGTATCCTGCCGACCGTCGCCTTGTCCTTGGGGATGATGCTGTCATAACCGGGGTAGCCCGTCGCCTGTTCCGTAATCACGCCGGTGCCGACCGAGTGGTGATTGCGCCCGGTGAGCAGCGCGGCGCGCGTCGGCGAGCACAGTGCAGTGGAGTGGAAGTTGGTGTAGCGCAGGCCGTTGGCGGCGATGCGCTCGAGCGCGGGGGTGGGGATGACGCCGCCGAAGGTGGACGGGGCACCGAAGCCGACATCGTCGGTCATGATCAGGAGCACGTTGGGCGCGCCCTTGGGCGGGACGACGCGCGCTGGCCAGTAGGGCTCGGATTGCAGGGCGTTGCGCTCGATGCGGCCGTGAAAGGCCGGCGGCGGCGGCGGGAGTTGGCGGCCGTCGATGGTCGTCGTGGCGGCCGGCGAGCCTGGCGGTGCCGCGGCGGGCCCCGCGGCGGCGCGGCTGCCGCCGCTCGGTGCCGTGCCGAGGATGACCAAGGCAAGGGCCATGGCGATGTGTGGTAAGGAACGCGGCGGTCTTGGCAGGTGCATATCGACCTCAATGGATGCAATTGATCGCTCACTGGGTGCCCCGCGACCGGCACTGACAGCGGCCGGATTCGCTCAACGCGATTCTAGCAGCCGCCCGTGATTTTGCTATGATTCCAAGCAGGTAAGCCGCCGGGCCGCCGCAGCCCTTGGAACCGATGGCGATGGCGCGACACTGGTTGTCGCGGATCTGTGACAGCCCCGTCAGAACGAGAACCCGCGTCGGCGGATTCTTGCCCAATCCGTAGCGCCCTGATAGGCTTGATCCTCGTCGGCAATCTGGTCCAGGATTGAAGGGAAAGAACGAAAACAAGGGCAGCACAGCAATGGTCCGTCACATCCCCTGCGGCACCTTCGTCAACGAAAGCGAGCGCCTCGCCTGTGAGCGGCTGCGCGCCAAGCTCCAGGCCGCCCCCGGCGACTGGATCATCCTCTCCAACCTCAATCACGCCCAGCACCCCAGCGTCCGTTCCGACGAGATCGACGCCGTCGTCATCGGCCCGCCCGGTGTCTTCGTCCTGGACTCGTTCCAGGAGGCCGATGGCTATCCCGGCGAGTTGGTCTTCTACTCCCTGGTGGACCCGGCGGCACCGACCCTGTCGGAGCGGCGCAAGGATAGCGGTTGGGACCTGCCCGCACGGCTCGCCTATGCCCAGGCCGCCTGCGCGGCCCTGCGGCAGTTCCATCAGCCGCAAGACCCGAACCTGACGGCCATCGTCCACCGGCGCCTGTCACCGGAGAGTCTGCGCGTCCGTCACAACGGCGCACCCTTGTTCACCGACTTCAACCTCACGCGGCTCCAAGACGCCGAGACCATCTCCCCCGCCCAGGTCGACTTCGGGGACCTGCTGCCCTTTGTCGCCGCCGAGGTCCGCCAAGGCGGGCTGGCCGCCGCCGACGCTCGCTCCGACATCGCCGCCCTGTGCGCCTCCCTGCTCACCCTCTTTGAGCCCGGCGCGCCGCTCTCCGACAAGGTCCGCGGCATCCTGGAACTGGGCTGCGCCCCCAATCCGACCGACCGCCCGCCCCTGGACGACCTGGCTCAGGCCCTCGCCAAACTGACCCCGGCCGAGGCCCCGGCCGCATCCCCCAGCCTCCCGCCCGCCGACTACTGGGACGAGGACACGGTGGTCGACTTCCAGCAGTCCCGCTACAAGATCGTCGGTCGGCTGGGGCGCGGCGGCATCGGTCAGACCTTCAAGGTGGTCGAACTCGATGCCCATTCCGATGAGAAGTTCGGCACCTATGTCGCCAAGCTGGTACGCGATGCCGCCGACGGCGAGGCCGCGATCCTCGCCTACAAGCGGGTGCGTGCCTATACGACCCACCCGAACCTCTCCACCATCCACGCGTTCGCCCCGGACTGGGAGCCGGACCGCTTCGTTGCCCTGATGAAGTGGGTCGAAGGCCAGCCCCTGCACGACCTGACCGGGGTCCTGGACCTCTACGCGGAAGACCTGGGCGAGGCGTCCGCCGAGGCCCTGGCCCAACGCTGGCTGATGGACCTGTGCGCCGCCTTGGGCGAACTGCACCGGGTCGGCCTGGTGCATGGCGATGTCAGCCCCAAGAATCTGATCGTCCAGGGTGGGACACTCGTCCTCACCGATTACGACACCGTAGCCCTTGCCGGCGAGACGGCCCGCGGCGGGACCTTCCCCTATACCAGCCCGGCCGTCCAGGCCCGCCAAGCCATCCAACCCGCGGACGACCTCTACGCCCTGGTGGCCAGCCTCTTCCACTGCCTGACTGACCGGGAGCCCTTCGCCTACGGGACCGAGCGGCGGAAAGATCGGGGACTCAACTGGGACGGCATCGAGGGCTACGCGACCCTGCGCCCTTTCCTTGACCGCGCTACCCACCCGGACCCCGCCCAGCGCTTCGCCGATGCCCTGGAGGGCGGCCGGTTCCTTAACGATCAGGTCCGAGAGGCGCACCCGAACACTGACCGCAAGCCAATCAAGACCGCCCCGCCGGCGCTGACACCCAACACCGTGCCCTGGCTGCGCCAACTGCTCTCGTCCTATCCCGGCTCCCGCCACGGCAACAGCGAGACCCGCGGCCTGGACTCACCCTTTGCCGAGGCCACCTACGTCGAGACCCGCCTCGACGACACCCTGCTCGCCGAGATCGAGGCCGGCGAGATCAACCTCGTGATCCTGTTCGGCAACGCCGGGGACGGCAAGACCGCCTTTCTGCAGCACCTCGCCCGGCGACTCGGCCTGCCTGACATTCACTCGTCCCGGCGCGTCTGGGAGACTCGGCTCAGCGGCGGCAAACAACTCAAGGTCAATCTGGATGGCGCCGCCTTCGCACCGAGTCAATTGGGTCTGGGCGTACCCCTGCGCCTCACACCGCGCACCCCCACCGAGAGCGCCTTCTGGGTCGTCAAACCCTGGGAGCGCTTCGACCTCAAGCCCGCCCTGCCGTCGGCCGCCGTGGGGCTCGTAGCTGTTGCTTGAAATCTCCGCTAACCTGCCATAATATGG
>Ga0247839_1005125_pt1 | contig 16154 bp, 14 predicted proteins | sample LaCruzMarch2015__6_FD_192405 | JGI IMG/M metagenome (GOLD analysis project Ga0247839, IMG submission 192405) | Freshwater microbial communities from meromictic Lake La Cruz, Castile-La Mancha, Spain - LaCruzMarch2015_16m | ecosystem: Environmental > Aquatic > Freshwater > Lake | place: Spain... | reverse complement strand
GATGCTCCAAAACACCGTCGAGTCCGCCATATTTGTTGAAGTCATAAGCGGTCAGCTTCACCACAGCTGCTTGGCCAACTTTCAAGAATGCCACTTCAGAAGGCTTGACATAAGCTTCCACCAGCATCACATCTTCAGTGGGAACGATTTCCAAAATCGGTTGACCCGCTTGGACAACGCCACCCACGGTGGTGATCTGTACATTTTTAACGACCCCTTTCATGGGGGAGCGAATCGTTGTGCGGAGGAATGCATCTTCCCGCGCAGAGGCGTTTTCTTTGGTCTGGGAAAGCTCCGATGCCACCCGTGTCAGTTCATTGTTGGCATCTGTGAGATAACGGTTTTGTCTTTCAGCACGTTGTCCCATCAGCTCCGATTGCTGGCGTTTAAGGCGGAGCAGCTCAACTTCAGACATCACGCCTTGGCGCACCATGGGTTCTGTGATGGTCAACTCCCGAGTGACGGCAGCCAAGGAGGTGTCCAAAGCTTGCAAAGACTGGGTCAACGAGCGCTTTCGGGCATTGAAAGCCTGTAGCTCTTGTTGTATCAAGTCGGGTTGTGCATTGAGGGCAGTTGGGAAAACGAGAGCAGTGCCATAGGCCTCTGCTTTGAGCCGAGCAGACAAGGCGGTTAAGGAGAGGAACTTTTCCTGCGCCTCCCTGAAAACAGCACCTGTTCGTGCATCGTCGATGCGCAAAAGAACCTGATCCTTTTCAACGATACTGCCTTCTTTGACAAACAATTCACTCAAGACCCCGGAGTCAAGACTTTGGATAACTTGTTCTCGGCTGGTGGGGATCACCTTGCCTTGGCCGCGTGTGATTTCGTCAAGCTCGAACATGGCGGCCCAAACCAAGGCCAAAACCAAAGTCAGCCCGGTAGCCCAGACCAACATCTGGCTGGCGCGACGTTCGTCATCTTCAACAGTTTTGACGCCAAAGCCTGAACGGCTGGCTTTGCGCATGGTCATGTCGATGCTCCTTGGTTCTTGACACCATTGACATCAATGCCACGCGACAACTTGTCAATCATTTCCTGCTTGGGTCCAATGGCCACGCATTGGCCACTGTCGACGACGGCAATCAAATCCACCCACTCCAGGAGTTGGGGCCTGTGGGTGGCCATCAGGAGTGTTCGTCCTTGCAACCAATCCTTCAGGACAGCGATGACGCGCGCTTCTGTGTTTTGGTCCATGTTGGAGGTAGGCTCGTCCATGAAAACCAATTGAGGGTTGCGCAGCATCATGCGAGCGATGGAGAGCAATTGGCGTTGGCCACCCGACAACCCACCCCCCGCTTCAGTGACAGGCATGTCCAAGCCCAGCGGGTGAGTGGCGACGATGTCATAAATATTCAAAGCTTTGAGCACTTCAATGATCTTGACATCGGTGATCCAGCTGTCGGCCAGGATCAGGTTGTCGCGCACAGTGCCCATGAACAACTGTGGGTCTTGGCCCACGTAACCTATGCGGCTGCGAACCTCGCTGGGCTCGATTTGCTGCAAATCCACGCCGTCGAGTCGAATACTGCCGGCACCGGGGGCATAAAGACCCGCCATCAACCGCAACAAGGTGCTTTTGCCACTGCCGACGCGGCCGAGCATGGCGACTTTTTGACCCGGGCCAATTTGAATAGACAACTTTTTGATCACCGGGATCTTGTGTTCGCCAGGGTATGCAAACTCAAGTGCATCGGCTTGTAGCGCCCCCTGGATACTGTCGGGGACTAAATAATTTCGACCATGGACGCGATCGCGAGGACGCTTCATCAGGCCATCCAGTGTTTCCAACGACGTGGCAGCTTGCTGGTAACGAGATGCCAAGGACATGACGCTGGCCAAAGGCGCAATGGCACGCCCCGCCAAAATCACCGATGCGATCAGACCACCCAAGGTCAACTGGTTGGCGTGGATGAGGTAAACACCACCCACCACCATGGCCACTGTGATCATTTGCTGAACCGATGTGGTCAGCCCCATGATCCAGTTGGTCAAACTGCGAATACGTTTGTAAGAGTCGGCACCCGCTAGGTTGGACATTTCCCAGCGCCGCTGCAAATAGCTTTCGGCGTTATGGGCTTTGAGCAATTCGAGGTTGAGGACAGACTCCACCAAAACGCTTTGCTTGTCACCCGACTCCTTCATATTCTCCCGCATGGCGGTCATCAACGGCTTTTGTGCCAGCAACCCGATGATGATCAATACAGGTACGGCCAGAGCAGGGATCCAGACCAGTGGACCTCCTACCATGGCGATCAAGGCCAGAAACATCAAGACGAAAGGCATATCCGCCAACAGGACGAGAGAGGCCGATGAGAAGAAATCACGCAAGGATTCGAAGTCCCTCATGGAGCTGGCAAAAATACCTGCAGACTGGGGTCGATGCTCCAGGCGAATGGCCATGATCTCGCGCAAGAGCGTTGCGTTGATGGCCAGATCTGCCTTTTTGCCCCCCAGATCGACCAGGCGGGCTTTGAGCCAGCGCATGATGAATTCCAGGAAAATGGCGACAGATGTTCCAATGGCCAAGGTCCACAAGGAAGTGTAGGCACCCGTCGGCACCACACGGTCGTAAACGTTCATGGTGAAAAAGATCGAGGCCAGCGTGAGGACGTTGGCCACCACAGTGGCCACCATGGACTCCACGTAAAAAGCACGAAAGCGCCACAGCGTTCCCCAAAACCAGTTGAAGGCAGAGCCTTGCATGGGGGTCAAGGTTTGGTCATGACGCGTCGGTGGCAGTTTCAGGGCCAAGACCTCGGGGCGTGCCAAGGCTTGTAATTCGGCCAGAGAAATCCGTTGGTCCTCCATGCCTTTGTCTGCCCACAAGACGATGGCTTCGTCGCCTTGAATGTGGCGCAGGACACAGGCGCGTCCGTCGATCAAGGGCATCAACACGGGGAGAACGTAGGGTGGAATCTCGGACAAGCGAACCTTTGACCACGCGGCCATCAAGCCGTTTTTGTGGGCCATGTCGGGGTAAGCGGACAAGGGCACTCGGTTTCGACTGTCGAGGGCAAATCCCGCTCGCATCACTTGATAGTGAACGGGCCGCCCCAACAGTTTCGCGGCCATGGTCATGCACAGCAGCAAGGGGTCGGCCATCGCGTCAGATCCCTGGCTAGGGCGATGCGGGGCATCGTCTATGGTGTGGGATGAGGTACCGCCCGTGGTGGGCAATGGAATCAATTTGGCCATGTTGAATTCATGTGGGTCAGTACGTCGTTCATTGGGTTGGTGCAGTCACCAGACCGGTCTCGGCTGAAAACCGTTTGGCCAGTTCACCGGTTGCCGCCAGCACGCGCACACGAGCAAGACGCTCATCGTGAAAAGCGGCTCTGGCAGCACTGCGGTAACCGAAGGTGTCGGCCTGGATGTTCAAAAGATCCAGCAAGGAACGCCTGGCGACCCGAAACTGCTGACGGTAGGCGTCAACCAGTTTGTCGCCCACAAGGGTCTGTGCACTGCCCGTATCAGAACGGCCTTTGGCCGAAGCCCACTCTTGCCAGGCAAGCGCTGCTTTTTCACGGGCCAGCAGGCGAGCTTCTTCCAATGCAAACTCTGCTGATTTCACTTGGTTGACAGCACTTTCAACCAATGCCGAGGTGCCGCCGCCGTTGTAAAAGGGTGCATTGACCTGGAGTTGGGTCAAGGCTTCTTGTTTGCCGGTCAAGATGTTGTTTTGACGTGACAGCGCCAAGTCGACGGTGGGCCAGTATTGCCCCTTGGCCTGTCGAACACTGGCCTGTGCCGCCTGAAGTTGGGCGCGAGCTTGCGCAATGGGCGCCAAGTCCTCGGAGACAAGATCAATGGCCTTGCTCAAAGAGGTGGGGATGCGCCCCAAAACACCAGAGTCGGACATGGCCGCGTCCAAGTTCATGGGACGTGCATCCATTTCGCCTTTCCAGAAGCGGCGCAAGCGTTGCATGGCTTGCGCAAAATCTGACTTGCGCTGCTGTAAAGCCAATGTGGCGTTTTCCATGCGCACCAAGGCTTGTTCGTAATCCACCCGGCGTCCAGTGTCGGCTTGGGCAATTTTTTGAATGTCGTTCAGGGTTTCGCGGTGGGCGTTCACGTTGCGCACGGCCAGGCTGTACAAATCGGCGGTTTTGTCCCAATTGATATAGGCTTCAGCAGCCAGTTGCGCCACTTCATCCAGCGTGTTGGCTTGCTGGTATTCGGAGGCCAAAGTCAATGCCTCTGCTCGCTGTGCTTCGGCTTCAATCTTGCCGCCTGACCAGAGGTTGACTCGGGCTGTTGGGGTGATGGCGGTTCGCTGTGTGCCAGCGGACAGGGTACCGCCATTGGCCGTCGCGCTGACGCCGAGTTGGGGGTAATGAGCGCTGCGCGCTCGTGCGATGTCGCTGCGGGCGGCTGCCGTACGTGCGGAAGCAGACAAAACGGCAGGGTAGGTTTGTAAGGCCTGATTCACCACTTGAGGCAATGTCTGCGCATGCAAGGCAACAGGCACAAGGGCGCCCACCAAAGTGAGGCAAGCGGCCGTGTAAGTGGCAAAAGACCCAAAAAAAAGCTTTTGCTGCTTTGTACACCAAAGAATGTATTTTCGACGGATCATTGCGGGTGAAATACTATTTACAGTTAAAATGAAATTCTCTCCAAAAAAAAGATTGATAAAACCTCCAATTGGCGTACTCCTGCCAAATAAATAGCCAAAAATGGTGATTTCGTGAAAAAAAGATGTTGGGCACCTCAACGCTGCGGAGAAAAAAGGGGCAACGAAGGAGCTTGCTTGATGAAGAACAAGCATTAGGGCAATCTGGCAAGATCGCCCCGTACCTGAAAGAATCTGAATTTAGATTTTCCGAAACGTCAACAGCGTTTGAAGGAGCTAATAATACTATATTAATAGTTAATATGAATATTTATTGATAAAATAGTTATCATTTATCAATAAATATAACGTCAAGGCCAATACAGTAGAGGTGCTTCGCTTCGTCGAGAATTGAAGCGCACCGGCGAAGCCCACTCGCATCTGGGCGAATGCAAAGCGACACGCTAAAGTCAAAAAAGGCCGGATCAGACGCCGTAACGGTCCCGGTAGGTCTGCACAGGGGCCAAGTGGGCCAGCAACTCAGGCTGGCTCTGTCGGGCCAAAAAGGCCAGCAGGTCCGACAGCTGGGCGATGGTGCACACCTGCATGCCCAAGGTGTGGCGCACATACTGAACCGCGCTGTGCGGCACATCCTTGACCGAGCCGTCGTCTTGCTTTTCGGTGGCCATTTCCTGGCGGTCCAGTGCAATCGCGATGGCATGCGGTGTGGCCCCTGCTGCCTTGATCAGCGCAATCGACTCGCGAGCAGCAGTGCCCGCGCTCATGACATCGTCCACGATCAGAACGCGTCCTTGAATGGGCGCACCCACCAATGAGCCACCTTCGCCGTGGTCCTTGGCTTCCTTACGGTTGTAAGCAAAGGGCACGTTGCGCCCCAAGCGGGCCAGTTCGATGGCCACGGCCGCACCCAGCGGGATGCCTTTGTAGGCCGGGCCGAAGATCATGTCGAACTCGATCCCACTGGTCAGCAAAGCTTTTGCATAAAATTGCGCCAGTCGGCTCAGCTTGGCGCCATCGTCAAACAGACCGGCGTTAAAAAAGTAGGGGCTCATGCGACCGGCTTTGGTCTTGAATTGCCCAAAGCGCAACACGCCCGAATCCACCGCAAACTGCACAAATTCCTGAGCGAGCGCCTGCATTTCGGCGCTGCTTGCCTGACCTGTCACCATGGGGAAATCCTTGTTCAAACTCACCAGCCTCAACCTCAACGGCATCCGCTCGGCCACGACCAAGGGCGTTGAAGCCTGGCTGGCGCAAGAAAAACCCGATTGTATTGGCGTGCAAGAGGTCAAAGCTCAAGCCCCCGATGTGGCGGGCAAGTTTGAAGAGCTCGCGGGCCTCAAGGGGTACTTTCACTTTGCCGAGAAAAAAGGCTACTCGGGCGTGGGTGTTTACACCCGCCACGAACCCAGCGATGTGGTGGCCGGCTTTGACGGCGGCGAATTCGACGCGGAGGGCCGCTATGTGGAGCTGCGCTTTGACACGCCCACGCGCAAGATGTCCATCATCAGTTGCTACTTTCCCAGCGGCTCATCGGGCCCTGAGCGTCAGGAAGCCAAGTTCCGCTTTCTGAGCCTGATGTATCCGCACCTGATGGCCCTCAAGGGCGAGCGCGAATTCATCGTCTGCAGCGACGTGAACATCGCGCACCAGCAGGCTGATTTGAAAAACTGGCGCAGCAACCAGAAAAACAGTGGCTTCCTGCCCGAAGAACGCGCCTGGATGACACAGCTGACCACCGAAGGCGGTCTGGTGGACGTGTACCGCCGACTGCAGCCGCACACCACCGACGATTGCTACACCTGGTGGAGCAACCGGGGCCAAGCCTATGCCAACAACGTGGGCTGGCGGCTGGACTACCACCTGGCCACACCTGCTGTGGCCGAGAAGGCCCGCACCGAGCACATCTACAAAGGCGAGAAGTTCTCGGACCACGCCCCGATCACGATCGGCTACGTCTTCAGCATCTGATGTACGGCCCCAATGCGGGGCTCTCAAATCCAGCAACTGCTTCACCATCACAAAGCCCCTGCAGCCTATTTCTATGACCCAATAGGGTCATAGAAAGTTCAACTGTTTTTGTTAAATTTAGATATGTTTACAAAAAGCAGTGGTTTTCTCAGATGAGTGTTTCTCTTGGGCACGTCTATGTCGTGGATGACAACGCGGACATGCTGTATTTCTTGCGAAACCTCCTTGAATTGATGGGGTACACCGTCGACACCTTCAGCAGTCCTGAATTATTTTTGAGCAGGTCAACCCCAATTTCGCCCGCTGTGCTGCTTCTGGACATGCACATGCCGCAATCGAGTGGACTGGATTTGCAGCAAATGCTGGAAAGCCTCGGACGCAAGACGCCCATCGTTTTCATGAGCGGAGAAAGCGAAAAACAAGAAATCATTACGGCTTTCACCCGGGGCGCCATTGGTTTTCTCTGGAAGCCCTTCAGTCGAGATGACCTGAAAGTCGCCGTTGACAAAGGCCTGGCCCTGGACGGCCAACGAAGACTAGAGACTGATCGGATGGCCGATATCAAGCGCCTCTACGCCACCTTGTCGCCCCGAGAGCAAGAGCTGTTTTACTTATTCATCGATGGTTTCACCAACAAAACCATTGGCGAGAAAAAAAACATCTCTCCGGTCACGGTCAAAAAGCACCGCTCTACCGTTTACGAAAAATTCCACGTCACTTCCACACCTGAATTGATACAAATGTGCAAGGGCCTTGAACTGTCGCGACTGGACGCTAACCCCACAGCTTGATGCCCCAGTACTAGGGCTGAACTGCCTCTGAGGCCGTCAAATTCCCCTTGCATTTGAGTGACCCAATAGGGTGTTACGCAAACCCCTCGTGTTTGTTACTTTGTCAGATCTATCAAAAGATCGTCAATGACGAGGAGTAATGAATGAATTTCGACAAGAGTAGCGTAAATCAAAGAACTAAAAAAACGCGGCCATCTCATCTTTCCATCAGCGTGGTGTTGGGCGCCCTCTTGCTTGCAGGCTGCGCTCAAACCACCACACGTCAAACACCAGAGCTCAGCAAAGAGCGACGCAGTGTGGAGCCCATCGTGTCACTGGGCGGCAGCTTCAAGGCACTGCCAGCGGTCAGCCATACCCAAAGCCGCGTGGTCCTGTACCGCGATGCCCAAAGCGCCTTGACCGGCGCAACCAGCGTCTTCTTGGACGAGCGCTACCACGCCTCACTTGAAGAGGGTGCATGGAGTTCACTTTGCTACAAGACCGGCCCCGTCGAGATGGGTGCGCGGCAAATGCGTGTGGGCAGCTCACCCAAAGACCTGCCCGATACCATCACCGCTTTGACCTTGATGCCAGGTCAAACGCATTACGTTCGTGTGCAGACCAACGGTGCCAAGCCGGTGTTGCAACCCGTGGCAGCGGCCCAAGCGCTGCAAGAGCTGGCCGGCACCCGCCAGCAGATCCATACCGTCTCACGCGTGGCCATCGACTGCCAGCCCGAGACCGCACCGGCAGTGGTTGCACCATTGCCTGATCAAACCTACACACTGACGGCGGACACCCTGTTCGCTTTTGACCGCGCTGACCGCGCCGCCATGACCGATGCGGGCACCCGGGCCATTGACCAGTTGCTCTCGCGCCTGAGTCAAGACTTCAGCCGCATCGACCGCGTGCACCTGATCGGCCATGCCGACCCGCTGGGCAAAGCCGAGCGCAACGAGCGCTTGGCCATCGAGCGGGCGCTGACGGTGCGCGAGCACATCATGCGCGGCGGCGCAGTCGCAGCCCCCATCACCGTCGAGGGCCGCGGCAGCCGCGATCCTGTGGCGAGCCACTGCGGCAAACCGGCTACGCCCCAAACCATTGCCTGCAACCAGCCTAACCGCCGCGTGACGGTGGAGGTCATCGGGGTGCGCCGCTGATGTCCAGCTTGTCATTGCGCTCGCAGCGCAGCAACCCACGCACGCCGTCATTGCGTGGAGCGCAGCGACGCGGCAATCCATTTATTCAGTGTGGCCAGCCCTACACCCACTGTCCCCTTTCAGTCTGACACCCCGTAAAACGCCATGACCAAACAATACAAAGTCCTCGTCAACACAGGCAAAGCCGAGACCAAGCAAACCATCGACATCCAACAAGGCGCGGGTGACAAAGGCCAGCCGGTGCGCATCAAGGCGCAAGCGGGGGCCAAATACGAACTGCAAGAGCTTGGCCGCAAAAAGCCTGTGGGCCCCGATTACGTCAAGGCCAAACGCGTTGGCAAGGACCTGCACATCCTCTTTGAAGACGAGAGCCAGGCCAGCCTCATCATCGAGGACTACTACGAGGTCATGCCCGAGGGCTACAACGGCGTCATCGGTCAGGCAGAAAACGGCGGCTTCTACGAGTACATCCCCGAAGACCCGCGTGTGCCCGGCCTCATCTCCGAGCTGGCCCAGGGCGGGCAGGCGGTCAACGTGGCGCTGGGCGGCGCTGGCGTCTCGCCCGTGGGCACAGCGGTGGCTGCGGCTGGCTTCCCGCTGCTGGGAGCGCTGGGCTTGCTGGGGGCTGTTGGGGTGGCGGCCTTGGTCGGTTAAAAGTCGTCGCAAGCAAATCGTCATCGCGTGCGAAGCGTGGCGATCCATGGACTGTCACGTCGCAAACTCCTCGCAATGACGAGAGAAGGGGCTCGCAATACCTGAAGAAAGGCTCGCAGGGTTGCGACTGCTCAGGTTTTTTGAACAGACACACGAACTTGCTTGCCTGTTCTGGCCAGCATATCGACCAGGGCGTCGATGGTGAACTTGACTGTTTTTTTGTGAATGACATCGGAAACGCGTGGCCGCGTCACTCCCAATATTTGCGCAGCCTGGATTTGTTTGAAATTGTTTTCATCAATCCACAGTGACAACTCGGCCATCAACGACTCCTTGATGGCCAGCTTTTCAGAAATGATGCGCTTGGACTGAAGTTGCAAAGCTTCCGCTTGCTGCGACTCAAATCCCAGATCGGCAAAGACGTTACCGCCAACAGGTGTCTTATGACTGGACTTCACATCAATAGTCATGACAAATTCCTTTCTTGGACGACCGCTTTATAGCGAGCAGTCGCAATTTCTTTATCGTGCTTGCTGGTTGCACTGGTTTTCTTTTTAAAACAATGCAACACATAGACGGCTTCGGGAAACTTCGCAACATACATGACCCTGAACCATCCATCGTTCAGGTTGATCCGAATTTCCTTGGTGCCCGGTCCCACCACATCAAATGGCTTCCAATCATCCGGTTCTAAACCCGCTTGAACTTGACTGAGTTGATGGCCAGCTTCCTTTCGGGCATCAACGCTGAAAACAGCATCATCTTTGATGTCCTTGAGAGAAGACCCTCGCCAATCAATTGGCTTGTCCATTTTTGCCCCCCTGTTTTTTTGTCAAATTGTATCAAAACTTATACAAAAATGTTGTATCGCTGGCTGGGCAAAATACACGCTTGCGAGGTATGGGCTTGTTGAAGCTGATGCGCTACCGAAGACTTGGATTGCCGCGCTTATCTCGCAACGACGGTTGAAACTCATCACAAAAAAACCGTCATCGCGAGGGAAGCGTAGCGATCTGGTCTATGCCATCTGACTGGCTAGCGAAAGAGGCCCTTGGCGTTTGTAGGTCAGCATCCGCCCCTTGTAAGCACCAATGCCGTCGTGTTCGGCATGGTCCAGCACCTGTTCGTGCATCACAAAACCCAGCAGCGCCATGTGTTTGTGAAAGGCGGCGCGGTTGCCCCGGTTGGGGTCGATCACCCAGATTTCTGAGTGGGGCGCGGCATGCTCGCCGATGAAGTGGGCCAGTGTGCCCGCGTCGTCGCGCTCGTACAGGATGTCGCTGCCCACAATCAGGTCAAACACACCGGTCAAGGGGCTGTCGTGCGCCTGCGTGAGCACGGGCAGTCCGTCCTCGCGCAGCGCGGCCGTGCCCCACAGCCCATGGCAATAGGGCATGGGCAACAAGCCATTGATGCGGGTGTTCTCGTCCAAAAAAGAATGGGCCAGCGGATGGCAGTCGCTGGCCGTGACCTGCGCACCCCGTCGGTGGGCCACCAAACTGGCCAAGCCCAAACCGCACCCAATTTCCAGAATCCGCTCGTCGGTGACGGGGCGGCGTGCCATGCGCTCGGCCAGGTGCATGCCAGAGGGCCAAAGCAGACCAAACAAGGGCCAAGCGGCCGACGAGATGCCCAAATTCAGGGCTTCGTCCAAGGGGTCGTGGAATTGATTTTTGTCGAGCAAGGAACGGATGAGCAGGTCATCCACGCCCGAAACCGCGATGCTTTCCTGACGGGTCAGGTAGCCGGGTGAACTGGTTTGCAAAAAAACAATCGTTGCAGCGCGCAAGCCAATGATCAAAAGGCGCTGGCTGATGAGCAATGTACACCAGGCCTATCAGAGTGGGATGCCTTGCACCTTGGCTTTTGGGATAATCCGGAGCATGCTGCAATACCAAACCATTCCCGTCACACCCTTCCAGCAAAACTGTTCTCTCGTTTGGGACGACCAGAGTCGCCAGGCGGCGGTCGTTGATCCGGGGGGCGATCTGGATTTGATTTTGGACGCAGTGCGCCGCCATGGCGTCACGCTGGAGCAGATCTGGATCACCCATGGCCATTTGGACCACGCCTCGGGCACGGCCGACCTGGCCGAGCAATTGGGGGGCTTGCCCATCATCGGGCCGCATCCTGCAGACCAGTTCTGGATCGACGGTTTGCCGCAGGCCGCTGCGGCTTATGGGTTTCCGCCTGCGCGGGTCTTCAAGCCCACGCGCTGGCTGGCCGATGGTGACACCGTCACGCTGGGGTCACACACTTTGCAGGTGCGCCACTGCCCGGGCCACACGCCCGGCCATGTGGTGTTTTATTCACCCGAAATCAAGCGCGCTTTTGTGGGTGATGTGCTGTTTGCCGGCAGCATTGGCCGCACCGATTTTCCGCAAGGCAATCACGACGATTTGATTGCCAGCATCACCGAGCGTTTGTGGCCCATGGGCCATGACACGGTGTTCATCCCCGGGCACGGACCGGAAAGCACTTTTGGGCGTGAGCGGCAGAGCAACCCTTATGTGCGTGACCGCTGAGGAGATGAATACCCGATCAAGTCGGGCAGGGCATCTCAAAGGGGTTCTTTAGCCCCGAAGGGCTTGTTCGTAGAGGTGCTGCACCTTGGGCAGGTTGACCTGCAGCTCTTCGATCCGGTTGTTGCCACTGGGGTGGGTGGACAAAAACGATGGCCCGCCGTTGCCGCTGGCCGCTTGCATCTTTTGCCACAAAGTCACGCTGGCTTCGGGCCGGTAGCCGCCACGCGCTGCGATTTCCAGACCCACCAGGTCGGACTCGGTTTCGTCGTCGCGGCTGTACTTCAAGGTGAGCAATTGGGTGCCCAAACTGGCTGCCACATCACCCAAAGAGCCCAGTCCCAACAATTGCGAAGCGATTGACAAGCCTATGCCGGTGGCCTGGGTTTTGGCCAAGCGCTCACGGGCGTGTTCGCGCAGGGCGTGTGCCATCTCATGCCCCATGATCATGGCCACTTCGTCGTCGTTCAGGCGCAACTGATCCAGGATGCCGGTGTAAAACGCGATCTTGCCGCCGGGCATGCACCAGGCATTGATCTGCTTGCTGCCGATCAGATTGACCTGCCACTTCCAATCACGTGCGCGCTGGTTCCAGGGCGTGGTGTGCGGGATGAGTTTTTGGGCGATGGTGTGCAGGCGTTGCAGCTGCGGGTGGCCATCGGACGCCAATGCGTTTTGAGCGCGGGCTTCTGCCAAGACTTTCGCGTATTGCTGGCGGGCCGAATTTTCCAGTGTCTCGGCCGGTACCAGTTTGCGCAAACTCGAGGACGAGCCCACATCGACCTGGGCCATTGCGGAGCCTGCAGCGCCCGCACCAGCGGCCAAGAGGAAAGCCCGGCGGGCTTGCCAGCGCGGCGATGAAGGGGCCGCAGCGTCGATGTCGGTGTCAGCGTGGGCGGCGGGGGTTTTGAGGTTGCAAATAAAGCACATGGTATGCAAATCATAACGAATGCAGCGGGTCTTGAATACTTTCACGCATTCGATTCGTTGGCAAATGTCAGCGGCTGCAAGTCACCCAGCCGTTGGGCCTTGTGCAGTTGATAATCCGCCAATGTCTGACCTTGCCCCAACTGCCGCCCCCAACGACAACACGCCGCCTGCCACGGTGCGCACCTGGCGCGAGGCGCTGCGCCTTTACCTTCAGCCCGCCAGCCTGCGCATGTTGGCGCTGGGCTTTTCAGCGGGCTTGCCGCTGCTGTTGGTGCTGGGCACGCTCAGTTTTCGGTTGCGCGAGGCGGGTATTGATCGCAGCACCATTGGTTACCTCAGCTGGGTCGGGCTGGCCTATGGCGTGAAGTGGATGTGGGCCCCGCTGGTGGACCGCATGCCCATTCCCTGGCTCACACGGCAGCTGGGTCGCAGGCGCAGCTGGTTGCTGGTGTCGCAGCTGGTGATCGCGCTCGGGCTGGTGGGCATGGCCCTGAACGACCCTTCGCAATTGCTCGGCCCGTTGGTGGCTTGTGCTTTGGCGGTGGCCATCGCTTCAGCCACGCAAGACATTGCGCTGGACGCCTACCGCATTGAGTCGGCCGAGGTGAACGCCCAAGCTGCCTTGGCGGCCAGCTACCAAACGGGTTATCGCTTGGCCATGATCTGGGCCGGGGCGGGCGTGCTGTGGATCGCGGCTTGGGCCCAAGGCGAGCAAACGCCCGGCTATGCGCAGTCGGCTTGGCAAGCGGCCTACCTGGTCATGGCACTGAGCATGCTGCCAGGCATGTGGGTGGTGCTGGCTTCGCCCGAACCGGTGCCTGCACCCTTTGCGCCTGCGCGCAATGTGGCCGAGTGGCTCAAGGGCGCGGTGGTCGAGCCCTTTGCCGATTTTTGGCTGCGCTACCGCTGGCAGGCGGTGCTGCTGCTGGCGCTGATCGCGGTTTACCGCATCAGTGACGTGGTCATGGGCATCATGGCCAACCCGTTTTATGTGGACATGGGTTTTACCAAAAGCGAAGTGGCCAGCGTGACCAAGCTGTACGGCGTCATCATGACCCTGGTGGGCGCGTTTGTGGGTGGTGTGCTGTCGGCGCGGCTGGGCGTCATGCGTGTGCTCATGTTGGGGGCGGCCTTAAGTGCGCTCACCAATTTGCTGTTTGTCTGGCTCAGTGGCGTGGGCCACGACGTGCAAGCGCTGGTGTGGGTCATCTCGGCAGACAACCTGGCCAGCGGCATTGCCTCTGCCGCGTTCATCGCCTATTTGTCCTCGCTCACCAACATCAGCTATTCGGCCACGCAATACGCGCTGCTCAGCTCCATGATGCTGCTGCTGCCCAAGTTCATCGCCGGGTTTTCGGGGGAATTTGTGGATGCGCATGGCTACGCCAGCTTCTTCACGGCCACGGCCTGGCTGGGCTTGCCGGTGCTGGTGCTGGTGGCGCTGGCATCAAAGGTGCATGCGCGCAAGGCTTGAAGCCATGGCTCGCCGGTGAGGTGGGGCCCAGGATTTACCCAGCTTTACAAAAGCGAAACCCTGGGCGCTTCGGCTTGGAGGATGATCACCGCATGCAACAACTCTTGATGATCGAAGACGATGCGCGGCTGGCGGGCATGGTGGCGGACTACCTGGGGCAAAACGGTTTTGGCGTCAGCCTTGCGCCCAACGCGCAAAGTGGTCTGGCCCGATTGCAAAGCGCGGGCGTGGAGTTGGTCATCCTTGACCTGATGCTGCCCGACCTGGATGGCCTGCAGGTGTGCCAACGCATCCGCGCCCTGCCCGGCGCTTTGGGCCAAGTGCCTGTGCTCATGCTCACGGCCAAAGGCGATCCGATGGACCGCATCATTGGCCTGGAAATGGGGGCCGACGATTATTTGCCCAAGCCTTTCGAGCCCCGTGAATTGCTGGCCCGCATCAAAGCCATCTTGCGCCGCCACAACACCGTTCATGACACCACCCAAAAGCTGCTGCAATTTGGCTCGCTCGAGATTGACCGCGATGCCCGACGCGTCAGCGTCAAGGGGCAGGAATGCGATTTGACTTCCCACCAGTACGACCTGTTGGTGGTACTGGCCGAGCGTGCGGGCCGCGTGCTGACGCGCGACCAGATCATGGAGGCTGTGCGGGGTCGCGAACTCGAAGCCTTTGACCGATCGATTGATGTGCACATGGGGCGCATTCGAGCCGCCATCGAGGACGACCCCAAAGCACCGCAACGCATCCTGACCGTGCGCGGTGTGGGCTATGTGTTTGCCCGCCAACAAGACTGATTGCATGCCGATCCAAGCTTTGTCGCGCCGCTGGTCACGCCACCTGTACCTGCGCATCTGGCTGGCGGTTGTGGGTGTCGTGACCCTGTTGATGCTGGTGGTGGGCTGGGCCTGGCGTGCCACGGTCGAGCACCATGCCGCGCCGCCCGCCCCGCGTGAATGGGTGGTGCTGAACGCGCAGGGTGATGTGTTGGCCAGTACCACCCGGGCGGGGCCTTTTGCACCTTTGGTCTTTGATGTGCCCTTGCCCGATGGCCAAACCTTGGCGCTTCAGGTCCAGCGCAGCGGCGAACGTGCCGGTGAGCGCCACCGTCCCCCCGATTCACAAGGGAGGCCGGGCATGCCTGGCATGCTCGGCATGGGGCCGGGTGCGCCAGGGCACTTTCCGCCCCACTTACCGCCCCACTTGCGCAGAGACATGCCTTGGTGGGCCAAGCCCACGGGGGTTTTCTGGATGCTGGGCCTCATTGGTTTGGCCGTGGCGCTGGGCCTGTACCCGGTGGTGCGCAGGCTCACGCAGCGGCTTGAAGGCCTGCAGCGCGGCGTGCAGCGCTGGGGGGAGGGCGACTTGTCGGCGCGCGTGCCGGTGCAAGGCGACGATGAAGTGGCCGATTTGTCCGAACGTTTCAACGCAGCGGCCGCGCGCATCGAAGGCCTGATGGCCTCGCAAAAATCCTTGCTGGCCAACGCCTCGCATGAGCTGCGTTCGCCACTGGCACGCATCCGCATGGGGCTGGAGCTGTTGAACGGCCCCGCTGCCGACTCGGACGCGCATGCCCGCAGCCGCACCGAAATTTTGCGCAACATGGCCGAGCTGGATCAGCTGATCGACGAGATTTTGCTGGCCAGTCGCCTTGACGCGAAAGAAGCGGATATCGGCACCGTGGAGGCGGTGGACCTGGTGGGCCTGTGTGCTGAAGAGTGCGCGCGCGTGGGGGCCGAGCTGGAAGTGCCACCAGGCCAGTCGCAGTTGGAGGTGCCGGGGGTGGCCAAGCTGCTGCGCCGCCTAGTGCGCAACCTGCTGGAAAACGCAGGGCGGTACGGTGCCAGCGGCCACGAAGCCGCAAAAGGCCAGGGCATTGCCCTGAGCTTGACTCAGCAAGGCCAGACGGTTCGAATCCGGGTGTGTGACCAAGGCCCGGGAGTGCCCCCTGACTACCGAGAACGGATCTTTGAGCCCTTTTTCCGATTGCCTGGGGCCAGTGAGCGTGTGGGCGGTGTGGGCTTGGGGCTCTCGCTTGTCAAGTCGATTGCAGAGCGCCATGGCGGGCGGGTAAGGTGCGCAGACCGCCCCGGTGGCGGTGCCTGC
>Ga0247839_1005120_pt1 | contig 16168 bp, 16 predicted proteins | sample LaCruzMarch2015__6_FD_192405 | JGI IMG/M metagenome (GOLD analysis project Ga0247839, IMG submission 192405) | Freshwater microbial communities from meromictic Lake La Cruz, Castile-La Mancha, Spain - LaCruzMarch2015_16m | ecosystem: Environmental > Aquatic > Freshwater > Lake | place: Spain... | reverse complement strand
CCGTGATCACCCGCAAGAACTTGGAAAATCCAGTGAAGCGCTCGGCCGCAATTTTTAATCGCTGGGCTTCGGCCGAGGCCCGAATCTCCGCCCCGTGTTTCCAGGCCACGCCCATCGAAACCGAAGCTAACCCCAGCACCAAAGTAAACCCGATCAGCATCATGGTCTGCCGCTTTTTCGCCGGCCCCAGCGCCTCCTCTTCCGAAGCGGTCCGCACCACGACCCACGGAGTGCCGGCGATCTTACGCCCGAGGACTAAGCTCGGCACATTCGCATAACTGGGACGAATCCCAAATGCCCCCGGCTGCTTCAGCGCAAAAGCCGCTGCTGAGGTCTCCGTGTTATTCGGGCAATCACTCGTCATCGGCTTGGTTCCGTTAGGAAGCGGCTCCCGACGAGGAGTGAGGAACTGAACCGTGTTACCCGAGGTGCCTGGCTTTTCCTGAACCAAGTAATTTTCTCCACTTTTCAGATTTTCTCCCGGCTGGGTCATCAGCGGAAAAATGTCTTTGGCGACCTGTTTTAACCCGACCGCGTAAGCAATCGGCTTGGCGTTGTCCGCCGCATCCAATGGGTAAATCGGCACAATCAAACCAAGGCTTGGTTGCCCCTCCCCATCCAACCGCATGTTCCAGAGACCCCGTTGGCGCGCGGCATTTTCCTTCAGCACATCAATAAAGCCGTCTTCTTTTAGAGCAGGGAGAAATTCACTGGCGACAAGAACTTGCCCACTGGGCGCGACTACCGCGATACCCGCGACACCCTCCCGCACGACGTTCGCATTGATTTCGAGAGCCGGCGGGGGCGTGAAGAAGCCGTTGGCTTCCGCCATCTTCTTTAAGTAATTCCTTAAGAAATTTTCTGCTCCCTCTTTCTGATCGGCCTCCGCGGACTCATTCAGCAGCGTATCGATATAAATCTTTTGGGACTCGTTCGAGGCAATCGCGCGTAAAACGTCAAACTGGGAAGAGAGCCAAGTTTCCACCGCTGCCCCCCTCGTCTCCGCCACCAGCCCCATTTGCGTTTGCCAATCCCGCAACGTTCGCTTCTTTTCCGAATCCACGAATTGCAGAATTCCCACTACCCCGCCGATCGTGAAAAGCGCTAAAAACGCAACCGCTGCGATGGTGGTCGTATTCCAAGGTCTTTTCACCGGAGCCTGATCGATGGCTGGAGTATTGATCTTAAGCTTGGACGGGTCTTGCGGAGCAGGTTGGGTGGAGTCAGCCATAGGAGGAACGCTAGTTACCATTTACAATTAACTATTTTTCAGCGCGATCAAGGTTTTCCGCCTCATCAATTCTGTGTAATGTGTTTCTTGTGACTGCACTCGGATGCCTCCTCGTTTTGCTGTGCACCTTGTGCGCGCCAGCCTTGTATTCCTGGGACGGCAGCTACCAAGTCGTCCAGCAACAGCCGATTGGCAAGTTTCCCAAGTGGACGGGGATTTTGGGTAGCGTGCAAGAGGAGTTAGCCAAAAAAGCGGATATTAACGCTCCCTTTGCGGGTGGTTGGTCCGAATTTGTGCAAAAGACACAATCGGCCGATAAGTTGGAGATGATCAAAAAGGTTAACGAAACTTTTAACTCCATGCGGTACGTGCCCGACCAGAAAAACTGGGGTGTCCCCGATCTTTGGAATACCCCCGTTCAATTCACCCAACCATCCGACTACATTGTTCCTGGGCGGGTGAGCGGGGATTGCGAAGACCACGCCATCGCCAAATATTACGCCCTGCAAAAACTTGGCTTCACCCAAGATGAACTGCGCGTGCTGGTCGTGAAAGACCTTAATTTGGGGGTCGGGCACTGCATCCTCGGCGTCATTACCGCCGGCCAATGCTATATTCTAGATAACCAGATCAAAAGCGTGTGGACAGCGGACAAGATCCAACACTACAAGCCGATCTATGCCATCAATGAAACGGCTTGGTGGCAATTTGTCCCCGCGGGCACGGCCGCACCCGCCGCCAGTGGTGGGGATAGCCAAGCCGATTAATTTTTCGCTCCTCCAAGCTTTTCACCCGCAAAGGGAAAAGGCATTCTCTCCCTCCCATGCCTGAACTCGCCCCCGGTTACGATCCTGCCCAAGTCGAAGACCGGCTTTACTCCCAGTGGGTCAATCGGGGCGATTATCGGGCCGATCCCGCTTCCCCCAAACCCGCGTACTCCATCGTCATTCCTCCACCCAATGTGACCGGAATCCTTACCTTGGGTCATGTCCTCAACAACACGATCCAGGACATCCTCGCCCGACGGGCTCGCCTCCTCGGAATGGAGGTTCTCTGGTTGCCGGGCACCGACCATGCCGGCATCGCCACGCAAACCGTGGTCGAGCGAACCTTGAAAAAAGACGGAAAGATCAGACATCGGGACGATTTGGGGCGGGAGGCTTTCCTTAAGGAAATCTGGCAATGGAAAGAAAAACACGGCGGAATCATTATCCAGCAGCTGAAAAAATTGGGGGCTTCCTGCGACTGGTCCCGGGAACGCTTTACCATGGACTCCGAATACTCGGCTTGTGTCCAAAAGGTCTTTGTCGATCTCTTCCATAAGAAACTGATCTATCGGGGTCGTCGAATGGTCAACTGGTGCCCAGTTTCCCGGACCGCTCTTTCCGATGAGGAGGTCATCATGAAAGAGCAAAAGGGACTGCTCTACCACTTCCGTGTCCCCGTAGCCGGAGCCAAGGAGCAATTCCTCACCATCGCGACCACCCGACCCGAAACGATTCCGGGAGATACCGCCATCGCCGTAAATCCCAAAGACCCGCGCTACTCCTCCCTCATTGGCCAATTTGCCCTCCGTCCTCTTCCCCCCGAACTTCCGCCAGAGCAACGTCGGATCCCCATCGTCGGAGACGAGCAGGTCGACATGACCTTCGGCACGGGCGTCCTCAAGGTAACCCCTGCTCACGACCCGGCCGATTTTGCCATCGCCCAACGCCACCAGCTCCCCTCCTTGGAGGTCATCGATGAATCGGGCTTGATGAACAAAGAGGCGGGCACTGTTTTAGCTGGTTTAGACCGCAGTAAAGCTCGCCTAGCGGCGGTGGAACAACTGCGCGAATTAGGCCTTTTGGAAAAGGAGGAGCCCTACGTGAATCAAGTCGGCTACAGCGAGCGCGCCGATGTCCCGGTCGAACCCCGACTTTCCGAGCAGTGGTTCCTCAAATATCCTAGCACTAAGCAGTCACAGACGATTGTCTCGTCCGGAAAACTTCGTTTTTACCCCGATCGCTGGACCAAGGTTTATCAACACTGGATGGAGAACCTGCAGGACTGGTGTATCAGTCGCCAACTTTGGTGGGGCCACCGGATTCCCGTTTGGTACCAAGGAGAGGAGACTCGTTGCCAGATCGAATCTCCCGGTGATGGCTGGACGCAAGACCCCGATGTGTTGGATACCTGGTTCTCCTCCTGGCTGTGGCCCTTTGCCACCATGGGTTGGCCGGAGAAAACAGCCGAGCTGAAAAAGTTTTATCCCACAACCGACCTAGTCACGGGTCCTGACATTATTTTCTTTTGGGTGGCACGCATGATGATGGCGGGCTTCGAGTTCATGGGAGATCTGCCTTTCCACCAGGTGTACTTCACCGGTCTGATCCGCGACGGCAAAGGACGAAAGCTTTCCAAATCACTCGGCAACTCCCCCGATCCGCTGGATCTGATCGCAAAATATGGGGCGGATGGGCTGCGCTTTGGCCTGCTACGGATCGCCCCGCAAGGCGCGGATATTCGTTACGACGAAAAGCAGATCGAAGAGGGCCGAAATTTTGCCAATAAGCTGTGGAACGCCTGCCGCTACCGCCAGCAGCAGGGTGCGTGTGACCCCGCGGCCGATCCCACGAAACATCCCCGCACCCCATTCAGCGACCATCTTCTCGCCGAGCTCGCCTCGCTCGAAAAGAGTTTAGAAAAAATGTACGCGGGCTATGAGTTTAGCCAAATCGCCCAGGCTCTGTACGGGTTCGTCTGGGATGAAATTTGCGCCCGCTTTATCGAAACGGCCAAATCCGATTTTACGAACCCCTCCTCCCCCACCCGCGCAGGGACTTTGGCAACATTCGATTACACTCTCTCCCGCATCCTTCGCCACCTTCACCCTTTCATGCCCTTTATCACGGAGGAGTTGTGGCTGACCTTGGGTCTGGGAAACGAAACCATTCAATTTGCCTCTTGGCCCAAATCAGGAGAGGTGCGCTTTGATGCCACCAACGCCAAGTTGGCCACCAGCTGCTATGCCACCGCGGAATCCGGACGCCGTCTGCGAGGAGAGTTCGGCCTTTCGGGTTCCGCCAAAATGAAATTCCTGCTGAAGCCTACACCATCCTTTCAGCCCACCCCAGAGGACTTGCGAACCTTAGCCAAACTTCTGCAAGTTGGGTCGGTCGACTCGACCCAAAATCCGCCCAAGGCTCCCATGGCTTTGACCCCTTGGGGGGAGCTCTACCTCCCTCTGGAGGGGCTGCTCGATCCCGTACAAGAATCCGCCCGGCTTCAGAAAGAGATCGCTGCCGCCGAGACCTCGCGCGCTCGGGAAGCCGCCAAACTGGCCGACCCGAAAATGAGTGCCAAGGCACCACCCGAAAAACAGGCGGAGTGGCGCCGTCTCGAGCAAGAGGCGGCGGAACGCATTACCCGCCTGCACGAACAGCTGAAACTTTTCACAACTTAATCAACAACTCCATTTTTTCCACTAGGCATATCCCCTCGGAGTCTGTTGGCTACTCGCCTCATGGAGTCAGGTCACACCATTCCCATTCTTGGCCAAGGCTATGTCCGCTATATTGATCATTTAGGATCAGACCTCCGCATCGTCGAATCCGCCCGCATTTCCTATAAAAGTCCGAGCAAAGGGGTGGAACAGGATAAAAAGCTCCTCATCTACTTGTATAAACATCGCCATACCAGTCCGTTTGAGCAGTGCTCGATTACCTTCAATATCAAGATGCCCATCTTCATTATGAGACAGTTTGTCCGGCACCGCACCTTTCGCCTGAATGAGTGGAGTGGTCGATATTCCGAATTGGCCGACGAGTTTTACCTCCCCACCCAGTGGCGGGCGGCCGACGCGAAGAATAAACAGGGCAGCCAAGTCTCCAACACTTTGGACCACGCCGCCCTAACACAGGAGGTACAGGCTTGCCACAATGCGGCTTATGCCTCCTACCAAAGTCTTCTCCAAAAAGGTGTGGCCCGTGAACTGGCTCGCATGGTTCTGCCCGTCAGCATCTTCACTGAGGTCTATGTCAACTGCGACCTCCACAACCTGATTCACTTTCTGCAGCTCCGGGAAGACGACCACGCCCAGCAGGAGATCCGTGAAATGGCCGCCGCCATGCGCCAAGTGGCCGAACAGCTGTACCCCTGGACCTTCGAGGCCTTCCATAAATATCGTTTGGGAGTGACGGACCGGCCTGTCTCTGCTTAGATTTCTCTATGGCTAAAAAAGTTACCCCTCCCAAAGTCGTTCCCAGCAAAAAAGTCTGTTTTTTACCCCTACTAGTTGCAGGTGCAGCGGGCTTTCTTCTCGCCTTACTTGTTCTTAAAGGATGCCCGATGATGGGCGAATGCCCGATGTATTCGGAGGCATGCCCCGTCACCTCAACCCTCATGCAGGTGGAGCTGGCTCTGGAGAAAAATGACCTCCCCAAGGCAAAAGCGGAAGCGAGCAAGCTGAGCGAGCAGTTAGAACGCACCATGCCCGACCTTGCCAAACTTGCCGATAAAGTCTCTCAGAGCACCTCGGTCAGTCAGGCCCGCACACGACTCCAGGAATTAGAAAAAAAGATGATGTCGGACGTTTCGGGCACTTACCAAAAGTGATTCGTTGGGTTGCGACTGCCCTTGCTGGGCTGCTTCTGCCCTGCTTCGCTGCGACTGAAACCCCGATGACCATTGGCTCCCCTCTCCCTAGCCTCAGCGCCAAAGATCAAGACGGACAAATCGTCAACCTGAGCACCTTTGGGAAAGAGGGTTTGCTGCTCGTCTTCTTTTATCCGAAGGCCAATACCCCCGGCTGCACCGCCCAAGCTTGCAGCCTCCGAGATGGCTACGAAGATCTGCAAAAGCGTGGAGTCAAAATTCTCGGAGTCAGTGCGGATGATGTGGCCGCACAAAAGAAATTCGCCACCGACCACAAGCTTCCCTACCCGCTGCTGGCCGATCACGAGAATAAAATTATCCAAGCCTTTGGAGTCGGAGGCTTATTTGGGTTCGCCAAACGGTCCGCCTTTCTTTTCCGCAATGGAAAGCTGATCTGGCAAGACCCCAAAGGATCCACCCAAGACCAGGCCAAGGTCGTACTCGACTTGTTGGCGACTCTCCCTGCGCCGTGAAGTCGTTCCGCAAGGAACTTACTTTTCAAACACCCTCTCGTCGCGCATTCGTTAATATCACCCCTCAGATCGAATCAGCCCTGCTGGCTGCCAGAGTCCAAGAGGGGTTGTGCCTGGTCAACGCGATGCATATTACCGCGTCGGTTTTCATTAATGACAACGAGTCAGGGCTGCATGCGGATTTTGAGACGTGGCTGGAAAAGCTGGCACCGGAAAAACCACACAATCAGTACCGCCATAATGGGGCGGAGGACAACGCCGACGCCCACCTGAAAAGAACCCTGATGGGTCGGGAGGTGGTGGTGGCGATTACCGCCGGAAAACTGGATTTCGGTCCTTGGGAGCAGATCTTCTACGGCGAGTTTGATGGTCGCAGAGCCAAGCGAGTGTTGGTAAAGATCATCGGCGAATAACCCCGCCTTTCCCTCTTTCCCACACCACCAACCGATTCTATAAAAGAGCATGGCTTCGATCTTCGGTAACCGTCTGCAAATCTTTGCGGGCAATGCCAACCAAGAGTTGGCGCAAGGAATTGCGGATTACCTGAAAGTCCCGCTGGGGAAAGCCACCGTCACCACTTTTCCCGATGGGGAAACCTTCGTCAAATATGACGAGAATATTCGTGGTAATGATCTCTTTATCGTCCAACCCACTTGCCCGCCCACGAACCAGAACCTGATGGAGTTACTCATCATGGTGGATGCGGCCCGTCGCGCTTCCGCTTTCCGGATCACCGCCGTGCTCCCTTTTTTCGGATATGCCCGCCAAGATCGCAAGGATCAGCCGCGCGTGCCCATCACCGCCAAGCTCGTCGCCAATCTTCTCGTTGCCGCCGGGGTGAATCGAGTCCTCGCGATGGATCTCCATGCCCAACAAATTCAGGGATTTTTCGACATCCCGGTCGACCACCTCTTTTGCGCCCCCATCTTCTACAACTATATCGTGGAGAAAAAGATTCCAGATCTCGTCGTCGTCACCCCCGATATCGGTGGCATGAAAATGGCCGCGGCTTACTCCCAAATGTTCGACTCAGGACTTGCCATTGTGAGTAAGAAAAGACTCAACGCCTCCGAGACGCAATCTACCCACCTCATCGGTGATGTGGCGGGCAAAAATGTTCTTTTGGTAGATGATATTACCGAGACCGCCGGAACCATCTGCTCCGCCGTGGAGATTTTGCGCCAACATAAGGCCAAAGATATTTATGTCGGCGTTCCCCATGCCGTTTTAGGCGAAGTCGGCCGAGAGCGCCTGAGGCAGTGCAAGATTAAGGAGCTCATCACGACCAACACCACTCCCCAAGAGAAGATTTCCGGAGTCACAACCCAAGTACTTTCCGTTGCGCCGCTGTTGGGACAGGCCATCTTGCGAATTCACGAAGGAGAGTCGGTCTCCTCACTTTTTGAGATTCGATCGGGCGTTAAGACGTAAGCAAAGCTTACTGACCCAGCACGTAAGCAAACATGAGAGGGGCGACAATTGTTGCGTCCGACTCAATCACAAATCGGGGCGTTTCCGATCCCAGCTTGCCCCACGTAATTTTCTCATTCGGGACCGCCCCAGAGTACGATCCGTAACTGGTCGTCGAATCACTAATCTGACAAAAATAACCCCAAAGAGGGACGCCCGTCTTTTTCAAATCTTGATGGAGCATGGGCACGACACAGATCGGAAAATCCCCCGCAATCCCTCCGCCAATCTGAAAAAAACCAATGGGTGACTTTTGGTTAGATTGATACCACTCCGAAAAAGCAATCATGTACTCCACCCCGCTTTTCACAATTTGCGCCGAACCGACACTTTTTTGAATACAGGCCGCGGCAAACATATTTCCCAAGGTGGAATCCTCCCACCCTGGCACGACCATCGGAAGGTTCTTCTCCGCCGCGGCCATCATCCAGGAATCCTTGGGGTCAATTTCGTAGTACTTTTTCAGGAGCCCTTTTTGCAAAACCTCATAAAAATACTCATGCGGGAAACGACGCACTCCCTCCTGGTCATCCCGTTTCCACAACTCCATCACCGTACCTTCGATCCGGCGCATCGCTTCATGCTCGGGAATACAAGTGTCGGTCACTCGATTCAGGTGATCCTTCAGAAGTTTCTGCTCATCTTTCGCTGTCAGATGTCGATACTCGGGAATCCTGCGATAGTGGTTATGGGCTACTAAATTATAGACATCCTCCTCCAGATTCGCGCCCGTGCAGCTGATCGCATGGACTTTTCCTTTTCGGATCATTTCCGCCAACGACAAACCTAACTCGGCTGTGCTCATCGCCCCGGCCAGCGTCACCAACATCCGTCCCCCATCCGAAATGTGCTTCCGGTAGGCCAGCGCTGCATCCTTCACGACGGCGGCATTAAAATGCCGATAATGGTGATCGATAAAATTTGAAACCGGTCCTTCAGCCATGCGCTGCTATTTACACCCTCCCGTCGAACAGTTGACAAGACTATTCCGAGTTTTTTTTATTTTTTTGAATTCTCGTGTGGGGATCAAAGAAAAGATCCAACGCCAAAAAAAGCGACTTCGCGTGCCGTGCAAATAAAATACTGAGGAACGGCGCGGGCATCACACAAACGAAAAATAGAACCGAGGGATTGATATCGGTCGCCACACGAAGAACAAAATAGCTGGATATAACGCCCAACCCAATCACCCCGTAATTCACGCCCCAGATCGCCATGAGAAAATATCCCGGCTCCCGATCATACGCATACCCACAATTCGGACATCCATCCAAAGGCGAAAACCAATCATCCAAAGATCGAACCTTGTCGAAGGGCAAAAAGATAGGCCTCTCTCCGCACGTGGGGCATCGGAGGCAGAGGGCTCGATAGGTGTAGACCAGTCCCTTCCTCAGGGTTCGCGGATTATGGGCAATATTCATGCGCGATGATAAGGGTGTCCTGCCCGCCAACTTTCCAACCGGTAAATCTGTTCCATTAAAACCACCAGGGCTAAATCATGGGAAAGAGTCTGCGGGCCCATGGCGCGAACTGAATGACATCGGGCGCGAAACTCCTTGGTAAACCCATCCGCTCCACCAATCATCCAAACTAATCTCGTGTGCCCAGCGCGCTCCAACTTCTCCCACTCGTTTTTCCACCCCTCCGTCGTGTGCGACTTTCCTTGAGGGTCAAGACAGATGGACCACCATCCCTTTTCACATTGGTTGATCATCTCATCCTCCACCTTAGCTTCTTCGCGAAGGTGCACACAGTCAATCTGCGCATACCTCCCGATCCTTTTCTGAAACTCCGCCCCCGCTTCCTTTGCCCACCCGCTTGGACGCCCCACCAGGCAGACCCGATGTTTCATCCTAAGATCTTTTCCAACTCATCCACCCGGTCAGAAAAAATCTGGAGAGCCGCCTCAACTGGCGCGGGACTTTCCATATCTACCCCCGCCAAACGCAACGTTTCCAGCGGAGGCCTGGATCCACCCGACCGAAGAAAAGTCATGACGCGATCCAAAGCCCCACTCTCCCCCGCCAACAACCGGGCCGATAGAGCCATCGAGGCCGAAAGCCCAATCGCGTATTTATAAACGTAGAAAGCGCTATAAAAATGCGGAATCCGCAAGCACTCCAATTCCAGGGGTGCCTCAATCTCCAATACCTCACCCAAATAGACCTCCAGCAGCTCCCGGTAGGCGATCCGGAAAAAGTCTAAAGTCAGAGCCACTCCTTTTTCCTCGGCCTGGTGAATCTTCTGCTCAAATTCAGCAAACATAACCTGCCGGTAGAGCGTTCCCCGAATATCGTCGATCTGCCGATTTAAAACATAGGCTCGGAGCATTCGATCGCTCTTGGCTGGACCCTCGAGATAAGCATGGGTCAGCAGCTCCTCATTAAATGTCGAAGCAACTTCCGCTAAAAAGATCGGGTAGTGAGCATCCTGAAATAGCTGGGCCCGATGACTCAGCCAAGAGTGCATCGAGTGGCCCGCTTCATGGGCTAAGGTATACACATCCGCCAAAACGTCCTCGCGGTAGTTCATCAGAATGTAGGGTGGATTTTGGTAACTGCCGCTGGAAAACGCCCCACTCCGTTTCCCACGGTTTTCGTAGCGATCGACCCAGCGTTCGGACCCCAGCCCTCGCCCCAGAACTTCGGTATACTCTTGTCCTAAAGGACGGCACGCCTCTGTCACGAGTCGCGCCGCCTCCTCGTAACGGGTCTTTTTCGAAACCTTGTCCACCAGTGGCACTTGCAGATCGGCCGCCCGCAATTCTTTTAACTGCAAAACTTTCTTTCGTAAGCGATGATACTTCTGCAAGGGCTTTAGGTTGGCTCGAACCGTTGTCGTCAGCGTTTCGTACACCACCTCTGGAACTCGGTCCGGGAAAAGGGATTGCGCCCGCGCACTCGGATACCGACGAGCCTTCGCACGAAACACATCTCCCTTCACGGAGGCGGCCAGTGCGGCCGAAAGCGTACCGGCGTGTTGTTCAAACTCCGTGTAGTACTGCGTCCATGCCGCTCGACGAATCTCGGGACTCCGACGCTGTAGAAGAGAGGCGAAAGTTCCGTGACTTAACTCAATCTCCCGACCATCTTCATCCCGAACCTTTCCAAAACGGAAATCGACATTGGTCAGCTGCGAGAAAATCTCATCGGGCCCACTTAAGACGGGACCAACCAAGGAAAGAATTCTTTCCTCCCCCACACCCAAAATATGAGGTCGATATCTTCGGATTCTTTCCAACTTTCCCACCCACTCCTGCAAAATCGGATGCTGGAGCAGCCTAGTCCAATCCCCCTCCTCGACCTGCATCAGCTCGGGCAACATCCACGACGCCTCCTCCGCCAGTTCCGTTTGCAGGTGTTCCAACCGTAACGTCCGATCCCGGGCCGCACCGTCCCCCTCATCTTCCGAGACTTTCAGGCTCGCATATTGACCCACCCTCTCCAACAGAAGATCCATCTCCCTCTCCTCCGCCAAAGCTTTGGCCAGATCCTCTGGATGGGACAACTTGCCCTTCCAACGCGGCAATCTTCCTTTGAATCCTTTGCACTTCTCGAAGGCCCTCTCCCATGCGGGTGAGTCCGAAAAAAGAGGTTGCAGATTCCAGGTATCACTTTCCGCGACCTCCGAACGCAGGGGAATCGTCCGAACAGCTTCATTCATTGACGGAGCGACCATATCCACAGATTGCCCGACTCTTTTCCGCGCACCATCTTCTCCTCCGCTTGCCGTTCGAGCAACTTTCCTCCAACCTTTCCCCATGAACGAGATCGTCTACTTCGCCCAAAGGGGAGCCTCCCGTGTGACTCCGAAGATCATGAAGAATCTGCTCCACCGGCTACCCCTTCTGAAAGCGGAGTTTACTCAAATTCATGCCCCCAAGTTCCCTCACCTCGTTGACCAGCTTGAGTTTCTGGCTGACGTGGTGGAAGACTTTGCCGAAAACGCCTACCAAGAGATTCCCTACACCGCGGCGGCGGCGGCAGCCTTTGCCATTATCTACACCCACCGCCTCCTCGATATTATTCCTGACTTTGTTTCGCAAGTTAGTTTTGAGGATGATTCCGCCGTTGTTCGCACGGTCCTGATGCTCTTTGAGAAAGATTTCGAAAAATACGCTCAGGCCCAACACCTGAATTGGAAAAAGATTACCCTCAAGCCTTGATTGGCCACCACGGAGCATGAGCCCCGCCCGCTGGACCGACTCCGTCGAGCCTCTTCTTGGGCGATGGGCGGTTCCCTACCTCACCCGTGGTCTTGTTGGCATGAATGCGGGTGCTTGGTTACTCAATCTTGCCTCCCCTGGCTTCACCTCGATTCTGAAGCTCGATCCTACCCTGATTCAACAAGGGGAATATTGGAGGCTCATTACCTTTCTTTTCGTCCCTTCGAATTCGGCTCACCCCATCTTTCTGCTTCTGTTTCTCTGGTTCCTCTGGTCGATCGGGGATGCCCTCGAGGAAACTTGGGGTTCCTTTCATCTCAATCTCTTCTTTTTTGTCGGTATCGTCTCGGTTGTCAGCGTTTCCTTCGCTCAACCCTCCATTCCGGTCAACCCCTTCTACCTGCACAACTCACTCTTTCTGGCTTTTGCCACCACCTTGCCGGATCAAAAAGTATTTTTCTTTCCCATTCCGATTCCAATTTCCGTTCGATGGGTGGCGGGGGTTAGCTCTGCCCTTTTGTTTATTCCCGCCCTTTTCCAACCGATTCTTCTTCCGGGCATTCTGGCGGGGTTGGCAGGTTACCTCGCCTTCTTTCTCCCGCCTTTTCTCGAACAGCTCTGGGAGCGGTTTCGCCACCGAGGAATGTGATTTCCCGCCTTTTTGCTCTTTCGGCCCTCTTTTCCGTTCAGCTTCAGGCCGCCCCCGATCCCATTCCTGAATCCTGCCGCGCTTTGCTCGTTGCCCAAACCGAATCTTGGAACTCCACCCGTGCGCCTCTGCAACTTTTCCGAAGAGACCTTTCCACCACTCCTTGGGTCCCGCTCGGAAACAATGAGACCGTTCATTTAGGGCGCCAAGGCTTGGCCTGGGGTCGTGGACTCCATCCACCTCAGTCGGGCCCACAGAAAAAGGAGGGCGACAAAAAATCCCCCGCGGGTCTTTTCCAATTGGGAAATATCCTCTACGGGTACGACTCCCGCTCTCCCATCAAGGGTTGGCGGTATCGCCAAGTTACCGATCGAGACCTTTGGATCGAAGACTCCTCCTCCCCTCTTTATAACCGCCATCTCATTCTCTCTGCCCACGAACCTTTCCCGAAAAGCGAACTCTACCATCTCATGCGGCAGGCCGACCCAGCCCACCAGCTCAAACTCTTCATTCGACACAACGCCCCGCCTAACGTCCAAGCCGGCTCAGGCAGTGCCATCTTTTTTCATCTCTGCCGTGGCCAAGACTCCGTCACCACCGGTTGCAGCTCAATGGAGGAGGCCTCCTTTTATGCCCTTCTGCAATCATTTCGGCCCAAAGACAACCCTGTCTATGTCCTTCTTCCTCGGGAAGATTACCGTCGCCTGAAGCCCTCCTGGAAGCTTCCTGAATTCCAACCACGATGAATGCCTGGCTATTCGACTCCTTCATTCTTCTGGGTTACTTCGCGGCCATCATTGGGATTGGGCTGGCCGCAGCTCGGCGCCAGTCCTCCTTCACCGACTATGCCCTCGGAGGCCGCAAAATGCCTTGGTGGGCTGTCCTGGCCTCGATTCTGGCCGCCGAGATCAGTGCCGCCACCTTTCTCGGCGCCCCGGGAGAAGGCTACGCCCTGCGCAATTTCACGTACGCCCAACTAGCCATCGGCACAATCCTCGCGCGCGTTCTGGTCAGCTGGATTTTCATCAAACCTTACTACGCCTACAACGTCGTTTCCATTTACGAGTTTCTGGAAAAACGATTTGGTCCCCAATCCCGCCAAGCCGCCAGCGCCGTTTTTCTCGTCACTCGGGCGCTCGCCAGCGGCACTCGTCTTTATGTCGCCGCCATTGTCCTTGTTCTCGGCTGGGAAATGATCTCGGGCGCGAAGGCCTCACCGGAAGCCGAGCTGGCCATCTACATCGTGGCCCTACTGGTCCTAGTTCTTCTGACCGCGGTTTATACCGTTGCGGGGGGAATTAAGGCGGTGGTTTGGACCGATGTCATTCAAGCCGTCGTCATGTTTTCCGGTCTTGGCTTCGTTCTTTGGCATCTCTTTCAGTCCATCCACGGCGGGTTGCCCGCAATTCACGAAAAGCTAAATCAGCCCTCCGACCTCACCTTTTGGAACTTTGGCCCCATGGTTTCGGGTGACCTCGGCGCCACCGTTAAAGGCATTTTGGAGAGCGAATACACCATCTGGACCGCTTTTCTGGCCGCCACGTTTGTCACTATGGCCACCCACGGAACCGATCAGGACATGGTGCAAAGGATGCTTACGGCCAAGAATCCCGCCCGCAGCCGCCTAGCCTTGGTCGGATCAGGATTAGCGGATATCCCCATCGTCCTTGCCCCTCTTGGGATCGGAATTCTTCTTTACCTTCACTACCAGCAGGCCCCCGATCCGAATCTTCCGTCCCGTAATGCCCATATCTTTGCCTACTATATCCTCCATGAACTTCCCCCAGGATTTCGCGGTCTGCTCATTGCGGGAATCTTTGCTACCGCCATGGGCTCTTTAAGCACCGCCCTCAACGCGTTAGCCACCTCCTGGGTTCGTGACTGGTACGAACCTTTTTTTGCCTCACGTTATCCGAACCCGAACTCCCTCCGCGCCGCCCGCTGGGCCACCGTCACTTTTTCGATCATTCTCGTCGGGATTGGGACGATGACCGCGTGGGTTGTGATTCGCAATCCAACCTCTCGAATCCTGCCCATCGTTCTCGGAATCTTTGGGTATACCTACGGATCGCTCCTCGGCGTTTTTCTTTTGGGTGCACTGACCAAGACCCGTGGATCCGACAAGGGAAATCTGATTGCCATGGCCGCAGGTTTTATTGCGGTGGCAATTCTTTCGGGTTTACCCTCCGACCTGCTGAAACTTTGTGGTCTTCCGCCCTTGCCCCGCCCGGATTGGCTTCCCCTGATCGCATTCCCCTGGCGCATTACTTTTGGAACGCTAGTTACTTTTTTGGTAGGTCTGCTTTTTTCGCCAACAGCCATCACTGGTCAAACCCCCAAAACTTCCTAGTTAGCTTTGTTTTGGCCAAGGCGACCTGCATGCGCAAGATGCGCACGAAATAAGATTCCTTAAGGAATCATCACGGCTAGGGAGCCAGTCTCTCTCGAACCCACTTGGCACCTTCCCGACGATATCGAAGCCGATCGTGGAGCCGACTTTTTCTTCCCTGCCAAAATTCCCAGAGCTCAGGCCTTAAGCGAAATCCGCCCCAATTTTTCGGGCGAGGCGGGTCAACAGGGAACTCTCTCTCGTATTTAGCGGAATTGGCTACAAGGACCGATCGATCTGGAATCACTTGGCTTTGCGGTGAGGCCCACGCCCCGATTCGGTGATCGACCGGTCGACTTTGAAAGTAGTGGTCGCTCTCCTTCTCACTAATTTTCTCGACCTTGCCCTCGATCCGCACCACCCGCTCCAACTCCACCCAGTGAAACTGCAAAGAAGCCCATGGGTTGCCCGCTAATTCGCGACCCTTACGGCTCTCATAGTTGGTGTACCAAACAATCCCCCTCTCATCGTACCCCTTAATCAAGACGGGTCGGGTGCTGGGCCGATTCTCTTTGGAGACCGTGGCCAAAGTCATCGAGTTGGGCTCGGGAATTTTGGCCTGAATTGCCTCCTCCAGCCACTGAATGAACTGCTGAAGAGGGTCCTTGTCGGACGCCTTCTCATCCAGCTCAGCTCTTTCGTAGCTTTTCCGCAAATCGGCTATGTCGCTTGCTCCAGCCATCTGACCACTTTACCACATTTCTCCCCTTCAAACACATCCGATCATCCTACTTTCCCGGGAATCTAGGATAGTCCCACTATCCCGGGAAAGTGGGATGGTTGCGACTTAAGCGGCTGACCGCTTGGGCAGATGGTCACCGCTTTAAATAAAAAGGCTGAGGGTGTTCCAAGATAGCGTTCTGTGGCATACTTCCCCCTATGGAACTCGCCGCGGACTTGCGCAGCAAAAAGAGCCGCCTCGAACAACTGATTCACTCTTGGCCATCGGCTCTGGTGGCTTACTCCGGCGGGGTCGATTCCGCCTTTCTTCTCTGGTTTGCCCATCAGGTGCTCGGCGCAAAGGTCACTGGTATTCTGGGAGACTCCCCCAGCCTTCCTCGCTCCGAGCACTCCGCCGCCCTTGCCTTCGCCGAAAAACATCACCTCCCACTCGAAGTTCTGCGCACTCTCGAACTTGACGACCCATCCTACGCCT
>Ga0247839_1005116_pt1 | contig 16172 bp, 26 predicted proteins | sample LaCruzMarch2015__6_FD_192405 | JGI IMG/M metagenome (GOLD analysis project Ga0247839, IMG submission 192405) | Freshwater microbial communities from meromictic Lake La Cruz, Castile-La Mancha, Spain - LaCruzMarch2015_16m | ecosystem: Environmental > Aquatic > Freshwater > Lake | place: Spain... | reverse complement strand
TAAGTGTTGCAGAAGGCGCTGATATTTTAGGGCATGTGCAAAAGGTTAAAAAAGATAAAAATAAAAAAGTTGATACAGAAAAAGTTAGATATTTAGAACATAATCAAAAAGCCTCTTAATACAATTAAGAGTTTTATTTTAAAATTTGTAATATTTCCTTTAATAAAAAAAGAATTTCTATAAAAAGAAAGTATGGTTATTGAAGCGTTAATAGCTCTTGGAATTATTACAATTGCAACCGTGAATGCGCCGGTTGAAACTAAATCGCCACAAGAAATAAAATCTGTCTCAACCACAATTGATGCAAATAAAGCAGTAAAGCCAAAGGCAAAACCTAAGAAGAAAAAAGCTGCAAAAAAAGTTAATGCAGATCCTGCAAAACAACAGCCTACTAAAGAACTTGCAAAGAAAGAAACTGTAAAATCTGAATCTGCAAAACCAGAGCCTACTCCAACAGTCAGCTCACCAGAGCAAAAATCTAATCAGTCTAATCTTCTTTATTATATTTTAGGTTTTCTAACCTTAGGAGCTACAGCTGCTTATTTTTATTTTAGGAAAAAAAGTCAAACTGCAGATACAAAAATTTACACCAGTGATGAATTGAAACAAAGTTTACAACAAGATTCAGATAAATTTAAATATCAACCGCCTGAACAAAAAACTATTATAGAACCACATTCGCAACCATCTTCTAGCGATCAAACGCCAGCGGATCCAAAACCTGACGATGAAGGCAAAAAGTCTTAAGCGATTTTCTAAAAAAGAAATTGCCTCACTTTTTGATAGATGGAATAAGTCATTAAAAAGTGGAGATCCAGATCAGGTTGTTAAAAATTATGCAAAAAATTCTATTTTGCTTGCAACTCTTGCAAATAAACCAAGACTAACAGTTGCTGAGAAAAGAAGTTATTTTAAATTTTTTTTAATAAATAAACCTACTGGAAAAATTAATTATCGTAAAATTGAGGTTGGTCATGATACTGCAGTGGATGCTGGTATTTACACCTTCACTTTTGCTTAAACTGGAGCAGTGGTAAAAGCTCATTATACTTTCACTTATCGCTTTATTAAAAACAAGTGGTTAATTACAAGTCATCATTCATCTAGAATGCCAGAAGATAACTAATTTTTGACTTACGATTAGGTTAAAAAACATTAAGGTTTAGGTTAGTATTTAATTAATCAAAATTAACACTATGCTCAGTATAGTAAATAATTCATAACAATATATCTTTCTTTAAATTTTAAAGCTTGTTATTAACTCTTAATTATTTCCTTCTATTACAAATTGAAATCCTAACCATCTAAGCTGATTATCATTATCAAGTGGAGAACAATTAATTCTACCTGCTCTTTCTTAAAATTTTTTATCTAAATTAATTCGAATCCAATTTTTTTCAATAAAAGTTATGTTTTTCTCTTTAAGATAAGCCAAAAATTGGTTGTCCAACCAAGTATTTGATCAAGCTCCCAGCCTTTTGAGGCATGTTCATTTAAAACGCTTTGAAGTGCATCCTTGTCTGCTCCTTTACTAAGAACGACTTTATATTCATATTTACTCATTTTTATTTTATTTTTCTTCAATATAATTTTTTAAACGTTCAACATCACTTTATATAAAAAAGCATAGAAAAATAAACTAATTTCACCAATCCAGACAAGAACTAATGCTCCCCATATATAATTAGTCCAATTAACATTGCCTCTATAATATTCAATTATAGCCATATGAAAAAAAGAAGCTTTGAATTACTTAAAAATAAAAGAGAGAAACAGTTAAAAAATATATGGAAACCATTAAAGAAATTAAGAGATATAAAGTTAAAAAAAGCTTGATGTGTAGGTTTTTTATGCTAAATTTATTTGAACGCTTTTATTAATTATTTTAATTATAAAATTTTTATGGCAACTTATGAAGGTTGGGTTAGAGTACCACTTGGTCCTGGTAGCACGGGTACAAGAAACATTAAAGTACAAGTTGAAGCTAATTCACCAGGCGATGCAGTAGGAATTCTAAGGGGACAATATGGTTCAGAAAATGTTATTGGCCATCCTTCAAAAGTAAAAGATTAAACGAAGTTATTTCTTAATCTATCGTGCTTCCACTATTAACCAGGTTAAAAAATAATAATATTTAGGTTAGTGGACAGAATATAATCAAACTGAAAACTTTAATGAAATCAAAAAAAATTTCTAGCTATTATTCGAAATTAAAAAAAATGGATAAAGATCATAAAGATAATGGTGATTTTGAAGACCAGGGTAATGGAGCTTTTATAATGCTTCTTCTAAGATATATGGGTTATAAAAAGCCATTCAAAGATTATAACTTTGTAGATATTCCTTCCGCCGAAGTTTATACCTGCGCAGAAACAGGGGATTGGTCAGGACTACTAAGTTTTATAAAAGAATCAGAAGAAATGAGTGATGTATTAAAAAAATACCCAAGTTAGATATTACAGATAAGATTCTAGAAGAAATGGAAAGTAAAATTGATCTTTTAATGGATTATATAGAATTCCAAAATCTTAATCCTACCTGGGATGAATTTTTAGAGAGTATTGTATAAATGAGGATACCCAAAAATAAAAACTCGCGTATCAGAAAAAAATATTTTTGGTGTAATATAAATTAAAAATTAAAGAAGTACTTACAATAAAATAGTTTGCGACTTAATAAATAATATAATGAGTTTTGGAGACTTCATATTAAAAGAGCAAAATTCTGAGGAAATTAGATCAATTTTAAATAATTTAAGAGAAATTATATTAGAAATAAAGCCAGGAAAAAAATACCTTTTGAAACTTACAAATAAGTTAACACCCACCAAATTTTGGTTTTCATCTACTAATGATCCTGATGAAAGAGAATCTCATCTAAGAAATCTTATAAAGAATCATTCTGACCAGTGGTATGAACCAATGTGGTATGCTTTTGGAGAGTTGTTAGGTAAAGAAAATATCTTAGATTATATTAAATTTGAAAGAAAAGATCCAAATTTAGTTTCTCCTGACGATGCTTTAAAACAGCCTGTTTCTTCTGCAGATTTAGAAAATATAAAAAAAAAGTTAAAAGAACTTTTACTTAAATATTAAAAACAATTAAACCAGATTAATAAAGGAATGGTAGTAGGAGGAATAATAGATAAACATTTTAATTCTAACGAAAAATTAGCTCCATTACAGACGGTTATTAAATCTATAGATGACTATTTAGACAAAAATAATTAAACCAATTTATTATTTATAATACTTTTTAATTTTTTTTGCGGCTTTAATTATATTAGGATCATTAGTAGATGATCAAAAGAGTATAATTAAATTATTTCCTCTCTAAAATAGAACAAATCGAACATTTAATATCACTTGTGGGTATAGGGCCTTCAAGAAGATCTATAATGTCAGTTATTGTTTTAATCATTTTATTGTCATCTCTTTTGATGTCATAATACTTTGTTGCCATTTTAAAATTTGGAGAATTATTTACATCTTGCATAATCTCGGGTTCAAAACAAAAAATTCCAAGCTTATTTATCGGCGTTAAATGCAAATTATCTTTTTCTGGATATTCAAACATTAAAGCGTAACTTAACAATTGAGTTTCGTAAGTATCAATTTTTGCTTCACTAATATTTGTTACCTTGAAATCAATTATAGAATAAGAGTCTTTGTGTTTAATATAAGCATCAATCTTACCTTTTAATTTAAAATTTCTACCTTTTTTATCCTCTAAAATTTTAGAGTTTTGCATCTTTGCATAGTCAGTCTTAATAACACCCTCTTCTACTGACGAATCTAAAACTTCAGAAGATTTATTATGATAATATTCTTTTTGTAATTTATCTAATTTTGAAAATATTGAAGGAAATGGAAGAGAAACTTTAATATTGTTTACCTTTTTTTCATAATAACATCTCTTGCAGCCAGCATGGTCGAAAGCGAACTCACTTGGTGTAAAAGTATATATGTTAGTCATTAATTTTCCTTTCTAATTTTAAGATTAACTAGTTCTTTTCCCAATTTATCTTCATTGAGCTGTTTATAAATTTTAACTCTAGCGAAGCTTTTGGGCAACTGAGTGCAGTGGCAAAACAGGTTTTAGAAAGATTTTTATTCATTTTATTAGCTAGTGTAAAAGTTACTTTAAAATATACAAATTAAAGATACTAAAAACCTTAAGTTATAATAAATTGTGCTACCAGTCTACTAATTTAACAAATTATTTTAAGATATAATTAACATTTTCATATTTCTATCCCTTTCTTATTTTTGTTAAAATATTTTGAAGTTCAGCAGAAATGTTAATTAAGGTATCAAGAAAATACTCCTTAAAGTCAAAAGCTAGCCTTTGTAAATGAAAATCATTTATAAATTTGTTTGCTCCATTTCCAATCAAAGGATAGATCGCTAAAAAAACTAAAATTATAACTACTATTCTGATCATTAAACTATTAAACCATTTATTTAAAAATTTTTATAGTGAAATTTTTTATGTATATTTTCACTTAAATTTTATTTTAATAAATTAATTTTTTAAAAATTTTATAGACAATAAAAGTATTAAGCATAATATAAATTAATTTAATTTAAATATATAAAATGAGAGAAATTAATAACAACTTTTTATCTTTTGTGAAAAATGAATGGCAAGATTTTATAGAAGGATCTTACCATAAAAAAATTTCTGAAAAATTTAACTTATTTTCTAAAAATAAAACTCAAAGATTAATTATCAATATTCCCCCAAGACATACCAAATCATCATTTGCTAGTTTCTTCTTCCCAGCTTGGATACTTGGATACAAACCTGATTTAAGAATAATTCAAATCAGTAACGATAATAATAAATAGACTAGATTTCTTTCCAAAAATAAAAAAACTTATGAATAAACCTTCTTATAAAAAAAAATTTAAGACTAGATTAAAAAAAAACGTTGAAAACAATAATAAATTAGAAACTGATAAAGGAGGTGAGAACTTTATAACTCCTTTTGAATCTAATATTATATCTAAAAGTGTTGATTTTTTAATTATTGATGATCCACATTCTAAAGAGGACTTATTAGATGTAAGTAAGTTAAAAAAAACTTACGGTTGGTTTATAAAAAAACCACTTCAACTATTAAATCCCACCGGATCAGTCGTTATAGTTATGACAAGAAGTAACAGTAAAGATTTAACAGGATTTTTGCTTGATCGGGATGTTAAATTAAAAAAAAAACAGTGGGAAATTTTAAAGCTACCCGTGATTACACAAAGCGGAGAGCCTCTTTGGCTACAATTTTGGAAATTAGATGAGTTAAAAGAAATCAAAGACTCAGTTTCGAAAGAAGAGTGGAATTTTAAGTGGATGCAAGACTCAATAAGTAATTAAATCATTTCTTTAAAGCAAAAGCATTAGAAACATTTTTTTTTAGAAACTTTATATATTCTTCTTTCTGTTCATTAGTAATATTTATAACTATGCCAGGCGATGAATTATTTTTGTTTTTTTGAGAATAAATTTCATCATTAATGCTTAAGTTTAAAGATAACTCTCTTTCACCAATTAATTCAATATAAACTTTGGCCAACAATTGGCAGTCTAATAAAGCAGTATGTTTCTCTCTTTCAGATGTATCAATTTTAAATTTTTTACATAACGCATTTAAACTATTAGAAAATGAACCTGGGAATTTTCCCCTAGCAATATGTAAAGTATCAATGATTTGATCTTTTTTATTGGAGGTAAATTTAAAAGTTTCAATTCATAATTTAAAATACCTACGTCAAAGTCGGAATTATGAATTATGAGTTTTTTATCTTTAATAAAATTTAAAAATTCTTTAACAATTTCTCTGAATTTAGGCTTATCTGATAAAAATTGATCCGTATAACCGTGAGTTTCAAAAGCACCAGCTGAAATCTTAACATTCTCAGGATTGATATATTTGTGAAATATATTCTTTGTTGGAAGATGATCTTGTAATTCGATACATGCAATTTCAACTACTCGATCCTTACCAATTGATAACCCTGTAGTTTCAGTATCTAAAATAATTTCACTCATTATTTATTTTTTCATATTATATTATTTTTTATTTAAACATTTATTTTAAAATTAGTTTAGTGAAACTCTTAATTAATAATTTCACTTTTATTTTTATAATAAAATCTCTATTATAAGAACGTAAACTCTAATTAATTTTATACATATATAACTTAATAAAAAAATGTTCCGAATAATTCCTTCAAAAATAATAGAATTTAGGGAATATTTTGAAAATGATAAAAAAATTTTAGAAAAAATATCTTATAATAACTCAGAGTATTTTTTTGATACTCTAATAGAAGATTTGGATAGTTTAGTAAAAAATATAAAAAAACTTAATACAATAAAGATGGCAGGTTATGAACTAGTAGATCAATTTCATTACGGAAAAAATTGGTTTTCTCAATTTTTAATAAAAGATCAAAAGAAAGAAATTGTGGACTATATAGAACAGGAATATTTTGAAAAAATAATACAAGGAGAGATATATTTCGCTGAGAAAGAGTATTGTTTAGGTACTTCTTTTACAGAAACCGCCAAATCAAGTAAAATATTATTTTCAATGAAGACTGACAAACAGTTCGAAGAAAAAAATGTCATGTTATTGAAAGGACCATTTTTAATCAAAGATGAAGACGCCAATATAATTAAAAAAATTAACGTAATTAAAGATTAACAAATTAATAAAAAAGTATTATGAATAAAAAAGAAGCTTTAGAATGCATCAGAAATGAGGAGTATGAAAGTGTTCCAAAGGAATTTTATAAAGATAAATCCTTTGTCCTTTTGATACTATAGATATTAGAAAATCATAAGAATGTAGCTAAACAGATTTTTAAAAATGATAATATATAATATTAATTACCCTGTTAAATTAAGTGATTGTTTTGAAGTTAAGCCTGATAAAGATATTTGGAATGGTAAATATAAAGAAGGAAAACCAGAGCGAGAAAAAATGTCTTTTAATAAACTTCTTATACCAACTACAGATTATGCAGAAAAATATTGCACTTATGGTTTATACCTAATGTTTTTTATAGATTTTAAAAAATATTATGTAGGCTTGGCATGTAAGTTTAAGAAAAAACCAGAAGGTATTTTAAAAAGGTTAAGAAAGCATCGGGCTAAAGCAACTGCAACAAACACCTCAGACGTTACTTATACAAATGATCATAATGATGGCTGGAAAGTATTTGCAGATGAGCGTTATAATAGTTATGGGATTAACGATCAACTTCAAGATTGTTATTTAGTTACAATAAATGTAGAGAATCACGAAGAATTATTTGATAATAATGAAAAAAAAAAACTCGCTTTTATTGAAAAAGAACTGTCATCAATAGAACACCCAAAAATACAAGAAATAATATCTTTATTACCTAATTCGGTAACAAAATCACCGCAAGCCAAAAATTGGAGAAGTTTTAACAAAAAAAATAAAAAAAAAATTATAAAGCATGATCATAAATTTGTCTTACAAAGAGATACACATCAAAAAAAATTTTTATAAACGTGAAAACTACTAAAGATGATTTAAAAACTACTAAATATCTTAAAAATTTGAAAAAAAGGGGTTGTTTATAAACGTGACTCTACACAGATCAAAGACTCTACAGTGGATGATTATAACTACAAAGAATGTATATTAGAAATTATGATTAAGGAGATAAATTATAAAAAGCATTATGAATAAAAAAGAAGCTTTAGAATGCATCAGAAATGAGGAGTATGAAAGTGTTCCAAAGGAATTTTATAAAGATAAATCCTTTGTCCTTGAGATGGTTAAAATAGATGGATTTGCACTAGAATATGCAGATGATAGCTTTAAAAAAGATAAATCAATTGTCCTTGCTGCAGTTAAATCAAGTGGATCTGCATTAATGTATGCGGATGAAAGTTTTAAAAAAGATAAATCAATTGTCCTTGCTGCAGTTAAATCAAGTGGATATGCATTAATGTTTGTAGAAGAAAGCTTAAAAAGAGATAAATCCATTGTGCTTGAGGTGGTTAAAACAGATGTAGATGCATTGGAGTTTGCAGACGAATGCTTAAAAAAAAATAGATCCTTTGTCCTAGAGGCAGTTAAATTAAATGGATATGCATTACGGTATGTAGATAAAAGCTTTAGAAAAGATAAATCCATTGTCTTTGAGGCGGTTAAAACAAATGAATTTGCATTAGAGTATGCTGATGAAAGCTTAAAAAAAAATCTTGATATAATTAAAGCAGCAAAAAAATAAAAAAATATTATGGATAAAAAAAGAAGCTCTAGAATTTATTAGCAAGAATGAGTATGAAAGTGTTCGAAAGGAGTTTTGTAAAGATAAATCTTTAGTCCTTCAGGTAGTTTAAAAAAATTAATACGTATTAGGTTTTTCAAGTTGCATGGTATGATCAAAGATTAAATTTTATAATTCAAAATAAATAAATTTAGAATTATTTTTTAATATTTCAGTACTTTAAATTTTATTTTTTTTTATTTATAAAAAGTTTTAGTTGAATAATTTTTTCTTCAACATCTACAATTTTTGAATAAATATTTTGGATTTCAGTTTGACTAATTTCTTTTCCAGCTTCGCTTTTATCTGAGATTGATTTTTCAGCAACCTCCATCAGCCTACCAATTCTTGCTCCAATATTTATTATGGTTCTAGAAAAATCCTCCTGCTTTATAGAGTAAATACCACTTTCAACAATATCTTCATGGACATTCAACATTGGAGTACCAAAACCATTTTTCATACAAAAAATATCAATTGCTATGCTGTCCTTATGATGAATATTGTGATCATTATCATTAGGATCACTGCATTTTCTAAAATGTGATTCACTTTTCCCTGTTGCTTGTTTTAACCCTGAATCTTTTATTTTTTTAACTACTTCTTTTAATGCAAGTTCTAATGATAATATTTTTCTTGGATAACCAGCCATAATTAATATTAAAAATTTATATCATTAAAGATTTATTATGACTAAATATTAATTGTTCAAATTGATTTTTATATTGAATAGTAATTAAATTCTTTAATTTTATCATAGTAATCATAATCAGAAATAGTAATCAACTTATCACCAATATTAAATTTTATATTTTCTCTCTGATCTGGATTAAGTACAATTTTTTTGATTTTTCTACCTAAATATTCATTATCTTTAGTTTTATCATTATAAACGTTTTCATAATTTATATATCCAATTAATGTTTCATTTATATTATAAAAATATTTCTCAAATTCTGAAAAACTTGCAACTATATTTTCTTCAACAATATGTTGTTTAAAAAAATTAATTTTTTGTTCAAATAATATATTGATTAAATCTATATTTTTAATATCGTTAATTGCAGAAGATAAACTTTTGCTTATTAAAGTATTTAGATCAATAATATCAATACCATATAAATGAGTTATAGATTCAAATTTAATTTTATTTAAAATAGTTTTAGTTTTAACGTTATTAACTTCAGTAATAAGAGACTCTTTAAAATTATTTTCTTTACCATATATATTTAGGTCAAGAGACAATGTTGACAATTTTATGTGGTGGTTAAAAACTCTATTATCATAAATTGGATTTTCATTTTTATAATCTGAAAAAGTATTATTTTTTTTATTAATAATGATTCTGCAGTCATGTTCATTATAGACTGGGTTCTCCGAAAAAAGTAATTGATCGTCCCAAAGCTTTTCTACTGCTATATTTTCAAGAATATTTAAAAATTTCTTTTTATTTTTATCAAATGTTAATTTAAAATCTTCAATTATTTTTTTATGGTGTTCTAATAAAATTTCTGGCTTAACATCAATATATTTAATCTGATTATTTATATTATCTTTAATAACAAGATAAAATTTTTCTTTTTTTTCTAATAATTCATTAATTCTATCTCGAACAAAATTTATATAACCCTTTTTCCAATTGGAAATTTTAAAACTGATCGAACCTTTTTCAATTTCGTTATTAATAGTCTTTTGATCTGTAATGTCTAAAATTATATCGCCAGGCTTTAAATGTTCAAAAAAATAAGAATTAGGGTTTACCGATGCAATTGAAAGCAATATTTCATCATTATCCTTAGATTGATTATTTTTTTGTTCGCTAAATTTTGATGGATTTTCATTCATTATTTTATGATTGATCATTATTTCATCAAAAAAAATTCTTCGATCCATTTTTAACTGTAATCCTAAATTATGATATTCTTTAGTAGTGTGAAGGTAGCTAGGCTCTGAAATATCAGAATATCTAGAAGAATAATCATAACCATTACTTTGATGTATTCGAGATTCTATAACTTGCTTAATTTCATCTTGTATTGTTTTTAAAGTTGCAGGGTTCTCTTGATAAATAGTAATTTTTTTAAAGTCATTATTAAATACATCATAAATATCTAAAATTAATTCTAAAATTTCATTTTTATTATCTGAGTTTAAATTAATTATCGCTAAAGACTCCTTCTGCTTATTCGAGATAAGCTTTGGTCTTATTTCTTTAATATTATCCAATTTGTTATTTAAAAAATCTTTTTCTATATCTTCAAAATTTTTTGCTACACATATAAATCCATAACTAGAATTAAATAAGAAATGCTTGTCAGGATTTAAAAAATAAGATGGTTTAAAGTCTATATTATCTTTTTCATAAGCGAAAAATCCTATGACTATAATATGATTTAATAATAAATTAATTTCTTGAATATTTTTACCAGAAAATTTTTTTGATATTTCGTCATATTTTTTGCACTTATAATCGTAAAAATAGATCTCTGACTCACTAAATCCGAACAATTTGTCGAACACTTCTGAAACTTCAGGAGTATTTACTGATTGCGCAATTAGCTTTGATTTAATTTGTGTGGTTGTTATATTTATTGAAGTATGATCCCATAGCTCATAAAATTTTTCATTAAATGGCAAAGGTATAAAATGCCTATCATAAGTTGATGAGATATCTTGTTTCAAAAATTCACAAATAATCGGTGGTTTTTTTTGTTGCCATATTTTTGAAGTTCTTATGGAAATTAAAGTTTTTGCAACCTCAGTGTCTAAATCATATTCATTGTTAAAAGATTTATCTAAATTTGGATTTAAAATTAATATTTTTTCAGCTTCTGCTAAATTAACAGTTTCTAAAATATTTTCCTGCCACCCATAACCTTGTCGGGTAATGAAATTTATATTTTTAGGAATTTTAATGCTCTCTTTTACCACGCTTAGAACGTAACTAGGGATAAAATTGGAAATTAAAACGACAGTTTTTTTGTTATTTTTAAAAAGTTCAAAAATTTCTTTTAGCAATGGAGTAACTTTTGAAGAGTAATTAAAAATAATAATGTGATTAGTATCTCTAATTTTTGTCTTACCTTCTCTAAGGTCATTTGCAAATTGAATTAATGAATTGGTTAATATTGCGATTAGGGTCGAAAAAATAAGGATGCCAAAAATAGTAACATTAAATTTAAAAAAAATATCAAGATAAGTATTTTTATTTAAATCAATATCAAGAATTTTATTTTGGTCAAAAAAAAGTTTAAATACGTCCCAAAAAACGTTGGAGATTGAATTGTCATAAGAAGAGATATTTAATTTTACTAAAACATAATAAAGACTAGAGAAAAAAAATATCCCAAATAAACTTACAATTATAAGAATTAAAATAAGCTTAAGATTGCTTTGTTGTGCTGCAATATCAATCTTGTACAAAAAGTAAGTAATAAACTTTTTCATCTAAATAAAATTTATTTTTAATATTAATGTCTTGTATTATATTTTCTAGTTAAATCAAAACTTTCAGTTTTTTTTTCATATTTAAATTTTTTAAGGTTAAAATATTTTAGTTGGATTTCGTGGTTACCATTGGGGATAAAATCATACTTCTTAACAAATTTGATAATGTACTTTTTAATATTTTTTTTTAATATTAGAAAAGGAATATTGTAATTTATTTTGTTTAAAATTTTAATTTTTAATAAAGCTAATTCGTGCACAAAAAAATCTAATTCAAATAAAAATTTTTTAATATTTTTCTTCTCGATATTTAATTCTTTAATAATTTTTGTTTCGACTTCATTGTAAATTTTTGCTTCTAATTTTTTCATATCAAACCAGTTTTTAATTTCTTTATGAATAAAATTATTTGTATAGTATGAATTTAAATAAAAGTTATAAGTTTTATCTAGGTTTGAGCAATTAACGACTTTGATAATTTTATCAATTAAATTTAAAATAATATTAACATTATCTAAATTATTTATATAAAATCTAGAATTTTTAATAATATTATAATTTTTATCTTTTCCATAAATATAAAATAATTTATTTTTTTGTGATGAGTAAATAGTCAGTGTAGTAAATTTATTTTTATTTTGAAATTCTAATAATTTAAATTCTTTAACTCTATTCTTAAAAAAAAAGTTTTTAAAGTATAACATTTAGTTAAGAATTTTGTTTTGAAAATATAAATTATTTAAATAATGTATTTCAAGTAATTATAATTTCATTTGATAAATTTCATTAGTGAAAATTTTTAAATAAAATTTCACTAAAAAATTTTACTGTAATTTAGTAAAGTATAAAAATGAATAAAATTATTATTTCATTTATACTTTTTTTTAATTTATCAGCGTGTTCAAATCATTATCTAGATATTTTAGCAAGGCCGTTTGATAAACCAAAGTTGCAAATAGATGACCCATTACCTATTATGAATGAGCCATTTGCAGCACAAAGAGAGTGCGCTAGGCAGGGATTTAGATGGGATAATAAAGTCCCATGTCATTATTAATATTATGAAAAATTTTAATTTTTTAGCAAATAAATTTTTTGCAATTGTGTTTACTACATTCATATATTTATTAATTTTTTTCAGCACGCAAGCTTCGGCAAAAATTTATCAAAATTTCAATGAGTGTATTGAAAAAAATATCTTTAGTACAAAATCTGAAGATAATGCAAAAGCTTTAGTTTTATTATGTGAAAAATTATTTCCACAAAAAATTAAAGAAATTAACGAAGATGAAATTAAACAAAAGATACTATTAATTTCAAGATTAATAAATTTTATGAAAATAGAAATGGAGACTATTAAATAATTATGAATATATTAAATAAAATTACTTTATTATCAACTTTATTATTCCTTATTGGGTGCTCTAGTTATGATAAAAGTGTTTTTCAAAATACTGAGAGTATAAACGATAAAACTTTATCTTCTGATTTTAAAGATGAAGGAATCAAAATTACGTATTCAATTACTGGAAATTTGAAAAGTATTGAGGTCTACGGTCAGGCAGATGCTTGGAGAGATAATGTAAAAATTTTAGCAGAAGCAGATGCGATGTCCAAGCTTGTTAAATTTATTTATGGCAATGATGTAACAGTTAATGAAAGAATTACACAAATAGGAAATGCAATGGATTCGGTAGATGAAAGATTTTCAAGAAATAATTCTAAAGAAAATAAATTGGAAGATTTAAGTAATAAAAATAACGATCTACAAAATATTAATAAAAATAACCAGGAAAATGATCATTTAAAAAAAGCTAAAGTCATCAACGAAACATCAATAAATAATGTTACAAACTTAATTTCTTCTGGAAAATTAATTGGTTTTAGAAAAAATAATAGTTACCTGGAAAGTCAAGGAAAAAGATATGTTGCTGTATATATTTGGGATCAAGACGGTATGCAGTCTTCAAAGTTTTTAAAAGATCAAATGAATATTAATATAATAAGGAGATAGATATTAAATTTATATTTTTATTTTTATTTATTATTTTTAATTTTCCAAACTATAGTAACTCAAGCATAGGGTTAAAAGATCTTCCTTTTATTATAAATAAAATTGTTACAATTGGAAAATGGGTAAAAGCAAAAGATACAAATGGTAAAGAGTATTATATTCAAGTTGAAACAAAAGCTCCAACTCTTGAAATAGCAAAAAATGAAGCTTTTAAATTTGCAATTCAACAAGCTTTAGGAACATTTGTATTTTATGAAAATGAAATAAAAAACCGCGAGTTAGTTAGAAATGATTTCATTTTATACTCTTCAGGATATGTAAATAATTTTAATATTGTTAAAAAAAACGAAGAAGAAGGAAGTGTTATAGTTTTAATTGATGTATGGGTAAGTGAAAGTAAAATTTCACAACGTCTTTTAAATTTAAGTATAAATAATTACTCAATAGACGGTGAAAAAATATACACACAATTATCCACTTATAATTCCGATAGAGATGATGCAAATAAAATTGTCGAGAAAATACTTAATGATTTTCCTTATAGAGCATTTGATATTTTAATATCTAATAATCGTAGGCATTTGATAGGAAATAATATGAAAATAATTATTCCAGTGAAAATAAAATGGAATAAAGATTTTTTATCTGCACTTGAAGAGATACTTGTTAAAAGTAGTGATTATGAGAGAAAAAAAATAGAACAATTTAATTCACAATCTACAATAGGTATAGTTGGGGGTGTTTTTTCTAGAGTCTATTTGACCTATAATGATACAGAAAAAATTGAAAAATTTATTAAACGATTTTATCCTAAACCATCACTCCAAATATTAATTAGTGATCAAGATCAAGAAATAGTTATTTCTAATTGTTTCGAATTTATTAATGCTGATAATACTTACTATAATAATTTTGTTGATAGATCGTTTTATACATATTCAACACCTTATGCTGATATTGAAATATTTAAAAATTTTGAAGTAGATAGTGATGCTGAAATCTTAATTAAATATAATAAAGAAAATGAAGTAAAAATTTCATCCATGAAAAGAATTGAAGTAAAGGTAGTTCCTTATAACACATGTTATGAAAAATCTATTTAAAACCTATAAATAGTAAATAGTATTCTCAATTAAAATTAATATTTATTTTCTTTAAACCATTTTTCGACAACTTTAAAAAAATCTTCCTCTGTTTTTTTATCCTCAGAAGTAAGCTTGTATATATCATAAGGAGTTGGTAGCTCATTTTCATTTGTTGAGTGTTCTTGGGATTTTTTATAACTTTTAGGAAAAATATTTTTTAAATATAAAACAATTTATTCTTCAATTCCATCTCCATACAAATCATATTTTTTACAAAATTTATCAAACTTTTTAATTCTATCGCTCATAATACTTTTTTATTTTTTTGCTGCTTTGATTATATCAGGATCTTTTTGTAAACTTTCATCTGCATAATCTAATGCATGTCCAAATGATGATTTAACTGCCTCAAGAACAATGGATTTATCTTTTCTAAAACTTTCATCTGCATACTCTAATGCAAGTCCGTGAGATTTAACCGCTGCAAGGACGATGGATTTATTTTTTTTTAAACTTTCATCTGCATACTGTAATGCATATCCACTTGTTTTCAACGCTTCAAGGACAAAAGATTTATCTTTATAAAATTCACTTGGAACATTTCCAAACTCTCCATCCCTAATGCATTCTAACGCCTCTTTTTTATCCATAATACTTTTTTCTTTTTTCATTATTTGTTCAAATTCTTTTTCCGCTTTACCATTTGATTCCAATATAAAATCTGGATCAATATATTTATCATCTTCATTGACAAATTGTTCATCAGCATTTTTAATTTTATTTAAAATCTTTTTAGCTTTTTTTTTATCTTTCATTAACTATATAAAATTGCACATTATTAAACTATGTCAAATTAAAAAAAACAATTGACGTAATAGGAATCCATGAGAAGATGCAATTATGCAAAATAATAAGTTAATTAATGAAAAAGTAGATAATCTGGCAAAATCCATCAATTCTTTATTAATCAATAAACTTGAAACGTTAGGAGTTAGCACTGAAAGAAATGAACCTTTATTTATAGATCTTGTAATCCTTTCTAAAATTTTTAGAGATATTTTAGCGAGAGAGTATAATGCAGACCCAAGACCTTTCCCTGAAATAGAACTTGCTCGTGCTAAGGTTTATAAACAACTCAATGAAAATGCTTTAGGAAAAGAGCTGGTTAATCTTAAAATTAGAAAGGAAAATTAATGGATCAAAATGTGACTAATGACTCGACCAAAAAAGTTTTAGATTTCTTCGATAAATATAAGTAAATTTAAATTACTTAATTAAATGTATGAATTCCTAGCAACTCTTGCGCTTATCATTTCC
>Ga0247839_1005115_pt1 | contig 16172 bp, 16 predicted proteins | sample LaCruzMarch2015__6_FD_192405 | JGI IMG/M metagenome (GOLD analysis project Ga0247839, IMG submission 192405) | Freshwater microbial communities from meromictic Lake La Cruz, Castile-La Mancha, Spain - LaCruzMarch2015_16m | ecosystem: Environmental > Aquatic > Freshwater > Lake | place: Spain... | reverse complement strand
CGTCACGAATGAGACCCGCGAGATAATTGTTCTTCGTGCGGTCGAGCGTACCTTCGTCGAGAATGGTGCCGGGCGTTACGATGCGAGTCACCGCACGTTTCACGATGCCTTTGGCTGCGGACGGATCCTCGACTTGTTCACAGATGGCGACTTTCTTTCCTGCGTCGATCAGCTGAGCCAGATAACCATCGGCGGCATGGTAAGGAATTCCGCACATTGGAATGTCGTGACGCTTGGTCAGTGTAATGTCGAGAATGCGCGCCGCCTCCTTGGCGTCCTCCATGAACATTTCGTAGAAATCACCGAGACGGAAAAAGAGCAGGGTATTTTCTGGCAGTTCGCGGCGGATGCGCCGGTACTGATCCATCATAGGTGTGCTTTTCTCTGCCATAGTCCGCACACGCTAACAAAGCACCTTTCCAATGTCTGGAATATTTTTGGGGAAACAAAAACCCCGCTCAGCTGAGCGGGGTTTTCTAGCGACTGAAGTCCGGGTTATTTAACCGGAGCCAGCGGTTCGTTAAACTTAATATCTACTGTGTACAGAGTATACATTCTGGGCCCGGATGGTGAAGTGGAGCGACTGGAAAAGTTCAGCTCAATCGAAAAATTGTCAGCACTTATTGTGTGTGGACGTCCCGGAGTTGTTGAATCCGGAACGATTTCTTCGTATTTCATCCGGTTGTTTATTTCCTTCCCGTTGGCTGTCAACACCCAATTGGAACGGTCGAAAAGAGGATGCTCCTCCAGCTTAAGAGAAATACTCGGCGAGATCAGAGAGTCAGATTTGCAGAATTGTTGAAACCTTCCTTTCCGGAAAACAAACATGCAGGATCTTCCGTAAATCAGACCAGTCCTGAATTCGTCAATCCGTATAGCTCCTGACGGTTTTCCTAATATGGCAACAACTTCAGGGACGGTGCTGAACGGTTTTACGCCGAATATGGAGCCGGAATCGGCGTTAATAATGTTCTGCACACCAGCAGGAACCGAATATTCTTCTGGTAGCTGGAAAGTGAACGGCTCGGTTTTGGCGGCAAGAGGCAGTAGTAATGCGAGCATCAAGAGATATTTATTCATTTAGAAACTCCCTTTGTTTTGCCGCGCATCCTAGCGGGCAAGACGAGGCTGGTCAAATGAACTTCCCAACCTTGAAACAGTTACGCGTGATAATCCTGAATCGGTTTTACAGTCCAGTCTTTGCCGTCAATCGCTTTGATCGCGCCGAGCGTGGCGCGGGCGCCGGACTCTGTGGTGACGATCGGAATGTTCCTCAGAATACACTCGGAACGGATTTTGATTTCGTCCATGCGTGAAACTGGTCCGCTAGGCGTGTTGATGACCATGGCGATTTTTCCGTCCTGCATAAAGTCGATGATGTTCGGGTGCTGTCCGCTGGCGAGTTTGCAGGTTTCGGTGACGCTTAGTCCGGCGTCGTGCAATGCCTTACCGGTTCCTTCGGTGGCGGTCAGCGTGAAGCCGAGGCCGACGAGGGCTTTTCCGATTTCCACCATCCAGCCTTTATCGCGGTCGGTGGCGCTGAGGAATACGCAACCTTCGGTCGGAATCATTTGTCCGGCGGCGATCTGCGACTTCCAGTAGGCCATTTCAAATGTTTTATCGATGCCCATCACTTCGCCGGTGGATTTCATTTCCGGGCCGAGGATCGGGTCGACGCCTGCGAAGCGGTTGAACGGGAACACCGCTTCTTTGACGGCGTACCAGCTCAGTTTCGGGCGGAAGCCGACGAGACCGAGTTCTTTGAGCGTTTTGCCGACGGCGATTTCGGTGGCTATTTTTGCCAACGGCACGCCGGTGGCTTTCGAAACATACGGCACGGTGCGCGAGGCGCGCGGATTGACTTCGATGACGTAGATGTCGCTGCCTTTAACAGCCATCTGCGCGTTCATCAGTCCTTTAACATTCAGTTCGAGCGCCATGCGGGTGCAGGCCGCCTCGATTTCGAGGACGGTCTTTGGATCAAGCGAGTAGGGCGGGATCGAGCAGGCACTGTCGCCGGAATGAATACCGGCCGCTTCAACGTGCTGCATGACGCCGCCGACGTAAACGTCTTTGCCGTCGCAGACCAGATCCACGTCAATTTCGATGGCATTTTCGAGGAACCGGTCGATCAGCACCGGATGGCCCGGACTGGCGTTGAATGCGGCGTGAGTGAACGGAACGAATTCGGTTTCGTCGTAGGCAACCATCATTGCGCGTCCGCCGAGTACGAATGACGGGCGGATCATAACCGGGAAGCCGATGCGGTGTGCAATCTTCAGCGCGTCATCCATCGTTTTCGCCGTGCCGCTTTCCGGCTGGTTGAGCCCAAGTTTGATGATCATCTGGCGGAAGAGTTCGCGGTCTTCGGCCATGGCGATGCTCTTCGGCGACGTTCCCAGAATCGGAACGCCGGCGGCGAGCAGGCGGTCGGCAAGGTTGAGCGGAGTCTGTCCGCCCATCTGGACGATCATGCCGATCGGCTTTTCCTGTTCGTAGATGTTCATCACATCTTCGAAGGTCAGCGGCTCAAAATATAGTTTGTCGGAAGTGTCGTAGTCGGTTGAAACGGTTTCCGGGTTGGAGTTGACCATGATGGCTTCGTAGCCCATTTCGCGCAGAGCCATGACGGTGTGTACGCAGGAATAGTCGAACTCAATACCTTGGCCGATGCGATTGGGGCCGGAGCCGAGAACGATGATGCTCTTTTTGCCGGTCTTGCGGATTTCGTTGAGGTCGCCGTAGCTGGAATAGAAATACGGCGTGGCGGCCTCGAATTCGCCGGCGCAGGTGTCGACCAGACGGTAAACCGGAATGATGCCTGCTTTCTTCCGCTCTTCGCGGAATGCCAGCGGATCCTGACCGCGCAGTACGGCAATCTGAGCATCGGAAAAACCGTTGAGTTTGATTTTCCGGAGCAGATCAATGTCGAGAGGCTTGTCTTTCGGCGCATCAAGAATTTCTCGCTCCATCTCTACGATTTGCAGAATGTTATCAATGAACCACGGATCAATCTTGGTGATCTCTGCGATCCTCTGAACGGTGTAGCCCTGTTTGAGAGCAACCTTGATGGCAATACACCGCTCGGTTTTCGTACGGGTCAGCCATTCGTCCAGACGGGCCAACGGGACTTTGGCTTCGGCTTTCAGGTCGAGACCGTCTACGCCGATTTCCAAGGACCGGAATGCTTTCTGGAGCGCTTCTTTAAAGTTGCGGCCAATCGCCATGGTTTCGCCGACGGACTTCATGCTGACGCCGAGGTGTGCGTCCGCCGACGGGAATTTCTCAAAGGCGAATCGCGGCATTTTGACGACACAGTAGTCAATGGACGGTTCAAAACAGGACGGCGTCTTTTTGGTGATGTCGTTCGGCAGTTCGTCGAGTGTGTAGCCGACGGCCAGTTTGGCGGCCAGCTTGGCGATCGGGAAGCCGGTGGCTTTAGAGGCCAGCGCCGAGGAGCGCGAGACGCGCGGGTTCATTTCGATGATCGCCATGCGTCCGGTTTCGGGATGGATACAGAACTGAACATTCGATCCGCCGGTTTCGACTCCGACAGCGCGCATGACTTTAATGGAGGCGTCGCGCATCGTCTGGTATTCACGGTCAGTTAATGTCTGGGTCGGCGCGACGGTGATACTGTCACCTGTATGGATGCCCATCGGATCCATATTTTCGATGGAGCAAATAATGACGACGTTGTCTTTTTTGTCGCGCATGACCTCCATCTCGAACTCTTTCCAGCCGTAGACGGATTCTTCGAGAAGCACTTCGCTGCTGAGGCTGGCTTCCAACCCGCGTCTGGCGATTTGTTTCAGCTCATCCATGTTATTGGCGATGCCGCCGCCGGTTCCACCGAGCGTAAAGCTGGGGCGTACAATGATTGGGAATGGCAGTTCCTTTTCGGCAACATGAATCGCCTCTTCCAGATTGTGGACGTGGAAGCTCTTGAGCGTTTCGATGCCGGCTTCCTTCATGACGGATTTGAAGATGTCACGCTCTTCGCCGCGCATGATGGCGTCGTAGTTGGCACCGATCATTTCAACGTTGTATTTTTTCAGCACGCCGCTTCGGTAAAGTTTCATGGCGGTGTTGAGCGCGGTCTGTCCGCCGAGCGTCGGCAGCAGTGCGTCGGGCCGTTCTTTGATGATGATCTTCTCAACCGTTTCCGGCGTGATCGGTTCGATGTAGGTCGCGTCCGCCGTGGCCGGGTCAGTCATGATGGTGGCCGGATTGGAGTTGATCAGCGTGACACGGAACCCTTCTTCGCGCAGGGCTTTGCAGGCTTGTGTTCCGGAGTAGTCGAATTCGCAGGCTTGGCCGATTACGATCGGACCAGAGCCGATGATCAGGATGTGGTGGATGTCAGTTCTTTTTGGCATGAGTTATTCCCATTCGATGGTGGAAGGCGGTTTTGAAGAAATATCGTAGACGACGCGGTTGACGCCTTTGACTTCGTTGATGATGCGGTTGGAAATGCTGTCGAGTACTTCGTACGGTAGCTTGTACCAGTCAGCGGTCATTCCATCGAGGCTCTGCACGGCGCGCACGGCGACGACGTTTTCATAGGTGCGGTCATCGCCCATGACGCCGACGGTTTGAATCGGAAGCAGTACGGCGAAGTATTGCCAGACGTCTAGGTGGTTCGGCATTTTTAGAATTTCTTCACGAACACGCAGGTCGGCAAGCTGGAGCAGGTCGACGCGTTCGCGGGTGATGTCGCCGAGAATGCGCACGGCGAGACCGGGACCGGGGAATGGCTGGCGGTCGACGACATAACTCGGCAGGCCAAGTTCGCGGCCGACGGCGCGCACTTCGTCTTTGAAAAGTTCGCGCAACGGTTCGATCAAATCGAATTTCAGATCGGCGGGCAGTCCGCCGACGTTGTGATGGCTCTTGATGGTAGCCGACGGGCCGCCGATCGGCGAGACGCTTTCGATCACGTCGGGATAAAGCGTGCCCTGCGCAAGGTATTTGACTTTGCCGCTCAGACTGCGCGCTTTTTCAGCGAAAACGTCGATGAAGGTTTTTCCGATGATTTTGCGCTTCTTCTCCGGATCGCTGACGCCGGCCAGCACATCGAGGAAAAGGTCCTGCGAGTGGGCGGTATGGAGGTCGATGCCGAATGCATTACCAAAAAGTTCTTCGACTTCGCGAGCTTCATTGTAGCGGAGCAGGCCGTTGTCGACAAAGACACAGTGAAGCTGCGGGCCGATGGCTTTGTGGAGCAAGGCTGCCACGACGGAGGAGTCCACGCCGCCGCTGAGTCCAAGCAGAACGTGGTCGCTGCCGACTTTGGCGCGGATGGCAGCGATATTGTCTTCAATAAATTTGCTCATCTTCCAGTCACCGGAGCAACCGCAGACTTTGTAGGCGAAGTTGCCGAGCATTTGTGCGCCCTGCGGGGTATGGACGACTTCGGGGTGAAACTGTACGCCGTAGATTTTTTTCAAGCCGTTCTGCATGGCGGCGTACGGGCAGTTGTCAGATTCAGCGACCGCTTCAAAACCGGCCGGCATCGCTTCGACCTTGTCGCCGTGACTCATCCAGACCTGAAGATTTTTTTCCAGTCCTTGGAAAAGCGGGCAGGGTTTGGTGATCTGCATCATCGCCTTACCGTATTCGCGCTTGGTGCCGCGGTGCACTTTTCCGCCGAGCGCCTGCGCGGTCATCTGCATACCGTAACAGATTCCAAGGATCGGAATACCGAGTTCGAAAATCGCGGGATCGCAAAGCGGCGAACCTTGGTCGGTGACGCTGGCCGGTCCGCCGGAAAGAATGATTCCTTTTGGGGCGCGTTTGGCGATGTCGGCGGCTTTGGTGTCAAAGCGGATGATTTCGCAATAAACCTTCTGCTCGCGGATACGGCGGGCAATCAGCTGTGTCACCTGCGAGCCGTAATCTAAAATGGCAATCCATTCACTGTGTTTCATCTCAACCCCGTTTCCTGCGTGTAAGGCGTCCTGCGGCAAATCCGGTCAGCAACATAAGTGGAATCAGGACAACCGGCGATACTGGTACTTTCCAGAAAAGAATTTGAAGTCGGATCGCTGGGAGGTTCTGAAAACTGATAATCAGTAGCAGTACGCCGAGCACCAGCAGTGTTATGTTTTTCCAGTTTTTCATCATTTCTTCTTATGCTTTTCCATCAGCGCGATGAATTCTTCGAACAGATAATAGGGGTCGTGCGGGCCGGGGCAGGCTTCGGGATGATACTGCACGCAGAACACCGGTAGCGTTTTGTGCCGTAGGCCGGCGACGGTGTTGTCGTTGAGGTTGATGTGGCTGACCTCGGCGATTGTCGGATCAAGAGTGGCCGGATCAACGCAGAAGCCGTGGTTGTGTGAAGCGATTTCCACTTTGCCGGTACGCAGATCCTGAATCGGCTGGTTGGCGCCTCGGTGGCCGAATTTGAGCTTATAAGTTTTGGCGCCGAACGCTTGGCCGAGCATCTGGTGGCCGAAGCAGATTCCGAAGGTTGGAAGTTTTGATTCGATCAACTCCTTGACCGTCGCAACGATCTGCGGAACGCCAGCCGGGTCGCCCGGTCCGTTAGAGAGGAAAAGGCCGTCCGGCTTGCAGGCCAGAATTTCTTTGGCGGAGGAGGTATTTGGGAATACATGACATTCGCAACCAAGGTCATCAAAAATGCGTAGCTGATTGGTTTTAATGCCGCAGTCGATCACGGCGACGCGGAAACGGGCATTTTTCTTGCCGCCTTCCGGGTAGACATAAGGTTTCTGTGCGCTGACTTCCGTGGAAAGGTCGCGCCCGACGAGTCCGGCGGAATTCTTTGCCTTTTTGACAAGACTCTTGCGGTCGAGGTCTTCAGTGGAGACAATGCACTTCATGGCGCCTTTGTCGCGGATATGAATGGTGATGGCGCGTGTATCAACCTGATCGACGCCGACAACGCCGGCCTGTTCAAGATATTCGGGCAGGCTCATAGTTGAGCGCCAGTTGCTGGCGATCCGGCTGCACTCGCTTACTACCAGTCCTCTGGCGAAGACGGCACGCGACTCAACATCTTCGAGGTTCACGCCGTAGTTACCGATGAGCGGATAGGTCATGGTGACGATCTGGCCGTTATAGGAAGGGTCGGTCAGGATTTCCTGATAGCCGGTCATTGAAGTGTTAAACACCAGTTCGCCGTAGAACTCGCCTGAGCCGGCAAAGGCCCGTCCGGTGAAACAGGTGCCGTCTTCGAGTGCAATGATTGCTTTTTTCATTTTTTGTCCGCTGAAAAGTCCCGTAATTTCGCCAAAATTCCGCACATAATCACAATCCAAACCGAGGCTTGCAACCCTTTTCCTGCTCTGGAAGGGGGATATTTTTAGGGGGCTTGACTGTGCAGGCCCTGCCGCATACACTGCCGCCCTGTTTTTATAAAAAGATGTGCAATTAACCGGAGCAGATTGAATGAGCAAAGCCAAAATTGAAACCACCCCGGCCACCGAAAAAGTTAAGGCGCGGGAAGTCCTTTTCTTTGAACTCGAATATGTTGCCGTCAATGGACGGCAGATCATGTTTGATGTTCTCAAGCAGGTGATGAAAAGCAAAGACATCGAAGTTACTCCGGCGTTGTTTGCCCGCTGCGGACTCACGCCCCGTCCCGGCAAAGCCATTCAGGCCATGATTGAAGCCTCTGGACGCAATCTGACTACCGGCGATCAGCTTACCGAGCAGGCTGAAAATTCGCTGGTGAAGGCCTTTGCGGATAAGGCGGTGCTCAACAAGGATCTTCCGGCGCTGATCAAAGCCGCGCAGGCGTGTAACATTCAGGTGGTTGCTCTTTCGGCTTGGCCGGACGCAGCAGCTAAGGAACTGATGAAAAAAACCGGCCTCGACGGCATGGGTGTTGATCTGGTGGCTATGGATAGTGTCGATCCGATTTTCCCGCGGGCCGACCACTGGCTGCGCATTCTCAAACAGCGCGGACAGGAAAATATTCCGCTGATCGCGATCGTCGCTTCCCGCGCCGCCTGCAAAGGTGCGCTGACAGCCGGGGCTACAGCTATTGCACTGCCGGACGCCTATACAGCCTTTGAAGACTTCACCGGAGCAAAGGTTGTGCTCGATACGCTTGGCAGTATGTCGGCTAAAGAACTGCTGGAGCTGGTCAGCCGCCGGTAGCGCGCATATCCTTCTTACAGTGCAGAGGCTGAACCATCGTGTTCAGCCTTTTTTATTCAGGAGAGGACATGAAAGAAACATCGATCGACCGGTTGCTGGGCATTATGCGCAAATTGCGCGAACCGGGCGGCTGCCCATGGGATCGTGAGCAGACGCTTGATTCGCTCAAATCCAATCTGATTGAAGAAACCTATGAAGTGATCGACGCCATCGAAAGTGGCGACCGTGCTGAACTACGCGGGGAGCTGGGTGACCTGCTACTACAAGTCGTTTTTCAAGCGCAGATATGCGCCGAAGCCGGGGAATTCAATTTCGACGATGTTGTTAGCGGAATTGCCGACAAACTGGTCCGGCGTCATCCGCACGTTTTTGGCGATGTGCAGGCCGACACGTCCGGCGAAGTGTTACGCAACTGGGAGAAAATCAAGAAGACGGAGAAGAGTGCCGACAATCCGCGTTCGCTGGTGGAAGGTATTCCTCGCCATTTGCCGGCACTGGCCAAGGCGTACCTGGTACAGAAGCGTGTCGCGCGCGCCGGCTTCGAGTGGGATGAAATCGGCGGAGTGATCGCCAAACTTGAAGAAGAGCTGGCTGAAGTGAAAGAGGCGATGGCGCAGAAAGATGCTGCCGCTATTCGTGAAGAACTGGGCGATCTGCTTTTTTCGACGGTAAACCTCAGTCGTTATCTCGGCCATGAGTCCGAGGATCTGCTTAATGAAAATATCGCCAAATTCATGCGCCGTTTCCAAAGTCTGGAAAAACGTCTGCACGATGAGAGTCGCGAAATAGAAAAATGTTCGCTCGAAGAACTCGACGTGGTTTGGAACGCGGTCAAAGCAGAGGAGCGTGGGCAATGAAATTTTCTGAAGCGCAGACTGGGCGCACCTTTATCATCCGTCTGGAAGATGGCGATATTCTACACGAAGCCATTGAGCGTTTCGCGACGGAACAGGGAATCCGCGCAGCACATCTGACCGTCGTCGGCGGTGTAGATGTCGGTAGCTGTCTGATTACCGGCCCGGCGGACGGGCGTTCTGAAAAAATTGTGCCAATGGAAACCACGCTCGATAACGTCTATGAAGTCACGGGAACCGGAACGCTTTTTCCTGACGAAACCGGTGTGCCGGTTTTGCACATGCACTTGGCCTGCGGACGCGAGGAACAGACCATTACCGGGTGTGTACGGCGTGGTGTAAAAGTGTGGCATATACTGGAAGTGATTCTTGTCGAATTGCTGAACACATCTGCTGTTCGCCGGTTCGATGCAACTACCGGATTTAAGTTGCTCAATGTGTGAAATGAGACGTTGTAATTAATCTAAAATTCGGCAGTATACGCCGCATGAGCGTAACAAGTCCCAGCAGCGCGAAGAAAAAAATTCTAATTGTCGATGACCATGCGTTTATTCGGCAAGGTCTCCGCAATTTTATTGAGCGCGAACCCGATTTCTCCGTTTGCGGCGAGGCAACCGGCCGTGTAGAAGCGCTGAGTCTGTGTACCAAAACAACCCCGCATCTTGTTCTGATTGACTTGTCGCTGGGCAATGACTCGGGGCTTGAGCTGGTTAAAGATATTGCCGCGCAGTTTTCAAAAATAAAAATGCTGGTACTTTCCATGCAGGATGAATTGCTCTATGCGGAACGGGTTCTGCGTGTTGGTGCTGCCGGCTATGTCAGTAAAAGCGAGCACCCCGGTCGGCTGATCGAAGCTGTTCGTTGTGTGCTGGACGGCGGGGTCTATGCCAGTGAAGCAGTTAAGCAGAAGATCATGCAAACGGTGCGGCAGGTCGAGCCCGGCAGCGACCCGATCGTCAGCCTTAGTGATCGCGAGCTGGCGGTTTTTGAGATGATCGGTAAGGGGCAGAGTACGGCGGATATCGCCGAATCGATGCACCTGAGTGTCAAAACAATCGAGACCTATCGCGCCCGCATCAAGACGAAGCTTGACGCGCACAACTCAACCGAACTGGTGCAGCGGGCTGTTCAGTGGATTCTTGATAAAAAATAAAGAACCCCGCTGATATTTTGTAGGACAAACCCCCACAAGGCTTTCAGGGCAGCTCCTGATATTTGGCTTTCTCGGAAAAGATTAATCTCTCTGCTGTGCGGCAAAGACGCGGAGGATTTATATTTTGAAGAAGGCCTATTTCTCGATTTCTGTTTTTACGGTTGCTCTGGGGATTTTTGTCGGATTGTGCTGGATGGATATGCGCCCGGGGCCGACGCTTCATAGTGCTGCCGCAGCAGGCAATCTTGAGATTATTCAAAAAAACATGGCTGCTGGAGCCGATGTCAATGCACTTGATGAAGGCGGTCTGTCGCCGCTGATGCGTGCTGTTCAGAAAGGGAAACTGATGGCCACAGAGCTGTTGTTGGCTTCCGGCGCGAATATTAATCTGGCAGGACAGAGAGGTAACACGGCGTTGCATCTCGCTGTTCAGCAGAGCGATCTTCGGCTGGTTGAGCGGTTGCTTGCGGCCGGTGCCGATTTTCAGCTTCGCAACGCCGACAAAGCTACGCCGCTCTACCTTGCCATACAGGCCAACAGTCCGGCGATTGAACGGCTGGTTTCGGCCGGAGCTCTCAAGGATGATCATTCAGGCGCTGGAGAAGATTACTTTTTCTGCGCCGTTCGTGCCGGAAATCTCACCATGCTCAATATTCTGATTGAACGCGGTGCCGATTTGAATATTCGTACAGATGCTGGCGCAAACGCACTGCACTTCGCTGTTACCCGTGCCCGCGAAGAAGTCGTTCGTCTGCTGATAGATCACGGTGTAAATGTCAATGCGCAGGATCGATACGGCCTGACGCCTTTGCACTATGCGGTGCGCGGCCACCAACTCGATGTGGTCACGCTATTGCTCCTTAAGGGGGCTGAACTTGAGATCTGCGATGCCGAGGGGCGCACTCCGTTGTTGCTGGCTGCACAGGAAGGTCAGGCGGATATCTTTGAAAAGTTGGCGCGAAACGGTGCGAATATCGATGCTAAGTTATCTTCTGGCCAGACTGTTCTTGATCTGGCCAGCGCTAATCGACATCTCGGAATCGTGGCTTTTCTGGCCGACTACCGGCGCGAGCTTAAGGAGCGCCGACAGAGATCTGCCGTACAGTTTTGATCGGTCGCTGCGGGCGGAATGCGTTTGACCTCGCATTTGAAACCTCGCACAATCTGCGCCCGATGACACAGGAAAACACCACCGTAATCGAACACCGCACCTTTCAGGGCGACTACCGCCTGCTCAAACTTTCATCTCCCGTCGTCGGCCCGCTCGTGCAGCCGGGGCAGTTTGTTCATCTGCGCGTACCACGTCTGGCGGACGCCGTTTTACGCCGTCCCTTCAGCGTTTTTAAAGCGGATGGTAAAGGCCTTTCCATCCTTTATAAATCCGTTGGCAAAGGCACTGCCGCACTTTGCTCGGTGCGCGAAGGTGAAGAAGTTAATCTGCTCGGCCCGCTCGGCACTGGTTTCCCAACGATAGGAAAAGATACAAAAACACCGGTGTTGGTCGCAGGCGGTTACGGCAATGCGGCGCTCTATTTGCAGGCCGCAAAGTTGCCGATTAAGGGCATCGCCTTTTTTGGCGGGCGCACTGCGATTGATATTCTGTGCGTCGACGAGTTTAAAGCACTCGGCTGGGATGTTCGTGTCACTACCGACGACGGCTCTCTCGGACAAAAAGGTCTCGTCACTGCCGCGCTTGATCCGTGGATTGCGGAACAGAAGAATATTCAAGCCTTGGAACTTTTCGCCTGCGGGCCAAACGCCATGCTTAAAGCGGTCGGCGACCGCGCCATCAGGAATGGCCTGACAGCCTGGCTTTCCATGGACCGCAACATGGCCTGCGGTGTCGGCGCTTGTCTTACCTGTGTCATCAAGCGGAAAACCGCCGATGGATGGGAGTGGGCGCGCTGCTGTAAAGACGGACCGGTTTTCGAAGCACGGGAGATTCTCTGGGATGAATAAAAAACCGGACATGCGTGTAAAAATCGGTTCGCTGGAAATGAAAAATCCGGTGACGGTCGCCTCCGGCACGTTCGGCTACGGCCCGGAATATGCCGACCTCGTCGATCTTGACCGCCTCGGCGCGATCACTGTCAAAGGCATCTGTACGGAACCGCACGTCGGCAATTCTACGCCGCGCACTTTTGAAACATCTGGCGGCATGCTTAACGCCATCGGCTTGCCCGGTCCCGGTGCGCAGGGCTTCGTCAAAAAATATCTGCCGTTCTTCGAAAACTACCGTGTGCCGATCATCGTCAACATCTGGGGAAAAACGGTCGAAGACTACAGCCGTGTCGCGGAGATTTTCAACGAACAGGCGCGGATTGGTGCGCTCGAAGTCAATGTCTCCTGTCCGAACGTAAAGGAGGGCGGGGCACTCTACGGAACCGATGTGAATCTTTTCCGGACGGTTGTTGATGCCGTTCGAGCAAAGACGCAAAAGCCGCTGATCATCAAACTGGCGCCGAATGTGGCCGATATCAAAGCGTTTGCCCGCGCCGCTGAAGAATGCGGCGCCGATGCGGTTTCGATTATGAATTCCTATCCGGCGATGGCGATTAATATCGAGACGCGCAAGCCGGAACTCGCCAACCGCACCGGCGGGCTTTCCGGTCCGGCCATCAAACCGATTGCCATCAAGTTGGTTTGGGAAGCCGCCAAGGCCATTAAAATTCCAATCATCGGAATGGGCGGCATCTACAGGCCGGAGGATGCGCTTGAGTTTGTCATCGCCGGGGCAACGGCTGTTGCCGTCGGAACCGCCAGCTTCACCGATCCTTCCACTGCAGTACGTGTGATCGAAGGAATGGAAAAGTGGATGGCAGCCAAAGGCATCGGTTCGGTTGCGGAATTTAAAGGAACGGTTCAGGCATGATGCGCCGCTGGATCGTCGGTGTTCTGACCGCGTTGCTGGCGCTTTCGGTGTTTAGCTGGATTTTTTATGTTCCGCCGGCGGCGCGCCAGACACTCAAGCCGGTTCCCGCACATGCTCAGATTATTTATCGCAGCGAGACACCCGACTTGTCAGTTCTGGAGAAGTTCCATTATTCGAATGGTTGGAGAACGGCTGGCCGTTTTTTTGAAACTTTGGAAAAGAATCCGCTGACACTGGCCACCGTTCCTCTTGGCGGGCGCGACCGGCGCGACGCCTGGGTTGTTGTCAGTGCGATCGGTCCACGTGCGTTTCTGCTCCGCTGGCAGATGTCGCTTTTTCCGCCCGAAGGAATAAAACCGGCACGCTCCTATGGTGCATGGTCGGTCTGGCAATATAACGATCCTTCGCTGCCTGCCTGGATGCGCGTTCGTTTTTCACTTACCGAAGGGCTGCTGATTTGTTCGATCTCTGATGACAGTCATGATATCTACTACCTGCTTGATACACTCGATGGACGCCGCCCTTCGGCGGAACGAAAGGAACGTTGATGAAAATGAAATCCAGTCTCTTTTTTCTGGGTGCGCTACTACTGTTTACGGCGGCGTGCAAAACCACCGAAACAAAACCGGTGTCGTGGAAGGAACAGTCGGCTTATCTCTCCAAGGTGCGTGACCCGCGTATTTACGGCTTCAGCATTTATCAAACGCCCGGCGGGATTGAATTCCGCGGCGGCGGCCGGTTGCATCCTAACCAGATCGAGGCGCTGACGATGAAGGCTGAGGAGCCGTTTCGTCCTGTGGTGATGGTAAAAGGGAATCTCGGGTTGGAATCACCGGTACTGCTGGATTTCAGCACATCCGCCAGTTGGCTTGAGTTTGATTTGGCGCAGACGCTTGGCGCGATGCCGGTTGGCGAACGCGAGGCGCAGCTGGTCAAACTGCCAGGCGAAGAAATTGCCGGATGTCCTTCTATGGTACCCTCGATGCGGTTTAAGCAGCTCTATATTGAACGACCGCTGGTGAATGTCCGTATGGCGACCGGCCCGCTCGGCCCGCTGGCGAGAGGCATAGAAAAGCCTGAACTTAAAGGAGTGATCGGCTGGGAGATACTCAGAAAGTTTGAACAGATCCAGCTGGATTATACGGCCGGAAAGGTATCGTTGGCGACCAGCGGAGCCGCGTATGTGCCTAATCCTGCAACACTTGTCGGAAAGCTGTCGCTTGTGAAATACGCCGGAGCCTGTGCGGTGCGCGGCCTCATCGACGGCAAAGAAGGGCTGATCTTAATTGATCCGGCGGGCGACTTTGAAGTTGCGACAGAAGGCGCGGCGGCGGTTCTCTCCCTTCAGTTGGATGCCGATTTGCTTTTTTCGGTGCCCGTGGTTGCGAAATCACCCGGCAGTACACGCGTCGGGGCACGTCTGTTGCAGAACTATAAAATCATCATCTGCCCGCTGGCCGGTGCGGTCTATTTTGAGAAGCCGGATACCGGTAAGGACAAATAGCAGGCGCTGTTATTTTCCGCAGGTGCCGAGAAGTTCCCGAACGGCGTTGAGCAATTCGGCGAGCACGACAGGTTTTTCAAAAACACGGTGGGCTCCGAATTTCCCAGCGAGGGAAAGAAAGTTAATCTGCACGCCGTGCATTCCGCCGGAGATGGCGATGATTGGCAATTCGGGGTATTTCCCCTTGATTTCACGGACGACTTCCAGTCCGTCCATTTCAGGCATCATGATGTCGGTGATAACGAGATCCGGCTTTTTTTGTTTTATCAGGCGCAGGCCTTCGCGGCCATCGGACGCCGATGAAACGCTGTAGCCTTCACCCTCAAGAAACTGCCTGAACAGCTTTTGTATCGCGATTTCATCGTCGATGACCAAAATGTGTGCCATAGCCAGTTCCTTGGATTATTTGCCTGTTTTTTTTGCTTCCGCCAGAGTGTCGTAAACTGCCGCCAGCAGCGTGGTCACGGTGAACGGTTTTTGCAGGAAGTGATAGCCTTTGCTGCTGAGATTGCTCCACCGTTCACGCTGATCCCGGTAGCCGCTGTATAGCAATACCGGCAGGTTGGGGCTTGTTTTTCTAATCCGGTCAGCCAGTTCGATGCCGTTTTCCTCCGGCAGGACGATGTCGCTGAAAAGCAGGTCGAATTTTGCCTGTTCGCGCTCGAATAGATCGAGCGCTTCTTTTGCGCTTCCGGCTACCAGCACCTGATACCCGACATCTTGCAGTAACCGGATGACCATGCTTCGGACGGCCGGATCGTCTTCAACCAGCAAAATACGCTCACGGTGCGATTCATTTTTTTCGCTGTTCTGGGTGATGGATACTTCATTTATTCCAAGGGCTGGCATATAGACTTTGAAGGTAGTTCCCATTCCTTCTTCGCTGTACACATTGATCCAGCCGTTGTGCTTTTTGACAATGCCGTAGATGCCGGCGAGACCCAGGCCGGTTCCTTTGCCGGGTTCTTTAGTGGTGAAGAAAGGTTCGAAAAGGTGGTCCTTTACCCCTCGGCTCATGCCGCATCCGGTATCTGTCATCGCCAGACAGACAAAATCTCCAGGTTCCGATTCAGGAATAGCGGAGGTGTCTGCACGGCTCAATCTGATGTTTTCGGTGCTGATGGTCAGCCGTCCGCCTTCCGGCATGGCATCGCGGGCGTTGATCGCCAGATTCATGATGATCTGCGTCATCTGTCCTGAATCAGCGTCGACCGGATTCAGATTCTGTGCCAAGTCTAATACGCGACTGACTTTGTCGCCCAGCAGCAGTTGGAGCAATACTTCTGTATCCCGAATGGCGGCATTGATGTCGATTCGTTTTATTTCAACGGGTTGTTTGCGACTGAAGGCCAGTAGCTGGCGGGTTATCTCGGCCGCGCGGGTAGCGGCTTTTTTGATTTCAGACACATTTCGGTACTCAGATGTTTCAGCCTTCAGTTTACCCAGTAAAATCTCGCTGAATCCGAGAATAGCCTGAAGAATGTTGTTAAAGTCGTGAGCCACACCGCCGGCCAGTTGACCCACGGCCTCCATTTTCTGAGCGTGCCGGTATCCTTCTTCTTTAACGGGGTATGCACTTAGCTCAACTCTCTACCTTATGTTGTTTTGACCGCCTATGATCTTATGGCGAGGAACCGGCTTATTGTGGATCGATTGTTC
>Ga0247839_1005114_pt1 | contig 16174 bp, 12 predicted proteins | sample LaCruzMarch2015__6_FD_192405 | JGI IMG/M metagenome (GOLD analysis project Ga0247839, IMG submission 192405) | Freshwater microbial communities from meromictic Lake La Cruz, Castile-La Mancha, Spain - LaCruzMarch2015_16m | ecosystem: Environmental > Aquatic > Freshwater > Lake | place: Spain... | reverse complement strand
GCCCGGCGTTACTGCTCTCCTCCGGAACGATATCGAGTCCGAGAGAGGCAAAATAGGCATAGAAGACGCTGGCATAGTACCCTTCATAAGCAGCGATGGGATTGTTGCGGTACCAGTCGCCTGGGATACCGGCGAAGAAGGCCGAGAACAGTTCTTCCAATCCCGCGAAATCGTTGGCCCGGAGCAGGTCGTAGAGCCGTGCGACGTTGACCATCGTGGCGTCGGAGCGCGCGGTCAGTTGATCGAGCAAGGCCCCGTTGAGGCTGGCACGAACCGCTTGATTAGGGTAGCGCAACCGGTATTGGATCAGGGGGCCAAGCTGGCGTACCGAGTCGATGGTGAGATACCCAGTCTGGAATAATAGTGCCTCGGTAGCGATACGATCCACGTCGAATGCGGAGAGCAGTTGCTCACTGGCCAGCAGGTGCTCCAACCGGGGGATAAAAATCTGGCGCTGGAGCAGCAGGTCGATCAGAAAGGTCGGCGTCGCGGTCTCAAACCACCAGGGCCGGAACTCGCGCTTCTGAAACAGGAGCAGCAGGTCGAATGGGTTATAGACCGCGTCGCCGGTCCAGTTATAGCCATTATACCAATTGCGAATCTGCGCGCGGTCGAGCCCTGGAAGTTCCGGAGCAAAGACCCCGTCGACGTCAGCCTCGGTATAGCCGCACAGGGCGGAGTATTGCGCATCGACCGTGATATCGTTGAGATTGTTCAGCCCGGAAAACAGGCTGACCTTGGCGAATTTCGATACTCCGGTCAGGAAAGCAAACCGGATATGGGCATCCATGTCCTTGATGACCGAATAAAGACTGCGCAACGTATCGCGGATCTCGCGCGCGGTCGCCGGGCGCGTGAGGTTGTCGAGGATCGGTTTGTCGTATTCGTCGACCAGGACCACCGCGCGCTCGCCCCCGCGGACATGGGCCTCGCGAATCAGCCCGAGAAAACGCCCCGCGATACTGCGGTGCGGGCTGCTGACCCCGAGACTCGCCTCGTTGTCGGCCAGCATCTCCCCGATCCGCAGTTCGAGCTCCTCCCGACTCTGTACCACGCCGCTGCCGAAGCTCAAGCGGATCACCGGATAGCGGCGGCCCCAGTCCCACCCGGCATGCGCGCAGAGCCCCCGAAAAAGCGGCTCGTTGCCGGCAAACAGTTCGCCCAGGGTATCCAGAAAAAGCGATTTGCCGAAGCGGCGCGGACGCGATAGGAAGTAGTATTTGCCCTCCGCGATCAGACGCAGGGCAAAGCCGGTCTTGTCGACGTAATAACAGTCGCGCTCGCGGATCTCGCGGAAGGTCTGGATGCCGATAGGTAGAATCTTGCGCGCCACGACGATGCCCCTGAGTAGTCCTCCGGGATGATTGTAGACGACAGTTGCATCTCTGGACGCCCGACGCGCCGCAGCGCCCGACTCGCGGGCACCGCGCATGCGCTCAGCCGTGGATTCAGGTGCCGCCGTCCACGAAGGTCAGGACGAAATTCACCGGCACCGCGTTGCTGATGGCCGCCAGACCGGCCAGTTCGCGCAACTTCTCCACGCCGTCGCTCATGCCGAACTTGGCCGCATCGATCACCAGCGGCTTGACGCTCGCCACCATCACGGTGTTGGCGGAGACCTTCGCGGCCTGCACCACCAGCACCATGGGCTGGGTCTGGCCATGCAGGGCCAGCGTCCCCTCGGCGGTGATCTCGGCAATCTCGCCGACGGCCATCGATTTGATCCGCTCCGGGTCGATCTTGGCGGTGAGCACAGCCTCTTTGTAGTCGGCGGTGTCGAACAGGAACTCCCGCATGCGTTCGTCACGGATGGGAATCAGGGTCTCGACACTGTCCAGCATCAGAACCACTTTTGCCTGGCCATCGGGTGCGATGGTGCCGGTCATTTCCTTGAAGGTGTGAATCTCGGCCACGTCCTTCGCTTTGATGGAAATGAAGGCCAGGTGCGAGCGGGCCGGGTCGAGGTTCCAGTCCGCCCAGGCCGGGGCGGCGGAGACTGCATAAGCGATCAGGGCGAATCCGAGCGTGGTGAGAGCGGGACGTTGCATGGTGTTCCTCCAGGTTGTTATCCACTCCTGAAGGTGGCGCACCGCAACCGGATCACAAGTGGGGGTCACAAGTAGGAATCACCCGTCGGTATCAGGGTCGGCGACGACCGGCAACACAGCCACCGGGGATCCGGCTGGATCACGCGCGGAAGACCGAAAAGTTCAGGCGCGTCTGGTACAATGTAACATTCGCGCCGCCTCGACACGTGGCCGCACCGACTCACTTGATCGATCAACCATGACCGCTGCTCCCCTGATTCCGCCCGCCCCGGCGGCGATTGCCATCCGTGACCTGCGCTTTCGCTGGCGGGCGGACTTGCCGCCGGTGTTGGCTATCGACTCCCTGGACATTCAACCGGGTGAGCGGATTTTCATCGAGGGACCGAGCGGCAGCGGCAAGACCACCCTGCTGGGGCTGCTGTCCGGGGTGCTGCCCGTGGTCAACGGGACCCTGACCGTGCTGGATCAGCCGCTGCATCGCCTCGGCGCGGTGGACCGCGACCACTTCCGCGCCGATCATGTGGGCTATGTGTTCCAGATGTTCAACCTGATTCCCTATCTCTCGATGCTGGACAATGTCACCCTGCCCTGCCGCTTCTCGCGGCGGCGGCGCGCCCGCGCCCTGGCGCGCGGCGGCAGCCTGAACGCGGAGGCGGTGCGCCTGCTCGGTCATCTGGACCTGGACGACCCCGGTCTGCGCGCCCGCCCGGTGACTGAACTCTCGGTCGGCCAACAACAGCGGGTGGCGGCGGCGCGGGCGCTGATGGGCGCGCCCGAGATCCTGATCGCCGACGAGCCCACCTCGGCGCTCGATGCCGACCGGCGCGCCGGCTTCGTCGAACTGCTGTTCCGCGAATGTCGGGAGGCCGGGCTGACGCTGGTCTTCGTCAGCCATGACGCGAGTCTCGAAGGGCTGTTCGACCGCACCCTGCGACTCGCTGAATTGAACCGCGCCGCGGCCTGACCGGCACTGCGGCGGACATCCACTATGCCAATCGTCATCCTCGCCTGGAAAAGCCTGCTGAACCGGCGCTTCACCGCGCTCTTGACGCTGCTGTCGATCGCCTTCAGCGTCACCCTGCTGATCGGGGTGGAGCGGCTGCGCGGAGAGGTGCGCGAGGGCTTCACCAATACGGTCTCCGGCACCGATTTGATCGTCGGCGCCCGCGGCGGCCAAATCAACCTGCTGCTCTACGCGGTGTTTCGCATCGGCAACGCCACCAACAACATCTCCTGGGAGAGTTATCAGGCGATCACCAACCTCCCCAAGGTCGCCTGGACCATCCCGCTCTCATTGGGCGACTCGCACCGGGGTTTCCGTGTGCTCGGCACCACTCCCGCCTATTTCGAGCACTACCGCTATGCGCGCGACCGCGGGCTCACGCTGGCCCAGGGTGAGCCCTTCGCGGACCTCTACGATGCGGTCTTGGGGTCCGAGGTGGCACGGACCCTGGGCTACCGGCTGGGCGACCCGATCATCATCGCCCATGGGACCGGGGATGTCAGCTTCGCCCGTCACACGGACAAACCCTTTCGGGTCTCCGGCATCCTGGCCCCCACCGGGACCCCGGTGGATCGCACCGTGCATGTGAGCCTCGCGGCGATCGAGGCCATCCATGTCGGTTGGGAATCCGGTGCCGCGGCCCCGGGCCGCTCCCCGGACGCGGCACAAACCCGAGAGTTGGCCGCGACCGGCGCACTGACGCCCAAGGCGATCACGGCAGTCCTGGTGGGCCTCAAGTCGCGCATCGCAACCTTCCAGGTCCAACGCGCCGTCAATGACTATCCGGAGGAACCACTGCTCGCGATCCTTCCTGGGGTCGCGCTGGCGGACCTCTGGAGTCTGATCGGTATCGGTGAACGGGCCCTGTTGGCGGTCTCCGCCGCGGTTGTGGTGGTCGGGCTGTTCGGGATGCTGACCGCGCTGCTGACCAGCCTGAACGAGCGGCGCCGGGAGATGGCGATCCTGCGCTCGGTGGGCGCGCGCCCGGCCCATGTGCTCGCGCTGATCCTGGGGGAAGCCGTCTTCCTCACCCTGGTCGGCGCCCTGCTGGGAGTTGCGTTACTCTACGGCGTGCTCTTGCTGGGCGGACCCCTGATCACCGACCGGCTCGGGCTCTTCATCGGCATGGGCCCGCCGAGCGCCGCGGAGGGTCTGTTGCTGGCCGCGGTGGTCGCCGCCGGTATCCTGGTCGGACTGATTGCCGGCTATCGCGCATACCGCCTGTCGCTGTCGGACGGGCTGCTGATTCGCGTTTGAATTCTTGGAGACTTTGGCATATGCGTCTGATAGACACCCTGGCAGCGTTGGTATTGGCAGCCGCCCTTGCCGGCTGCGACAGCCAATCGGATCACGACCCATCGGATGAAACCAACGCTCAGACCAAAGCCGCGGAAACGGCCGCGGCTCCGGAACTGACGGCAACGACCCCCCAGGACCTGGACTGGGACACCCTGATCCCGGAGGACTGGCAGCCGGACACACTCTTCGACCAGTACGACCTCAACAGCCTGCAGGACGATGACCCGAAGGCTAAAGAACTCATGGGCAAACTCAAACAGCTCTGGGCCGAGGCCCCGGTGGTGCCCGCACTCGACGGCAAACTGGTGCGGTTGCCCGGCTTCATCGTACCCGTGGAGTCGGAATCAACCAAGATCAGCGAATTTCTGCTGGTTCCCTACTACGGCGCCTGCATTCACGTCCCGCCGCCGCCGGCCAACCAGACCGTCTATGTCAAACTGGCGCCGGAGCAAGCCTTTGAGGGCGAGTTGTTCGACACCGTCTGGGTCACCGGAACCCTCAAGGTCACACCCACCAGCAGCGACCTGGCCGACGCCGGCTACCGGATCGAGGCCACCGGCATCGCGCCTTATGAAAACGATGACGAGCCGAGCCAGTAGGCAAGCACGTCACCCACCGGCCTGCCGCTCGTACCCCATGTGCTGAAGCACCTGGCGCACATAGTTGCGCGTCTCGGAGTAGGGCGGGATCTGATAGCCGTTGCGGATGACTGCGTTTTCCCCGGCATTGTAGCCGGCCAGGGCCAGCGTGAGGTCCTGACCGAACAGGTCGAGCAGATCGCGCAGGTAGGCCGCTCCGCCACGCAGGTTCTCGATCGGATTGAAACTGTCTTTGACCCCGTAGCGCGCCGCGGTGCCCGGCATCAATTGCATCAGACCCTGAGCCCCGGCGTGAGACACGGCCTCATGATTGTAGGCGGATTCGGTGCGGATCACGGCGTGGAGCAGTTCCGGACTCAGCTTGTTGAGCCGCGCATAGGCGTTGATCAGCCGTTCGAAACGGGCGCGACGGGCCGCCAATGACTCGCTCGCCGCGGCCGACTTGGAGGAGGACGGGGCCGGGTTCGCGGTCGGCCGCGGGTTCAGACTCGCCAGCCGCTGGCGATTCTCGTTGACCAGACCGCGCGACTCGCGCTTCCACTCCAGCCGATATTTGGCGCCCTTGAGCGGCGCGTCGGTGAAATAGGTATTGCCCTTGGCGTCCACATATTTGTACACGTCCGCCCGGACGTCGGTTACGGCGCACGCCGACGCCGCGAACACCAGTGCCAACATGATGATCGGCATGCCATCCCCCCCTGTTCCCCGGATTCGAGTCACTGCGCGCGATCGACAGCGGCAAGCCCGCTCTGGTCGGCCGCCCAAAGTTCGCAGATCCGATGGCGGTTCAACGCCAGCCACTGGATCGCGATGATAAGGGTGGCCGCGGTGAGCCGCCCATGACCGAGATCATGGATCACGCGATCCAGATCGCGTAGAACGACACCTGTGTATTCGCCCTCGTGCGGATTTCCCGCGGTCGCGGGGAGGTCGGTGTCGAGCAACTCGCCGCAGTAGATGTCCACACACTCGTCGCTGAAGCCGGGGCTGGTGTGACAGACGGCGATGCGGGTCATGGCCCCGATCCGACATCCGGTCTCTTCCAGCGCCTCCCGCCGAGCCGTTTCCGCCGCACCGTGTCCCGCCGCAATCACGCCGCCCGGCGGCTCCCAGGTCAGGCCGCCGGTGGTCGAGTGTCGGGTCCCGACCCGGAACTGCTCGACCAGTACGACCTGACCGGACACGGGATCGAAGGGCAGCACCACTGCGGCCCGTAGGCCATCGATACACTCACGGTCTACGACGACCCGCGCCTCCGAACCCGGCACAGCCAGGCCGAGACGGTAGCGATTGAGCCTCAGAAACCCGTGACTGAGCGGCTCACTGCGAATGATCTCAACGTTCGTCGTCATGATCGAACCTTAACACTGATTTCGGTGAACCGCGAGACCGCCCATCGGAAACAAATCTGAAGCCGAATCAAGTAGTCGCTGAGTCGCTCATTATTTCCCGATTTTTCTCGTAGGGTTATATTGACTTCTTAGTGTGTTGCAAGAATCGACGAACGGATACCGATCCACGCCAATTTGCTATTGCTTTTCCGATCGAGCCACCTATAATCGGCTTGCACCATCACAACGTCAAATGTACCGGGGGGAACATGAATCGACGTTATTTCCTGGGGTTATCCCTGTCCGCCGTCGCGGCGCCGGCGCTGGCAAGACGGCCGGCCGAACGCCCACGGGCACTGTCGCTACACCACATGCACACCGATGAGCGTGTCTCTTTGGTGTACCGGGTCGGCGACCACTACAAGCGCAGCGCACTACAGGAACTCAACTGGTTCCTGCGGGACTTCCGCACCGGCGACAAGGTTCCCATCGACCCGCAATTGTTCGACCTGCTCTACGACGTCAAGGCGTCGCTGGGTGACACCGAGGCCCGCTACGAGATCCTGAGCGCTTACCGCTCACCGCAAACCAACGCCATGTTGCGCCGGACCGGCCATCGGGTCGCCCGCAACAGCCTGCACTTGTCCGGTCAGGCACTTGACATTCGCTTCCCCGACTTGGCCACCAGAGAGATCCGCGACGCCGCACTGGCCCTTGGCCGCGGCGGAGTGGGTTATTACCCCGGCTCGGACTTTGTGCACATCGACACGGGTGCGGTGCGGCACTGGCGGGCTTGATCGAACCGGCCCCGGGCTGAACGGCCCGATGATCGGCGATCCAACCAATCGATAACGACGCGGGGCCTAGGCCCCGCGTTGTTTTTTGTGTGGGCGCAACCGCTACGGCTTGGACGCGCGGAAGTTCAACACAGAAACCTTAAGCTTTTTCTGTAATTTTATTAATTTGATATATTGATTTTTCTCGCAGAGGCGCGCGTCGCGTTTGACGCATCGGCGGGCGACACTCGGCGATTAAACCGCGCCAACTCCAGCAAAGGTCGAGTCTGCCGGGGCCGATCCCATCCAACAGCATCGCATACCGCGCCGGGCGCGGTTTAACCCAACACCCGAAAGCTGACTGTCTGATCCGGCACGTCAACCTCCCTCACGCCCACCCGAATGCCTTGATTCAGATCGGGTTCGTCGCGCAGCCGCAGCCGCGTCTCCAAGGCGAGCGCGCCGATCAGGGCCACCCCCTTGCGTTCCTCCTTACCGACGATGATGGCCTCGCCCTGCCAGTCCGGGTGATCCTTGAGATAGACCAGCTTCCAATGCAGATTCGAGAGCCGTTCGGCCCGCCGGACCGTGCCCGCGGCCGCCTCGGCCTCGCCGATCCGCTCGGTGACCTGCTCCGCGGTCAGCAGCGGCTGGCCGGACAGCCAGGCACAGAGTTGCTGATGGACCAGGAGGTCAGAATAGCGCCGCAAGGGACTGGTGGCGCGGGTGTAGAGCGGCAGTCCCAGACCAGCGTGCAGATCCGGGGTTCCCAACATGCGGGTCGGCTTGAAGGTTCGCCGGCGGGCGTACATGGCGGCGAGGTCGCGCGGTTGATCGCCGGCGTCCGGCGCGGTCTGCGTGGCGTAACTGATGGGAATCGCGTGCTCCTGACAGAAGCGCGCCACCCCCTCCCCGGCCATCAGCATGGCCTCGGTGACCAGCCCCCGACTGGCCAGACGCGGGAGTGGCCGGATCCTCACCCGACCATCGACGACCCGCACACTCACCTCCGGCAAATCAAGCGAGATCGCCCCCAGGGCCACCCGCCGGGCACGGAAACGGTCGGTCAATGCACACATGGCGGCGAACGGCGCTTCACCGAGCCGGCCATCCACCGCGTCATAGGTCAGTCGCTGGGCGCGAATCCAGGTCCGATGCACCTCGATATCGGTCAGCGCCCCCTGTTCATCGCAGCGCAGCGCAATCGACAAGGCGGGCGAGACGGGCTGCAAGCCCAACCCCAACTGCTCGGTCACGCCCTGGGGGAGCATGTTGATGACCCGCTCCGGCAGATAGAGGTTGCTGCCGCGCGCGCGCGCCTCGCGCTCGACAGCGCCGTCCGGCGCGACCAGCGCCGCGACGTCGGCCACATGGACCCAGAGACGGTCGCCGTCCAGGCTCACCGCGTCATCCGGGTCCTGGTTGCCCTCATCGTCGATGGCGTAGGCCGGCAAATCGGTCAGGTCGAGGCGCTGTTGATCCGGTAACGCGGGGACCGGCAGGTCCGGATCCGCCGTCGGGACGGAGCAACGCCCTGGATAGGGGTTGTGGCGATCCGACCAATGCCCCACCTGAATCAGGGCGCGATGGGCGTTGACCGGGGTCTGCTCGTGGCCTAAGGCCTCCAGGATTCGACTGCGCTCGCTTTGGCCCAGCGCCAGACGCTCCACCTCGATGAGACGGTCGGCGTCCTGCGGTGCCGGCGCGGCCTGCGCCATACGCCCGAGAAAGGCCTGCCACTCGCGCTCGGCGACCGCCTTGGCATCACGCTGGGCGCGGTCGTGCTCGACCTCGGCCCGCGGACGGGCACGGATGGCCCCGGGGGTGCCGGTGAAGCTCAGCCCCTCGGCCACCAGTTGCCAGGCGGCCCAGGCGGTGACCGGGGTGAAGGCGGAGAAGGCGAGTTCGGCCAATTCCTGGAGGGTGGTTTCGCTGCCCTCCAGCAGCTCCCAAGTGGCCTCGACCTCGCCCTCCTGCGGCACGAGCTCGCCCAGACTGCGCAGCGGCCCCGGATGCAGCAGTTCCAAATCCTTGGCGCGGACGCGCTTGGACTGCCCGCCTTCGAGCGCGATTTCGATCTTTTCGCCCACGCTGACGACACGGGCGGGATGCACCTTGTAGAGCACCAGGCTATCGGCCGGCGGACTCGGTTGATGTGACGACAAGTGGCTGAGTGCTCCAAGGTGATACAAGTGAGTGACTGGGGCTTTGGGTATGATACCCCCGATGCCGTGATCGACAGGCGCCGATGGGCGGCGCCGCAGCACGAGGGTAGCGAAGATGAATCCTGATTGGCGCACTTTTCTCACCGCACGTAGCGCCCGCGACGGCGCGGACGCGCACGCACCGGCGCCGGGGGCGCCCGCCGACGCGGACTGCACCCGCTATGACCTCTCGCACCTGGGGCTGATCGCGGTACGCGGCGACGATGCCGTGACCTTCCTGCAAGGCCAGTTGACCAATGATGTCCGGGCTGTCTCGGACACCCACAGCCAACTGAGCAGCCACTGCAGCCCCAAGGGCCGGATGCTCGCCTTGTTCCGGGTCCTGCGCCTGGGTGACGCGATCGTGCTCCAACTGCCGCGCGAGCGGGTCGCCGACACACTCAAACGGCTGCGGCTGTTCGTGATGCGCGCCAAAGTCACACTCGAAGACCAAAGCGACGGCCCGATCCGCATCGGCGTCGCCGGCAGCGGTGCGGTCGGTGCCCTGGCGGCGCTCGGGCTTGCGCTGCCGGAGTTGGACAATGCGTTGGCGGTGACCGACGAGGTCACCGTGCTGCGCCTGCCGGCCCCGGTCCCGCGCTTCGAACTGATCGGCCCGTTCGAGCGGCTCGCGCCCCTGTGGGATGCGCTGACACCCAACTCAGTGATGGGAGATACGGACGCCTGGGCACTGCTCGACATTCGAGCCGGCATCCCCACCGTGTATAACACCACGGTCGAGACCTTCGTCCCGCAGATGGTGAACATGCAACTCATCGATGGCGTGAGCTTCGACAAGGGGTGTTATGTCGGGCAGGAGGTAGTCGCGCGGATGCGCTATCTGGGTACACTCAAGCGCCGCATGTACCTGGCGGAGGTCGAGAGCCTGACGCCGCCGCAACCCGGCGATGCGATCAACGCGCCCGGCAGCACCTCCGAACAGGGTGCCGGCCGGGTGGTCGATGCGCGTCCGCTCGGCGCGGGCCGCTATGCACTCCTGGTGGTCGTGGAGACCGCCGCCGCGGAGGCCGGCGACGCCAGACTGGGCACGACAGGTTCGCTGCTGCAGCTGACGGCACCGCCCTACGGGTTTTCAGCCGAGACTTGAGGATCGCTGGCAACCACAGGTCGAGTCCGTCGCCTGCAAGTCGCCCGCAAGCGGGCTCCTACCATCGCCGAGATTGCACCAAGGGCTGGTCGCAACCGCGATCGGTAGGAGCCCGCTTGCGGGCGACCGCCACCGGAGTGCTCAGTCCGTCGCCCGCAAGCGGGGCTCCTACACCAAGACCCGCGCGGCAATAGGAACTTGCGCATCGCGCCCGTAGGAGCCCGCTTGCGGGCGACATGCGGGCGACCATCGGCGCCTATATCCATCGCGCATCCCAATGCGGATAATCCCGAACGGACTGCACCAATCCCGCCCGCACCGGATTGGCAACCACATACCTCGCTACCCCCCGCAGATCCTCCTCCCGGCGCAGCGCATGATCGTGAAATCCCTTCTGCCAAAGCCGCCCGCTCTTTCCGAGCGTCCGGTTGATCGTGATCGCCGATCGGGATTTCACTCGCAGCACCAGTCGCGATAAATCCGTATCGCCCAGTTCAACAAGCCAGTGCAGATGATCCGGCATGACCGTGAATGCCCATGTCGTCGACCAACCCAACGCATCCGCCGCCCTAAGTTCCTGAACCAAAAGGCGTGCAAGCCAGAAATCATCAAAGTCCGGACGCCGACCTTGCGTGACGGTCGTGATCAGATAGACCTGCCCCGTTTCGGACCAGCGGCCTGTGCGCAGATCACACCCATGGGGTCTGGGGGACGCAGGAGCCCGCTTGCGGGCGACGGCTCCCGATGGCAGCCCACGGTCGCCCGCAAGCGGGCTCCTGCCGGTCATCGCCCACCCGTCGTCGTGATATGGCCGGAGCAGCGCCATGTCATGGTCCTTCGCGCTGTAGGAGCCCGCTTGCGGGCGACGGTTCCCGAGGACCGCTGACTGTCGCCCGCAAGCGGGCTCCTACGCATGCCCGCAGATCGCCTGCCCGACCATGCACGGCAGATGGGTCCGCCCTCAGTCCTCCGGCCGCATGTGCGGAAACAGCAGCACATCGCGGATCGAGGGTGAGTCGGTGAACAGCATCACCAGACGGTCGATGCCGATGCCCTCGCCCGCGGTGGGCGGCAGGCCGAATTCCAGGGCGCGGATGTAGTCGGCATCGAAGAACATGGCTTCCTCATCCCCGGCATCCTTCTGCGCGACCTGATGCCGGAAGCGCTCGGCCTGATCCTCGGGGTCGTTCAGCTCCGAGAAGCCGTTGGCGATCTCGCGCCCGCCGATGAAGAACTCGAAACGGTCGGTGACCAAGGGGTTTTGATCATTGCTGCGGGCCAGCGGCGAAACCTCGGTGGGGTACTCGGTGATGAAGGTGGGTTGGATGAGCTGGTGCTCACCGGTCTGTTCGAAGATCGCGATCTGGATGCGGCCCAGCCCCCAGTCGTCCTTGGGGTGAATGCCCAGGGTCGCCGCGCTGCGCCGCGCGGCGTCCAGGTCGTCGATGTCGGCCGGCGTGAATCCCGGATTGAAGCGCAAGACGGCGTCGCGCACGCTCAGACGCTCGAACGGCAGACCAAAGTCGAACCGGGTGCCCTGATAGTCGAACACCGGGGAGCCCAGCACCGCCTCGGCCATGCCCCGCAGCAGATCCTCGGTCAGATCCATCAGGTCGCGGTAGTCCGCGTAGGCCTGATAGAACTCCAGCATGGTGAACTCGGGGTTGTGGCGGGTGGACAGGCCCTCGTTGCGGAAATTGCGGTTGATTTCATAGACGCGCTCGAACCCGCCGACCACCAGCCGCTTGAGATACAGCTCCGGGGCGATCCGCAGGTACAGCGTCATATCGAGCGCATTGTGATGAGTCACGAAGGGACGTGCGACCGCGCCCCCCGGGATCACGTGCATCATCGGCGTTTCCACCTCCAGGAAGGCTCTGGAGTTCAGATAATCGCGGATGTACTGGATGATGGCGATGCGGGTGCGGAAAGCGGCGCGACTCGATTCGTTGACGATCAGATCCACGTAACGCTGACGATAGCGGGTCTCCTGGTCGGCCAGACCATGCCACTTCTCGGGCAACGGCCGCAGCGCCTTGGTCAGCAGGCGCAGCGATTGACAGCGCACCGACAGTTCGCCGGTCTTGGTCTTGAACAGAGTTCCCTCGACGCCGACGATGTCGCCGATATCCAGCTCGCGCTTGTAGACGGCATAGACGTCCTCACCGAGGACCTCGCGCTGGACGAAGATCTGGATGCGGCCCGACATATCCTGCACGTGGGAAAAGCTCGCCTTACCCATGATCCGGCGGCTCATCAGGCGGCCGGCGATGATGACCCTGACCGGGGCCGCCTCCAGCGCCTCGGCCGCCCAGTCGCCATAGTCGGCGAGCAGGTCACCGGCGAGCGCGTCACGCCGGAAGTCGTTGGGAAAGGCGTTGCCCTGGATGCGTAACTGCGCCAGCTTCTCGCGCCGCTGGGCGATCAGCTTGTTATCGTCCCGACGCTCCTCTGACACGGGCGCGCCGCTCGACTCGCCCTGGATCGATTCAGACATCTCCACAGACTTCTCCATGGTTCTCCGGAAAGTTACAGGCCGCTCTTCAAGCTCGCCTCGATGAAGGGGTCGAGATTACCGTCGAGTACCGACTGGGTGTTGGCAATCTCGACATTGGTGCGCAGATCTTTGATACGCGATTGATCCAGCACATAGGAACGAATCTGGCTGCCCCAGCCGATATCGGACTTGCTGTCCTCCACCACCTGCTGGGCGGCCCGGCGCTTCTGCATCTCGAACTCGTAGAGTTTGGCCTTGAGCTGCTTCATGGCCTGGTCCTTGTTCTTGTGCTGCGAGCGCTCGTTTTGGCATTGGACCACGATCCCGGTGGGATTATGGGTGATGCGCACGGCGGATTCGGTGCGGTTCACATGCTGGCCGCCGGCACCGCTCGCCCGGTAGACATCGATGCGCAAATCCGCCGGGTTGATCTCGACCTCGACGGTGTCGTCGATCTCCGGGGAGACGAACACGGACGCAAAGGAGGTGTGACGGCGGTTGCCGGAGTCGAAGGGCGATTTGCGCACCAACCGGTGGACACCGATCTCGGTCCGCAGCCAGCCGAAGACATAATCCCCCTCGAAATGGATGGTCGCGGACTTGATGCCGGCCACCTCACCCTCGGAGACCTCCAGCAGTTCGGTCTTGAAACCGCGCCGCTCACCCCAGCGCAGATACATACGCAGCAGCATCTCGGCCCAATCCTGGGCCTCGGTGCCGCCGGAGCCGGCCTGAATGTCGACGAAGGCGTTCTTGTCGTCCATCGGCCCGGAGAACATGCGGCGGAACTCCAGTCCGCCAACGCGCTGCTCGCACCGCTCCAGGTCGCGGATCAGATCCGCCGCGGTTGCCTCATCCTCTTCCTCGGCGACCAGGGCCAACAGGTCGTCGGCGTCGATGAGCGCGGCCGTCATCTCATCGACAGTCAGCACCACGGTTTCCAGCGCCGCGCGCTCCCGACCCAGGGTCTGGGCCCGCTCCGGATCGTTCCAGACCGCGGGATCTTCGAGCTCGCGCAGGACCTCCGTCAGCCGCTCTTTTCGCTCTTCGTAGTCAAAGATACCCCCTAAGGGACGCGACACGCCCCTTCAGGTCATTGATCGTGTTGGCAATAGGATTGATGTCCAAGATCTTTACTCCGGTTGATCGAACCTGTGAGTATACGGGCAGATGCGGGGTTGGCGCCATGACGGGAAGCGATGATCGATGACGGGTTTGACCGGGCCTGGGGTCGTCTATACTTCCTATCATGCCAATCAACCGTATCCGACCCCACTCATGGCACGCCTACCCCGCTTCGTTTTGCCAGGTGTCCCGCAGCATGTGATCCAGCGCGGCAACAATCGCCAGCAAATTCTTTTCAAGGAAGAAGATTACTGGTTTTTATGGGAAAAAATCGGTTCGGCCGCCGAGAAATTTGACTGCAAGATTCACGCCTACGTTCTGATGCCGAATCATTTCCATCTGGTCTTGACACCCTTCAGCCAGGACGGCATCGGTAAGCTGATGCAGTACGTCGGACGCTACTATGTCCAGTACTTCAACAATTGCTACGACCGCACCGGCACCCTGTGGGAAGGCCGCTACCGCGCGACCCTCTTCGACCCCGTCGCCTTTCTGGTGCCGATCAGTCAGTATGTGGAATCCAACCCGGTTCGTACCGGGCTGGTCGCGGCCGCGGCCGATTATGCCTGGTCGAGCTTCGCGGCTAACGCGACCGGTGCGGAGGACCGCCTGATCACCCCCCACGCCGCTTTCGAGCGACAGGGCCGCAGCCCGAAGACCCGCCAGACGGCCTATCTGAAAGGCTTCGGAACGCCGCCGGATGAAGCCCTGTTGAATCGCATCCGCGACGCCACCAACAAGGCTTGGGTATTGGGTGATCCCGAGTTCTGCACCCACATCGAGAAACAGGCTGACCGCCGCGCATCACCTCGTCCACGCGGCGGCGACCGACGTTCCGCCGCTTATCGGGAAGCCACCGGACGCGCATAAGCCAGCCTATGAATCTCGACGACGCACTCCGGCCGGAAGGACAAAGCCCCTGGACACGGTTCCTGGGGACCGGCCTGCCCGCACGCACCCTGGACTTACGCTTCGATTGCCTGCTGCCCCGTGGGTCACGTCATCGTCCAGAAGTGGACCCACAACGTGTCAGAACACTCTACACCACCGAGCGTGAGAATCCCTGGGCGCTCCTGACGACGATTACGGAACATGCCCGGCTGGTCAATCGCAGTCGGGTCGCAATTGATACACGTTTCGAACTGGCGGAGATCGGACTGGCGGCAGTCGCCAGAACCGGCCGCGGCCTGGTCACCGAGCAACTCGCGCGCCGCGGCGGCGTGCCCGAAGAATCGGGGCATCAGGAAGCCCTGACCGCGATTTCCGCGGCACTGCGCGTGCTGCTCACGGCCTACGAACTGGTCTTCCATACCGATTACGGTAAAGGCCGCTTCTGGTACGTGCGGGCGCGGCGCCGCGTCCATCAGTGCGCGCATCGCCTGCTCGAAGTGATCGGGATGATCCAGCACGTGAGCGCCCTGCGCTACCAACGCCTGGACGGTGACTTGTGGCGCACCGCCAATACGGTCTATTTGCGCCAGGCCCGCGCCACCCGCAACCCGCGGAGCCTGCCACGTCGCTTCGCGCCCCTGCATCCGTCGCAGTTCCTGGCCGCGGGCTATCTGCTGATGGGCATCGCCGAGCGTCGTCCACTCGCCTGGACCGCGCCCGGCAGCCGCCCCGCGGAGCGGGACCTGCGCATCCATGCGAGCTTTCCCGATGTCTATGACCACCTCCTGGCGATCTTTGAACCGACCGGGCGGGTCGCCGCCACCCGTGAACTCTCCGACATGTTCGCACAACGCTCTGCCGCTATCGGCGAAGACCACACGGCGACCGAGGCCAGTCTCTGGTATGTGCTCCAGGAGGCGCCTGACTACCTGCGCCTGCACACCCAGGAAACCCGCTTTACGCATCGCCTGACGATCGGCTCCTTCCTCGCCTATGGGTTCGGCGAGACCGGCATCCGCCACCCCCATTTGTGCAAGGTCACACGCATCCAGCGACCGGATACGGGCATGGTTCAGGTGGACGTGACCATCATCGCCGATTACGCCCGTCCGGGCGCAATCCGGCCGTTCGAAGGAACCATGGCACCGAACGTCGTCACCCCCATTCGGGTCCTGTTGACCTACGGGGATGCCGCGGGCTGGGGTCTGCTGCTCCCCGACCAGGCGCAGTTTTGGGAAGACTCCACGGTATTGCTGATCAGCGGCGACAAGGATATCCGCCTTGAACTGGGCG